>Ga0307427_1000546_pt1 | contig 23052 bp, 15 predicted proteins | sample SalMarWE160190MG_FD_202162 | JGI IMG/M metagenome (GOLD analysis project Ga0307427, IMG submission 202162) | Salt marsh sediment microbial communities from the Plum Island Ecosystem LTER, Massachusetts, United States - WE1603-190 | ecosystem: Environmental > Aquatic > Marine > Intertidal zone >... | reverse complement strand
TCGACGAACGTGCCGACCTCGCTATTCGAGAGTTTGGTTTTCGTTTGTCCCTCGAATTGGGGGTCGGGCACGCGGGCGCTGACGACGGCGGTCATGCCTTCGCGGAGGTCGTCGCCGCTGGGAGGCGTACCGCCCTTCAGCAGTTTCTGCTTCCTGGCATACTGGTTCAGGGTGCGTGTGACGGCGGACTTGAAGCCCGACAGGTGGGTCCCGCCCTCGATGGTGTTGATGTTGTTGGCAAAGCACAGAATGTTTTCGCTATAGCCGTCCGTGTATTGAATGGCGACCTCGAGTTCGATGTTGGTGACGGGGTCGGCGCGGCGGAAGTAGATGACGCTGCGGGACAGAACGTTCTTGCCCTCGTTCAGGTGCTTGGCGAAGGCGCGGATGCCTTCCCTGAAGCGGAAGTCGGCCTGGCGGTCGTCGCGTTCGTCCACGAGGCGGATCCGGAGGTCCTCGTTCAGGTACGCCAGTTCCCTCATGCGGCTTTCGAGCACCTCGAACTTGAAGGTCGGGTCCTCGAAGATCTCGCGGTCGGGCTTGAAGGTCACGATCGTGCCCGTCTTCTTCGCACGGTTGCCGCGCTTCAGGCTCTCGGCCTTCTTGCCGCGCGCAAACCCCATCCGCCACACGTAGCCGTCGCGGCGGATCTCGACGTTCAGCCACTCCGACAGGGCGTTGACGACACTGACGCCCACGCCGTGCAGCCCGCCCGAGACCTTGTAGTTGGCGTGGTCGAACTTGCCGCCCGCGTGCAGCATCGTCAGCGCCACCTCGACGCCCGGCTTCTTCTCCACGGGGTGACGGTCGACGGGGAACCCCCGGCCGTCGTCCTCGACGCTGACGCTGCCGTCGGCGCGGATCGTCACGAAGACATTGCGGCAGAACCCGGCCATGGCCTCGTCGATGGCGTTATCGACGACCTCGTTCACCAGGTGATGGAGCCCTCGCTGGTGCCGGTCGCCGATGTACATATCGGGCCGCTTCCGGACGGCTTCCAGGCCTTTCATGACCCTGATGGAATCGGCGCGGTAGGCGCCGGCGCGCCGGCGTCCGGCCCCGCGGGCCGATTTCGCCGCCGTCTTGGCGGGCGGTTGGGCGGGCGTCTTGTCCGGCGTCGCCCGGCGTTTGACCGCCTTCGGCCCGGCCTTCGCTTTGCTTGCAGACATGGTCTTTTTCGCCTTCGCCATCGGCCTCCCTGCGCTCCACGAGCGCCGCACGCCGGCGGCGCAGACCGATTCCTTTGAGAGGGAAAAATACAACGCGATGGGCAAACGGTCCCCAACAACCCGCCGACCGCTTACTGAAGAACTCCCCCGACCCCTCGGCACTGTGACGCTGAGTTCACCACCACCGGGCGATCCCCGTCAGGGTTGCGGGTCCTCGGCGGGCGCCTCCGGTTCTGCGGCGGGCGCCTCCGGTTCTGCGGCGGGTGCTGCCGGCTCTGCGGCGGGCGCTGCCGGTTCTGCGGCGGGCGCTGCCGGTTCCGCGGCGGGTGCTGCCGGCTCTTCGGCCGGGACCTGCGGTTCTTGCGGTTCGTCGGTCATGTGTTTCCCTTTCGCTGTTGATTGAACCACCATTGGCTCAACGGTCTGTAGCCGGTTATGATACCACGTTTCGGCCGGGGCGGGAAGGCGATTTCGGGGACTGTTTGAACGGCAAACATACGCCCGGCAAGGGCGAGGTGAGGGCTGCCGCGCGGCGGCCATTGACCGGTGCACCCATGCGTCGTATGCTGGTGTCGCAGGCGGGGCAGACTCATGCCTTGGCGAGCGAAAGCAAGGCACCCGGATGTTGCACCGGCCGCAGGACGAACGGGAGACAAAAGATGAATCGGCGTACTTTTCTCAAGGCAACCGGCGGGACGGCGGCGTGGCTGGCGTCGCGGGGGGCGATGGCGGGCCAGAGGGACCGGCCGAACCTGCTCATCATCCACACCGACGAGCACAACTTCCGCACGTTGGGCTGTTACCGGGCGCTCATGCCCAAAGAGCAGGCGCTCATGTGGGGGAGCACGGTCGTCGAGACGCCGAACATCGACTGGCTCGCCAGAAACGGGGCGGTGTGCACCCGCTTCTACGGAACGACGCCGGTGTGTTCGCCGTCGCGGTCGTCCTTCGTCTCGGGGCGGTACCCGCAGAACACGCCCGTGACGACGAACAACATCCCCATGGACGATGGCATCATCACCTTCGCCGAGATCCTCCGCCGCAAAGGCTACGCCACCGGCTACGCGGGCAAGTGGCATCTGGACGGCACCGGCAAACCGCAGTGGGGGCCCAAGCGGAAGTTCGGCTTCGAGGACAACCGGTACCTGTTCAACCGCGGGCACTGGAAACAGTTGGAGGACACGCCCGACGGGCCGAGGGTCAAGGCGCGGGCGGGCGGCAAACCGTCGTACAACGTCCAGGGTGCCGACGAGAAGTCATTCACCACGGATTTCCTGGCCGACAAGGCCTGTGCCTTCATCGCCGCCCACACCGACGAGCCGTTCTGTTACATGGTCAGCATCCCCGACCCGCACGGTCCGAACACGGTGCGGCCGCCGTACGACACGATGTTTGCGGGGGCCGACTTCAAGGCCCCGGCCAGCATGGCCAAGCCCGAGGCGAACCTGCCGAGTTGGGGCCAAAAGCAGGTCAGGACGCTCTCCGGAAAACTCATGGCGTCTTACTTCGGCATGGTCAAGTGCGTCGACGACAACGTCGGCAAGATCCTCGCCCGTCTGCGACAGGCCGACCTGCTGAAACGGACCATCGTCCTGTTCACCTCCGATCACGGCGACCTGTGCGGCGAGCACGGGCGACACAACAAGGGTGTGCCGTACGAGGCGTCGGCCCGGATCCCCTTCGTCCTCTATTGCCCGGGCAAGGTCAAGGGCGGGACGGTGGTGCGGCAGGCGCTGGGGTGTGTGGATTTTCTGCCGACGATCCTGGCGCTCATGGGCGTCGAGACGGCCGGGAAGGAGGAGGGCCGGGACGCCTCAGCCCTCTTTGCCGGCAAGGCGCCGGCCGACTGGAAAGACATCGCTTTCTTCCGCGGCACGAGTTCGGGCAAACCCAACTGGCTGGCGGCCGCGACGGCCCGGTACAAACTCGTCTACGCGCCGAGAGACGAGCCGTGGCTGTTCGACCTCGAAGAGGATCCGAACGAACTGCGGAACCTCTTCCGCGAAAGCGACCATCGCGAGATCGTCCGGAGCCTGTCGCGCGACCTCCTCGCCTACTGCAAGACCCACCACGACCCGTACGCCGACGCCCCGCGGATCAAGGCCGACCTGGCGTGGGCCGTCGAGGGCACAGGACCGTACACCCCGCCCGACGTTCCCGCCGCCGAACCGGCACCCGCCGGCGGTGGTCGCAGGAAGAAGGCGAGGAAGAAGGCGGGCGGCACCACGTGAGCGCCGGGAGGCGCGGCCGGGCAAGCCTGCCCTGAGCCTGCCGAATGGGACCCGCCGTGGCACACGCCCAGCCGACGCTTCGCATCAAGGCGCCGGCCCGTCACGGCACGGAGCATCGAGTTGAGGTCGCGGCTCGCTCGCGAAAGCGCATCGGCAGGTGTGCCCATGAAACGGCGCCGGTGCTGGGCGCGGCGGCTTATGGCAGGCGGCGCCCGCCGTTGATAAGAACCTCGCGGCGTTCGGTGATGACGACCGAATCGCCGGGGTGGATGGGGCCGTAGTCGCGGCCGTTGACGGAGAGGGTGATGCGGCCGCCGCGTTTCTCGACGACGATCTCGACGTTGCCGACGCCGATCTCGTGCCGCGTTTCGCGACTTCCCGCGGACACGCCGCCCGAGGAGCGTGAACTGGAGTGGCTGCCACCGCTTCCGGGCTCGATGACCTCGATCTCAACGCCTTCGACGTGTGCGGTGGTCCGCCCGTCAGCGTGCTTGATGGAGCAGCCGCCCTCGTGGGGCGCCGCCTCGACGGAGCGAGGTATGCTGCTGATCGCGACGAGGCGGTCCGGCGAGGCACGCAAGCCGACGAACAGGACCAGCGGCACGCCCACCAGCAACGCCAGGCCCGCCAGGACCATCGCGACGAGGCCGCACACCCACAGGGCCGTCCGCTTCCTGGCGATCCCGACGATGAGCAGCGCGAGCCCGACGAGGCCGACGAGCGCGATGACGGCCGCAATCACCAACAGAACAATAGCCATAATGGGCATGGTAATGTCCTCCTCTATGTGTCGGTCCGAAGCGCGGTTCGTCGGGAACAGCGTCCGGCGTGGGTGCACAGCACCCGCCCTGCGGCTGCCAGGCAAGCGCCAACGCCCCAGGTCAGGGAAGGCATGCTTTCGCAACGGCGCGAAAGCATGGCACCCGCACGCCACAGCGCACTACGGTCGAGCGAGGCCGTGTATTCGGGCAGAATCCTTTTCGGGCGCGGCGGCGGTCATTTCCGCGTCGAGAAGTAGAGGGCGAGGTTCGTGCCGACGGCCATGGCGTCTTCGGCCTTGTACCCGCGACAGCGGTGGGCCTCGCAGCCTGTCAGGCTGAAAACGACGTCGAAGGGCGAGTACAGGCCCACCATCTTGCCCCCCTGATAAAGCCCATAGAACTCGGCGGACGGGCGGCCGATACGCTGGGCACGCAGAGACCGGCGGAACAGGACGCGGGAGGTCAGATTGTAGCCCTCGGCGCCGCCCATGCGACCGTGGAGCAGGGGGTGGGTGCCCGGGAGCATCTTGAGGGCCCAGCCCATGTCGGCGGCGAGTTTGCGGACGGCCTTGTCGGTGGCGATCGAGCCGGTGACGGACTCGATCCAGAGCAGTCCCCCGCCCGCCAGATACCGCTTCAGTGCGGCCTGCTCGTCGCCCTTGAGGGAGGCGTCGGGGGAGGCCGCCAGGTAGGCGATCTGGCCGCTCTTCAAGTCGGCCGCAGCGACGCCGCCCGTGTTGAACGGCACCTGCGCCGGTTCGGTCACGCGGAGCGTGATGCCGGCCTTGGCCTTGACGTGTTTGGCCAGGTGGTCGAAGCCGCGGTAGTTGGCGCCGACGGCCCAGTTGCCGCCGTACTTGAGGCGGGCGATGCGGACGGTCTTCGTGGGTCCGGCCTTGACGGGCGAGGTGAAGCGGCCGCTGGTCTCCGCGCCGCGCGCCGACAGTTTGGCCCGCAGCGGCGCCCCGTCGGTGGCGTAGGTGTAGAGGTTGATGCCCCAGTCGAAGAGGTACTGCCTTCGGGCGTAGGCCTTCATCTGCCAGGCGCAGGAGACGTCGTCGGGGCTGTAGAAGACGGCGGTGCGGACACCGTCGCTGACGCCGAGCACGTCGGGCTGGTTCCGCATCGGGTGCAGGGCGTTCCAGACGCGGTGTTCGTATGGAAGTTTGAGAGGTTTCCATTCGGGCCAGACCTCGGCCGCGAACTTGGTAAACCAGTTGCGGACGTTCGCCTGGCCGCACGACGCCTCAACGAGGATCGTGCCGCCGGTGTCGGTGAAGGCCCGGAGTTTCTTCTTCTGCTTCTCGTCGAATTCGGGCACGCTCTCGGCGGAGATGTAGAGGATGGGCGCGTCGTGGAGTTCTTCGAGCGGTGCGTGGAGTTCGACGATCTGCCAGTGGAATAACTGTTCCTTGGTGCGTTCGATGTAGTGGGTGAGGTTGGCGATGTCGCGGCGGTGGGCGTTCCAGATGCCGTCGAACTTGAGTTTGTTGAAGAGGATGGGCGCGCGGCCCTTGTGGAGGAACAGCAGCGCGAAGCAGGTGTCCGCGAGGCTGCCCCACTTGCCGTCCTTGCCCTGCTTCTTGACGAGTTCGGCCACGCCTTCCTTGTACCAGTTGTGGGTTCCGAAATACTTGTACCCTGCGGCGATACCGACGCGCTCGACACAGTAGAGCCAGTACAAGACGTTTCCGCCTCTGCCGGGGTTGGTGGTGGCGCTGAAGTTCTTGCCGAGCCATTCGAGTGCGGCGTCCTGAGCCCGCTCGATCTCGGAGGCCTGGCGCTGGCTCTTGCCGCGCAAGCACGGGCACCCGCTGTTCGGCTCGAGGAAGTCGGCGATGATGAAGAGCGAGGCCAGGCCGGCGGCGGTCATCGAACCGTACGACTTGCTGTTCTTGCCGGCCTGGTACGCCCAGCCGCCGTCCTTGTTGTGTCCCTTGAAGTAGAGGTTGAGGGCCTTGGAGAGGCAGGCCCGCGGGTCGGGGAACTCGATGCCGGCCCGCTGGGCGTCGCGCATGGCCAGGATCGGCCACTGGGTGACGGAGAAGTCATAGTTGTTGTTCGGCTGGAGTCCGTACCGCCACCCGCCGTTGATCGCCTGACCCATTTGCATGCGTATGACGTCCTGCTTGGCCTGCAGGGCCACGAGGCGGCGTCGGTTGCCGAGTAGTTTTTTATAGATGTACGACAGGCCCATGACGCGAATCGGCACGGCGTACCCCTGCCGGCCGTCGAAGCCGGTGCCGGGGTCGATACCCATCAGGTGCGTCATGCCGTTGGCCATGTGCTCGCGGTTGGGATGCTCGCCCATGTAGGCGAGCGTCATGAAGGCCAGCGCCGTGTGGCCGCCCGCCATCTTGCCCTTGGCGAACGAGCCGTCGGGTTGGGCCTGCTTCACCAGATACGCGCGGCCGTTCTCGATGGCCCGGCGCACGTCTTCGTCGGTGAGGGGCTTCTTCACCTCCTTCTTGTCATCTGCCTTCTGGGCGGCACACGCCGGGCTCGGAAACACCACGTGGCCGGCGGCGGCGGCGAACACGACGGCCGCGGCAAGGGACCCAAGAGACAGCCATCTCGTCAACGACAGGCTTCGCATGGCAAGCGCCTTTGTCTGCACGGTTTTACGACGCAGGGCCCCCGGCGTCCGACCCCGTTTCGAGGCGGCCCGCACGCACGCACCGGACCGCGCGCCGCAACATCGAGGGGACCCGGAAAGCATACCCGAAAACCGGCCAAACGCAACCCTCTTTGCCGCCGCCCCGGCGCATGCCACGCCTGCTGGGTCGGAGGACAGTAGCGCCCGCCTGCGCCCGCCCGCCACGTCGCCCATTGCGCGCATGCGGGGGTTCTCCCTTGCCGAGAGCGACAGTCCACGCTAACCTATGCGGCGCAGTGGTAACCAGCGCGTACTTGGGGCGCGGCGCCGATGAGTGTCGAATACGATCCCCTGGACTACACGAACATCGGGAAAAGCGTCGTAAGAGCCCTCCTTGAGAAGCCGGCCCAGGGCCTGACCCAAGATCTGGACATCGAAGGCGCCGGCATCTACGCGCTCTACTACACCGGGCGCTCCGCGTTGTACCGCCTCATAGCCGACCCGAGCCATCGCGTTCCGATCTATGTCGGCAAGGCGGTTTACGGCGGACGGCGCAAAGGCGCAGTCACCGCCGTGCAGGCCGGCCGCAGCCAACCGCTCGCGAAGCGTTTGGGCGAGCACGCCTGGTCCATCACAAAGGCGCGGAATCTTGCCCTGAAAGATTTCTGGTGCAAGGTGTTAGTGGTGAAGCAGGTATGGATTCCCCTGGCGGAGCGCATCCTGATCGAGATCTTCCGACCCGTATGGAATGCGGCCGTTGACGGATTCGGCAATCACGCGCCCGGTGCCGGACGGACGGCGATGAGGCGTCCGAAGTGGGACACGTTGCATCCGGGCAGGCCATGGGCGCGCCCACTGAAACCAGAGCACACCGCCGAGGGGATTCGCCGAGCCGTCGAGCAACACCTTCACGTCCAGCAGAGACGATGGGAGGAGGCGCCGCCGTGGGAGTTGTGAATGCCCATCACGGATGGGCAAGCGTCCACCGGCGGTTTGGGCGAGTCTTCCCGGCCGTGGCTTCAGGAAAGCGCCGCCTCCCGGCATAAGGAGTCGCAGCAAGATGCGCGCCCTTCAACTCACCCTCTTCGAGCGGAACAAGGCCAAGGGCGCACGGGCCGGCAACGGCTTTCGCGACCCCGCTTTCTCCGACAACAAAGCCCGGCCAATCCATCGCTGGGTGCCCTGGATTGCAGGCTTTTCCGCCGAGTTCGTTGACGACGTTATCGAAGCCTTCGGCCCAAGGGCTCCTCGCCCGGAAAGGCCCCCCGTCTTACTGGATCCCTTCTGCGGCGTGGGCACCACCCTCGTTCAGGGGATGCGGAAAGGCTGGAACACGGTCGGCTTTGAAATCAACCCCTATGCCGCATTGGCCTCGCGCATCAAGGTCCGCGCGCCATCGATTCCCCTGCCGGGACTGCGTGAGGCGAGTGACTCGCTCGTCGCGGAATCCCGGCGCTGGCGTGAAGCGTCCTATCAGCCCCACAACTGCCCCCCGACGGGCTTCCGGTCGCGCATCCCCTTTTTCAGCCCACCCGTGGAGAAGCAGGTTCTTTGCCTGCTGGACTTCATTGAAGGTGTCGGCCAGGACGACGTGCGTGACGTCCTGCGTGTGGCGTTGGGTGCCGTGATGGTGAGCTTCTCGAACTACTCGTACGAGCCAAGCCTCGGCACCCGCCCCGCCGCAGGCAAGCCACTTGTGCACCGTGCCGACGTGGCGTCCGTCATCGTCGGCAAGATACGCGAGGTGGCGGCTGATATTGAGCGCCTGCAGGCCGCTCCCGGAAGCCCGCCCAGCAAAGCAAGTCACCACGTTCACATCGAGAACTTCATGGCCGGCGCAGGGGCTCACCTTGCCGCTTGCTCCGTCAACCTGATGATAACCTCGCCTCCCTACATGAACAACTACCATTATGTAAGAAACACGCGCCCCCAACTCTACTGGCTGTCACTCGTGACGGACGGCTGCGACACCAAACGCCTGGAACAGGACAACTTCGGCAAGTTCTGGCAGACCGTGCGCACGGGCCCGCTTCTGGAGCCCACGTTTGTGCACGAGCGGTTGTGCGCCCAGATCCGCCGGCTTCGGCGCACGCGCCTCGAGAAAGGGCCGTACGGAGGTCCGGGCTGGGCCAACTATGTGACCGCCTACTTCAACGACTGCCGGCGTTTCCTCAAGGTCTTACACCGGGTGCTGAGGCGCGGCGGGGTCGGCGTCGTGGTAATCGGAAACTCCATCATCCAGGGGATCGAGTTCAAAGTGGATCGCCTCCTCGGCGACCTGGCCGAACGGCAGGGGTTCAAGGTTGACGTTGACCAGATCCGCGCCAAGCGTGTCGGCGCCAGCATCACGCAGTCAAGCGTCCGGCGCGGCTCCCGGAACGGGGCCGCTCTCTACGAATCAGCCGTCATCTTGCGCAAGAAATGACTTCCAGGCAAGGCGGGCGCTTCCCCAACGCGTGCGCTTCACTTCTCCAGCCGCAGCAGTTCGCCGGCGGCGGGGGCCAAGGGAAAACGGATGGCGTTCCTGCGAACCGTCAGCGGCTGCCAGCGGCCGGTCTTGCGGTTGAAGGCGGTGGCCTTGATGCGGTGCGAGAACGTCAGCGTCACGTCCTGGGCGGCATAGGTGTTGTGGTTGGCGATGAAGACGGCGTTGAAGCCGGCGGCCTTGATCGCCGCCAGGAGCGCTGCGAACCGGGCATCGTCCTTCGGCATCGTGTCGCCGCCGTAGCCGAAGGAGAAGACGTTGGCGAACTCGGCCGGCTTGGGTGGCCGCTGGGGCTCACCGCCGGCCGCCGCCCCGACCAGGGCAAGGAGGAGGGACGCGACCGGCAGGTTCATCCAAGTTCTCGTCACACGCAATCCCCTTGAGATGCGCCCGCGCAGGCAGAGAAGCGCAGCAGACCGCGCCACATCAGTCGGGCCTCTCGGCTGGCCCCTCTGGATGAATGGAAAACGAGGCGAGTTCCCATGGCCGAGTCTTGCGTGCCACCTTCCGCCAAGAGGCGTTGAGCGAATACATCGTCTTGGCGTACGATAAAGTGCCTGACAGCGTAACAGGCCCTCGGGCCAAACGCGCGTCAACACAGATCTCGATGGCGGGTCCCATCTTTGTTTCTTCTGTAAGCGACACGGTGTGGGTTAGCCGAGTGCCATTCTTGTCGGTTACGGTCACGTCAGCCGATTGGAACTCCTCTGCCACCATCCACCGACCGCGAGCGACAATTGCCAAACTGAGGCACTCCGGGACAAACCACGTGCCACCGCCGTTCCTCAGGTGCATTGGACTTTGCTTCTGGCAACTTCCCGCAAAGGCGACGACCAGTAGCAGAGTCACAAGGACCGTGTGACCAGGACTTCGTCGGATACTGAGCGCATCTTGCATGGCACGCTCCTCGTGCAAGTCCTCGGGTGGCACAGAGCTCCACCCCGCCTGTGGCGTGCGCTATCGAGCAGCCCGGCGGCTTACTGTTTCGCCTTGCGTTCGGCGCGGGCGCCGGTTTTTTTCTTGCGTGGTTTGCGGTCGGCGCGGCCTTGCCGCTCGCGGGCCTTCATCTCGGTGGCGTTACCCTTGTCGCCTTGCTGGGCCATCCAGGCGTCGAGTTTTTCGCTGAGTGCGGCTTTGCGGTCGGCCTGGGCGGGGTCATCGGCCAGATTCTTGAGTTCCCACGGGTCGGTCTGCAGGTCGTAGAACTCTTCGGCGGGGCGGTTCTGGTACATCCCGACGAGGCGTGCGGCCGCCGGATCGGTCTTGGCCTTCCGGAGCCACGAGGGCCAGTAGGTCTTTTCGCCGGCGATCAGCGTGTTGTGGAACGCCGTCTGGTGGTTCAGGTTCCGGATGTACTTATATCGGTCGCTTCGGACCGAGCGGACGGGGTAACAGTCGGACCCGGCAATGATGCCGCGCGTCGTGTGGGCCCCGTACACCAGGTTCCGATGCGCCTGGTTCTGGCCGAGGAGGACGCCGAGGAAACTCTTACCGTCGAACCCGCGGTTGCCCTTGGCGTCGGGGCAGCCGGTATCGATGCCCGCGGCCTTGCCGCCCGCCGCCTCAACGAGCGTCGGCACCACGTCCACGTACTGGACCATGGCGTCGGTGGTCGAGCCGGCCTTGACGCTGGCGGGCCAGCGGATGACCAGGGCCGTATGCAGGCCCACGTCGTAGCACGTCCACTTGCCGTGCGGAAACTGGGCACCCTGCTCGCTGGTGTAGATGAACAGGGTGTCGTCCCGGACCCCCGCGTCGGCGACGTGCTTCATGCACTCGCCCACCTCGCGGTCGAAGTCGGTGATCTCGGCGTAGTACTTACACAGGGCCGCACGGGTCTCGGGCGTATCGACCAGGTACGCCGGCAGCGTCAGTTTCTCCGGATCGTAGGCGGAGGCGTCGCCGGCCTTCCACGGCAGGTGCGGGCTGTGGGAACAGTAGACGAGGCAGAACGGCTGCTTCGGGTCGCGGCCGAGGAACGCACGGATCTGCTTGGCCGCCACCGTCTCGAACGGGAACGAGTCGGGCGGGCCGAAGTGCTTCTTGCCCACCAGACCCACGCGGTAGCCCAGGGCCTTCAGGTGGTGGACGACGCTCTTCGTGCCGGGGTAGACCTTGCTGTGGTTCGGGAAGGCCCCGTTTCGGACGGGGAACAGGCCGGTGTAGAGTTGCTGGCGCGTGGGGGCGCACATCGCGGTGGCGGTGAAGCAGTGGGTGAACCGCATGCCCTCGGCGGCCAGACGGTCGATGTGGGGCGTCTTGACGTCGGGGTTGCCGTAACAGCCGTTGTCGCGCCACGTCTGGTCATCGGCGATGATAAGGAGGACGTTGGGTTTCTTGGCGGCGCGGTCGGCGGCGGCAGCGCGGGCGGCGGCCACGGCGGCGGCACCGAGGCCGGCGGACTTGAGGAACGAGCGGCGGTTCATTCTTTCTTCCCTTTCTTGGCGGCGTACTTGCCCTTCCACGGCCAGGGGAGCATGTGCGCCTTGCGGGCGAAGGTCTCCCACTTGTCGGCCATTTCCTTGACGCGCTCGGGATGCTGGTCGGCGAGGTTATGGAGTTCGCTGCGGTCGGCGTCCATCCGATAGAGTTCCCAGTCGCCGCCGGCGCCCCGGGCAACGAGTTTCCATTTGCCCAGGCGGATGGCACGGTTGCCCTCGTGTTCCCAGTAGATGGGCTCGGTTCGGCCGAGGGCCTTGCCCTGGAACGCCGGGGCCAGGCTGACGCCCTGCATGGGCGTAATCTCCTGGGCCTTGAACGTCTTGGGGTAGGTGGCGCCGGCCAGGTCGACGCAGGTGGCCATGATGTCGATAAGGTGGCCCGGCTGGCGTTCGAAGGCGCCGTGCCGGTCTTTCGGGATGCCGGCGGGCCAGTGGGCGATGAGCGGCGTGGCGATGCCGCCCTCGTGCACGTAGTGCTTGTAGTAGCGGAAGGGCGTGTTCTCGGCGTTGGCCCACGACTTGCCGCAGAAGACGCTGGACGCGGCCGACCCCAGGGGCCCCTTGCCCTGGGCCCGTCCCCAGGGCCCGCTCTCGGCGTTGCCGCCGTTATCCGACAGAAAGAGCAGGAGCGTGTTCTCCAGCACGCCGCGCTGCTCCAGCGCCTGGACGAGCCGGCCGACGCTCTTGTCCATGCACTCGACCGTGGCGGCGTAGATGGCCATGATGTGGTCCATGCGGTCGCGGCGCTTGGCGTCAACGTCGTCCCAGGGCGTGATGCCGTCATCGCGCGGCGAGAGGGCCCAGCGTTTCTCGATCAGCCCGGATTCGACCTGGTCGCCGTAACGGCTCCGGCGGAGTTGGTCCCAGCCCGCCAGGTAGCGGCGGCGGTACCGCTCGATGTCGGCGGGCGGGGCCTGGAGCGGGAAATGCGGCGCGTTGTGGGCCAGGTACACGAAGAACGGCTTCCGGCCCTTGACGGCCTCGTCGATGTAGCCGATGGCCTCGTCGGTCCAGGCGTCGGTGGAGTACCATCCCTCGGGCAGCGGATGATTGGCGTCGTGGATGACCTTGCCATTGCGGACGATGGACCGGCCCTTTTTGACCTGGAAGTAGAAGCCGCCGCCCTCCGGGCAGGCGTACGTGCGGTCGAAGCCGCGCCGGCTCGGCCACCACGCCGGGTCCCTGGCTCCCACGTGCCATTTGCCGGTCATGATCGTGAAGTAACCGGCCGTCTGCATGACCTCGCCCAAGGTGACGCACTGCTCGTTGAGGTGCCCAACGTATCCCGGCAGGCCGCTGTCGCCGGTCATGTGTCCGACGCCGGCCTGGTGCGAGTACAGGCCCGTCAGCAGGCTGGCCCGCGTGGGGCAGCATCGGCCGGTGTTGTAGAACTGCGTGAACCGGATGCCGCGGGCGGCCAGCCGGTCGAGGTGGGGCGTGGCGATCTCGCCGCCGTAGCACCCGATGTCCGAGAAGCCCATGTCATCGACCAGGATGACGATGATGTTGGGCCGGCCTGGGCGGCGCTGGCCCGCGGCGGCCCGAACAGCGGAGCGGCAGCCGGCCAGGAACGCGGCAGCGCCGAAGCCGGTGGACTTGAGAAACGATCGGCGGTTCATGTGTTCTTCCCTTTCAACCGGGATTTCCCGGATGGCGTTGCCCGGCTTCGCCGGCCGCGCCATTTCGGCGGCGCTTACTTCTTCACAAACGCCTCGTGGACGCGGGGCAGCCACTGGCGGATGGGGATCTTCTGGGGGCACTTCTCTTCGCACTCGCCGCACTGGGTACACGCCTCGGCCCGCTTCCCGGCGGGCATGTCGTTGTAGAGGTTCCGGTTCAGCCCCTTGGTGTTCCCCTTGAACACGAGCGAGTTGTTGTAGAGTTGGAGGTTCCGCGGGATGTCCACGCCGCTGGGGCACGGCATGCAGTAGCCGCACCCCGTGCAGGGGATGGGGTTGAGCGCCCCGTATGCGTCGCGGGCGCGCGCGATGAGTTGGAGTTCCGCCTCCGTCATCGTGCCGACGCCGGAGGCGCCGGCGCTCGCGACGTTCTCTTTGACCTGCTGGAGCGTTCCCATGCCGCTCAGGACGACCGAGACCTCGGGCTTGTTCCACAGCCACCTGAGGGCCACGTCCACGGGGCTCGGGCTGCCGGGGGCCTCGTCCCAGACCTTCCGGACGGGCTCGGGCGGATTCGCCAGCGTGCCGCCGAACAGCGGTTCCATGATGACCACCGCCAGCCCCTTGCCGGCGGCGTACTCGAGCCCCCGCGTGCCGGCCTGGACGTCCTCGTTCACGAAGTTGTACTGGATCTGGCAGAACGACCACAGGTCGCTTGAGTCGATGATGTCCTTGAGGACCTCGAACGCATCGTGGAAGGAGAATCCGATCTCGCCGACGCGCCCTGCGGCCCGGACTTTGTCGAGCCACTCCAGGGCCCCCAGGTCGCGCATTTTCGGCCACGTGGGCGCCTGGAGGCTGTGGAGCAGGTAGAAGTCGATCCGCTCGGTGGCCAGCCGCTCGCACTGCTCGTCGAAGAAGCGGTCAAAGTCGTCCGCCTTTTCGACCATCCAGATGGGCATCTTGGTGGCCAGGGCGACCTTGTTGCGGTAGCCGTCTTCGAGCGCCACACCGACCAGCCGCTCGCTGTTGCCGCCGTGGTACGGATACGCCGTGTCGATGTAGTTGACGCCGTGGTCGATCGCCCACCGGATCATCTCGACGGCCGCCGGCTCGTCTATCTGCTCCGGCTTGCCGGTCGTCGGCAGCCGCATGCAGCCAAAGCCGAGGGCCGAGACCTCGAAATCCAGATGGCCGAATCTGCGATATTGCATGCCCACCCTTCCGTATCCATCTGCCACAACCCCGATAGGTTACGCCTCCAGCCCCGGAAGGCAAGGGCCAAGCACCGCGTGTGGGCCGGGGCGGGTCGGGGAAGGAGTACCTGTAGCGCCGTTTCAGGGCTTGGGAATCATCCGCTTGGGCGCTCTTGCGACCCAGGGTGTTGCCCTGGGCTGGTGGATTCAGAGCCCTTCGGGCTCGACGGCCACTGCTGCCGGCGTGCCACCTACGCCACTCAGCCTTCATCCTCAACGCTGCCAACCACGCCGCGCGCTAGCGGCCCGCCAAGCGGCCGTCGAGGTCGGCGAGAAGGCTGTCGGCGGGGGCGCCTTTGGCGTAGCCGATGATGCCGCCGAGGTGATGGCTGCGGCGGAAGATGGCGAGGGGGCCGAGGATGAACTTTTCGGCCACGAAGCCGCCGTCGCCGCAGGTGAGGGGCTTGGTCGGAGCCCTCTTTTCGAGTTGGGCCTTGAAGGCGTCCAGGGCCTGGGCGGCCGCCTGGGGGGTGTCGTAGCGGCAGGCGAAGAGGGTGACTTCGGCGTCATCGACCTTGTATCGCGCGCTGACGGTGCGCTGGAGGGCCTCGTAGCCGAGGAAACTGCCCGGCAGGTACTTCTCGGAGCGCGGCACGCGGCCCTCGGTCGGGAGAAGGTCGAGGTACGCGGGCCACGCCTGAGTTGCCGGGAGCGACTTGGCCACGTCGCGCGCAAGCGCCAGAACGTGCTCGCGATCCTCCGGCGACGGGTTGCTGACGACGACGTAGTACGGTCCTTGCCAGAACTCGATTCGCGCTTCGGCCCCCGCGCCTTCGGTGCCGACCGTCACCGGCTCGGCATCCAGGTTGGCCATGTTGCGGAAGAGGGCGAAGGCGTTGTCCGAAGAGCGCATGTCGTACAAGTCCACGGTCGTGACGGGCTCTTCGCCGCGGCGGTAGTCGGCCGCCCGGAGCGAGCGAAAGCCGAAGGAGACGACGAACGGCGCGGACCCGTCGATGTAGTCGTAGAGGTTCTCCGCGGTGTACCGCGTGACCGCCCCCGCGCGCCGCCACTCGCCGCGCTCGGGCGGCAGAAGGTCGTCGTCCGGCGACGAGCCGCAGCCGGCGAGCGCCGCGCCGATCACCACGACCGCGATGAGCCGCTGCGCCCGAGCGGCACTCACCGCGCGGCGGCCTTCCCAGGCCGCCGCGAAGATCTGCCGCAACAGCGTGCTGGTGGCCTGGGAAGGCCACCAGCCGGAGATCCGGCGCACGCGCGCACCTGTGCGCGGCGGGTGCGGAGACCCGCCGCGCTCGGGCGCAACGCCGCGCTCGGGCGCAACGCCGCGCATCTGCTCGATAGCGCCGATGTCAAAACACTCAGGCCAAGGCATGGTGGGCCTCGCGCAAGCGCAGGCGAATCGGGACGCCCATCGGGCAGGCGTCCTCGCACGCGCCGCAGTCGCGACACGCCGGCACACGCTGCTCGGGCGCGAGCGCGGCATACTCCGCCCGGGCTGCGCTGCGGTACCCGTTGCCCCAGTAGCAATGGAACCGCAGGATGTCCTGGACGGCGATGCCGTTGGGGCAGGTATCGAGGCAGGTTCCACAGAAGCCGCACGCGCGCGATGCCGCAGCGATGTCGCGGAAGCGTTCGACGTCTCCGCCGGCCAGGTCGATAGCCGGCACCTTCAGGTTCTCCTCAACGTGTGTCATGTTCGTCATGCCGCACACGACTGCCTGGACACCCGGCACGCCGAGAACGTAACGGTAGCACAGTTGATGGGTCGAGAAGCCTTTCTTTTTGAGTTTCGGGTCGGCGGTCCCGGCGAGAATCTCTTCGGCCCGGGCGGCCGCTTTTATGACGACGACGCCCATGTCGGCTTTCCTGGCGGCGGCCAGCGCCGGGTCCATCGACTTGACGTCGGCGCGTCCGAGGTGGCCCCACTTGCCCTTGACGAGGGAGAAGGCGACCATGGCCATGTCGTACTTGCCGCTGGCGGCAGCGCGCATGAGCACCTCGGCCGGCTTGGCGTGTTCGCTGAAGCCGATGAACCGGGCCTTGCCCTGCTTCTTGAGGTCCTCGGCCGCGCGCAGCCACTCGGGGTTCTCGACAAAGTCGATGAGCGTGGTGCAGCCGTGGAGCATCATAATATCGACATAGTCGGTCTTAAGGCGCCGCAGCGCAGACTCGGTCCGGTCCATGGCCTTGGCGTAAACCCCCTTGCCGGCCTTCATCTGTGCGCGCAGGTCCATCTTGGTGCCGATGAAGACGTTTTTGCGGCGTCCGTCGCGTCCGAAGAACTCGCCGAGGGCGTCCTCGCTGCGGCCGCCGCCATAGACGTGGGACGTGTCGAAGAAATTGACACCTCCCTCGTAGAGCCTGGCCAGCAGTGGAATCCGCTCCCTGTTGGTGTACAGGCTGCCATGGCCGATTCGCGAGACCATCAGGTTCGTGCGTCCGAGCCGGGCGTACGTCATGCCCGGGCGCTCGTTGCGCCGCTCGACCTTGGGCCGGCCGGCCGCGGCGCCCGACAGGCCGCCGCCGAAGGCGACGGCGCCCGCGCCGGCGACAGCGCGGCGAAGGAATTCGCGTCTCTCCATCATCAGAGCCCCTCCCGATTCGACCCAGGTAGATTCTAAGGCCGGGCGCGTCGGCCCGTCAATCAAAACGATTGACAATTGGCGGCGAGAGGGCATAGTCGGAGCAGCCCCAAATCACACGGAGAGACCATGAACGCCACCACTTGCACGAGACGCGGCTTCCTGAAGAGGGTCGGCCTCGGCGCGGTCGCCGCAGCGACTCCCGCGCGCCTGTTCGGCCGGGACACGCGGCGAGGGGATAAACCGAACGTCCTTCTGAGCGGGAGAACTTCATTGAAGAACAACCGGAGATCGCCCAACGCCTCACGCAACTTCACAAGGCGTGGGCCGAGGAAGTGAAGCCGCCGTAAACACGCTTGGCCCCAACGGCGCCAACGCAGGGACGGTGGATTCAGCGCGGCGGCGGTCCGGAAGTCGATTCCCGCTTCTCAAGGCGAAAGCGGATGTCGCGAATGAAGTACGTCCGGACCTCGCTGTGAAGCGCTTCGAGCAGTTCCACCTTCCGGAAGTTGTTGAGTTCTGAAAGCAGGGCGCTCGAATCGACGGAAAAGGTCGCTACGTTTCCCCTCAACGACACCAGGCAGGTATGGCCCGCATCCGCACCCAGTTGGCGGCGCCACACCTCCCAGACCCGATCCCGGTCCGACAACCGGAGCAGCCCGCTGCGGGGAAGCCATCGCCCAAGAACGTCGCCCAGCGGTTCGGCCCGCACGTCCTTAAAATCCGATGCCTCACGTCGTCCGGCAAACACCATTCCTTCCCCGTATGACGGCCCCCATTCGCGCGGCCAACCCGTGCCGGCAGTGCCGCTTCGCGAAACGCGCTTCCGGCCGCCTAGATAACACTTACCGGCATCACCACATGGGTAAAGGTTTTTCCTTCCGAGATGACGCCTGGTTTGCTCGACGCCTTGAACGTGAACGTCAGATTCTCGGCGTCAATGACCTTGGCGGCATCCATGAGGTATTGCGGGTTGAAGCCGATTTCGAGGTCATCCCCCTCGTAGACCGCCGGCATCCGGATTTCAGCCTCTCCCATTTCCGGCGTGCGGCTGGTGATAACAAGTTCCTCGCCGCTGAACTTCAGCATCACCCCCCGCGATTCTTCGTTTGTTAACAGAGCAGCCTTGCGAACCGCGGACAGGAAGGCGCCGGTGCCCAAGGTGGCCTTCTTGTCAAAATCCTTTGGTATTACATCCTCATATTTCGGAAAATGACCGTCCACCAGCCGCGAGTAGACCACTCGCCGCCCACCGTCTGCCGGGGGAACCTCCACAAGAATATCCTTTTCGCCGATCACAACACGGGCTATGCCCTTGGCCTCGGCCGCATCCGTCAGACATCGCACAATCAGATGCATCGCTTTGCTCGGCACAATCGCCGTTACCTTCTCTTCAGGCCCGTCCTTGCACGTTCCCTTGGCAAGGCTCAGGCGGCGACCGTCGGTAGCCACGAGCGTCACGTTCTTCCCTTGCACCTCCCAGAAAACCCCGTTGAGAGCGTATCGCGTATTCTCTCTCGCCGTGGCAAACAGGGTCCGTTCGGCAAGTGTCAGAAGCGCATCGGCTCCAACCGTAAACGCCCCGCCATCCGGAAACTCGGGAACCTGTGGAAAATCCTCCGGGTTATCGCCCAGGATCGTAAAGTGCGAGCCCGGCGCCTCCAGCGTGGTCTCCTGTTCCGTCGAGGAGATTGCAACCGTATCCTCATCCAGTTCGCGCAGGATAGCGTGAAACCGGTCGGCCGGCACCAGCCCCATGCCAGGTTCCTGGATTTCCATCTTGTTCAAGTCAATGCGGATACCCACCTCGAGATCCGTTGCCAACAGCGTCATGGAATCTTTTCCGGCTTCCATTTTGATGCAGCCAAGAGCCGGTTTGGGACTCCTTGTGGCAACAACCGCAGAAGCAACCTGAACGCCACGGGTTAACGCTGCACGATCACATACCGCTTTCATCCCAAGACCTCCTTTGGTTCGAAGGTGATGGTTGTAATACTGGTTAAGTAAAAAGACATATTATTCCTCATAAGCCCTGTGGAAAACGGGGCGCTCCGTCAGTATGGTCTGCAAGTTCTTGCCGTTTAACGACTTACGTCGGTTGTTGTAACACAACCGTTGTGCGTAACCTGTGAAATACTCCGTGGCGCTTCGCTGATGGTATTGTGGCGCCCGGCACCCGTGTCGGCGACCCGTCTAACACCCTATGGCAGCGCCACGGCTGCGCCACCGTCTTTCCACACCTCTTATTGCCTGAGGATCTGGGTCTCTATGGCCTCGGTGAGTCCTCGGAAGGCCGCATCGTGGCCGACCATCTGTCTGATCTTGCGCTCGGCGTGCAGGACGGTTGTGTGATCGCGACCGCCGAAAAAGGCGCCGATCTCCTCCAGGCTGCGATTCGTCAGCCGGCGGGCAAGATACATGCATATCTGTCGCGGCAGGGTAACCGACTGTGCCCGGCGCTTGCTTTGGAGATCCGACAGACGCACGTTGAACCGCTGGAGAACGGCGTCCGTGATGTCCTGAATCGTGACGGTATGGCGCGGCGCGCCGACCAGATCCCGCAGCGCCTCCTTGGCCAGGTCCATGTCGATCTCGCGATCGCGCAGGGAGGCATGACCGAGCACGCGGACGACGGCCCCCTCGAGTTCGCGATTGTTGGTGTCCACGACGGTTGCAATATGCTGCACGACCTCTTCCGGCAGTTCCTTTCCGCGGACGTGCGCCTTCTTCTGCACGATGGCGACGCGCGTCTCATAACTGGGCCGGTCGATGCGCACGACCAACCCCCACTTGAAGCGGCTGACGAGTCGCTCTTCGATCCTCGGAATCTCGTGCGGAGGCGAGTCGCTCGACAGGACCACCTGTTTCTGGGCCTGGTACAGGGCGTTGAAGGTGTGGAAGAACTCTTCCTGCGTCCGGTCCTTGTCCGTCAGGAAGTGTACGTCGTCGATGACAAGGACGTCCAGGTAACGGAACTTGTAGCGGAAGTCCTCGATCTGGCCCCGTTCAATGGCGGCGATGAACTGGTTGACGAAGTCCTCGCACGACAGATACATCATGGCCGCATCCGGGCGCGTCCGGATCAACTGGTGACAGATCGCCTGCATCAGATGGCTCTTGCCGTGGCCGACGCTGGCGTGAATGAAGAGCGGGTTGTAGGCACGACCCGGCAGATCGCTGACGGCCAGGGCCGACGCGTGAGCCATGCGGTTGCACGGGCCGGTGACGAAGTTCTCGAAGGTGTACAGAGGATTGAGCGGCGGGTGATCGTCGCGCAAGCGACCCGCGGGCGATGGGGCGGCGCGCGGCTGTCCGATCTCCGCCAGGCCGGCGCCGGGACGGAACTCAACCTCGATCCGTCTGCCAACGGCCTTCTCAAGCGCATTGTGGAGGGCCGACCGAAGCGCCGCGCTAAGATCCGTTTCGCTTGCCGCCTCGGGGAGCGTCACCGCCAAATGCGACGCGTCCAATTCGTCGAGATGCGCCCGCGTCAGCCACGGCGGGATGGACGCATCCGAGAACTGCCCGTCGAGGTGTTCCAGGGCTTGTTGCCAGAGGTTTGGCTCGGCCGGCGCCATGAAAGCCATCTTTCCATAAATGATCGTCATATGATGAGAGAACGCCAGCGGGCCAGGCGCCGTAACCGCGTCACCCCTCAGCCGGACCCGTCCGCATGAAACGCGTAAGCAACACCACAACGGAAACCGGAACACCCTACCACATGCCCGTGGCTCCGTCAACGCAAAGATAGCGTCTCTCTTGTGAGGAGGAAAGGATTCTTTTTGCTTCGCAGGTGATCCGGCGGGCGACGTGCCGAGACAGGGCCTGGATGGCAGGCCGCGACCGGCTACGCCCGCGCCGTAGACGGAAGCGCCGGACGGGGGGCTGACTCCGATGGGTCGGGCTTACCCGGGCGCCAGGCACGGTTGCGGCGGCGCCCCGGATGGCGCCGGCGGCAGATACCAGGCGATGCGTATCGCGGCTCCGGGGTGGGCGGCCCGGCGGTCGTGCGCGCGGACGACTGCTAACAGTGCCCCCGACGTGCGGCGCGCCACAAGTCCTTTTGCGGAAAGACCTTACGGCGGAGCCGGGAGGTTGTCCACAAAGTATCCACAGGAGGCCGAGACGCCTAAGTGCCGTTGCGAAAAGCGCTTGCGCGCCCGTCACGCGCCATCGAGGCCGACTTCCCGCAGACGCCGATAGAGCGCGCATCTTTCGAGAAGTTCTTCGTGCCTGCCGGCGTCTACAACCTTGCCGGCGTCCATCACAACGATGCGGTTGCAGATCGAGAGCGTGGACAGACGGTGGGCGATCAGGAACGTCGTCCTGCCCTGAACGAACTCCCGGAGCGTGTCCTGGACAAGGGCCTGGGTCTCCTCGTCCAGTGCGCTGGTGGCCTCGTCGAGGATCAGAATGGCGGGGTCGCGCAGGATGGCCCGCGCGAGGGCCACCCGCTGCCGCTCGCCGCCCGAGAGGGTCGTCCCGTGTTCGCCGACAGGCGTGTCGTACCCTTCGGGCATCTCGCGGATGAAGATGTTGGCGCGTGCCGCCCGGGCGGCCCGCTCGATGGACTCGCGCGACGGGTGGCGGTGGCGGCGGTCGGCCTGGGGCGCTCCGAGGGCGATGTTCTCAGCCACCGTGTCGGCAAAGAGAATGGTCTCCTGCGGGACGTAAGCGGTCTGCTCGCGAAGGCTCCGGAGGGTGACGTCGCGGATGTCGGCGCCGTCGATGAGGATGGCGCCGGCGGTCGGGTCGTAGAAGCGCGGCACCAGGCTTACGAGGGTGGTTTTACCGCAGCCTGTCCGGCCGATAATGGCCACGACTTCCCCGCGTCGGACCGTCAGGCTGACGTCCCGGAGGACGGGTTTGCCTGCGACGTACTCGAAGGAGACGTTGCGGAACTCGATCTGTTCGGCCAGTCGTGGCAGTTTGTGGCCCTTTTCGCCGTAGCGTGGTTCGAGTTCCGCCCCGAGGAGTTGATAGACGCGCTCGGCGCCGCTGGCGGCTTGCTGGAGGCGGTTCGAGACGTTCGACAGTTTCCGGACTGGGTCGAGCGCCCCGACGAGGAATCCGAAGAACGCGGTTAACTCGTCCGGGCTGGCGCCGCGGTCGATGATCATCTTGCCCCCGAGGATAACCGCGCCGGACACCGCCACCGTGAAGATCGCCTCCACGGTCGGGCCGGTAATGGCGCCGATGCGGATGGTCCGGAGCAACTGTTTGAAGAGCCGGCGGCTGGCCGTGAAGAATCGGCGTCGCTGGTGCCCCTCCAGGCGGTAGCCTTTCACCACGCGAATGCCGAACAGACTTTCCTCGATGATGCCGAGCAGATGCGCGTTGCTTTCTAGGGACTTGCGGCTGGCACGGCGCATCAGCCGGGCAAACTGACGCACCAGAACCCCCACCAGCGGGGCCGCAACCAGCACGATGACCGGCAGATACGGGTCGATGCCGGCTCCTATCCAGATGGCCAGGACCAGGCAGACGATGACACGGGGTGGTTCGGTGACCGCCTTGCCAAGGAGGGTCTTCGTGCCCTCGAGGATCAGCATGCAGTCTTGCTGGAACCGGCTCATGACGTCGCTGGCTTTGATCTCCGAGTACAGGCGGAGGCGCGACCGCATGACGTGCTCGAACACCCGCAGCCGCAGGGTCAGCAGGGCCCGGTTTGCCGCGTGGCCTACCAGGTAGTGGCTCGCGTACGTCAGGCCGCCACGCGCGACCGCCATGACCATCACGGCGACCATGATGGACGCCAAGCAATCGAAGCGGCCCTGCGGGAGCCATGCCGCCAACCGCTCCACCACGGGCGCGTAAAAGCGGTCGTCGGCCCGTGCTCTGTCTGCCAGGCTCTGTAGCGCGGCCTGGGGATGGGGGACCGCCTCCGGCCGGTCGGCTTCAGGTGTCTTCGGCCCCTGTCCGGCCCGGCCGGCGTCGGGATCGGCCACTCG
>Ga0307427_1000545_pt1 | contig 23073 bp, 21 predicted proteins | sample SalMarWE160190MG_FD_202162 | JGI IMG/M metagenome (GOLD analysis project Ga0307427, IMG submission 202162) | Salt marsh sediment microbial communities from the Plum Island Ecosystem LTER, Massachusetts, United States - WE1603-190 | ecosystem: Environmental > Aquatic > Marine > Intertidal zone >... | reverse complement strand
GTCGAGGTCGCATTCCTCCTTGAGTTCGCGGCGGATGCACTCCCGGATCGTCTCGCGGTCGTGCTGTTTGCCGCCGGGGAACTCCCACAGGCCCGCGAGCATCTTGTTCGCCGGCCGCTTGCACATGAGGACCTTGCCGCGACGCCAGACGATGCCCGCCCCCACCTGAATATGCGGAATCGGCTTGCGTTTTCGCTTGACGGGCACGCGCCCTTGGATGCCGCGCTCCTTGGCCGCACAGAGCGTCCGGACCGGGCAGACGAGGCACTCGGGCGACCGAGGCGTGCAGATGCGGCTGCCGAGTTCCATCAGGGCCTGGTTCCAGTCGCCCGGCGCCGAAGCGGGCACCAGGGATTCGGCCAGGTCCCACAGCCGCCGGCGCGTGGCCGAGTCGGTCACGGCGTCGGTGACGGCGAACCATCGCGCGAGCACGCGGACGGTGTTGCCGTCGAGCGCGGCCAGAGGGTGGCCGAAGGCGATCGACTGGACCGCCCCGCAGGTGTAGCGTCCGACGCCGGGGAGGCGGGCGAAGACCGCCGGATCGTCGGGCACGCGCCCGCCGTGGTCACTCACCACGGCCTTGGCGGCCGCATGGAGGTTGCGTGCCCGGCGGTAATAGCCCAGCCCCTCCCACGTCTTGAGGACGGCGTGGTCACCGGCCCGGGCGAGGGCGTCGACGGTCGGAAACCGCTTGAGAAACCGTTCGTAATAGGGCAGGGCGGTGGGCACCTGCGTTTGCTGGAGCATGACCTCGGCCACCCAGATGGCATACGGATCCGCGGTCCGCCGCCACGGCAAATCGCGCCGGTGCTTGCGGAACCACGCGAGGAGACGGTGCTGAAACGCCCGGCGTCGGGCGGCGGGCAGGCGAGGAAGACGTTTGCGGCTGGCAGGCGGCAGCGTGGGTTCCTATCACGAATCGGGTTCTGCCCGGACAACGCCTTCGAGGGCGGCGTCATAGACCGGGCCTTGGTTGCTCCAATCGTATCGCTGGATGTAGTCGGCGAGTTCGGCGGCGGTGTGCCACGGGCCCTTGCCTTTCAGGAGGGCGGTGAGTTTGACGCGGAGTTCGCGGTCGTCGTCATAGAGGAACGTGTGGTGCCACTGGGTCGGCACGATCTCGGGGTAGCAGAGACGGTTCGGCATCAGCGGGAAGCAGCCGGCCGCCATCGCCTCGACCATCGCCAGGCCGAAAAACTCGTGGATGGCCGTCGAGACGACGACGTCGGCGCCGCAGACGTGTTCCTCGTACCCTTCGCGGTGCGGCAGGTAGCCGAACTGGACGATGCGGTCGGCCAGCCGCCGCTTGGCCTCCTCGAAGACGTGCGGCCATTTGCGGAACGTTTCGCCAAGAATCGCCACCCGAAATGCCAACCCCTCCTCCGCCAGAAAGAACAGGACCTCGAAGAACCCCTCCGGGTTCTTGTCCCACTCCCACCGATGGCTCCACAGGATCGTCAGCGGCGATTGACGCGGGCGGCCACGGCGGCCGGGAAGCAGGGGGGTCAGGTCAACGCCGAGGTGCATCACGCGGCTCTTGGCGTGGATCGCCTCGGGCAAACCTTCCGGCACGTAATCGGGCATCTTGCGCAGCAATTCGCCGACGGCGTCGAGGAACGACTCGCGGTGGTACTCGGAGTTGAACCACACGGCATCCGACGCCAGGCACGTCGTCAGGTTCGTGAAGGCGTACTGGTAGTCGCGCCTCTGGCCGGGCTCAAGCGGGTACGACAGTTGGTTCTCGTGGAAGAACGTGACCACCGGCAGGCGGGCCAGCGGCGCGGGGGCCAGGGCCTTCCAGTCGGCCACGCCCAGGAAATCGCTGGTGAAGACCAGGTCGAAGCCTTGGCCGGCCAGGGGCGCCGCCTCGCGGGCGAAGTGGATGGCCGACCCGCGCATCCGCCACTTCCATTTCCGCGCCGGCAGTGTCAGCAGTGTCCAACGGTGCCGGCTGGCGGCACGCAGACCATCGAGGAAGTCGGCGTGCGACCCGCCGAAGTACGGTTCAATGGCCAGGATGCGCAAGGGCCTGCGCAAGAGGCTGGTCCTTCCTGTCGGGCGCCTGCATCCTACGCATGAGCGGCGGAATGTCAACTGCGGTGGCGCGGAAGCGGGCAGGGAGAACAGCGGCGCACGGCGATGGGTATCGCTTAATACTGCTACGGTACGTTCCGCGCGGCGGCCTTCCCAGGCCGCCGCGAACGCCGTTTATGCCTGTTCCTGGTGGCCTGGGAAGGCCACCAGGCGGGCAAAAAGGCGACGTAGCGTTGTAGGATTAAGCCGACCGGGCCAGATGGCGGCCTCGCGGCCGGCGAAGGCGGACGCTTCGGCCAGCGGCCGCCGTCACCTTCGGGACGCGCACCACGGAGTTGAACTGCTTCAGGTCGTTGGCACAGACGCCGAAGGCGGCGTAATCGGTGAACCACCGGCCGGCGGCAAGGTACCTGAACTGGTACGTCCCCGGCGGGAGGCGCAGCATCAGGACCCATTCGTGGTTGCCGACCTGGCGCATCGGCAGGTGATCGCGCTGCCAGTGGCAGAAATCGCCCACGACGTACACCGGCCCCTCGGCGCCGTGGCGAAACCGAAACGTCGTCTTGCCCGTTTTGTCAACGTGAACCATCGCGAAACGTCCTGATTGAGAAGCCGGCGCCTGCACAGACCGGCTAAGCGACCTATGAGTATTCTCGGCATCTCGGCGCTCCGGCGCGCAGTCAAAATCCGGAACGGTTTCCTCGCGAGACCGGCGACGACGCGGCAGGGCAGGGGGGGGAGCCGTGCGCGCGATCAAAGCATTGCCCTGGACCGCGCTTGGGCGTAGAATGCCGCCGAACAGCGATTCTGAAGGAGCGAGCCACCCGTGGCCAAGATCACCAAACGCAGCGAGGACTATAGCCAGTGGTATCTCGATATCGTTACCCGCGCCGAGATGGCCGACTACGCGCCCGTTCGCGGATGCATGGTCATCCGCCCCTGGGGCTACGCCATCTGGGAACGCATGCAGCGGGCCCTGGACGACATGTTCAAGGCGACCGGCCACCAGAACGCCTATTTCCCGCTGCTGATCCCCCAGTCGTTTCTGGAGAAGGAAGCCGAACACGTCAAGGGCTTTGCTCCCGAATGTGCCACCGTCACGCGCATTGGCCAGGAGCCTCTTGAAGAGCCGCTGGTGCTTCGGCCCACGTCAGAGACGATTATCTGGGCCATGTACAAGAAATGGATCCAGTCGTGGCGCGACCTGCCGCTCCTTTATAACCAATGGGCCAACGTTATCCGCTGGGAGATGCGGACCCGGCTGTTCCTGAGGACGACCGAGTTCCTCTGGCAGGAAGGCCACACCGCCCATGCCACCGCCGACGAGGCGGTCGAGGAGGCCCTGCGCATTCTGGCCATCTACCGCACCTTCGCCGAGGACTGGATGGCGTTGCCGGTCCTGACCGGCCGCAAGACCGACGCCGAGAAATTTGCCGGTGCCGAGACCACCTATGCCATCGAAGGCGTCATGCAGGACGGCAAGGCCCTGCAGGCCGGCACGAGCCATTACCTCGGCCAGAACTTCGCCAAGGCCTTTGACGTTCAGTTCCAGAACCGCGACGGCCAACTCGAATACGTCTACGCCACGTCCTGGGGCGTCTCGACCCGCCTGGTCGGGGCACTGGTTATGACCCACTCCGACGATCGCGGTCTTGTCCTGCCGCCGAAACTGGCGCCTATCCAGGCGGTCATCGTGCCGATCCTCAAGGCCGACGCCGACAATGCGGCCATTCTGACCGCTGCCCATGCTTTGGCCGAGTCCTTCGCCGACCGTGTTGCCGTCAAGGTCGATGACCGCGACAACGTATCACCGGGCTGGAAATTCAACGAGTGGGAACTGAAAGGCGTTCCCGTGCGCATCGAACTTGGCCCGAAGGACCTGGAGCAGGGCCAAGTGGTCCTAGCCAGACGCGATACCGGCGAGAAGACGCCGACGCCACAGGGGCAAGCCATCGCCCGCGTCGAGGCCATCCTGCCCGAGATGCAGCAGGCCCTCTTTGCGGCGGCCAAGGAGAGGCTCAACGCAAACTGCCGCAACGTCGATACCTACGACGACTTCAAGGGCGTTATCGAGGCCGACGGCGGGTTCGTTTTCGCCCCGTGGTGCGGTCATCCCGAGTGCGAGGCACGCGTCAGCGAAGAGACGAAAGCCACAATTCGCTGTCTGCCGGACGAGCCGGAGGCCTGTTCCTCGTGCATGGTGTGCGGCAAAGGCCCGGCGACGCGGGTGCCGTTTGCCAAGGGGTATTGAGGCCCCGTCCCCCGGCCCGGCTCTCAAAAAAACAAAAAAAAGAGGACGGCCATGCGCCCGGCCTTAGCGGGCGGAAACGGGGGTTCGGCAGGGCGTCGGCCTTGCCTTCGTGTCAAGGTCTGATCCTGGTTTCCAGGTGTCCTCCTTCGTTTCTGGGCCAAAATCTGGGCCCCGAAGAGGGCCGCTGAGGGCGATTCAGGGGGCATAAGCGGTGGTGCAGGCCAGTCGAGGAAAAACAGGGCTGGACCTTCGCGGTATGGGCCCTATTATGCCAACGGCGGGGAAGAGCGTCCGCCAGCACAACGCATCAGGAGCCGGTCGCGTGACAAGGCACACGAGGAGGTCGGGGCTGATGAGGAAGGACGCGGTACGGATGGCAGCGGGTGCGGTGGCGGTCATGGCCCTGGGGCTGGCAGGCTGCAGCGATCCCAGCGAGAATCTCGATGCCTCCGATCGGGACGTCTGCCGGGAAGCCCTGCGGAAATGTGCCAGGGAGGGCGGCGGCGCCGAGGTGGTTGAACGGGTGGCCGCGGTCATTCCCCACGACGACACGGTTCTTGCTGCGGAGGCCGTGCGAACCTTGGGCAGAATCCAAACGGCTCGTGCCGTCGAGATCCTGGGCGAGGTGGCGTCCGGCGCAAGCGAGAAGCGAGCCGCCATACGCCAGGAAGCCGTCGTTCAACTGGGACGCCAGGAAGGGCCCGAGGTCCTGGACGTGCTCCGGAAGGTCGTCAAGGTGGACCCCGACCCGCGGGTTCGTATTGCCGCCGTGACGAGCCTGGGATGGAAGCAGTCGCTGAAGGACGTGCCGCTACTGGTCGAAGTTGCCGAGAACGAGACAGACCCGATCGTCCAGGCACGGGCGGTGGGCACCATCGAACGGCTTGTGAGTCTGAAATTCGGGTTCAATCCGTCGGCCCCGCTGGAGGAACGGCAGAAAGCCCTGCAGCGTCTGCGGCCGACGGCGTTGACGGCCGCCAGGAAGGTTTCCGAATGGCGGGAGAAACGCAGACAGGAGCGGCAGTAGCCGCCGCTCGACGTATGATGAGGATGAACGCACAGGCAGGCCGAAAGGGGAGGAAGAGCCATGGACGCGAGCAAAAAGACCGGGATGGCCGGCCGCGGCAAGGTCGGCGCCTTTACGTTGATCGAACTGCTCGTGGTGATTACGATCATCGCGTTGCTGGTGGCGCTGCTTGTGCCGGTGGCGTCGTCGGCGTGGCAGACGGCCCACATGACCCGGTGCAAGACCAATCTGTTCCGGATCTACCAGGCCCAGGCCCAGTGGCGGGCCGACAACAAAGGGTTCTTGCTGACCGGATCGCGCTGGATGCGGTACCTGTGGCCCTATGTTGAGGGCGACGTCAGCATCTTTCATTGCGAGACGCGCGGCGCGTGGGGCTACGGCCGCGAGTTCGCCGAAGCGCGGCTTGAAGCAGAGGACGCTTCAGACGGTTCGGGCTCGGAGTACTGGGACAAGGATTCCTCGCCCTGGGAGCAGGCAGGGGCCGGCGACCTGTTCAGGCCGACCGACGACGACCGCGACGCCATCTTCGAGTTCGATGTCTACCTTCAGAAAGGTTCGACGGGGACGAGTCCCGGCCAGGGCTCGGAGTCGCACGAACGCGGGCCGTACTCGCACACCATCCCCCTTGGCGGACACCCGTGGGTTCAGCGGACGGACCACAGCACGCACACGAACTACAAGGTGGACGACACCGGGTCGGGCAACCAGAACCATGACGACATCGAACTCAATGTCCATTACAACGAGAACGAGGATCCTTGCAGGGTGGACATCATCCAGGCATCCGGGTGGAATTCGGGGTCGATGAGAAAACGGTTCATCATTGACTTCAAAATCTGCGGCGAAGTCCTCGTCCAAGACTGGGGCGGGCAGTTGAAGCCCGACTTCAAGAAGCACTACGGCGAGACGATTACCATCGAGTACGAGGAGGAAGAGTGGGACGATCAGTCGGCGGCCGACACCGAAGGCGGATGGATCAACACCGACGGCGCCGCTATCGGCATGCGCGTCCAGAACGGGAAGGTCATCATCACCGGCGGGCTCCGCCGGTACTACGGCGACTACGCCATCAACTACGGCACCTACGCCCGGCGCGATGAATCCCCCGTTTCGGGCGTTGATGGCAAACTGTTCTACATCTTCGACTTCGGCGGCTGGGATCCCGTCGCCGACTTCAACCACGGCGGCACGGAGGAGGACACCTGGGACAAGTACTTCATCTGGAGCACCGCCGGAGAGTCGGTTGCCATCCAGGAATGGGAGGAACGCTTCGTGGACGACGCCAAGGACTGGAAGGCGTGGCAGGCCCTGAGACATTTCGGGAAGGCCAACGTCCTGTTCTGCGACGGCCACATCGAGTCCCTCGGACCGGAGGAACTCGACTACAACGACCCACGCTGGACCTACAAGGGACGCTGATGCGACCGACGCCGTTCGCTCCCGGCAAGGCCGGTGCGGGCGGTGGCAAGCGAAGCCATCCCCGGGGCGCTGCCGAGCGGCAGCGCCCCTTCTATTGGATTCGTATGTCCGGGTGCGGCGGCCTTTCCGTGGGCCCGGTTTGTTTTTGCCGCCGGGCGGCGTTACAATGGTCGGGTCACTTGTGGAGCGGGTTCGGATGGGCCTGTCGCCGGATCTGTTCAAACGCCTGAGCCGCCTGAACCGCAAGTTCCTGCGGAAGAGCCTGGCGACGGGCGACGACCTCTCGCCGCCCGAGGCCGGCGACCGCGGCGACGCCTCCGGCGCCGAACCGCCGGCGCTTGGGGACGTCATCCCCGGCGAGCAGCGGGAGGCGTTTGGCGGCCACTTCTACATGGTCCGCCGGCCGGTCCGGGAGTTCGAGCCGCCGCACGCCGGCCACGCCGACGAGGGCGGCGGCGACCTCCAGAGCCGCTATCGCCGGGTCTTCTTCGGCGCGGGGGCCGCGGCCTCGCCCGAGGAACTCCATGAGGACCTCCGGCCTCTGGCCGCGGCCGACCCGGCCGCCGTCACGTACCTCGACATCGAGACGTGCGGCCTGGCGGGCGAACCGTTGTTCCTGGTGGGCCTGCTGCGGTTCCGCGACGAGACGCTGCTGGTCGAGCAGTTTCTTGCCAGGGATTACTCCGAAGAGGGGCCGCTTCTGGCGGCCGTATGGCGGGAACTCGCCGACACCGCCTGCCTGGTTACCTATAACGGCAAGACCTTCGACATGCCGACGGTCGGGGCGCGGAGCCTGGCTTGCGGCCTGTTTGACCGGCCGCCGGCGCCGGACCACGTGGACCTGCTTTTCGAGTCGCGTCGCCGGTGGAAAGGCGTGTTGCCGAACTGCCGCCTCCAGACGGTCGAGCACCACATCTGCGGCCGTCGCCGCGCGGGCGACATTCCCGGCTGCGACATTCCTGCGGCGTATCATGAGTTTGTCCGGGCCTGTCGAAGCGAGGACCCCGCCCGGCGGACGCGAAGCCTGCGCCGCCTCCAGACGATTCTTCATCACAACGCCCTCGACCTGCTGACACTGGCCGATCTGTCGGCCCGTATGCTTTCGGGCACGGCGTGAGGGCGTGTCCGATAACGCGCCTCGTCCGGTCGCATCGTCCGCTTGTTCCGCTCGTGCGGTCTGCGCCGCCGGTGCCGGCTGTAGGAGCGGTGCAGGCGGTTCGGATTCTGCTGCGGTCTGTGTCGAACGGAGCGGAGGTGTCGGTTCTCAGGCCTTCGGTGTCTTTCGGCGCCGGCGTTTCGCGGCGGCCTCGTGCGGGCGCGGTGACGCAAGTCGTTGCCGGTGGCGGGTTTAGCGTGGTGGCTGCCGCGGCCGGGGCGGCGAGGCGTTGCGTTTCGGCACGGTCGGCCTTATAGGCGGCACATCTGTCACGGACGGCACGGCCGTTCCAGTCCGACCTTCCCCCCCCGCTGGCGTCCCGTCAGGGGGCCCTTGACCATCCGTTGCCCTGCGCGCCGGCTTTGGCATTCCCTTTGCGATTCCATTCGTGCGGCTGGGTTTACTGGGTGCTGGAGGAGATCGGCCGTCGGTGAACAGGTGATCCGGGCGACCGACCCAAAGGAGACGAGTCGTGGATGAATCCGCTCTTCGTGAAAAGGTGGGGCAACTGCTCTCGGAGGTGCATCAGTTTCCTGAACGCGAACCGTCCGGGACGGTGGGCGTCGAGCAGGCACAAGGCGTCCGGAGGTCGGACGTGAAACGCGAAATGGCTGCCATCGAAGACAGCCTCGACCAGGTTCGCCTGGCCGTCAAGTACCTCGTTTTTGACCTCGAAGCCACCAAGCGAGAGAACCGCTTGCTCAGAGATTTGTTGGGCGAGGCATAGGGAGATGCCTCGGTGGGTGAAATAGGGAGAGCGCCGCGCGGCAGCCTGTGCCGTGCGGCAGGGAGACAAACGGGCTGACGGGATGCAAGGGGCTGTTGGCGCTGCACGATCGCGCCTGCGTATCCCAATTCCGTCTGCCCAATCCGGAGGGGAAGCACGATGCGGGCCATTCTCAGAGACATTCCCGCGCACGACCTGCTGGCGGTTGCGGCACTCGGCGGCGACGCCGTCCGCCGTCAGGTCCAGCACGAACTCGACCTGTGGGCCGTGGGCACGCTCGTCAGCCGCATCCTCAACGACGCCGGCAAGGCGGACGGACAGGCGGCTCGCCGATCCGCCGACGCGCCGGTCGCCGCCTGAACGGCCGGGCGTTTCGGAAGGATCCTGTCCGGCCGTGGGGCGTGCCGGGAGGGAGCGGAGCGGCGCACAAACTTGCTACGAAGGCCGCGCGCGTGCGCGGCCCGGGGAGAAAAAGATTCTAAGGGGACAAACTATGAAACTGCGAACGACACTTGCTGTATTGGCCGTCACGCTGGTGGCGGGTCTGGTGGTTCCGAACGTGGCGGATGCACTGGACATCGAAGAAATCTTCATCGACACCGCTGAAGACTATCTCAACGGCGCCGCGCCGCCGTACGACCGGTACGGGATGGAGGAACTGGCAGTCGTCGGAACGGACATCACCAGTGTCACGGTGAAGCCGCCCGGCAAGTCACCCCTTGCCCTTGTGTTAGACGGGGAGGCTTGGAGGTTGTTTGGCAACGTGCAGTACGCCACGCTCGCGGCTTTGCGGGCGGATTACCCGGTGGGGGATTACTTGTTTTCCTTCAACGGTGGCGCCGACTCGGTCACGGTGCCGTACAACCCGACGGCCCCGAGCGGAATCGTCGATCTTTCGTCTATCCACGGTCGCACCGATGTGCCCTGGCAGACCCCGACGTTCACCTGGCCCGCTTATATGGGGACGGGCGACACCTTGCGCATGTTGCTGTTTGATCCGGTGGCGGGCGACGACCTGTACGAAAACGCTCCCCCCGTTGCTATCAGCGAGACGTCGTGGACGCTGCCCGGGGACCTTGCACCGAGCCACGCTTATGACTTCGAGGTCTCGGTCCACGCTGGGTCGCCCACGACGCTGCTAACCGTCGAAAACGACGGATTCACTTATTATCCCCTTTTCGAGAATATCAACATCGCGGAGTTCAGCACGCCCGAGCCGGCGACGCTGGCCCTGTTGGGTCTCGGTGCGGTGGGCCTTGTGGCACGCCGCCACAGGAAGAAGTAAGCGGGGATGACGTGGGGAAGGCCCCCGCCAGGTGCGGGGGCCTTCCCGCCCTTCGCGGCACGGGTCATGGTTGCCGCAATCAGCGGTTAAGGAACAAGCGATGAAAACCTTCGCACGAGGTTTGGGCATCGTGGCCTGCGTGGCGGCGGTGTTCTGGGGAGCGGTCGCCGGGGCGGCCCCGACGGGAGGCTTCTTCTTTGCCGACGGCTTCGACCGGCCCGACTCGACCGACATGGGTCCCCACTGGACCGAAACGTGGGCCGACTGGCGGGTCGAGGGGAACGTCGCCCGAAGTGCCCCGGGGCCCGAATCCTCGCTGATGGTCGTTGACGGGTACGAATTGGCCGAGCCGATTCTCGAGGCGACCGTCCGTCACGACGGGACCATACGGCCGACCTACGTCGCGCTGGTGTCGCTGTACCTCGACAACGACAACTGCGTCTTCGTCAAGGTCCAGGACTACGACCTCGACGGGCTCTACGACACGGCCTACTTCTACCGGGGTAACAACAGCCACGAGCCCTGGGGCGACTTCGTCCACGGCTACGACGACTGGGAGGACCTGTGGCCGTACTTCGGCGAGGCCCGGATCGGCACCTACATCGTGATGGACGAGGTCATCCTGGGCATCGACCGCGACTTCGACGGCGTCTTCGAGTCGCTCTATGCGCGCGGCGGCGCGCCGCTGGAGGAGTTGGGTCTTGGTGTCGGGCTTGGAGGGTACGACGACGCCATCGCGGAGGATTTTCTGGCGGTTCCGGAACCGGCCACGCTGGTTCTGATGGCATTTGGCCCGGCCGTGCTCGCGGCGACTCGCAGAAGGCGTGTCATCTTAGGATAGACGTTGAACCCACATGGAGGGCGTACCATGAGACGCATCTGGAGCATCTCGACTTGTCTGATGGCTGCTTACCTCGGCTTGGCCTCGACGACCCCGGCCAACGGACTCCCGCCCGTTCACGTGAACCTGTCACACACCAGTTGGACGGGCGTCGGCGGCGACACGCTGACGAACGAACTGCTGCCGTACGAGCCCGGCTGGGCGGTCCACGTCGATGCCATCGGGGTCGACCCGGTGACGGGGCCGCGTGTTGAGTTCACCTCGGACGGTTCGTTCGTGGAATTCTGGCCCCCGACGACGGGCTTCGTCGCACCGTCCACCTACGTGTGGGACTATCCCGGAAGGAGCCTGGTCCCCGGCGAAAGACCGCTGCACTTGAACGCTGAGGAAGCGGGCTATGTGGCCACGCCGGGCTTTACGGCAACCCGTGCCGTGGACACGCCGCTGCTGGTTGCCCCCGTCACGACGCAGACGGTGGACCTGACCGTGCGGTTTGATGCGCCCCTGGCGGGGCACCTCAACAGCGTGGGCGTCCAGATTGGGGGCTTTGAGTGGGACCAGTCAGCGATTCACGACACCGTGCTCTCCCAGAACGTCGTCCCCGGTTGGACGGCGATGGGCAACGGGTGGTGGAACATCGATCCCGCCTCCATTGTCGTCGGTACCGACTATGCGTTCCAGGCCGAGGTTCAATGCACCAAGCAGCCGGGCTTTGAGGGCGCCACCATCTACCACAAGCCGCAGGCCTTCATCAGCACGGCCGAGTGGCAGAACCTGCCGCAACAGACCGGCACCAGCACGTTGCTGGTCCATCCGGAAGGCGAGACGGCCCAGGTCAGCGTAAGCGAGTCCGTCACCTGGAACCGCGGCGTTTCGACGGGCGGACAAGACGCCTTTCTCGAGTCGGTGACCCTTCAAGTCGACCAGGTCAGCATGACGGTTGAGAAGATCAACACCTACTACGGCAGGGAGCACGACGGGCAGGGCAACTACGTCGGCCACGGTTTTCACGTCGAGGCTCTCGGCCACAACATCGTCGCCGCCGAGATGACCACCCCGACGGGACGCACGTGGCACATGACGGCCGATGACGAAGACGGGGTGCTGCAAGCCGACTTCGACGTCGATGCAGCATACCTCTCGCCGGCCGACCTGGCCACCTTGGGCATGGTGCCGGGAACCTACGGATTTACCTTCCACGGCGCCTCTGGCGAACTGCTGACGACCAGCGTCGACGCCGCGTTCGAGACGCCGACGCAGATTCCGAACCTCCTCGACCCGGCCGGCGGCCAACAGGGCGTTCCCGTGGCCAAGATCGTGTCGTGGGACAGCGTTACGGACCCCGACGTGGACGGCATCATCCTGGACCTGGAGGAAGCCGTGGAGGGTCCCTGCTGGGAGTTCTGGGCCGACGAACTGCCGCCCGGCGTCGATTCCTGGCCCGTCGCGGGCATGCCCGCCGACGCCGACATCGAGTGCATGCTCGCCTTCGCAGTCATGGAGGGCGGCGTGACGCCGGAAGGCGTCCCGTGGCGATCGGTCGGGTACACGAACGAGTTCATCACCTTCAGAACGGCGCCCGAGCCGGCCACGCTGGCGTTTCTGGGCCTGGGTCTGGCGGCCTTTGCGGTTCGCCGCCGGTCCGGGACCCGCCGCTCCGGGCGGATGCGGTAGCCGAGCATCGCAAGAGCAAGAGCAGCCCTCGCGGCGGGGCATAGCAGAGCCGTTTTGCCGCAACACGTTCGACGGCGGGCAGTCTGGGGGGCTGCCCACACCGAGGCGAGAACGCGAGAGCCGCAGTGACCGACTGCGAAAGGAGACTGCCCATGCTGCACCGGGTACGGCGGTGTCTGCCGGCGACGGGGAGAGTTGTCCTGGCCCTGGCGGCGACGATGGGTCTTGTCGCGGGCCTGGCGAGCGTGGCGGCGGCCGAGTACATCCCCCTGCCGGTCAAATGGTCGCAGGTCCCGCCTGACCCTTTCGGCGGTGATTGGGCGAGCAGCGGCAGCCAGGTGGTCGCCGACGATTTCGTGTGCGGAGATCGTGCCCCGATTGCGGCCGTCCGGTGGTGGGGCAGTTACCTCGGCGAGATGGCGGCGCCCCGGCCCACCGGCCACGTCGGGCCCTTCGCGATCACCTTCTACTACTCGGCACCGGGTGCAACAGCCCCGCATCCCTTGAGCCTGCCGGGAACGGCGGTTGTGGCGTACCCGCAGGTCACGGCCCAGGAGGAGGTTGTCGGCCGAGAGGAGAACGACGAGTTCGTCTACCGTTACGACGCCTATCTGCCGCAGGCCTTCGACCAGTGGCTCTACTCGCAGGACCCGAACAACGGGATTCAGGGCGAACTGTGGATGAGCGTCGTTAACCAGTTCGAGCCGGATTGGGGTTGGGAGGCGGCGGCTGTCAACCACCCGGTGGTTGATTATGCCGCCTACTGGCACCTGCCTCAAGGATGGCAGTCGTCGCAGAACACCGACATGGCGTTTGAGTTGATGATGCCCGAACCGGCCACGCTGGCGCTGCTGAGTCTCGGCGCAGCGGGCCTTGCCGCGGTGCGCCGTCGCCGGTCGAAGTAGGACGGGCGGTAGGGGAGAAGCCGCCGACAGGGTCGGGGGCCTTCGGATCGGAGTGGGAACACGTGTGCTCGGGTCGGCCGCAACGGCCGGCCAGCCAACAGGAGGTGGTTGTGATGAGAACCGCACGAACTATTGAATGCGTGGTCCTTGTACTGGTGGTGACGTCGCTGGCCGGGTCGCCGGCTCAGGCGACGGTCCTGACGTTCGACGCAAACCTGGGCTACGCTGCTGCGATCCCGCAGGACTATGGCGACCGCGTCGTGGCCGCCACTATGGGCGATTACTCCTATGGCAGCGAAGGGGGGTGGACGTCCCACGTCGAGACGACCTACGCCACGGAAAACGTGAACACGACGGTGACTTACTGGGGTGACTCCCACAACGACCTCACGGGTGTTGCCAACAACGAGTATGCGGACACCTGGAGTGATACAGGCTTTAGCGTCACCTTCACGGCCGATCCGGGCTACGAGGTGCTCCTCTATGGTTTTGACGTAGGGAACTGGGACTACATGGCACTTAGTGTCCCGATCAGCGTGAAGGGCTTGGCAGGTCAAGTGCTGTACAGCGAGAGGATCTCGTTGCCGGACAGGACCGGCCCACACATTGCTGTCGATTTCTCGGATGCGCCGCTGGTGTCTGAGCATCTGACCATCCACGTGGACATTGGGCAACTCCTGCCTGCGAACTGGTACCCGGCTGCCGCCGATTCCTTCGGTCTGGACAACATTATGATCGGTCAGGTGCCTGAGCCGGCGACGCTGGGCCTCCTGGGTGTTGGTATTGCAGGCTTTGCCCTGCGCCGTCGCCGGACGATGTAGCGAAAACCGTACGGGACGGTCCCCGATGGGGCGTGGGGACCTCCCGCGAGACGTGAGGTGCACTGGTCCGGCCCGCTGAGTCACGCGGGGATAGACGAAGCGGGCCGCCAGAAGTCGCCAGGGGGGGGGAAACCGCCGGTGGAGGCGGATTCCCCCGGTGTCTTCCTGCGGCGTGGGGCCGCCATGAGGACAACAGTTCGGACGCAGGTAGGGCGGTCCGGGCTTTCGGGATAGAGCGAGACGATGGGATTCGACCAGCAGAGGGGGGACAGCCGTGGCCGCAGGGTGTGGCCAAGGAGATGCAAGGAGGAAGGACCATGAGACACGCACGAACACTCGCACTTGGACTGGCCGTACTGATGGTGGCGTCGGCAGCACAGGCGGACTGGGACCGGGGTGACCCGTGCAAGATGCACTTCCCACAGTTGCCCGATCCCGAAGGATGGGACGTGGCGTTCATCGACACGTCTGTGCAGCGCAAGTTCGAACTGGCCGACGACTTCCGCTGCACGTCCACGGGCCCGATCGAGGATATCCATTTCTGGATCTCGTTCCAGGGCGAGGACTGGAGCGGCATCCCCCAGGACGTGGGCCCGATCGGCGTGGGCATCTGGTCCAACATGCCCGCGGATCCGGCGGGGCCGGCCTTCAGCATGCCGAAAGACCTGCTGTGGAGCGACGTCTTCGGGCCGGGGGAGTTCAGTTTCCGCCTCGACGGGGAGGGGCCACAGGGCTTCTACAACCCCGAGAGCGGGCAATTCGTGAAACCGGACCACAACTTGTACTATCAGATTAACATTACGAGAATCCCCGATCCGTACCCGCAGCGCGAGGGTGAGATTTACTGGCTCTCGCTCACGCTGGATATGGAGTTGGGGATGCCCGGATGGAAGACCTCCATCGAGCAGTGGGAGGACGACGCCGTGTGGCGGTCGCGCGACGCCGCCGGCGCGGATTGGCAGCCGCTGATCGACCCGGAGACCGGTAAGTCGCTCGACCTGGCGTTCGTCATCACGCCCGAACCGGCCACCCTGGCCCTGTTGGGTCTCGGCGCGGTGGCTCTCGCGGCGCGGCGGCGCAAGCAGAAGTAGATGTTGCGGGGCAAGGAGGCCCCTGCCCAGGGTAGGGAGCGGGGGCCCGAGCCTCGTGCGGCTGCTGGTGGGCCGCCGGGAGCGAGGAGCAGCGTGATGGCTGGCGAGACGCTCTTCGAAGTCAAGGGCGGATTGGTTACGGGCGTGCAGGTCATCCTCACGGACACGATGCCCGGCCACCCGGACATGGAGTTCATGCTGCCGAACTCGCCCGGCGCGTGGATGGCCTTGGACGAGCGGGGGCAGACGAACCTTGGCTCGCTCCTGGGGACCTACGTGCTGCGGGACGCCATCGTGCCCGAACCGGCCACGCTGACCCTTCTGGGTCTCGGCGCGGCGGGTCTCGCAGCGCGGCGGCGCAGCAAGCGATGTGGAAAGAGGACCTGATCGAGACCCAACAATCACGGCGGCGTCGGTGGAAACTTGCCGCGCGCCGGAGGGGACGCAGGAGTAGAGCGTTTGCGAAGTCGTGTCAATCAATGAACCTGGTGCTCTAGCAAGGGAGAGCAGACATGAAAGCCTCCAAGACAGTCTCTGCTTACGTGTGCCTCGCGGTTGTTGCGTTGGCTGGCCTGGCGCTTGCGCCGCCGACGGCGTATGGTTTCGCCTCGTGGTCGGCCGAGAACACGAGCAACTTCACCGACATCATCAACCACCCGAACGACTACCCGTCGTGGGACCTGACGACGATCACCTACCGGTTCACCCCGGCCTTCACTGCGGCGTATCCGAACCCGCTGCTGAAGGACCAGGTCCGGCTGGCGTTTAACCAGTGGAATGCCGCCAACATCACGCCCAACGGCGCCGTGTACTCCTACCGCCGCAACGGGTGGCAGACCTTCGGCGACATGCGTTCCATCGCCACCCATGAAATCGGCCACGTCCTCGGCCTGCACCATCCCGACGATGCCGACAACGTGAACCGCAACTGGCGGCCGGACGGCATGGGCGGATACGTCGCCCAGGCGGCCACAACCAACGAACTCATGAACTCCACGATCAACCCCGGCAACTACAACCACGTGCTCGGTCACGACGAACTCGACGCCTTCGACTACTACTACGGCCACACCATCTCATTCGTCGAGACGACCGGCCCCACCGGCGACGTCGAGGTCGGCACCTTCACCGGCGGCGCGTTCACCTGGGCCCACGGCGGGTGGAGCGGCGTCTACCGCTCCGGCGACCACTTCCAGGGCATTCGCAGCACCAGCGGAATGGTGGAGTTCAACACCAGTTCCGGCACCGACCTCGGCATGAGAACCCTCGGCATCAACTGGGACTATCAGAACGTGGGCGGTCAGCCGACCCGCTCCTTCAAGATGCGAACCACCGGCACCAATAACCCCGTGCCCATCTTCCACTACGACAACAACGGCCCACACCACTTCAACAACTTCGGCACGTTGTCCGTGGACATGGACCACAAGGACGACCTCTGGCACATCTGGAGTACCCCGGCGGGTGGCGACATCCCCCACACCGAGATCATCCACGTCGGCCTGGAGCAGGACGTCTGGGACTGGTCGGTCGTCTCGGCCGAAGTCGTCCACCCGGGCGGCGGGACGACCACTGCGGCGTTTCTGGGGATGCACGAGTGGAGCAACACCATCGTCGAGGGCACGTCGGCAACGGGCCCCGACGGGTCGTGTTACTCGGGGCCGACGCAGATCCCGATTGCCCGTGGGTTCCGCATCGCCGCCTCTGACATGACGTCGTTGGTTTCCGACCTCGCCCTGGCCTGTGTCGACGACATGGACCTCGGCCTCGGCGACCTCAACCGTGAAATGCTCGCGGAACTCAGAAGGAAGGAGATGGTCGAGGAGATCAAGGACTTCGGCGAGCAGATGCTCGCTCCCGGACACGATTTCATCATCGTCCTGGAGGGAAGTGTGGACGACCTGCCGCCGGACATCCAGAAGAACGGCAACTTCATGCTCCTCGACCGGCCCGAGTACCTCGACCAGGAACTGTTCGTCTTTGCACGGAGCCGGGGCCAGGAGGGCGACGCCGTCATCGGCACCTACGCTCTGTTGGGTACGGCCCCCATCATTCCCGAGCCCGCAACGTTGACGCTTCTGGGCCTTGGCGCCCTGGGCCTCATGGCCCGACGGCGCCGGAAGGTGACATGATGTACCCGCGGCCCCGCCCGGAAATGCTCCGGGCGGGACGCTGACTTGCGAACATCGCAGCGCGACGTGTGGCCGCCACCGAAGGCGAGCCGCACGAACTCAGGAGGAAATGACCATGCAGGCGACGACAGCAATTCGATGGATGACGGTTGGTTTGGCGACGCTCATTCTCGCCACGGCAGTGCGGGCCGACTGGGACCCGAACGCGTTGGACCCCATGGACGCCACGAACCACAAGATGCACTTTCCCCAGATGCCCGACCTGGAAAACGGCGTCGACGTGCTCGACGGCCCGTACAACAGTGACCTCGGTGGTGCCGGCATCAAGGTCCTGGCCGACGACTGGAAGTGCTCCGACAGCGGCCCGGTCACCGACATCCACGTCTGGAGTTCGTACCTCGGAGACTTCCGGCACGAGCCGCCGCCGAACACCATGTTCAACGTGGCCATCTACGATGACGTTCCCGCAACCCCCACAAGCCACAGCATGCCGGGGAAACTGCTGTGGAACCGGTACGTCAAGCCGGACGCCGAGCGGCTCTACGCCGAGAACCTGACCGAGGACTTCTACGACCCGAACCAGCAGATGGACATCGGCCAGGACACCCAGTGCTGGCAGTACAACTTCTTCTTCGATGAATCCGACGCCTTCCGGCAGGAAGAGGGCGAGATCTACTGGCTCAGTGTCAGCCACACGGCGGACCTCGACGGCGACGGCATGGTGTTCATCAACGACCTGCTCCTGCCTACGATCGGCTGGGCCTACGGCTGGAAGACGACCGACAATCGCTTCAACGACGCGGCCGTCTATATCGATGCCACCTTGGCGGACATCTTCCCCAACTCCGCCGTGCCGCCCTCGGGGTCGGAATGGAACATCCTCGCGCGACCGCAGGGCGACCTGATGGTTCCCATGGACCTGGCCTTCGTCATCACCCCCGAGCCGGCCACGCTGGCCCTGCTGGCCGCAGGGGCGATGGGCCTGGTGCTTCGCCGCAGGCGACGCAAGTGAGAAACGAGGGGACCGGGACCGGCCAACCGGTCGTGTCCCCGAAAAAAAGGAGATGTTCGATGCGAAAACATGGCATGAGGTGCGTGGTGGCGGGGGTGTTGGTGATGGCCGTGATGGCCCCTGCGACCGCCGCCTTCCAGCAAATCGAAAACGGCAACTCGTGGGCGCGGGTCTGGCACTCGCAGGAGACGCCCGAGGACGGGTACGGCATGGACATCTGGGTCGTCGAACAGCCCGACGGGACCCCCCTCAACATCCTGCACCGACAGTGGTTCTGGTATCGTGTGGACCCGCCGGGCGACCCGGTGAACGGCCATGCCGTCCCGGGAGGCGAAAAACCCCTGCACGAACTGGACCCCGACCCCTTCGTGCTCCTGTCCGACACCGACGGTGACTCAACCGACGACAACCTTCGCCTCCGGTACGACGGTGCCGGTGAGGGGCTGACCGTCGAGGTCAACTACAACCTGATGGGCGGGCCGCCGGGCAGCGGCCGGGCCGACATGGCCGAGACCATCAGCATCATCAACTGGGGCAACGTCGCCCAGACGGTTCACTTCTTCCAGTATTCGGACTTCAACCTGAGTTTCAATGAGGACCGGACCGCGATCCCGTGGCCGAACACCGCCGACGTGTGCTTCAGCGACATCCGCATGAGTGAGACCGTCGTGACGCCGGTGCCGACCGCCCACGAGGTCGGTCTCGCGCTGGATCTTCTCGATTCCCTCAACGACGATCTGCCGACCGTGCTGGACGGTTCGGCCGGGCCGATGCTTGGCGACACCGCCTGGGCCTTCCAGTGGGACATGACGCTGGAGCCCGGCGGCAGCCTCCTCATCAGCAAAGACAAGAGCATCACGCCGACGCCCGAGCCGGCCACGCTGGCGCTGCTGGGCCTCGGTGCGGCCGTCCTGGCGGCGCGCCGCCGCAAGGTGGACCATGAATAGGCTCTGTCCGAGAATACCGGGCTGTTCGCACGGGGAGCCGCCGATTGCAGGCGGTGACAACTCCGCGCGAATCCCCGTCTGCGACTTGCAGCCGGCCGCGCCGCCGCGACTCATGGCGACGGCGGAGCCGGGCGGTGGCAGGATCAGACGGCTGGCACGTTTCAGGGCAACTTCCGGAGCGATGAACTCCGGGGTCGCCCTTTTTCTTGGTGTGGTCCGGCGGGGCTCGATGCCTCGCGCCGGGCGGCGAAACGCCCGGATGGGACCAGGTAACAAAGCAGCAGAACAGGAGCAAAGGAGAGAGGTATGAGAATCGCGATGGCAGTGGTCGTATTGGGTGCCGTCCTGGCTTCGGCTATGCCGGCACGGGCTGATTGGGACGTGGGAGACGGGCACAAGATGCACTATCCCCAGTTGCCGGACCCGAACGGGTATGACGTGCGTCTCAGTTATTCGGACACCCCCGTCGGTGGCATCGGCGAATACGGGAGGATTCTGGCCGATGACTGGAAATGCACGGGGACGGGTCCCCTCACCGATGTGCATTTCTGGGGTTCGTGGAAAGGGGACCTCGTGGGCACCATCACGCAGATCGACCTGATGGTTTTCCGCGACGACCCGAACCCGCAAGGCGGGTACAGCCAGCCTGACTCGCCGAATCACGCCTACATGATGGTGTTGCCCGACATGTTCACGATCCGTGACTGGGGCGTGGGCGACCAGAGTTTCTACGACCCGTGGGGCGACGACGACCGGGACCCTGTTCCGTATTATACTCACAATGATCATCAGAACATCTATCAGGTGAACATTCCGGACGTGCGTCTGGCGTGGGGCCCGGACGAGCCTTTCATCCAGCAAGAGGGCGAGATCTATTGGCTGGCACTGGAGATCCACACCCTGGAGCGAGACCGCCGGTTTGGCTGGAAGACCTCCGGGTCCAAGCAGTTCCTCGACGACGCGGTCTTCAGCGCGGGACAGTGGGTGCCCTTGGTCGATCCGGACCCGGACGCGCAAGGCGCCTCGCTGGACCTGGCGTTCGTGATCACGCCCGAACCGGCCACCCTGGCGCTGCTGGGCCTCGGCGCCGCCGGGCTGCTGGCACGGCGCAAGAAGTAGGCGACCGCGACTGACAGAGCGGTTAGCGATTGCTTGTGGCACGTTGCGCGGCGGGTCTACCGACCCGCCGCGCCCCCACAAGCGGGAAGGTTACCAATCGAGCGCGGTGGGTCGGGAGACCCACCGCGCTATGCCCGCGCGGGCGCCGCGACGGCCAACGCTACGGCTTGGCGCCCGTCAGCCGCTCGACCAGCAGGTCTTCGAAGGCGGCCATGTCCTTCCATTCGGTGGCGACGCGCATCGGCTTGCCGCCGGAAGTGTCGATGATGGTCTTTCCGTCGTCGGTCACGCGGATGGGCAGCGTCTCCATCTTGCAGAGGTCCTGGGCGAAGGCGAGGTAGACGGCGACCGTGTCGAAGAGGGTGCTGGAGGCCCCGAGTTCCTCCTTCGTCTTCTTCTTTGCCCACTGGCGGTAGTTCTCGATGAGGGCCTGGACGAGGGGGGCCCGGCAATCGCGCACCTTCGCGAACTTCTCGCCCCTCAGGTGCACGAGGCCGCACGTGTCGAGCGGCGTGATGGTGATGTCCCATGGTGCGGTGAAGACGGCCTGGCATGCCTTGGGGTTGGCGCGGACGTTGTACTCGGCGTCGATCTTGTCCTTGCCCCCGTAGCCACGCCGGACGCTGCCGTGCATACCGACGAAGCGGGCCTTGGTGGCGATCCTGGGCTCGCGCGCGAGCGCCTCCAGCAGATTCGGCAGTGGCCCGACCGCGATGACGGTGATAGGCTGGGGCGACTTCATGATGGTCTCAATCATGGCGCCGACGCCGTCGTCGTGGACCTTCCCGGGGTAGGCCTTGAGCCGATAGTCTTTGACCCAGGCGTCCTGCGGCCCGCCGCCGCCGGTGTTGCCGGCGCCGATGCCGACGGGGACGTCGGTCCGCCCCGCGACCTCGAGCAGTTTGGCGATGAGTCTGGCTCGGTAGTGGGTTTTCCCCTGGTCGCCGACGACGAGTTTGAGGTCGAGTTCGGGTGACTTGAGGAGCATGGCGAGTGCCCAGGTGTCGTCGATGTCGTCTCCGATGTCGGTGTCGAAGATGACGGGCATCTTGGCGGGTTTGCCGGCGTACTTCGCGGCCGCCGAGGCGCCTGGTCCCGTGCAGACGCAGGCGAGGCAGGCGGCCAGGGACAGGCAGGCGGCAAGCCAGGGGAGGGTGTCAGGTCGGCACATGATCGTGTCTCCTCTCGGGTCGGGTTGACGTGTTTGCGGTGTGGCCTCACGCCGGTTCCGCCCGGCGGCGCGGCGGGATTATACCACCGGGCGGTCGGGTGTTGCCACGCGATTTTCGGCCCGGGCGAATTCGGGGCGAATAACCGGACGGCGGCACGCGTAGGGAAGATGAGGCGTCGAAGAAAGAAATGACCTTGACACGCCGCGAGAGTCGATGTATACTATGGGTTGGACTGAGTTGCTGCGGCATAACAGCCTTTGACCCCGGTTGCCGTTCATACCACCGGGGTTCGGAAAAAGTAAAAAAAACCAGGCGGGCCGTTGACAGGCCTCTCTGTCTTCGTATAATCGTTGCTTTACGGAGGCTGCAAGGCCCGGTCGTTCTTTGTCAAGTGAACAGTTCGAGCCCAAGCAAAGCGGGAGTGTGTCCCTGCCGCACGTCGCCCTCGGGCGCCGTGCGTATGGGAAGACTGGTTGTCCCGGCCGACAGCAGCCGGAGCAGCCAGGTGACATGGTCTGTTGAATGCCGTGCGACGCGCTCTCGCTGGATGCACTGAGTCGTGTCGTGCGACAAATCTTTCCAAGTGAAGAGTTTGATCCTGGCTCAGAGCGAACGCTGGCGGCGTGGTTGAGACATGCAAGTCGAACGAGTCTGGTCTGGTCGTAAGACCGGATCAGTACGAGTGGCGTAAGGGAGAGTACAAAACAGGTAACGTACCCCGGACACCGGAATAGCTCGTCGAAAGGCGGATTAATGCCGGGTGATGTCCCGGATCGCATGGTTCGGGATCATAGGATGGGGACCCTTCGGGGCCTGTCGGTCTGGGAGCGGCCTGTTTCCTATCAGCTGGTTGGTGAGGTAATGGCTCACCAAGGCGATGACGGGTAGCCGGCCTTAGCGGGTGTTCGGCCTCACTGGGACTGAGACACTGCCCAGAGCCCTACGGGGTGCAGCAGTCTCGAATCATCCGCAATGCGCGAAAGCGTGACGGTGCGACGCCGCGTGCGGGAGGAAGCCCCTCGGGGTGTAAACCGCTTTTCAGAGGTATGAAGTGCGCCCGCCGAATAAGCGGGTGGCATTGACGTCAACTCTGGAATAAGCCACGGCTAACTTCGTGCCAGCAGCCGCGGTAAGACGAAGGTGGCGAGCGTTGCTCGGAATTACTGGGCTTAAAGCGGGCGCAGGCGGCCCGGTCAGTCGGATGTGAAATCCCTCGGCTCAACCGAGGAATGGCGTCCGATACTGCCGGGCTTGAGGCATTCAGGGGCGACTGGAACTCTCGGTGGAGCGGTGATATGCGTAGATATCGAGAGGAACGCCAATGGCGAAGGCAGGTCGCTGGGGATGTCCTGACGCTGAGGCCCGAAAGCCAGGGTAGCGAACGGGATTAGATACCCCGGTAGTCCTGGCCCTAAACGATGCACACTAGGTGGGGGAGGGTCTGACGCCCATCCCTGCCG
>Ga0307427_1000542_pt1 | contig 23166 bp, 10 predicted proteins | sample SalMarWE160190MG_FD_202162 | JGI IMG/M metagenome (GOLD analysis project Ga0307427, IMG submission 202162) | Salt marsh sediment microbial communities from the Plum Island Ecosystem LTER, Massachusetts, United States - WE1603-190 | ecosystem: Environmental > Aquatic > Marine > Intertidal zone >... | reverse complement strand
GTTTAGCGTGTCATTCCGAGCGAGCGAAACGAGTCGAGGAATCTCGCCGTTATCCGTGTCCAGACGACGAGATTTCTCCGCTCGCCCTCGCCTTTGGCGAGGGCTCGGTCGAAATGACATCGCTTCAAGAGCACGCTAAACAGGTACGGTCGGGAGACCCGCCGCGCGGGAAGTGGCGCTGTAGCGTTACTTCTCGTCGTTCTGCGGGGCGCGCTTCGCCGGCTCGGGCAGGGCGTACATGGGCAGGTAGCGGTAGTAAACCTCCAGCGACAGGGCCGACATCGCCGTGGCCATGATCTTGCCGCCCTTGCCCTTGGTCCACTGGCCTTTGTCGGGCCAACTGCCGGCGTCGCCGCCCTGCCGTATCTGGCTACCCAGCAGGACCGGCTTCATTTTTGAGTTCCACTCCTCCCAGACCGGGCCCCGGTGCTGGTGGAGGGCCAGGCAGGCGTAGTACCAGTAGTAGTAGTTCGGGTTGCCGGGGTTGGGCAGGTTGCTTTTGAGATACGCTGCCGAGCCGTCCTGTCGCTCGTCGGTCGGTGGAACGCCCATCAATTGGCGGCAGAACATGCCCTCGGCCGTCATCGCCGGCGAGGCGTCTCGGCCCGGCTGATAGCAGTAACGTCCCTTGAAGGGACCGCTGGCCACCTGGTCGAGCCAGGCCCCCGCCAGTTGCAGCGTCCGGTCGGGCACCTCGAGTCCCGCCAGCCGGGCGCTGCTCAGGGCCATCACTTCCCACCCGAAGACGCTGGTGTCGTTGTCTCTGCTGCCCGGCCGGTACCGCCAGCCGCCCAGTTTCTCGTTCTGTCCCTTGATGATGAAGTTGACCGCCCGCTCCAGTGGCTCGCGCAGCGCCGGGTCCTTCGTCAGGCCGTACGCCTCGGCCAGGGTCATCGTGGCGATGCCCTGATCGTACATGCCGTTCTGCTGGCCGCCCGTCAGGTCGCCGTCCTCGCCGACGCGGCTGAGGAGCCACTTGACGGCCTTGTCCATCACCTGGTGGTAGTCGTACTTATCCTGCTCGGTGTGCTTGATGTTCCAGCCGAAGAAGGAGAGCATGGCGAAGCCGGTGGCGGCGATGTCGTGGCCCTTTGCCCCGCCGTGGTTCTCCAGGGACCACCTGCCGTCGGTCTCCTGGTTACGCTTGAACCATTCGAGTGCCAGTCCGATGGCCCGTTCGGTGTCGTCGCCGCCGCCGCCGAAGCGTGCCATGGCCCGTCTGTTCTTCCGTCCGATGTAGGGGTCCAGGCGATCCGTGCCGTCGCCCCTGCCGGTGCCTTCGTCCAGGCCGCCGCCGAGCAGGACGTCCGGCCCCGGCGCGAGCGGTGGAATCCGCTTCGAGAGTATCGTCCCCGGCCCTTCGAGTTCCGGCACGGCGCGGGCGGGCGGCGTGGCCTTGGCAACCGCCACGTTGTCCGACCCGGTGACCTGCGGCAGGGCGCCCTCGGCCATCTGTGAGGGCCGTTTGCGTGGGCTGCCGTCCGACGGCTGCACGGCCCCGGCGGTCTTGCTGATGCGGTCGGCCGTCTCGACTGGCGCAACCGCCACCTCGACGGGTTCGGGCGCCTCGCCGCCCTCGTCGGCCTTCGCGGGTCCCTCTTCGAGCGCCAGGTCGGTCGGCTTCAGATGCAGCGCCGGTTTCTCCTCGACGGCGGGCTTGGGTTTCGGCAGTTGGATCTGTTCGGCGATCTCGACGCGCCGCGCCTCGGCATGCACGTCGGCCCTCTCGATCACGAAGTCCGACTCGGCGATCGTCGTTGCCGTGGGATTGACCGGCTCGTAGTCGGGCAGGTCCTGATACGGCACGTCGGATTTGACGTAGAGCATGTCCTCGGTGTTCGGCATTTCGTTGACGGATTCGCGGATCTCCTGGGCCAGCCGTTCGCTGGCCAGGGCCCTGGCATCCACGGCCACCTCCATGGGGCCTTCGGTCCGTTTGTGGAGGACCTGGCCGATCATCCACAGGCTCAGCAGCACGAGGAGCATCCCGTGGAAGAGCAGCGAGACGACCAGGCACCGCGTGTACTGTCCCAGCCGGCCGTAGCGTCCCCACTTGAAGTACCACACGAGGAGGCCGGCCAGGATGAGCAGGCCCGCCACCAGCGCCAGAAGCCACCACCTGGACCGCTCGACCCACCTGAACGCGTCCCAATCGTCGACACTCGTGACTTCCCACGAGACCTGCGAATACAGCAGGCTCGCCCGGCGCTGGCTGAACACCCGGTCGGACGTCATCAGCAACTCGAAGCCGCTGCACGTCAGGGCGGGCGCCAGGTCGTGGTCGGGGCTGTTGATCCGTTCGCCGGCGTTTTCGGGTGGCCGGATGGCGCCGCCCAGAATACGACTGCGGTACAGGTCCATGTCGCCCAGACCGCCGGGGCGGTCGGACTGGACATAGACGAAATCGCCGTGGCGCGTCAGCGTCGGCGACCGGTCGGTCGACGTCGACGAGAGGACATCGACGCGGACGGCCTCGCCGGAGGCGGGCCGGGCCGGCTCGGGCTCGGCGCCCGGCGGCCCGAGGTTCACGCCGTCGATGCAGAAGATGTCGAGTTTGCCCGCCTCGCCGCCGCGGTCCGACGCGAAGTACAGCCGCCGCTCGTCGGCCGAGAGACAGGGGTCGCAGTCGTTGGCCGAACTGTTGACGGCCTGGCCGAGGTTCCGCGGCGCCGACCACCGCTTGCCGTCCCACCGGGCGACGTAGAGGTCCTGGCCGCCCAGTCCGCCCGGCCGGTCCGACTGGAAGAGCAGCACGGTGCCGTCGGCGCTGAGGGCGGGGCTCTGCTCGTCGGATTCGGTGTTGAGTGTGGCCAGGGCCACCGGCTCCGACCACTCGGCGCCGCTGAAGAACATCATGTGCAGGTTGGAGTCGGTCTCGGTCGGCAGTTGACGGGAGAAAACCATCATCCGGCCGCGCGCGGTCGTGGCGACCGACAGAATGTTCGGCCGCGTGTTAACCTTCGTGTCGAGCAGCAGCGGACTTTCCCAGGCGACCCGGCGCAGCGAGGGGTCGCCGGCCCGGACGTTCAACTCCCCGCCGTCGGTGTGCCGGCGCCACTGTTCCGGATGCGCCAGGACATGGTGCACGAGCGCCAACCACGCGATGACCAGTACGGCCAACCCGTAGGCCAACCCCCACGTGATGCGGGCGCCCGTGCGGGTCTTTCGGCCCCATGCGATGAGCCAGACCAGCAGGACGATCAGTGCGGCCGCCGCAACCTCCAGCCCGAAGATCCACTTCTCGGCCACCACCGCCCGCCATCCTTCGGTAACAGTCACGAGTTCGCGGGCGAGGTGCGTGTAGAGGCGCGGGCCGCTCGCACCGTCCGCTTTCCGGTCGGACGCCACGAGCAACAGCGACCCGTGACACGCGGGCGACGGCGAGAAGTCGGCGGCGGCGGAGTTGACCAGCGGCCCGGCGTTCTCGACCGCCTGGAACTCATCCTGGCCGATGCGGCTGCGGTAGACATCCATGCCGCCCAGCCCGCCCGGCCGGTCGGAACTGAAGTAGATGAAATCCCCGCGCCGCGTGAAGCGAGGCGAGCGGTCCACCGCCGGCGACGAGAGCGCCGCGACGCGACGGGCCGTCAGGTCCGCCGGCTCCTCGGGGAACTCGACCGGCACACGCCCGAGCGTCTTGTTCGCCTCGACGACCGGATCGGTCTCCTGGTCCAGTTTCCACAGGTACCGGTAGTAGACTTCCAGGCACAGGGCGGCCACGGCCGAGCCGCCTACCTTGCCGAACTGCTTGTAGCGGCCGTCCTGCCACGAGCCGGACTCATCCTGGAGGGCCAGCAGAACCGGCTTGATCGCGTCGTTCCACTTGGTCCAGTTCGGGCCCTGCTGCTGGTACAGCGCCAGGCAGGCGTAATACCAATAGTAGAAGTCGGGGCTCTTTGCCTCGGGCAGACGCCCGGTGAGCCAGGCGGCGGTCTGCTGCTGGCGCCGCTCGGCGCGCCGCGCACCGACCAGTTGCCGGGTAAACATCCCCTCGGCCGTCATCGCCGGTGTGATCTTCTTGTCGGACTGGTACCCGTACGAGCCGTCCGGGGCGGCCACCTGTGTCATCCAGCGTCTGGCCAGTTCGTACGTCTCTTCGGGCACGGCCAGCCCTGCGCTGCGCGCGCTGTGCAGGGCCATGACCTGCCAGCCGGTCACGCTCATGTCGCCCGTCTTGGGCGGCTTGTAGTCGTATCGCCAGCCGCCCGTCGTGCGGTTCTGGGCGTCGATGATGATTTTGACGGCCCGCTCGAGTGGCTCGCGCAGGGTCTCGTCCTTGGTCACGGCATAAGATTCGGCCAGTGCGATGGTGGCCATGCCGTGCCCGTACATGCCCTGACCGGCGGCCTTGGCGAAGTTGCCCTGGTGCTGGATCGCCTGGCCCTTGAGCCAGCGAACCCCCTTGTAGAGCGATTCGTTGAACTCCCCTTCCTCGGTGTACTGGGCGCCCCACCCGAGATAACTGAGCACCGCCAGGGCGGTGCCGGCGATGTCCTGGCCTTTCTGTCCTCCGTGTGCGGCCATGTCCCAGTGGCCGTCGGGCTCCTGGTTGGCCTTCAGCCACCGCAGGGAACGGAGGACGGCTTCCTCGGTCTCGGGGCTGCCTCCCAGTTGCGTGATCATCGCCTTGCGGAAGGCGGCGTCGCGGAGCGGATTCTTGCGGCTGGGAACCGAGATGCCCTCGGCGACGAAGATGTCCAGGTCGCCGAGTTCGCGCCGGGCGACGGTTTTCTCCCACCGCGCCTTGCGCTGCTCGGCGGTCGCGTCGGCCTCCGGACGGTTCGACGCGAAGTAGAGGGCGTTCTCGTCGGGCGACAGGCACGGATCGCACTCATCGAACTCGCTGTTGACCTTGCTGCCGAGGTTCAGCGCCTGCGTCCAACCGGCCCCGTCCCACCACGAGACGTAGATATCGAGTCCGCCCATCCCGCCCTTGCGGTCCGAGGCGAACAGCAGGGCGCGGCCGCTCTTGCTGAGCGTGGGGCTGAACTCGTCGGCGTTGGTGTTCAGGAAGACGATCGGCTCGGGCGGCGACCACGCCGCACCGTCAAAACGGGCCATGTACAGGTCGGAGTGCTCGGCGCCCGGCGGCTTGCGCGTGAAGACCACCAGGTGCGCGCGGGACGAGAGGGCCCCGTCGGCGATGTCGGGGCCGGCATTGATCGCGGCGTCGATAGACTTGGCGGGTTCCCAGATGACGGGGCGCACATCGGGGTCCCCGTCACGGATGTAGATGCCCCGACCGTCGGTCCAGGCCCGCCACGATCCGGGATTCGCCAGGATCCAGGCCGCGGCGGCCATCGCCAGGATGACCAGGGCCAGAAAGACGATGCCGACGATGGCAAAGAGATTCCGGCTGGACTTGGCGCGGGACGGCCTGTCATCGGCCGCCGGCGGCTGCGGTCCGGCCTGGTGGCTCTCCGGTTGTTCGGTCACAAGAGACCTCCGCCTTCGACTATTACTACAACGCTACAAGGGCATTTTGCGCGGTGGGTCTCCGCACCCACCGCGCCGAAAACGGCGATTTCGCCCATGCGCGGCGGGTACTCCAGACCCGCCGCGCACGAAGTAGCGTTGTCGTGCTATCCGGTCGGCTTCTTGTCGTAGCCGATGTTGACGTCCTTGATACCCGCCTCGCTGCATGCGGTAACAGCGGCGGCCACGTCGCCGTGGAACGCATGTTTATCGCCGCGCACAAGGATCTTCTGATCCGGGTCTCCCCGCACGGCCTCGGTCACGGTGGCCCTGAGTTGCTCGAGGGTCATCTGCTTGCTGGACACCATATAGAGCGGTTCGCCTTTCGGCCGGTCGGCCGCGCGAATGTTGATGACGATCAACTTGGTCGCCGCGCTGAGCGACTCGTTGGCCGCCGACTGAGGCAGGTTGACCTGGAGGTCCAGTTCCTCCTGCTTGAATGTCGTGGTGGCCAGAAAGAAGATCAGCAGGATGAACATCACGTCCACCAGGGACGAGATGTTGATGATTGCCTCGCCTTCATCTGCGGTCCGTCGGATTCGCATGGAAGCGTTCCTTACTTGCCTGCGCCGCTACGGATCGTGTACTCGAGCAGGTCGATGGCGTGCTCGTCGATGTCGTCCACCAGGCCGTCCACTTTGCTGCAAAGAAGTTGGTAGACGACCAGGACGGGAATCGCCAGCGACAGGCCCGTGGCGGTGGTCACGAGGGCCTCGTAGATGCCCTTGGCCAGGGCGTCACCCCTGCCGACGCCCAGGGCCGAGGAGGACTGGAACGCCGAGATCATGCCGTACACCGTCCCCAGCAGGCCCAGGAGCGGCGAGACGGTCGCGATGAGCGACAGCGGCTTGAGGCTGCGTTTCAGTTTGTAGGCTTCGCGTTCGCCGGCGTCCTCGATGCCCTTCTCCATCGCCATGTGGCCGAGGGTCAGGCGGCTGAGGCCCGACCGGAAGATGACGCTGACGGCCGACGGGTGGCTGTCGCAGTACGCGACGCCGGCGTCCACGTCGGCCGACGGGCCGAACTTCTTCTTGAGCCCCTCGATGAAGCCCGGAGGGATGATCTTGTCACGCCGCAGACCCAGAAACCGGTCGATGGCCGACGCCACGGCCAGAATCGAGCACAGGGCCAGCGGCAGCATGACCCACCCGCCCTTGAGCAGCAGGCCGAAGACGCTCTCGGTGCCCGGTTTCGGGCCGGCGGCCGGGGCGACCTCGCCGGCGGGGGTTCGCGGCGTAACGGCCGGCGCGGGCTTCTCGGGAGCGGGCACGTCCTGGGCCAGCGAGTTGCCGAGCAACACGAGTCCGACAAACGCCGCCGACACGACCAGAATTCGCATCCACATCGTTCGGACAGAAGGCATGGCATCCGTTCCTTTCCAACCGGGTCACTTTTTCTCCATTGTCGCCAGGAGTTTCTCGGCCAGTTCGGCCGCCGTCGTCTTCGGATACTTCAGGATAACGTCGTCGAAGTAGGCCCGTGCCTGCATCGTCTTGCCCCGCACCTTGAAGCAGCGTCCCATTCCGAGCAGGGCCAGGCTGCTCCACTGGTCAAACCCGTACTTCGTGATGACGAGGTTGAACTCCGAGATCGCGGCATCGTACCGGCCCTGGACGAAGCAGCACTCGCCGATCTGAAACTGGGCGCGGGCGCTCAGGCCATCTTTGACGTTCGCAGCCGTCACCTTCCGGTAGTGCGACAGGGCCGGCCCGTACTGTTTCTGGTTCTCGTGTGCCCATCCGATCGAGAAGAGGGCCTCGTATTTCAGTGTGCTTTCGGGAAACGACTTCAGCAACGTCTGGGCCGATTGCAAACTCTCGCGCCACTGGCCGTTGATGGCCTGAAGTTGGGCCAGCCTGAGCAACATGTCGTCCTGATCGGCTTGGCGGGCGGTGCCCCGAAGTCGTGCGGCCTTCTCGAACAGTTCTTTCGCCGGCGCGAACTCCTGCATCCGTCTGCGTGCCTCGCCCGCCTGGAAACACGCCGAGGGCACCAGGTTGCTCATCCGGTGGTTTCTGTCGGCCTTCGCCGCCTCTTCCTCGGCCGCGATCATCGTCTCGAACGACCGGGCGGCGGGGCCCATCTCGCCCTGCTCGAACAGGCACCAGCCCAACAGATACAGCACGCGGTTCCGCAGTTCGCCGGTGGCGGGCGTCTTGCCGTCTTCGGCCAACAGCGGACGGAGCGTCGCGGCGATGGCGGCGTAGTCCTGCTCAACCTCGCGGCGACCGCCCTTGGTCTTGCCGAGCCTCTCGCGCTCACGGCGCTGGTGGAACCGCAGTTCCGCCAGTTCCAGCGCCACGTCGGGCGCCAGTTTGCCGGTCGGATACTTCGAGAGGAACGCCGTGTAGAGCGACTCGGCCTGGCGGGCGCTGCCGCGCTGCTTCTCGCACCACGCCTGCCAGTACAGGGCCTCCGGGATGCGAGGGTTGTCGCCGGACCGGCGCACGACGTCGCTAAAGTTCTCGACGGCCTTGGCGTAGTTCTTTTGTCGTGCGCGGCAGAGGCCCATGTAGAAGATGGTGTCGATGCGGTCGGCGGTCTTGACGTTTCGCGGAAACGCCTTCGCCAGCGCCGTGAGTGTGGCTTCCGCCTCGGCATAGCGGCCCGCGCGATACTCCAGAACCGCTCGCTGGAGGGCGGCATCGGTCGCCAAGGTGTGTTTACCGTGCTGCGTCATGGCGCCGAAGTGCTGGACGGCCGCCTTGGGGTTCTTTCGCTTCATGGCCACCCACCCCAGGTAGTAGATGGCGTCGGGATGGTCGCCGGCGCGTTTGAGCGTTTCCTCGGCCCGCTGATAGTCGCCGGTTTCGTACTGGAGGCGGCCCAGGTCCACGAGTGCGCGGAGGCGAAGCGTCTCGGCCCCGGCGTCCGGCCGCTTGCCACCGTGGAGGAACGGTTTCAGTGTCGTAATGGCGTCGGCGGGTTTCTCGTTCTTTTCTTGCGCCAGGGCAAGGTTGTACCGGGCCCGGTCGGCGTTGGCCTCGTTCGGATGCCGCCCGAGGAACGTCGCGAGGGCCTCGATGGCCTTGGGCCACCCCTGGAGGCGGAAGTAGCAGTCGCCGGCCATGAACCAGACCTGGTCGTAGATCCGGTCTTCGGGCGCGGAGGGTTTCTTCCTGGGCCCTTTGCGAGGCTTCTTCGCTGCGGCGTCGGGCGCGGAAGGCGGGTCCGCCGCCAGGAGCGGGCCCAGGCTCTCGGCGGACTTGGCCCACTCTTTCTGGTGGTAATAGGCCTGGGCGATTCGCAGATGCGACTGCTTGACCTTCGCCTCATCGGGCCCCGCCGCCAACGCCGCCTCGAACGCGAAGATGGCGTCGGGCAGGCGCCCGAGCACCATGAGGTTCTCGCCCTTGATGAACAGGACCTCCGGCTTGTGGGGGTTGTCCGGAAACTTCATCAGAAACGAGTCGCACAGCGGCAGGCTGTCGCGGCATTTGCCGTCCCGGTACAGGCAGAACGCCCGCAGCCGCAGCGATTCGCTCGGCAACGGGGCCTTCCCCCTCTCGCTCTCGGCGAAGTGCTTGGCGGCCGAAGCGTACTGGCCGCCCTGCATATCGGCGGTCGCCAGTTCGTAATACAGTTCCGTCGAGACCGGGTCCTTGCGATAGTTCCCGACCACGGGGGCGAGCAACTCACGGACGGTCTTGTGCTTGCCCTGTCGGGCGTAGGTGCGGATGAGCCACAGGGTGGCCTGGGCGGCGGCCGAACTGTCGCCGACCACGAGTGGGCTGCCCGGTGGCCGCTTCCGTTTCTTGCGCCCTTTCAGTTCCGGGCCTTTCAGTCCGCTCAGGATGCCCTCGAAGATCGAGACGGCCTCCCGGTACTTCTTCGCCTCCAGGTACGACCGCCCGAGAAACAAACTCATGTCGTCCGCCAGGGCCGAGTCCGGGTGCTTTTTCGGGAAGCCCTTCAGCGTGGTGATGGCGGCGGCGTAATCGCCCGTCTCGAACTGGAGCAGGCCGAGGTTGAAATACGCCAGTTCGCTGTACTCGCCCGTCTTGGTGGTTGCGGCCGTTTCGTACATCTTGATCGCCTCGGCGGGCTTCTTGAGTTTGACCAGGCATTCAGCCGCCCGATAGACGCTCTGGTGAACGAGTTCGGCGTTCTTGCCGGCGCCGATAAGACCCTGGAAGACCCGCGCGGCATCGGCGTGCTGCTCGAGGTTCAGGCGGGCCACGCCCCCCTGGTACCGGACGAGGTCGGCGTACGGCGAGGCCGGCGCGAGTTTGATGAGTTCGTCGCTGACCCGGACGGCGGCCGCCCAGTCCTTGAGCAGGGAGTGCGCCTGGGTCAGTCCCGCCAGGGCGTCGGCCTTTCGGGCGGCGGTCTTGCCGCGCTTCACGGTCCACTCGAACGCCTTGACGGCCTCGGCGTGGTTGCCGAGGTCCACGAGGCTCGAACCCCACAGGTTGTGCAACTGCTCCTGGTCGGTGATTTGTGGGTTGGCGACGAGTTTTTCGAAGAGTGCGGCGGCCTTGCCCATCTCGCCCGTGCTGTAATAGCAGATCGCCAGGCCCCACTGCGCTTTGGGGACTTTCTCGTGCTTCGGATGGGCCGCCAGAAACGCCTCGAAGTCCTTGATGGCCAACGGATGCAGCCCCCGCCTGCACAACGCATTGGCATTGTAGTATTTGTCCAGCGCCGGGTCGGACCCCTCGGCGGCTGCGCACACCTGCACCGAGACCGCCAGCGAGATCAACGCTGCAATGACCCACCTTGTGTTATTCAACCTGGAGACCCTCAGGCAAACCAACGGACGCGCGTCGGCACACTCTCACCGCACCGAGGCGACGCCACTGCCCCTTAAACGCCCTCCCCCGCAGTGGGTCTCGCAAGATTCCGGCGAGGAATCCCGCTAAGCGGGCGTCGGTGCGGACCCGGCCTATCCGAGAAAACAGCAGGTCCCTGTCAGCCCTTCGTGCCGACGAGAGCCGTGCGAGCGGCGCGGACGAGGCGGTGGAGCCAGCCGTCCTGGCGTTTGAGCGCATCCCGCATCTGCCGGAGTTCCTCCACTGTCCAGTCCTCGGTCTCTATCATCCCGCCTTCGGCAAACGACCGGGCGACGTTTTCGGGAGTCATCTCCTGCTTCAGATACCCCTTCCGGACACAGGTCTGATACAGGCGCGTGCCATAAAGCGGCGTGGCCAAGGCCACGTGTCCCCGGATGCCGTAGCGTCGCTTCAGCAGGCGGGCAAACTCAACTGTCTTCTGCATATCATCAAGCGTTTCACCCGGCAGCCCCATGATGAAGCCGGCGCGCGCCTTGATCCCAAGACGTTTGCACGCCCCGGCGGCCTGGAGGACCTTTTCGAGTTTCAGCCTTTTTTCGATAACCTGGTCGAGCACGCGTTGTGAGCCGGATTCAGCGGTCAGATACATCGACCGACACCCCGCCTCCTTGGCTTTGGCCAGGATCTCGTACGTCAGCCGATCGGTCCGCATTCCAATCGGCGTCTCCCAGACGATCGGAAGTCCCTCGCGCTTCATCTCGATCAGACCGTCGAGAATCGCGTGGAAGCGCTGCCGGTCCTGGCCAAGGTTATCGTCGATAAAATGAATGTGTCGCATGCCAAGTTCGCCTGCGATGAACCGCAGGTGTGCCAATACACGCTCGGGCGATTGCACGCGATACCGGCGCCCCATGTGCAAATGGACCGCACAATAGGTACAGCGGAACGGACAGCCACGACTGGTTTGGACCGTCATGACGCGGCGGGGCTTCCATCTCCAGCGGCCGGCCGAGTCCTGGTTTGGTACACGCATGTAACGCGACAGGTCAACCAGATGATACGCCGGATCGGGCAACGCATCGAGGTCTTCCACAAATGGACCGCACGGATTGCGTTGGATGCCCCCGTCGGCACGATACACGATGTTCGGAACGCCCCGGAGGCCGGTTCCTCGTGCGAGCGCCTCCAGCAAGAGCGGGAACGCCACCTCGCCCTCCCCCGCGAGCGCCATGCTGACCGCCGCTTCGGACAGGTAATCCTCCGGCCGGACGGTGACCGGCGCGCCGCCGACCACGATGGGCACGTCGGGCAAGACGCGCCGAGCAATCCGGGCCGTCTCCAACGCCTGCGGCATCTGCGTATAAAACAGGTTGGTGATGCCTATAACGTCCGGCGCCGTCGCGCCGACCACGCGAGCCACTTCATCCCAAGCGGCGCCAACGCGAAGAATCCCGTCTTCGTCGAATATCAGACGCGAGTGCTCCTCCTGTACCGCGCCGTCGAACACGACGACTTGATGGCCGGCCCGTTCGGCGACCGCCCCCAGGTACATCAGGGCCAACGGGACATCCGCGTGAACGGCCACGTGGCTGCCGCGGCCGAACTCCTGAGGCGGCCGTATCAGAAGCACCTTCACTCGTCACACCCTTTATTCTTTGCGCGATAACAACTGTCGGACCGCCGCCGAGAGACCGACGCGCCGTAATCTCCCCTCCAGCGGCCCCTGCTCACGGGCGCCGGGCCTCAAACAGGACTTCGTCCGTTCTCCCGACAAGCCGCGCCACGTGGCTCAAGAAACGCGACAGTGTACGCGACCGCGCCAGGTACCGATACAACGCTTTGCCCGTATCGTCCGCCCGGCACACGAGGCTGCGGCGCATGAACGTGGGGCGGCGGATCGGTATGGTGCGCTCCACCTCCAGCCCTGCCGCCTCCAGGTGTCGCCTCAGCGTCTTCTGCGAGAAATGCGTCAAGTGCCGAGGAAGTTCCCTCATGCCGAACCAGGAGGCCCCGAACCAGGAGGCGGCCAGGCTGTCAAACAGCGGACACACCACCACCAGCCGCCCGGACGGCAGCAGCAGATCTCGCGCCGCTCTCAACGTCGCCATCGGGCTCGGCACGTGTTCCAGAACGTGCCACATCGTCACCACGTCATACTGAGCCGCAGGCAACTCGGCGCCGGGAAGGGTCCCCTCATGAATCGTCAGGCCGGCTTCGCGTCCGGTCGCCACCGCCGCGGGGATCACATCCATGCCTTCCGCCTTCCATCCGGCGGCAGCCATCCTGGCCACGTATCTCCCGATGCCACAGCCAAAATCGAGCAACCGCCCTTGGCCCCTGTAGGGCAAATAACCGATGTACTTCCTCCCGCGAAGCCTGAGGCAGGCCCAGGGCATCATCGCCAGGCGTACAATGGCCGGCGCCTTGCGGCCCAGCGGATAGTTGCGGTAGTTGACAAGGGCCCACCTCAAGAGACCGCCCGGCGGCCCGGCGGGGACGAGACCGCCCTGATGGCATTCATAGTTTTCCGTGTACGCCTTGGGCAGAGAATCCAGCGTCGGCCTGGGGTTCGTCCGGGCCAAACCACACGTGCGGCAAACGACCACGTTAAAGCGCCCGGGCAATCCGCAGAGACGGTCACCGGCCGTCAGAACAACGTCGGCCTCCGTGGCCCCGCAGTAGTCGCACGGGACCTCCTCAAGATGCAAGCCTTCGGTTGTTGCAGGACCGCCCTCAGACATGGATGATCCCTGGAAACGCGGGCCGTGAGGTCAGGCCTTCAGAAAGGTACGCCAGCCGTCACAGAACACGAACCGTGCCGCCGACCGCGCCCGCGTCACACGCCGCCGGGCACGACGCGTCTGCCCGACCATCGCCAACGGTCCGGCCGCCAGAAGGCTCCCGATCAACAGGAGCCCCTCACGCAAGAACATCCCGAACCGCAGGATAAACTCCATCCCGAACCCTTTCAGCCAACCGTTATGCTTGCGCACGTAACAGAACAGGCTTCGGCAGAAAAACAGGTTGGCCGTCGCCGTCGCCGCAGACACCCCGCCAATGTGCGTCACCTTGGCCGCCGGCTCGAACCGGACACGGTACCCCGCGTCGTGGACCCGCCGGCAGAAGTCCATCTCCTCAAAGTACACGAAGAAACGCTCGTCCAGCACGCCGACCTCATCAAGCACCCGCCGCGGCACGCAGAAGGCGGCCCCCATGACGACATCCACGTCCGCCGCCGTCCGAAAGTCGAAGTCCTTCATCTTGTACCGCCCGTACGCGCCTCGCAAGAATCCCAGGACCCGCAGCGGGGTGTACTGATGCAGGAGCGCCGCGAACGTCGGAAACCGCCGCACCGACGGCTGAATCGAGCCGTCCGCGTTCAGGAGTTGCGGCCCGCACACGCCCAGGCGCTCGTCGGCGTCCAGCGCGGCGACCAGCGCCGCCGGCGCGCCGCCGTGGACGACCGTGTCCGGATTCAGCAGCAGAATGTGCCGGCCCGAGGCCAGGCCGATACCCTGGTTGTTGGCGGCGGCAAAGCCGCGGTTCGCGGCGTTGGCGATCAGGCGGACCCGCTCGAAACGCCGGCGCACCATCTCGGCGGCCCCGTCGCGGCTGGCATTGTCCACGACGATGGTTTCCAGCGAGAGAGCGCCCTGGTCCGATTGAAGCGACGCCAGGCAATCCGCCAGGGCATCCCGGCAGTTGTACGCCACGATGACGACCGACAGGTCCGGTTGCATCAGTCGTCCCCGTCCTCGCGTGCCACGCGCACCGCCAGATTCCACCAGTGACGGATGTTGCGGAAATACCGCTTGCCGAAGATCGTCCCGCCGAGACCTGCCCCGAACCGCTTCCAGGCCGACGGCTGCTCGTCCCACCGCTCCAGCGTGCGGCGCCGCCAGGCCTCAGCCAGGTCCTCCAGATCGTCGCGGGCGGCTTTCAGCCCGAGCACAAAGACCGCACGCGGCGCCTTCGCGTGCCCCTGCCAGCCGTACAGCACACCCTCGAATTCCTCGAAAAGCCGAGCCAGCGCACCCGGCGTGAAACGCCAGTAGTCCCGGGGAAACCCGTGAATGTCGAAACCGAACGCCGTCGTCACCAGCGCGAGGCCCTCCGGGGCCGTCACCCGGACGATCTCGTAGACGCCCTCGCGAAACCGCCACACGTGCTCCAGCACGTTCAGGCACAGAACCGTCCCGGCCCAGCCGTCGGCAAAACTCAGCGCTTCGATATGCTCGATGCGATCGACGCCCGGCCCCTGCTCCATGTCACAGCCAACGTATTCGACCCCGGGAAAAAGCGGCCGCAGGTCCGCCATCGCAAGGCCCTGGACCTGGCGTGAACCGATCTCCAGGACCGGCCCCGACGGGTTGAAAACCTCGATCGCCGCCTCAACCAGTGCCCGTGTCAGACCGTCCACGTGGCGATTCCTTGCATCGAGCCAGGCGACCCCCCACTCAAGAGAACTCACATTATAGGTAGGGCCAAGGACGGGGCAAGCGGGATTTCCCCCCGACGTCGCCGGCGCCCCAGACATCGTACCCCACTGGTGCCCGGTCGCACGTGAAACGGTGGGTGCCACTGGCGGCTTGTCCGCCAGTGCCTTCCTGCTGCTCGCCACACACTGGCTGACAAGCAGCCAGTGGCACCCCGCAAATCAGCAGCGACAGAGCACCAGTGCGGATTCCCTTCTCCAATGGCCACTCGCCGTAGCGAACGGCGGGGGCGGCGCCGTGGCAGGTGCATTCACGCGGCGGGACTCACGGCTTACGCGACTTCCGCTTCTTCTGCGGCTTGGGTTGCCCAGCCGGGGCGGGGCCTTTGTACGTCCAGGTGGCGAAGGGGGAATCGGTGTGGGCCTCCTCAAGGATTACGCGGATGCGTTTGACGACGTCGGGATGCCCGGCGGCTACGTCGGTTGACTCCGACGGGTCGTCGCGAAGGTCGAACAGTTGGAGGCCGGCCTTGGCCTTGACGGCCTTCCAGTTGCCCATCCGGACGGCGCGTGCGGCCCTGAGTTCCCAGTAGAGGTACGCGTGCTCTCGCTGCTCGCCGCGGCCCAGGAGCGTCGGCACGACGGAGATGCCGTCGGTCGGTTTTCCGACACTCGCGCCGGCGAGTTCAGCGAAGGTGGGCATCATGTCCTGGAATGCAGACGCGTGTCGGCTGACGGCGCCCGGTGCGACTTTGCCCGGCCACCGGGCGATCATCGGCACGCGGATGCCGCCCTCATACAGGCTGCCTTTCTGCGCCCGCAATGGGCCGGAGCCTTTGAACTTGCCGTGCAGGTCGCCGCCGCCCGACCCGTTGTCGCTGGCGAAGATGACCAGCGTCCTCTTCTCGACGCCGAGTTCCTTCAGAAGGTCCAGGATCGTGCCGATGTCGCGGTCCATGCGCGAGATCATGGCGGCAATGTTCTTCTGCGTCTCGGTCCACGGCCGGTCGGCGTAGATGCCCTGCTCCGGCACTTGAAACGCCGCGTGGGGAATCGTGTACGGCAGGTACAGGAAGAACGGCCGCTTGTGATGCTCGCGAAGAAAGGCGAGGGCCTCGGCCGTCAGCAGGTCGTGGGAGTAATCCTTCTTCTGGCTTCCGGCGTTGCCCTTGAGGATGACCTTCTCTCGATTTCGCCACAGGTGCGGCGGGTAGTACGTGTGGGCCTGGCGCTGGCAGTTGTATCCGAAGAAATGGTCGGACCCCGGATACCCGAGGCCCCACTTGCCGATGCACGCGGTGGCGTATCCGGCCGCCTTCAGCACCTTGCCGATGGTCTGGGAATCGGCGGGAATCGGCACGTTGCCCTCAACGGGCAGCGGCTTGTTGTTGCGCACAAAACAGTGCCCGGTGTGCAGGCCCGTCATGAGCACGCATCGCGACGGGGCGCAGAGGGCGGAACCGGCGTAGTGATCGGTAAAGCGCATCCCCTCGGCCGCCATGCGGTCGAGGTGCGGCGTCTGGATGTCTTTCTGCCCGTAGCAGCCGAGGTGCCCGTAACCCAGGTCGTCGGCCAGGATGTAGATGATGTTTGGCTTGGCCGCCGGCCCGGCGTCCGCGCCGGCAACTCCCCTGGCACCTGCCAGCAGAGAGAGGCCCGCGGCAAACCGTCCGGTGCGCTTGAAAAACGCGCGTCGGTTCAGCATGATAGGCTCCACCAAAGTAGGGCTACTTTGTCAACTTCGCGCTCCTCCAGGGAAGGTGTAGCGCGGCGGCCAATCTTGGCCGCCACGCAGTGGGCAAGATTGCCCACCGCGCTATCCCCCGTGAGCAGCCGTGCGAAGAAGCGCCGCGTGGCTGCAAAGCAGCCACCCTACAAACTACTGCTCCGTTACGCGTCATCCGATGCATAACAGCCGGGTGCCACTGGCGGCTTGTCCGCCAGTGCCTTCCTGCTGCTCGCCACACACTGGCTGACAAGCAGCCAGTGGCACGCGTCAGATGAGCAGTCACCGAGCACTACCCGGGGCGCGGGCAGAGGCGGACTTGGCGGCCAGGCTCTTCCGCTGCCGCTCGGCACGGACTTGGCGGACCCAGCAGCACCCGCAGCGGCACCCCTTGCCTTCCGGGCTGCCGCACGTGCCCGCGATGTCGTGCCGCTTCAGTTCCGGGATGCACGCCTCGACCAGTTTGGCCATGTGCTTGTAGGCCATGTCGTTCGTGCCCGCCCAGGCGCCGCGGGGGAACGACTGTCCCCAACCGCCGGCCTTCTCGGCGAGGGGGGCCTTGAGGATGCGGCTCTCGGACGGCAGGGCCAGATTCACGAGGGCCACGAACGGTTGCTCGGCGATCTTCGTGCCGAACCGTCTGGCCACGGCCGCACGCAGCGCCTTCTCGCCGGCCCCCACCGGCTTCTGCGTCTCGAGTCGGTTGAACGAATAGTCGCCGTAGAACTGGGCGTTCAGGTCGAGCCAATCGATGATCCGCTGCAAACTATCCCGGTCGAGTTGGACCTTCGGCTTTCCGGCCTTGTCGGGATGGCCGTCCAGGAGCATCTTGGCCAGGCGGCCGGCATGGGCGAAGTAGTCCTTCGGCTTGCTGTAAGCCGTCTCCCGGTTCCGTTGCGCGATCTTAACCATGCCGCCGCGCCGCATGATCGATTCGTAAGAAAGCGTGAACCGCAGTTTTTTGCCACTGGTGTCGCGAAACGCCCCCGTCAGGTTGACGCCGGCCTCGGTCTTCTCCAGGCCGTGGCAGCCGATGCAGTACCGGTCGAGGACCGGCTGGACGGTCCGGACGAAACTGAATCCGCCCTCGTATCGCGGCCCGGCCGGGGGCTCCAGTTTGCGGAACCTCAAGGCGCTCGCCCGACCGTGCATCACCGGGGTGTCCTCCCGCGGTTCATGGCAACCGACGCAGCCGCTCATCTCCCCCGGCCGCAGGTACACCAAACTGCGCATCGTCATCACCGCCATGCCGTCCGAATCGAGCAACTGGAACTGCATCGGCGTGTCGGCGGGGGCCTCGAAGGCCACCGACCCGTCCGCCTCAACCGGCACCGTCCCGAGGATACGCTTGATGATCTCGTTGTTGACGTGGCTGAGGATCGGCTTGGACCGGGTCGGCTGGCTGATGATCGCCGAGACGCGCAGCCGCTTGATCTTGCCACGCTCGATCGGCTGCGTGCTCTGGTACACGTCGCGGACGTAGAACCGGCCGGTCTTCTCATTCTCTCTGCCGGCCACCGTGGAAATAGGGACCGGGGGCACCGGGCGGGGCCGGAGCGCGATCGGCGAAAAACAGGAGATCTCCGGATCGTAGTAGATGAGTTCGCGACCGCCCACCGTGTCGATCAGGTAGATGGCACAACGCGACTCGTGCGGGTAGGCCACCAGGAACAGGTCCTCGCTCAGGGCGTGCGGCGTGGCGCATCGGCGGCGGCGGTTGCCCTGCGACGCCGCGATGTCCGCCGGCAGCGGCCGGGGCGTATACATCGTGCCCTTGGGCGCACCACGCTCGGGGAACCCGATCTCCGGGGTCACACACAGCAGCGGCGCGCCGCCGTCCTGCCCCCTGGCGGGGTCGATGACGATGATCGACCCGGCGGTGCAGCCGTGGTGGTCGGTGGCGGTGGCCACGACCTTGCGCGAGCCGGGGATCGCCGCAGCCTCGGCGATCATGCACGGGCCCACCGAGTAGTTGCCGTAGTAGTGTGCGGTCCCGGTGCCGTCGGGGTGGGTCACCCAGACGCTCTGGAAGTTGGTGTCGTGGCGGTTGATGTAGTCCCACCGCGTATAGATGATACGCCCGTCGTCCAGGACGCTGGGGTCCCACTCGTTCGCCTCGTTGAACGAAATCTGCTCGATATTCGAGCCGTCGGCGTCGGCGCGGTACAGGATGTACGACGGCACGTAGCGGCTGCCGTGACAGCGTCCGAACTGCTGGCTGCGCGTGGAGATGAACGCGAATCCGCCGTCCGGCAAGTAGCACGGATCGAAGTCCTCGATCAGGACGGTCTGGCGGCCCTTGGCGCCGGCAAAGGGGTCGCGCGCCGTGCCGGTCACCTGGCGCACCTTGCCGCCGTCGATGGTCACCTCGTAGATGAGGTGGCTGCGACGCTTGTTGTCGCCCTTCCCGGAATCGTCGCAGAAGGCAAAGAGGACCCGCTTGGCGTCGAACGAGAGGTCGGGGTGCTGCACCGCCCCCGTCGGCAGTTTGCCTGCCAGCAGGAGCCTGACCCGGGGCTTGTCCTTCCACGATTCCAGCACCGCCAGGCCGGCGCCCGGCCGGCTGTGGCGGCCGAGGTACTGATCGCACATGTGCCCGGGCAGGTTGGCGCTGCGTTTGTTGATGAGGAGTTTGTCGAAGTCGAGCGCCGGGTGCGACAGGATGATCCGCCGCCGAAGCGAGCGGACTGCGGCGTACAGCGTTTTGCGCCGGCCGTCGTTCAGTTTGCCCCCTTGCGGGAAGCGCTTCTGGAGCGTCTGGAGTTCGGCGGCCAGTTTCGGACGCGGGGCGCTTCGCTCAACCAGGGCGAGCGTGTTTCGAGCCAACTCCACGACCTTCTCGATGTCACCGGTCGAGGGGACCCGAGCGTCTTTCGGGGCCCGCGCGCCGCTCGCCGCAACCGGAGCGAGAACCAGAAAAGCAAGCCACAACAGCGCTGACAACTTGACCGAACCGTGCAATGCGTTCTTCCTTTCCCGGAGGCCACCACCATCAGGCCGGTCTTGCCCCGCAGCAAGACGTTAAACCCGCGCCGGCCCGCTTTTGTATCGCGCCGTTCCAAAAAGTGAAGGCAAACGGTGCAGGCGCGCTTGGGTGCCACTGGCGGCTTGTCCGCCAGTGCCCATCGGATCAGCACACTGGCGGTTTGTGTGCCACTGACAGCTTGGGTGCCAGTGGCACCCGCGAGAAGCCCGGCCCACGTAAGCGTGTCCTCGACCCCACGAGGCGCTTGGCAAAGAGCAGCCGCATGGCGTATACTCTGCCCGACGGAAGACGGCCGCCGCGCTCGAAGTTGCCAAGACTCACCCGATAGGGCTTAGTCCGGGAATACACGATGAACCATAGCACGAAGTTTCTCGCAACGGTTACCGTCCTGTGCGCCGGCCTCGCGTCGGCGGGCCGCATCGGAGCAGCGGATTGGCCCGCCTATCGGCACGACCTGGCCCGAAGCGGTGTCACGTCCGAGGCGCTCGCGGCGCCGCTTCACCGGCAATGGGTCCACGCCGCCGCCCATGCGCCAAGGCCGGCGTGGCCCGAGCCCGGCAGGGAACTCAACCGCGTGGCGTTCGACTACGCCTACGACGTGACGGTGGCGAAGGGCCTGGCGTACTTCGGCTCGTCGGCGGACCACAAAGTGTACGCCATCGACCTCGGCACCGGCCGCGAGCGGTGGAGTTTCTTCACGGAAGGTCCGGTCCGCTTCGCCCCCACGATTGAAGGGGACCGCGTCTTCGTCGCCTCCGACGACGGCCGCCTCTATTGCCTGTCGGCCGCGGACGGGAAACTCCTATGGCGTTTCTACGGCGCGCCGCGGCAAGAGAAGATCATGGGCAACGGGCAACTGATGTCCCGCTGGCCGCTGCGGGCAGGCGTCGGTGTGGAAGGCGGCGTCGTGTACGTCGCCGCCGGCATGTGGCCTTCGGAAGGCGTGTACGTGTACGCCCTCCGCGCCGAAGACGGGACCGTCCTCTGGGAAAACGCCACCAGCGGAACCAGTTACGTCAGGCAGCCGCACCCCGGCTCCTTCTCAATGACGGGGGTCGCCCCCCAGGGCTACGTGTTGGGGCACGACGGGCAGATCTTCGTCCCCACCGGCCGCAACGTGCCCGCCGCTTACGACCGCCAGACCGGCAAACTGCTCTACTACCGCGGCGCTCCCACCAGTTGGGGCAACCGATGGGGAGGCTGCTGGAACTTCCTGGCCGACGGGCGGCTCTTCGCCTGGCGCAGCCACATCGGCCCCGACATCGACGTCCAACTCGGAGAGTATGCCCCGGACAAGAACGACGGAATCGTCGTCTTCGATGCGGCCACCGGCAAAGAGAAACGCGAGTTCACCGGCAAACTCGATGCGGTGGTCGGCGGCAACACGCTCTACGCATCGGGCGGCGGCAAGGTCACCGCCTACGACTTGAACGCCTGGCTGGGCGGCGCGAAGGCCGCCGACTGCACCAGGTGGGAAACGCCTCACGGCCGCGCGTACGCCCTCATCATGGCCGCCCGCACGCTCGTCGTCGGAGGCAAGGGCACGGTGACAGCCATCGCCGCCGACACCGGCCGCGTCCTCTGGAAAGACGAAGTGAAAGGCCAGGCGCGCAGCCTCGCCGCCGCCGACGGGCGGCTCCTCGCCGGCACGACGGAAGGCCGCATCTACTGCTACGGTGCGAAGGCCGTGGCCCAGCCGCCCGTCATCTCCGCGAAATCGGGCCCGCCGCCTTCTGCCGTGGACGAGCGTGAATTGGCGGCCGCCCGCACGGCTCGAAACATCATCGACGAAACGGGCAAGAAGGCCGGTTACTGCGTCGTCCTCGGCGCCGGCGACGGACGGCTCCTCTATCACCTGGCAAAGCAGTCGGAACTCGTCATCACCTGCGCCGAGCCCGACGCGAAGAAAGCCGCAGCAGCACGCCGGGCCCTCGACGCCGCACACCTCTACGGCGTGCGCGTGACGGTCCACCACGGAACGCCGGCCTCGCTGGGGTATCCCGACTACTTGGCCGACCTGATCGTGATGGGCGATGCGCCGAAAGAACCGAGCAAATGGTCGGCCGAGCAACTCTACCGCGTGCTGCGCCCCTGCGGCGGCCGGGCGCGTATCCCGGTTGCAGCGGACGACGGAGCGTCGCGAAACGCCGTCGAGCGCTGGCTCAAAGGCGGCAAGGTGCCGCACGATGAGATCAAGGCGACGAAGGCCGCCGTGCAGGTCGTGCGAAGCCCCCTGCCCGGCGCCGGCGACTGGACCCACCAGTACGCGAGCGCGGCCCGAACGGGCTGCTCCGACGACCAGCGTGTCCGCCTGCCGGTGAGGCTGCTCTGGTTCGGCGAGCCGGGGCCGGAGCGGCTGGTGGTGCGGCACTGGGCCGGCCCCGCGCCGCTGTGCGTCAATGGCCGGATGTTCGTCATCGGACAGCGCAGCCTCATGGCGGTCGACGCCTACAACGGCCGCCAACTGTGGCGCCGCGACCTCCCCACCGTGGGATGGTGGCCGATACGAAGCCGAGGCAGCAGCGCCGCCGCCGACTCCAACAGCGTCTACCTCGTCCAGGGCAAGACGTGCCTTCGCCTCGACGCCGCCACCGGCAAGACCGTGCAGACGTACCACCTTCCCGCCCCGCCGGCCGCTATCCCGAAGCCCGAAGCCGAGAAACTCGCCTGGAGTTACCTGGCCGTCGGCCACGACCGGATCCTCGGAAGCATGGGCGGCCGTACCGACGCCAAGTGCGTCTTCCTCCTCGGCAAGGACGGCAAACCGCGCTGGACCTACACCGCCAAGGGCATCGTGGACAACAACTCGCTTTCCCTCGACGAGCGCCGGGTTTACGTGATCGACCGCAGCACTCCCGGCGAGATCGACCGGGCGAAGCGGCGCGGCCGGAAGGTGCCGGTCGTCTGGACGCTCCTCGCACTCGACGCCGACACGGGCAAGACCGTCTGGCAGACCGACGAGGGCATCAGCGGCCGCACGGCCCTCTGGTTGTCGAAGGGCGTGCTGCTGGCCAGCGGGTCCACCGGCATGACGGGGTACGCGGCCGCCGACGGCAAACTGCTGTACGTCCGCCCGGCGAAGATACGCCGGTTCCCCGTCATTGCCCGCGAGACGGTCTACACCGAGCCGGCCGCCTACGATCTGCGGACGGGCTATCCGCGGCAGCGGACAAATCCGTTCACGGGCGGCCAGACGCCGTGGGAGTTCCGCCGGTCGTACGGGTGCGGCGCCATTTCGGCCGGGCCGAACCTCCTGATGTTCCGGTCCGGCACGCTGGGGATGTACGACCTGGCGGGCGACGGCGGGGTGTTCAACTTCGGCGGCGTCCGAGCCGGGTGCTACGTCAACGCGATTGCCGCGAGCGGCCTGGTGTTCGCGCCGCCGGCCGACGCCGGCTGCACCTGCTCCTACAGTTTTCGGACGACCGTGGCGCTCGCGCCCACTAAGAAGGAGCGGAACTGGTCCATCTTCTACGACCGGCTGCCCACGACGACCGTGACACGGGCCGCCTTCAACCTCGGCGCGACCGGCGACCGGCGCGACCAGACCAAGACGATCTGGCTCGCCCTGCCCCGTCCCGCGACACACACCCGCCGGTCGGCGCTGGCCGAGCCGTTCCGGTTCACCTTCGACGAGGGTTTCGGCCCGTATCGCCGCAATGCCGACCGCGTGCCTGTCGCCGGGACGGACCGGCCGTGGATCTACACCAGCGGCCTGAAGGGACTGAGGCGGGCGGAACTGGACCTCGAGATCTTCGACCGCGGCGTCACGGCATGGCCGGCAAAGGCCGCCCCGACCGTGGACGGCAAG
>Ga0307427_1000537_pt1 | contig 23524 bp, 16 predicted proteins | sample SalMarWE160190MG_FD_202162 | JGI IMG/M metagenome (GOLD analysis project Ga0307427, IMG submission 202162) | Salt marsh sediment microbial communities from the Plum Island Ecosystem LTER, Massachusetts, United States - WE1603-190 | ecosystem: Environmental > Aquatic > Marine > Intertidal zone >... | reverse complement strand
TTTTTACCAGTTTTAATAATCAAAGTTGTTTCTTTAGTTATTACTTCCTTATTGTCTTCATCCCTAAGTTTTGTAATTATTATAGCTTTTTTATCTTCGTTATATAAATTATTTAACTCATATTTTGGATAAATTATCGCCAATTTATTACTTGCTTCTATAACTTCTATAAAAGACCAACTAACATGTATGTTTTCAACTATCACCAGACGGACGTTGCGGTAAATTCCTCCGAAAAGCATATAATCAACTATCCCACCTTCAGGTGGGATATCAATTCTGCGGGTAGAATCTACTCTAACAGTAATTATATTTTTCCCCTCAAAATTTATATAATCAGTAATATCAAAAGAAAAAGAAGTATATCCACCTTTATGCTCCCCAACAAACTCTTCGTTAACATAAACATCGGCAACGCTCATAACACCGTCAAATTCTACAATTATTCTTTTTCCCTTATATTCTTCATTTATATAGAAATTGCGGTAATACCAAGAAATAAATTGATAATCTTTTTCATCAAAATAATGGTGGGGTACTATTTTGTTAGAATGTGGTAGATTAACTTTTACAAATTTATTATCACCTGAGTGTATATTTTTCGCATCTTTTATATCTTTATCCAGAAAATACCAATCTGTATTAAAATTCAATATTTTTCTGTATTTCATTATAAAAATTTCCTTTCTTCTATCAATTATTCTTGATAATTTATTTTTTATCCTTTAATACTTCCAGCTGTTAACCCTTCAATAAAGTATTTAATGCACCGCCCCATCTACCGTTGCAGCATCAAATATACTCTTTAGCAATATTCATCATACCCTTGTTTATAATGTTTTTTAAAGTACCAGTTGTTGTTTATTGAAATTATTTAATTGAATTAATTACAAGGTATCTCCTCAACGTTCAATATTAAACTGTTAATACTATGTAACTACTGTTGTTAAATGTAACACAACACACTAACAAGCACTGCTAATTTCTAAAAATTTCCTAGACACTTTTAACTTCTCTCTAACCTTTAACTGCTCCAGCGGTAATTCCAGCGGTAAACCTCCTCTGAAAGATCAGGAAGATGATAATCAAAGGAGTTATGCTTATAACTGCGATAGCCATTTGAAGAGTGTACATGTTGGTTTTGCCTGGTACCCCAAAAAGGGATGCTATCATAACAGGCAGGGTTTGGTTTTCCGGAGTCTTGAGAATAACCAGGGGCAATAAAAAATCATTCCAGACTTGCATAAAGAATATGAGCCCCAGACTGATTAGGCCGGGAGTTATTACAGGTATGATCACTCGAGTGAATATACCAAACTCTGAGCAGCCATCAATGCGAGCTGCATCTAACAGCTCATCGGGTATAGTTCTTATGTACTGACGCATAAAAAAGATACCAAAGGCGCTTGCCGCTCCCGGTATAATGAGGGGCAGAAAGGTATCTATCCAATGGAAGTTGACCATCATGATGTAGAGAGGAACCAGAACGACAGCAAAAGGAACAATCATGCTAGCAATGAGCACTGAAAAAAGGATATTGCGGCCAGGAAAACGAAACTTGGCAAAACCATAGCCAGCAAGGGCGCAAAAGAACAATCTGAGGATGGTTGCTGTAAAAGAAATAAAAAAGGTATTCCATAACCTTATCAAAACCCCCTTATCAATAGCATCCCTGAAGTTAAACAGGCCCATATTGCGTGAGAAAATGATTATGGGACTATGAAACACTTCCGCCACTGTCTTAAGGGATGTGATCAATATCCAGAAGTAAGGAAGTACCATAAAGATACTTATGGGGATTAGTAACAGGTAGACAAATATCTTCTTGCCTACTGTCTTAGTTTTAATTAATGTATTCTCTTTTATAACCGCCATTTGACTTTTACTCCTCTCTCCCAAGGTACTTTAGTTGTAATAACGTCAGAACAAAGATAATTGCAAAATAAACGTAAGATACAGCCGAAGCATAGCTGAAATTAAAATTTTGAAAAGCCTGCTGATAAATGTACACCAGGGGTGTAATTGTAGCATACATGGGACCCCCCATCGTATACCCCACAGTAGTCAGAGCGTAGATCTCATTAAAAAGACCAAAGCTCCCTATGGTAGATAAAATCACACTGAATAGTATTATGGGTCTCATAAGGGGCACTGTTATACGAAAGAACGCTTGCACCGGGCTCGCTCCGTCTATTGTTGCTGCCTCTACCAGGTCTTTGGGGATAGTTTGCAGACCAGCCAGCATTATCACCATATTGTAGCCCAGCCAAGCCCATATAATTAATATACTGAGTGATACCCTTGCCCACCAGATATTATCCAGCCATGGGACCGCGGGGAGGCCAATTGAGGTTAGTACCATATTAAATAAGCCATACTTCGTATTCATCATCATTTTGAAGACATATCCAACTGCAATCATGGTGGTAACATATGGAACAAAGAGCATTGTCCGAAAAATCTGAAAAAATCTGAAAAACTTGGCGTTGAGAATGACTGCCAGAACCAGAGCTAAAAGGGTCATAATTGGTACATATAGAAAGAAGATAATGACACCATTTCTAATAGACTGCCAAAAAATATAATCTCCGAGCAGCCTTTCGTAATTTGCTAGGCCAACAAAAACCTTGGGTCCAAAACCCTTCCATTTTGTAAAGCTTAGATAGATAGAAAATATAATAGGGTACACACTGAATATAGCAAAAAGAATATAAAATGGAGAGATGAACGTGTAAGCCCACTTCTTCTTCTTAACCTCGCCCCAGCTCTCCTTCATTCTTGTTAATAATCTTGTGCTTGTTGTCATAGTTTTTAAAAATCCTTCCTGGTTATTTTATTGATTAAGAAAAAGTAGGTAAGTAGCTGAGCACTTACCTACTTTTTTCTTCTTTTTACCTCATTACTTTCTTAACCAATTATTACCTTATTGTCTTCCTGTAGCTGCCCTGATAGCTGCAGCAGCATTATCCAGAGCTTCTTGAGCAGTCTGCTGCCCAGTTAAGTATTTCTGAATCTCTGGTGTAAAGAGATTAACCACCTCTGCATACTCTGTTATATATATATTAGCTTCAGGTATATTCGGCACAATGTCATTGAACACAGTACCAATGGCCTGGCCACCATAAAATGGATCTTTCATTTTGAATATAAATGAATCTAAACTGCTCAGCAGCGATGGTGTATAACCACCGGCAATATAGCAATTTATGACACTCTGATCTCTTAATAGAGCATACTCAAGCAGAGCCCAGGCTGCCTCAGGATTCTGGCACTGCCCTGGTATAATAAAGCTATCACCTGTATCAGAGCTCGCTCTCAGGCCGCCTTCTTCCCAGGCAGGCATAGGTACTAAACCCCACAGACCAGCGGTATCAGGGGCAAGCCATGATTTGAAAACACCGCCCATCCACGAAGCTTCAATATGGGAAGCCACCGGTGCCACCTCTTCAGGCTTACCAGTACTTGAAAACTGAGCATACCACTCATCGGTCCAATCTATTGTATCAGCGAATAATCCCTCAGAACACATCTTTCCTATAAATTCCAGGGTTGTAACAGCCCCGGGGCTGTTAATTGAAACTTTTCCTTCATCATCAACGTAACCTAAACCCTGCTGCCAGAGAAGCATCTCAAAGAGCCTACCATTGTTGTTGGCTATGCTCTGCTGCTCCATACAGGAGCCAGTCTTCTCCTTGATAGTCTTTGCTACTTCGTAGTACTTATCATAGGTACTTACCAGATCCGCTACAGTCTCAGGATCTGATGCAAGTCCTGCTTTTTCAAAGACATCACGACGGTAATGCATACCTACAGGCCCACCTTCCCAGGGCACACCATAGTATTTACCATCCTTTTCACAATCTGCCACCTTGTTTTTGGCCAAATTATCGATGTAGGGTTGAATCTTCTCCGTTATATCTAGAAGGCCACCCATATCAATGAACGATTTCAGGCGAGTGTTCTCTATTATACAAATATCAGGAGCGCCCTTACCTGCCGTAATAGCCAGAGCCAAGTTCGTATAGGTATCACCTGTTCCATACATTACATACTCCCACTCGATATCTGGATATTCCTCCTTAAAACCTTCCAGAGATGCATCCAGCCAAAGCTCGTTTGGTGTCCAGACCCAGATCACAAGCTTACCGGAGGGCAGTGGAGCTTCCTCTGCTGCTGCTACTTCTGAAAAAGCTGCAACCATTGATATACTCAATATCAGCAACACTATCCATAATAATGATTTTTTCATTTTCAAATCCTTCCTTTCTTTATAAAACTTTCAATCACAGGAAATATACAATTATTCCTATAAATCACCTCCCATTATTTAATACCTAAAGAGTTCGAAATTTACTTCATTGATAGGTCAAAATCATCAAAAGTCCCCCACATAGTTGCAGGCGAATCACAATACAAGCCTAGGGTAAGGATTCCGCTTGAATCAATGGTAATATCAACAGAATATTGGCTCCATATATTCCATCCTGTATTTTTTATTTCTTGTTTTACTGTTGTTGAGCCGCTTGTGGCGAATAAATAAAATTCATTCTCTCCACCACTGCCTTCTGACCACACTGAAACAGTATAATCTCCAGGGGTTAAATTCGAAACAGTCTGTGAAATTGTAAATTGAAAATCGTTTCCCAACCAATAACCTCCTGCATAAGCACCGGTATGAACATTCCCTGCGGAAGTTTCAATTGCATCTTTTATTCCTGTTCCTGTGATATCCCAACCGTCAAAATTACCTAATTCGAATCCCGGATTTACCATCAGACTAACGGTTACGCTTGTAACAGCTACGTTAGATGTTCCGGTTAGAGTTCCCTCCACGTAAAAGCTGCCGGTTGAAGCATACTTTTCAGGCGGAACCTCATCCCATTCGGTGGGAACTAAATGGCATGCATCATCGCTGTACCATGCTTTGACTTCAGACGGCAAAGCCGGGGCATTACCGGGGTTGGTGGTTATTTTTATGCCCGGAACGACCGATACAAAGCTGGGCTCAGAAACGTCTTCCGATTCAGAAACCAATCTATAGGTCCAGATAGATTCCAGCGGATTGCCATTCTTGTCCCACCAGGCTTGATTTTCCCATCCATTTCCTTCTCCTGTAACCCAGCCTGCACCGGATACGGCTATCCAATCCGGTTCCCAGTAGAACACTCCCAGCCCTTTATTATCAGAAACCTGAGAGACAACATCCATAATATTTCTTATTGCTGTTGCCTGTCCTTGAACCGTGGCTTTATATCCTCCCATATCAACGGTAGAAGCTGTAAAAATATTACTCATATTATCGTAATTATTAGTAGTATAGGCATATGCTATTTCGGCAGCCACAACCTCTTTATCATAACGGCTGGATATATCATTCATATTTGCTATGAATCCGTCCAGAGGCCCGTTCCAGTAAGGATAATAAGAAAGGCCGATTACATCATAATCGAGAGAAGCAGACTCAAGCTGATCAAACATTTTCCGGAAGGTATCATTATTTCCGCCATCGTTCAGATGAATCATTATTTTTGCTGTGGGAAGTACTTCACGAACTGCCTGACATCCTTTTTCTAACAATTTAATGAACTCTGTATAATCATTGTTGATAATTTTACCTGTCGGCCAACACATTCCTCCGGTTACCTCATTACCTATAGCTACCATATTAGGAGCGGCATTATTCTCTTTCAAATCATTTAAAACAGATTTGGTGTATTCATATAAAGCATTTTCCATTTCGCTCGGGCTGAGATCGACCCATGCCGCCGGAGTAGGTTGACGCCCGGGATCAGCCCAAAAATCGCTGTAATGGAAATCCAATAAAACTTTCATGCCCAGAGCTTTAGCCCTTTGAGCCAGACCTTTCATGCTTTCCAGATCGCAATTCCCGCCGCCCACAGGATCACCAGGCTGTACATCATTTCCCTCAGCAAGGTTTTCCAAGGCGACACGATCTGCCGTGAAGACCGGGTTGTTCCACAATCTCAACCTTATCCAATTTACACCATGATTCTTTAGGATCAAAAGACAATCTTTTTCTTCACCGTCCGTATCATAAAACTTACCGCCACTTTTTTCAATTTGCGCGAGCATCGAAACATCGACCCCTTTTATAAAATACGGACTTAAATCAGAAATTGGATTTACTTTAATGCTAAGAGAGGATGGTAGTTCTGGTAATTCTTCACTTATTGAATCTGTTGTTGCTTCGGTGGCTTCAGCTGCTTCATCGTCCTCAGATGATGCAGCAGTTTTACAGCCACCCAATGAAAAAGCTGCAACCATTGATATACTCAATATCAGCAACACTATCCATAATAATGATTTTTTCATTTTCAAATCCTCCCTTTCTTTATAAAACTTTCAATTACAGGAAATATACAATTATTACTATAAATCACCTCCTCTATAGATTCCTCCTTCCTTCTTAATTTAAATTCAACCTTTAAATCTACAGTACCTAATTTGAATATATACTAATACTATATTTTCACCACCTCCCAATTGCTTAAATTTATCCCCAACATTATTGTTTAAGTTTTTCTTACTATAATATCTACATCTAACATTATTTTTTTGTGTTTTTTCCGATTACCACTTATGCGAGAAAGTAAAAGTTTTAGACTTTCTATCCCCAGATCCTGTTTCTTTAATCTGATAGTAGTTAACGCTGGACTGATAAGTGAACTGAAGGGGATATCATCATAACCGACCAATCCGATATCTTCTGGTATTCTTAAACCTTTTTCTTTTATTGCCTGCATAGACCCAAAGGCCATCATATCGTTGTAGGCAAAGATAGCGGTGAAATTCAGATCTTTTTCCAGCATCTGCTTGGTTCTTTCATGCCCATCTTCTATATTTATATCTCCCACACTTATAAGCGACTCATCTAAAGGTATTCTATATTTATTTAATGCCTTTTTATATCCTTCCGACCTCCCTTTAGCAGGAGATTTATATAAAAAACCATTTATTAAAGCTATTCTTTTATGTCCTTTCTTGATTAGATATTCTGTGGCTAAAAATCCCCCTTTAATTTCATCATTATAAATCGCATCTACCTCAATATTTTCAAAATCTCTACCCACAACCACAAATGGGATATTTGCATCAATGAGATTCTTTATATCATCATCTTTATCTTGAACCGGGGTGATAAGTAATCCATCTACTCGTTTTGCCAATAGTAAATTTATCGCATCTTCTTCTTTCTTGTAATCTCGTTGGGTATTGGCAAGAATTATATGGTAGTTTTTCTCTCGGGCTGCTTCTTCCATTCCATTTAAAACCTCAGCATAGAATGGATTCCTGTTGTCTGCTATTACTACTCCTATAGTTCCTGTTTTCTTAGTTCTTAAGGCCACAGCTGCTGCATTACGGATATATCCTAATTCTTTGGCAATCTGGAGTACCCGCTTTTTGGTTTCAAGATTAATATCCGGCTTATTATTAATTGCTCTCGATGCAGTATTTACAGAGACTCCTGCTCTTTCTGCTACCATCTTTAAGGTTATATACTTCATATTACCCCCTATCTCCGTTAACGTTACCGATAACGTTATCATTAAAATATCACAAAGCTTTATATATGTCAATAGAATTAATTGCTTTATAATTAATTATTTTAATTAAAATTTAAAAAGTAGATTTATTGATTTTTCCTCTGAAAACAAATTATATTTCGTCATTCCCTTAAAAAAGGAAGATTCAACAATGCGGATAAACAATTATAACAGAGCAGTGGGTTCAAACATTCCGATAGTTTAAAACTTATAGCGTATTTTTAAATTCTTGTAATACTCTCTTGCGGATATTCGGATTTTTATTTTTATTTAATTTTTCAATTGCCCATATAACAGCTCCTGCGACAGGTGGTACCTGCAGAGGGATAAAACACATTTTTCTTTTCTCCCTGAAATATACTTCTTTTTTAAAGGCATTAATCAGCTCTGGATTTTCTCCTTTTAAATTTATTGATCCTGCTAAAATAATGTCAATTTCTTTTTCGCCAGAAAAATCTAGTCTTTTAATAACTCCTATTACTGATTTAGCCATCTCTCTCCCAGAATGTCTTAGAAGTTCTAAGGCTGCTTCATCACCCTGATTGGCAGCGTAAAAAGCAATCTTGGAAAGTTCAGTTACCTTTATCTTATTGGAATACACTTTTTCATAAACCGCATTTACAAGCTCGCTTTCTTCATTAATTCTTAATTTTTCAAATAACATCTCTTTCATGATGGTTTTTTCCCCACACCTATAAACTGAATCGTACACTTTTCTTATTACAACACTACCCATATACCCCGCTCCAGTTTCATCTCCGAAAGTCCATCCAGTTCCTCCTATCTGCAGCCAGTCACTATTTTTATCAATCCCCACACAACAAGTTCCTGTGCCATTTACATTGCAAATTCCATAACCTTTATCACTTCCTGCTTTAATACCCAGGAAAGCATCATTAAAAACTTTAAAATTCCTGATTCCGGTTTCGCTTATTATTTTTGATAGCTCTTTTTGCTGATTTTTAGTATCTGCCCCAGCCAAACCAAAAATACCATAGCTTACGTCTTCGGGTTTTAACCTACTTTGTTGAAGTAATTTAAAAACGGAGCTTTTAATTTCTTTGCGAACACTTTCGTAGCCATCAGAATAGATTTCATGATTTGTTGGGCTACCCCGCATAAAATTCGTCAATTTCCCATTAGAATCAGATAAGGCATAGTGAGTTTTAGTGCCTCCTCCGTCCACTCCAATTACATACTTTGCCATAATTACTTCCTTTGTTTTTATTAATTCTATTTATTGAAAAAATTGTGGTAGAAATTCTTTATGTGCTTCTAATAACTCATCCAGCGCATCTTTTGCTTTCCTGAAATCTCCTACTAAGGGGTGTATCAAAAGCGCATTTAAAGCTTCATTATAATCTCCGTAAATCCCCGCCTGAACCGTATGCTTTTCATAGGCTTTAACAACTCTCATCATCTCCTTGATATGATCATTATTAAAATCTTTTAAAGGTAGGGGTGTTGCTCCGTTTTTATTTACATTGCAGCCAATTTCCACTACATCATCATTTGCCATAAAGTCAAGTGCACCATTATTTTTTACATTTACTATATGCTCCTCATTTTTGTCGTTATAAATAGCACTTACGAGAGAAACGGCGACCTCAGAATACAAATGACCACCTCTTTTGTCAAGAATGACAGGCTTTTCTATTAATTCAGGCTGTTGATAAAGCTTTAAAAGCTCCTCCTCAATTTCCAAACACACCTCTCCTCTGCACTTCTTCTCTTTTTTCATATGCTGAAGCTGCCGTTCCCGGTAGTAATAATACTGTAGGTAGCTGCTGGGAATACTGCGGATGCTCTTGATAAGTTCTTTATCCATATCCATCTTGGGAATGTTTTTCATATTAATAAAATTGTATTTTTCAAGAAGTTGATCCTGTAATATCTTCCGATCATCATAGTATATGGCTGTAATCCAACTTAAGTGATTTAAACCAACATAATCAATGCGTACATTTTTGGTATCTTCTGGTATTCTTTGTATTACCTCTTTCTTCATAACGATTGGAACATTACACAAACCAATCATTTTAACCTTCGTGTTGTTCAGCAAAGCTTCTGCAATAATCCCCGAAGGGTTGGAAAAGTTTATAAGCCATGCATCAGGGCTGTAATTTTCTATGTACTCTGCAAGCTCCATCATTACGGGGATGGTTTTTAAGGCATTCATAAATCCACCAATCCCTGTAGTTTCCTGTCCAATTAAATCATACTTGAGCGGGATCTTTTCGTCTTTAATCCGAGCATCAAGTTTGCCAACTCTCACCTGCGCCAGCACAAAATCTGCATCTTTAACGGCTGTTTTCAAGTCTTCTGTCATAACGAATTTACATTTTATATCGTTGGCGTCTAACATTCTTTTGACGAAGTTACCTACAATTTTTAATTTACGCTTATCAATATCCATCAAATAAAAACTGGTAATAGGCAACTCGTTCTTTCTCTTTATAAACCCATCGATGAGTTCCGGAGTGTAGGTACTTCCTGCCCCAATAATAGCTATTTTGAAACTATTCATTCTAACCTCTTCGTCTGACAAAGATAATATCCTCATCTTAATAAAAATGTAAAAACAAAGAAGAAATATGCTATATTTTACTCAATGGACCTGTTTTTGATAACATCCTTATACCATAATGCACTGTCTTTCAAGATTCTTTCCTGGGTTTTAAAATCAACATATACAATTCCAAATCTCTTTGAGTAACCATAGGTCCATTCAAAATTATCCATTAACGACCATAGATAATATCCTCTTATATCGGCTCCTTGCTGATTTAAATCTGCAATCTTCATTAAATGTCTTTTAATATAATCTATACGTTCAACATCATTTATCCGCTTTTTTTCAGATAGGACATCATCAAAAGCAGCACCATTTTCGGTAATATATATAGGTAGTTGGGTGTATTCTTTTCTCAGCCTTAGTATAAGATCGTATAAAGCTTCTGGACAGATCTCCCAATCCGTAGAAGTCTTCTTTAGGCTCCCCTGAACGCTCTGACAGTTTAATTTTGAATCCTGAAAAAATTTAACCAGAGCATGAGAATAATAATTTACTCCTAAAAAATCATTCTTAATTGATATTTTTTGTAAATCTCCATCTTTTATAAAATCAAATCCGCCCGCCATCTTAATAAATATTTTCTTCATGTCCTCAGGGTAAGAAGCTTTAAAAACAGGATCTAAAAACCACCTGTTAGATAATCCATCACATCTAAAAGCTGCTTCTATGTCTTCTTTAGAATCAGACTCAGAATAAGACGGCGTTAAATTAAGTGTTATTCCAATTTTACTATCTTTAAAACCAAATTCTCTGAATACTTCAACTACAGCTCCATGAGAAAGTAAAATGTGGTGAGCCGCAATTAAAGCTTCTCTCATATTTTTATGTCCAGGCGCAAGAACTCCTAAGTTATATCCTAAAATCGAGGCACAAAATGGCTCATTGTGGGTTATCCAAAATTTTACAGAATCATTAAGCTCCTCAAACACTTTTATAGCATATTCTTTAAACCATTTAACTGAATCTCTATTCAGCCATCCTCCCATATCATAAGCCCACATCGGTAAATCCCAGTGATACAAAGTAACGGTTGGCTTTATATCATTTTCATTTAGCTCATTTATCAATTTTTTGTAAAACTCCATCCCCTTCGGATTGTACTTACCATACTCTGGAAATATTCTAGACCATGAAATTGAAAATCTATATGCATTAACTCCAATTTCTTTTAATATTCCAACATCTTCTTTATACCTATGATAATGATCACATGCAACATCACCAGTATGTCCTTCATACACCTTACCGGGAGTTTTACAGAAGGTATCCCATATTGAAGGGCTTCTACCGCCTTCTGTAACAGCTCCTTCTATTTGATAAGACGATGTTGCCAGGCCAAAAATAAAGTTTTTTTCAAATCTTACCATTTTATCCTCCAATTAATTTAACTTTACGAAGCAATTTACTCTACCTTCTTAAAAACGAAATAGTAATTTTCTCTTTTTATATTTATTATTAGATTTTATTTTATACTTCTATGAAATATCTATTTTCCACTATTTATTTAACTGTGCTATTAAATTCTCAAGCATTTCCTCACTTAATGCCCCACCACTAAAATTAATTAGACTGCGTAAGGGCATATACTTTATCAGAGCCTTCCCCATTTCAGAATTTTCCATTTGTGATAGGTCAAAACTCATTCCGTCCTGCTGTTTAAATTGCTGCATCATTTTTTCAATAATCATTTTACCCTTTGGGTCATTCATCAAATCTCCTACTGTTGAGTTTCTATGAAATTTCTTTCTCAAGTTAACTGTTGATTGAACTTTTATAGTCTCCTTAAGTAGTATTTCCTTTGATGATTTTCCTATTAGTATTTCAAAATCACCACTTTCTACATGCCAATCTTTAATGTCTATATTATAATACGCAAAAGAACGCTTATTTAATATAAATGTTACTTTTTTCTCTTCTCCTGGCTGTAATTCAACTTTTTCAAATCCTTTAAGCTCCTTTAAAGGTCTTATTACACTGCTTTCAACATCTCTTACATATAATTGAATAATTTCTTTCCCAGCTATACTCCCCCTATTTTTAACTTTTACCTTCACAGTAACAATATCAGTATCTTTTACTTCATTTTTATCCACTGAAATATCTGTGTATTCAAAGTTTGTATAGCTTAATCCGTATCCAAATGGAAATAAAGGCTCAATTTCCTTTGCATCGTAATATCTATATCCCACAAACAATCCTTCCTTATATTCAACTTTATCCTCTTCGCCAGGGAAATTAATATATGAAGAATTATGAGATAATTTCATAGGAAATGTTTCTGCAAGCTTTCCGCAGGGATTAGTAATTGCAAACAATATATCAGCAATTGCTCCGCCTGACGCCTGACCGCCTAAATATGTCTCTACTATACCTTTTACTTTGTCCGCCCAAGACATTTCCATCGGAGCACCATTGCTCAATACTACTACAATGTTCTTTTGTACTTCTGCAACTGCTTCAATTAATTTCTTATGATTTTTAGGTATTTCCATGTGATTTCTGTCATATCCTTCTGACTCATATCTTTCAGGTAATCCCACAAATACTACTGCCGTATCTGTATTTTTAACTGCTTCTGTTGCTTCATTAATTAAGATTTCATCAATTTCATCAGAGTTTATTGGATACCCTTGTGCATATTTAATCTTTACACTATTACCTGCAATTTTTACCATTTCATCATATGCATTATCTATTTTTATAGGATTGATATGAGAGCTTCCTCCTCCCTGATATCTTGGTGTTTTAGCAAATGCACCTACTAATGCAATGGTTCCATTCTTCTTGAGTGGTAAAATATTATCTTCATTTTTAAGAAGTACTATGCATTCCCCAGCTACTTCTCTTGCTAATTGATGGTGTTCATCTTTGTCGTAGGAAGCATTTTCTTTTTTATTGTTTTCGGCCTTAAGTATTACGGTTAGCAGTTTTTCAACAGCTTTATCAAGCACTTCTTCGGCTAATTGTCCGCTTTTTACTGCTTTGACTATCTTTTTATCTCCTATGCCTCCACTTGATGGCATTTCAAGTTCTAATCCTGCTGTCAATCCTTTTGCTCTTTCATTTACAGCCCCCCAGTCAGATATTACAAAACCTTTATGCCCCCATTCATCTTTTAATATATCAGTTAATAAATACTTATTTTCTGAACAATATTCACCATTTACTTTATTATATGCACACATAACAGTCCAGGGCTGAGCCTGTTTTACCGCTTCTTCAAAACTTGCTAAATATATTTCCCTTAAAGTTCTTTCATCAACAATAGCATCTACTGACATTCTTCTGTGTTCCTGGTTGTTTGCCACAAAGTGTTTGAACGATGTACCTACTCCCTGGCTTTGTACGCCTTTTATATGATATTCTGCCATTTGAGATGAAAGATATGGATCTTCAGAAAAATATTCGAAGTTTCTTCCGCATAATGGTGAACGTTTAATATTAGTGGAGGGTCCTAAAATAATTGAAACACCTTCAGCTTGACATTCTTCACCTAATGCAATGCCTACTTTTTTAATTAATTTTCTATCCCACGAACAAGCTAATGTTGCTCCTGATGGAAAACATGTCGCAGGTACACTTGTGTTTATTCCTAAATGCTTTATTTCTTCTGCCTGTTTCCTAAGACCATGGGGACCATCTGCCATCATTATTGAAGGTATCCCTAATCTCTTTATACCTTTAGTGTGCCAAAAATCCAACCCTGAACACAAACTAGCTTTTTCTTCTAAAGTCATTTCACTTATAATTTTTTTAATATCTCTAATCATTTTACCACCTCTGTTTAATGAATCTCCCCGCAGCAAAGCTATGGGGAATTGAACCCTAAGAGATTAAAAGTGCACTACCAAAAAACAGCAAAATTGCACTCCGAAATTTAAGAAAATTTATAATCTCTGCAGTGGATGTGAAAGGATATTTCCCAGGTTACTTAACCTTTGTATGTAAAATCCGAGTGTCAGAGGGCTCCGGGCTGTCTCTATCCCTGTACTATTGCCCACATTACCATTCTTTTGGTTGCCTTGACTGCTACTAAGACAAGTAATAAAGATAAGATTCGCTTTGTAAAATCTTTCTTTCCTAATATTTAATTTTTAAAGAGCGAGTTTTCTGAAACCCTACTTTATTAATTAGTTGCTACCCAGGGTTACAGTAACTTCCACTTCTTTATCTTTCTTATTATAAGGTACCAGATTTCCTTTTATCAATTTTCCATTTATTAGCAAACGCTTAACTCCCTTGCCAACCCCATCAGGATTTTTCACTGTAATATCATACTTTACTCCACGGAATAGCCGAATAACCCTGTATTCCTTCCAACTTTTGGGAATACAAGGGTCAATCAACAAACCCTGATAATCGGGTTTAATTCCTAAAATAGCCTGGGTAATAGCTACAAAACTCCAAGCTGCTGTACCAGTAAGCCAGGAGTTTTTAGCTTCACCATAAGTAGGGGCATCTCGCCCAGCAATCATCTGAGCGTAAGAATAGGGTTCGCAACGATAGGTTTCTATAAGGTTTTCCTTAGTGCTGGGGCAGATATGTAAGTAATAGTTAAAAGCCTTATCACCATTTCCTAAAATAGTCTCTGCTATAGAAATCCAGGGATTACTATGGCAAAATATCCCCGCATTTTCTTTGTATCCTGGTGGGTAGGAAGAAATTTCTCCTAAGTTTAAGTAATAGCGGGAATATGCAGGTTGGTGTGAAATAATTCCATGAGATGTATCAAGATACTTTTCTATCGCTTTCAAAGCCTTCCCTGCTCGACCATTTTCTAAACCAACACCTCCCATAATACACCAACCCTGGGATTCAATAAATATCTTTCCTTCTTCGCATTCCTTAGACCCTACTTTATTCCCGTAGTAGTCGTAAGCTCTCAAAAACCATTCTCCATCCCAACCATGTTCTTCAACTGCTTTCTTGATAAGTTTGTAACCCTTGTTGAGTTCATTAATTTTTTCTTCAATTCCAATCTGATGTAGGAGTAATATGAGTTCACGGCAAACATAGAGAAACAAACCAGCAATCATTACTGATTCCGCTACTTCCCCATCCACATCCCCAGCCAGTTGAAAACTTTCTCCCGGCACTTTAGAAAAACAATTCAGATTCAGACAATCATTCCAGTCGGCATGACCTATAAGAGGAAGATGGTGGGGTCCTAAATTTTTTAGGGTATAATTAATAGAAAGGCAAAGGTGATCAAGAATAGTGGCTTTGCTGCCAGGTATGTCTGAATAACCAATTACTTCATCAAGAATTGAAAAATCTCCAGTTTCTTTAATATAAGCACAGGTAGAAATAATAAGCCATAATGGATCATCATTAAATCCTCCGCCTATACTCTCATTCCCTTCCTTAGTTAACGGCTGATACTGATGATAGCAACTCCCGTTAGAGAGTTGAATAGCAGCAAGTTCTAGAATTCTCTCCCTTGCTCTTTCTGGAACCATATGTACAAAACCGAGTAAATCCTGATTGGAATCCCGAAAGCCTATTCCACGTCCAACACCCGATTCGTATAAGGAAGCAGAACGAGACATATTAAAAGTTACCATACACTGGTACTGGTTCCAAATATTGACCATACGAGAAACATGTTTATTATCTATCTCTACCTTATATTGATCAAGCAGTTTAGTCCAATATACTTTTAATTCATTAAATGCTTCATCCACTGCTTGGGTAGTTCTATATACTTTCAACTTAGCCCATAATGATTCTTTATTGATAACATTAGGACTTGAAAACTTTTTATCTTCTTTATTCTCCATATATCCTAATATAAAATGGAGTACTCTATTCTGCCCCGGTTTAAGGGTGATATTGAGTTGGTGAGCAGCAACTGGACTCCAGCCATTTGCTATGGATCCAGTGCATTCTCCCTCCATAATTGCTTTAGGATTTTCAAACCCATTATGAAGGCCAATAAAAGCATCGCGGTTAGTATCAAATCCATCTATTTTTTGACTACAGGTAAAGTAGGCATAATGATTCCGCCTTTCTCGATATTCAGTTTTGTGAAAAATAGTATCATTTTCTACTTCTACCTCACCAGTACTAAAATTTCGTTGGAAATTAGTCATATCATCCATAGCATCCCAAAGGCAAAATTCAATAAATGAGAAAAGAGTTAGCGCTTTTTCCTGATCTGTATGGTTAACCAATCTCACCTTCCATATCTCCATGTTTTCTCCAAGGGGCACAAAGTAAGTGACCCCTACTTCCACACCATTTTTACATCCCTTGATCACCGAATAGCCCAAACCATGGCGACAGGAGTATCCATCTAATAGCGTGCGAGTCGGTTTCCACCCAGGATTCCAGATTGTATTACCATCTTTAATATATAAATAGCGACCACCTGTATCCATAGGAATATTATTATAACGATAGCGAGTTATTCGACGCAGTCGAGCATCTAAGTAGAAGCTGTAACCTCCGGCTGTATTGGAGATGATACCAAAGTATTTCTCGTAGCCTAAGTAGTTTATCCAGGGTAGGGGTGTATCTGGTCGAGTAATAATATACTCTTTTTTCACATCATCAAAATGTCCATATAGATTCATTGCTGTTTCCTTTACTGAAAAAATCTGGGTCTTTTTTTCATAGTTTGTCTGCCTTTATTTTAAATTACCATAGCATTTCAGAGAGAATTCTCTTTGATGAAATCAATTAGCTCATCGAATTTCGCAAATGCCAGACATGTAACCGTGTCTGCCCCGCCGTAATAAATAGCAATACGTCGTGTCGGTGGGTCATACAAGGCAGCAGTTGGAAAAGCTACGTTTGGAACGTCACCAACACACTCATAATATTCCCTCGGGTTGAGTAGGTAGGGACGTGTTCTGTAAATTACCTTCCAGGGTTTTTCAATATCCAATAACGCAGCGCCAAAACTATATACAAATCCGTTGCAAGAAGTAAGCACACCATGATAAATCAAAAGCCACTCTTCTGACGTTTCTATCGGTGTAGGCCCCGCACCGATTTTGGTAGCTTGCCAGCCTCCAACGGGAGACATTACATGTCTATGATGTCCCCAATGGATCATATCCGGACTTTCACTATAAAATATGTCACCAAAAGGCGTGTGTCCTCTATCACTGGGTCGGCTGAGCATCGCAAATTTCCCATTTATCTTGCGGGGGAATAGGACACCATTTCTGTTATATGGCAAGAGAGCATTCTCCATCTGGTAAAAAGTCTTGAAATCATAGGTATAACCCACGCCTATTGTAGGTCCGTAATAACCGTTACACCAGGTGATATAGTACCTGTCCTCAAGCCAGCACACCCGCGGATCATAGCCATAAACGAAGTTGCCAATTTCATCATCTTCACATCTGAACTGAATGCGCTTCGGTTCTATCTCCCAGTTGATACCGTCTTTGCTCTTTCCTGCATAAAGCTGCATATCTCTGGCCGTGTTATCGCAGCGAAACACGCCGGCAAAACCGCCCTTAAAAGGCACGATGGCACTGTTGAATATACTGTTTGCATCTGGCACTGCATCGCGCGTGATAATCGGGTTTTTCTCTGAACGCCAGACCACTTCATTACACCCATGAGGGCGTTCTTCCCATGGAATGTTAGGCAATGCAGGTCCAATCAGCTTTGCATTTGACATAATCTATCTCTCCTTTCAGGAAGTCTCTTTCAAACACGTTCATTTACCTCCATATAATGGCTGCACGCCACAAAGTGACCACTTTCCGCCTCTATTAGTGTGGGTCTTTTGGCACAATCTTTATCTTTGTCTGCGAATGGACATCTTTCGTAATAGACACAGCCAGTGGGGAGCTCTGAATACTTTGCTTTCAGTTTCACCTCTACCTCTTCCCATTTCTTATCCAGGCGTGGAACAGAGGCTATAAGCAGTCTTGTGTATGGATGCAGTGGATGGTAGTAGATTTGCTCTGTCGGGCCTATTTCTACAATACATCCTCTATAGAGGATTACCGCTCTTTCGCTTATGTAGTAACCCAGCGAGAGATCATGTGTTATGAAAAGGATAGATAGCCCACGGGATTTGAGCTCTGCCAGTAAGTTGAGAACGTCGATTCGTGTGGATGCATCGAGCATACTTATGATCTCATCTGCCACGAGAAACTGGACGTCGAGCAGTAGAGCACGCGCAATTAGAAAGCGCTGTAGCTGCCCACCACTGAGCTGGTGGGGATATTTATTCAAGACCTCATCGGGGTTTAAACCAACAGCCCTCAATGAACTGTCTATCTTTTTGTCCCATTCACGGTTATTTATCTTTGGAAAAAACTCTTCCCTGATTATCCTGAAAATTCGGTCGGCTTTAAAGATCGGGTTGTAAGAACTAAATGGGTCCTGAAAAACACCCTGGACATTCCGATAGTAATCTTTAAGTGCATCTCCTTTAAGGGTGGCAATATCAACCCCGTTTAATCTAATCATACCCGAGCTTATGGAGATGAGACCTAAAATCATCTTCCCTATCGTACTTTTCCCGCTTCCACTTTCACCAATTAATGAAATAACCTCTCCATCTTCAACATCGAAGCTGACATTATTCACTGCGAGGAGTTTTTTTCCGCCAAAGGTTCCAGTCTTATAGATTTTTGATATTTTTTCGAGCTCAAGCATTCTTTTCAGACTCCTTCCAACAAGCAATGAAATGGTCCTTTTCAATTTCAATGAATGGTGGTTCTTCGTTCAGGCATTTCTCAAAAGCGACCGGGCATCGTTTTCTGAAACGACATCCAGTTGGAGGGTCGAGTAACAGCGGGGGTTTTCCGGGAATGCCTGTCAGCTTTTTCTGGGAATATTTTATTCCGATATCCGGTAATGATGAGATCAACAGTTTCGTATACGGATGTCGGGGAGAATTTATTATCACCTCGGTGGAGGCTTTTTCAGCCAATTTTCCTGCATACATTACCATGATACTATCTGCAATCTGGTAAAGTATCGAAATATCATGGGTAATAACGATCATGCTTTTCACAAATTCCCGGTCTCTAAATTCGACGAGCATCTTCGCAACAGCCTTTTGTGTGGAAACGTCAAGTGCCGAGGTGATCTCGTCAGCTATAAGTAGCGAAGGATTCAACAAAGTAGATAGAACCATTACCATCCTCTGCTTCATACCACCTGAAAGCTCTATTGGGTACATATTCAGCACATCGTGCGACAATTCAACCAGATCAAGTCTCCTCTTTAGCTCAGGCAGTGTACTTTTAAAGTCAATCTTTCTAGACCTAAGAAGTTCTGATATCATCTTTCCTATTTTTTGTATAGGATTCATGGCAGTCATGGCGTACTGCGGTATGATAGAAATCTTTTTGAACCTGAAATTATTCATCTTCTTCATTTCCTGGATGGGTAGCTCTTCGCTGTCGAGTTTCACCCTGCCCCCGACAAATCTCATCGGGGCTTTCAAGAGGATTAGACTGTTGCCAAGTGTGGACTTTCCACAGCCTGATTCACCAGCCAGTCCCATGATTTCCCCATCCTCGACGGTAAATGTTGCCCCATCCAGTGCTTTCACGTCCCCCTTCAGGGTTTGATAATAGACTTTAAGCTTTTCTACTTGTAAAGCCATATTTTCACATCTCCCTAAGCTTGGGGTTGAAGACTTCGTCTAACCCAACGTTGGTTATATAGAGCGCTCCGACGATAGCCGCTATCGCCACACCTGGTGGAATAAACCACCACCACATATCAAGCTGAAGAGCTCCCCAGAGGACCGCGTTGTTCATCATGAGACCAAGCGAAATTCCCGTTGTCGGACCAAGTCCGATGAAATCCAGGGTGGCAGCAATGAGTATGGCCCCTCCAAATTGGAGAATAAATACCATGACCAGATACGACATCATGTTCGGCGCGATTTCCGTGCGGATAATCTTTAGATTATTCATTCCGCTTATCCTGGCTAAATCAACAAAATCTCTGGAACGTAATGAAAAAGTCTGGGCTCTGATAGCTCTTGCCGTCCAGGGCCAGGCCGTAAACCCAATAAAGATGGCCTCTACAAGAAACCCCCTAACCGTAAGATAGGCTGCGATGATAAGCAGCAATGCAAATGTAGGAATGACAAGGACAATGTTTATCATCATATTGAGGAACTCGTCGACCATACCACCACGATAACCTGCAATGAACCCAATAAGCATTCCTATAATGCTTGCCAATCCTCCACCAAGAATTCCGACAAGGAATACTGGATAAAGACCATATACAAACTGTGTAAAAACATCCTGCCCAAATGTTGTGGTTCCGAACCAGTATTCGGACGATGGTGGATGATTAGCCGGACCTATGTAATCATCTGGTAGGTAGTCTGTAAGCATCGGACCAACAAATGTAAGGACAAGAAAAAAGAGAAGAACGGTCAGGCCAACCCGTATTTTGTTGCTCCTCAGAGCAAAGTAGAGAAATTCATTTATCTTTTTTGGTTTCGTCATGCTGTTTCACCTGCCATTCCTATTCGCGTTCTGGGGTCAACAATAACATAAATGATATCAATGGCAAAATTGGCGAGCAACACGCCGATGATGATGAAGAGGAAGCATCCCTGAATAAGGAAGTAATCCTGATTCTGAATAGCCGCAAGAATCAGGTATCCGATACCGGGGTATGAAAAAACGACCTCTGTTACAAGAGCACCTGCAACAATTACACCAAATTTAAGTGCAAGTCCGGTGATCTGAGGAAGTATCGCATTTCTGAAAGCATATCTTCTGACTAATTTTCTTGGTGCCCCGAGAGCTTCGAGGTAGTGAGAATAGTCAGCTTCAAGCTCGTAAATGATCATATTCCTCATTCCAATCGACCAACCACCAAACTGCACCAGAAAGAGGGAGGCGAAAGGTAAGAACCAGTGCATAAGGACGCTCCCGATAAAGACCCATGAAAAATGGGGCGCCATGGTGAAGCTGTATGCACCTGCAATCGGAAAAATACCCGCGACTATTCCCAACGACCAGGCCAGTAAGATCCCAAGCCACATATAGGGAGTTGCTGTAAGAATATATCCCAGTGGCAATACGGTGTTGTCAAGCCACTTGGTTCGCGCAGCAAAAGCACCAAATTTATTTCCCGCATAAAAGCTCAACAAGATCGCCGGAAGCAGAAGAAAGATGTCATAGGGTACAGCACGCATGATTACCTTGATCACCGGCTGCGGAAACAAATACACGCTTGTTCCAAGGTCACCATGGAAAAGAGCATTCCAGAAATTAAGGTACTGCTGCCAGATGGGTACATCTAAACCAAAGGCTCTTGTGTAATAACCGTACATCACCTCAAGAGCCTCAGCGCGCACCGACACTCTCGACAGCATAGTCTGAACTGGATTACCGGGCATGAATCGTGGGATTAACCAGTCTATAGTCACCGCAAGGAAAAACGTAAGCATGTAGATGAATAGCTTTCTTCCAAAATATCGTTTCACTTTAGCTCCTCCTTAAAAAAACCGCCCCTCGTGCGAGGGAGGGGCGGTTGGTCAAATCAATCGACTTTGCCTTACCTTACTTTGCCAGCTCTAACTCAGTGAGCATTAGCAGACCACCCATTTGCCAATATCCAGACCAAGTGCAAGGAAGGTAATTGGGAGTATCTTCTGTTGCTGACGGCCAGTTCGTCCAGACCGAATTGTTAACCTGAGCCCACAGACCGTTATACCAAAGCGGAATCATAGGCATCTCTGTTAGCTGGATTTCCTGGATCTGTGAACAGATAGCCTTCATTCCCTCAAAATCATCGGCCGGAATCTTGGCAAGTTGATCCACAAGATCAAAGATTTCAGCATTGTCATACCTACCGAAGTTACCGCTACCCATTGTCTCAATGATCGGGTGGCGGAACATGATGTTATATACCGTCCATGGGGTGTTACTCATTGCTGCCCAGTTATTTAGTGTCATATCGAATGTGCCACTCGTGAGCGCAGTGTTCCAGGCACCATAATCCGGGGTTTTATCTTGAAGGTTAATGCCTACGGCCTGGCAGCTTTTGGCAATGATCTTGATCGACTCCATCCAGTCCGTCCATCCGAATGGACAGGTAACTGACAGCTCAATCTTGGAACCATCCTTCGCTTCAACGAATCCGTCCTTATCTACATCTTTGTATCCGGCATCAGAAAGAATCTTACGAGCTTGATCTGGATCGTAACTGAAGCCAAGTTCCGCAACCACATCTTTGTCTACATACTTCTCCATGGTTGGAAGAATACCGGTCGGATCAGAAGCCTTGACTATGCCGGCGTAAGCAATGTTAACGATATCGTCTGTATTGATAGCAAAAGCCATTGCTTTTCTGAAAGCCGGGTCATCCATCGGTTTTTTTGTGGTATTTAAGAACAAAATGGCCGTATTGACAGAGATCATGTACGGGGCTTCGGGGTAATAAGTCTCAACGTAACCCTTCTCTGACAACGTTGCAACGCCCGGGAGAAAGTTGTTAGAAAGATCGATTTCGCCTTTAATAACCATACCGAGAGCAATATTGTTACTGGCGCAGCGAATATCGACGATCCTTTTGGGAGCAACCTCTAGTCCAAGCAAATCTGTTGCCCACCAGTTGTCATTTTTAACCCATACGTTTCTATCTTCACTATGTGTATCATACAGATATGCACCTGTGCCAACTGGGTTTTCGTTAATTCCGCTGGTTACCTCTTCCTCTGTTCTATCTGCCCAGAGATGCTCTGGAACTATAGCTATATTGTACAGATTATTTCCCCATTCCTGGTAGAGAGGCTCGGTGAAATTGAATTGCAACGTGTAGTCATTAACCTTTACAATCTCATCCAGCCAGTTCCACATCGAGTTGAACCAAATTGCAGGGAATCGTTTGCCAACCTCGAAGGTGAATTTAACATCGTCTGCCGTAAACATTGCGCCATCGCTCCACCTGACGCCCTTTCTGACCTTCAGCTCATATACGTTAGAACTGACCCATTCTCCCCTCTCTGCGAGCCAGGGTATATACTCATCGGTCAGAGGGTCATACATAAACAGCGTTTCATAGACGAGTCCAATTGTTCCTGTTGTATTTGATTTACTCCAGGCTATAAAAGGATTCCAGTCTGATGCTGGACCCCACGCTGCTCCGCTGACGTAAAGGGTTTCACTCCGCTCGTAAACTTGTGCAAAAGCCATTCCTGAAAAGAGAAAAACTATTAGCAATACTAACAAAGTAATTTTTTTAAACATTTCTTAATCTCCTCCTTTAACTTATACTTTTTTCTTTCTTAAAATAAACTTAATATTCTCATAAAATCTTTTATCCGGATTTATCACCTCCTCTGTTTTGAAGAAATGGGAATTGCAGATTCACGTTTGATTAATTCTACTGGAATAATTATCTGTCGTGGTGTTCTTTCTTTTTTATTCTGAGA
>Ga0307427_1000534_pt1 | contig 23572 bp, 26 predicted proteins | sample SalMarWE160190MG_FD_202162 | JGI IMG/M metagenome (GOLD analysis project Ga0307427, IMG submission 202162) | Salt marsh sediment microbial communities from the Plum Island Ecosystem LTER, Massachusetts, United States - WE1603-190 | ecosystem: Environmental > Aquatic > Marine > Intertidal zone >... | reverse complement strand
TCCAGCAGCCCACGCGGTCAACGAGGACCTTACTAAGCCTGTACGTGCCGGCGGTCTCTATGGGATTCTGGGTGGCCACGAACGCGAAGTTGTCGTGGGCCTTCACCATGCCTAGGGGGAACAGGTGGTAGTGCCGCTCCTCTAGGGGGCTGATGAGGCTGTTCTGGCAGAACTCGGTGGCCCTGTTGAGCTCCTGGGCGACGAAGAGGCCGCCCTCCACCATGGCCCTGATGAGGGGCCCCGGCTCGAAGCTGCTGATGTTGCGGCCGTTCCTGACGACGAGCGCCGGGTCGAAGGCGCCGATGAGCCTGCTAGGCGTAACGTTCTCGTCGAAGAAGACCTCGTGGAAGCTGCGCTCCGTGTCCTCCGCCACCTTGCGTGCTATGAGGCTCTTACCGACGCCGGGGGGCCCGACGAGGCAAGGCGTTATCCCGGTGTCCAAGCTGTCATGCAACAGATCGTAGGCTTTCTGGTACTGTCCCTTGAGCACCACATTGTGCTCGATCTTGATGTTCTCGACGATGCTCTTTTCAAGCATCTTACGGAAGCCCTGTTCTCGTTCAGCCATCATGGGTGGTCCAACACTTTAGTATATCGTCTAATAAAAAGGTTAAACAACTAACCTAAATGTATCGCAATTTAAAGGGATAAAACCAAGTAAATAGAATATTTATGGTTACGCGCGACATTTTAGAACACTTTAAATGCTACTGCTTATCGTTTCATGTGAAATCGTTATTCTTTTAAACCTATATGGGGTAGAGTAACGATTCGATAGAGGTACTACATTGATAGAAATAAGGTTACACGGCAGGGGCGGCCAAGGAGCGGTAACCGCTTCGAGGATCATCGCCACTGCGGCCTACGAGGAAGGCAAGTACTCCCAAGCCATCCCCATGTACGGTACGGAGCGCCGTGGGGCACCGCTTACTGCCTTCGTAAGAATCGATGACGTGCGCGTCCGGGAGAGGGAGCTAGTCCACAACCCCGAGATCAGCATAGTCCTCGACCCCCTCATCGCTAAGCAGCAAGCCGTTGTCGACAGCCTCAAGCCAGGCGGCCTCGTTCTGCTGAACACCGCCTACCCGCCTGAGGAGGTCAAGATCGGCGGAGACTTCAAGGTTGCCACGGTAGACGCCACGAAAATCGCGCTCGAGACGCTCGGTAGACCCATCACCAACACGGCCATCTTAGGCGCGTTCGCCAAGGTCACGGGTCTACTTAAGGTAGAGTCCATTGAGAAGTCCATTAAAAAATTCTTCCCCGGCCGGCTCGGTGACATGAACATCGCCGCGGTCAAGCGGAGCTACGACGAGGTTAAGGGACCCATCCAGGCTGTGGTCAAGGACGCGCCCCCGGAGAAGGTGGACATCCACGTAGGCGGCTACGGGGTCCTTAAGGACGTCTCGAGCTGGCGTGTGTATACACCTAAGATCGATGTCGACAAGTGTGTCGGCTGCAAGACTTGCTGGATCTTCTGCCCCGAGACCGCCATACAGTGGGACGAGGAGAAGAACAAGCCTTGGATAAGGTACGAGGCATGCAAGGGATGCGGCGTCTGCGCCAACGAGTGCCCAGTAAACGCCATCGAGATGGTGAGAGTGGAGGCATAGAAAGATGTCATACGAAGTAATGGTAGGAAACAAGGCCGCCGCCACGGCTGTGAAGCTTGCTAAGGTTCAGGTGGCCAGCGCTTTCCCGATCACACCCCAGACGACGATCACCCAGTACCTGAGCGAGATGTACGCCGCAGGCGAGTGGGACTTCGACTTCGTCAACATCGAGGGAGAGCTCACGAGTCAGGTAGTCGTGCAGGCCGCGTCAAAGGTCGGCGCCAGAACGTTCACGTGCACCAGCGGACCCGGGCTGCTCTACATGCATCACCCTATGGTGCGTACTGGAGGCTTCAGGCTACCGGTAGTCATGGCTGTAGTCCACAGGAACACCAAGGGCATGCAGCCTGACCACAGCGACCTTATGAGCCAGCAGTGGACAGGCTGGGGCCACCAGTACGTCGAGCACGCCCAGGAGATCCTGGACAGCCTGCTAATGGCCTACAAGGTCGCCGAGGATGCGAGGGTAAGGATACCTATTGCCGTCGGCTACGACGGATACGTTCTCAGCTACACAGCCGAGCCCGTCGAGATCCCTGCGCAGGAGGACGTCGACAAGTGGCTGCCACCGTACAAGCCTATGCCGAGCGTTCTTCCTGACGAGGTAGACCCCACCACATTCAGTAGAGGCTGGGGCGGCGGAGACCCGCAGATGCCATGGAAGATCCACCACGAGGCGGTCCTGAAAATAGAAGAGGTCCTCAAGGAGACCATGGACAGCTTCGAGAAGACATTCGGCCGAAGATACGGCAACGGCATGATCGAACCATACATGATGGAGGACGCCGAGTGTGCCATCATCGCGATGGGCACCATCGCGGGCACATGCAAGGCAGCCGTCGACAAGATGCAGAAGGAGGGTAAGAAGGTTGGCCTCATCAAGCTGAGGAGCTTCATACCCTTCCCGGTGAATGACTTCCAGGAGTGGGCCAAGAAGCTTGATGGCTTCGCTGTGGTCGACAGGAGCATCTGCCCAGGCAAGGGCGGCCCAGTCTTTGGCAAGCTGAGGGGCTCGCTATACGATCTAGAGGAAAAACCCGCGACTCTACAGTTCCACGCCGGACTGGGCGGCAAAGAGGTCCGTGTACACGACTTCGAAATGATCGGAGACAAGATCCTCAAGGCCGCCAAGGGAGGCACCGTGGAGCAGGTGACATGGATTTAAGAGGTACGATGGAGGAGAAATGAAGAATGAGTGAAAGAATCACGAGGGCCCAGATACCGATTAGCGAGCTGACCATCACCCCGGGCAGCGCATGTCAGGGATGTGGAGCGGCTCTGGCCGCCAGACTATCCTTCAAGGCGCTAGGCCCCAACGTCATAAGGCACGGAATACCGTGCTGCCCAGACTCAGTCACACAGACTCCGAGAGTCGGCACTGTGTTCGAGGGCGGTGGCGCTCAGCTGACAGGTACAGCGCGTGGACTCAAGGCCATCGGCCGCGAAGACGTCCTGGCCGTCGGGTTCTACGGCGACGGCGGCACCTACGACATCGGCTTCCAGGGGCTCAGCGCCGCTGCGGAGCGAAACGAGAACATCATCGTCATCACCAAGGACAACGAGGCATACATGAACACCGGCAACCAGCGCAGCGGAGCCACCCCCAAGTACGCCAGGACCAGCACCAACCCAATAGGCCCCCGGAGCAGGGGAAAGCCGAGGCCCAAGAAGAACATCCCGTTCATCTTCGCGGCCCACTACGTGCCCTACGTCGGCACCGCCAGCGTAGGCTTCCCCGAGGACCTCATAGCAAAGGTCACCTACATGAAGACCATCAAGGGCTTCAGGATGCTCATCGTCCAGACCCCTTGCCCGGTAGGCTGGAGGTTCGACCCCGCGAAGACCATCGAGATAGCCCGCGCCAGCGTCCAGAGCGGCATCTGGCCTCTGTACGAGATCATGGACGGCAAAACGTTCAAGCTGACCTACAAGCCCAAAGAGCTGAAGCCCGTGACGGAGTACCTCAGCCCACAGGCGAGGTTCCGCCACATGACCGAGGACGAGATCGCCGACATTCAGGAGACCGCCACCGCCAACTGGGAGAACCTCCTAAAGGCGGACGAGATGGGCAGACTGACTCTCTAAGTCCACCCCTTTTTCTTTCCATATTTTATAATCAAGTTTATACAGCAGCCTCCTTATTCGATGGGGTAATGGCGTCGCCCGTCATCTTATCGACGGGGTTGGAGGATATGTGATTGACCGGGGTCGGGGTGCTCAGGCACAGGAGAATAATCGTCGGAGGGTTCCTGGCCCTAGCCGCCCTGAACCTAATGAACAGCGCGTACAGCAACGTCCTTGAGACCATAAAGGCCGAGATGGGGCTCAGCTACACCCAGTCCGGGGCGCTTATGTCAGCCTACTTCGTGGGGTACATGCTGGGCCAGATACCTTGGGGCATGCTCGCCGACAGCAGGGGAAGCAGGCCCACGATAACCCTCAGCGTCCTCGGGGTCTCTGCGTCCACCATGCTGTTCGGGCTGAGCCGCACCGTGGCGTTCGCCATGGCCTCGAGGTTCCTCTCCGGCCTCTTAGGCGCAGGGATATTCGTGCCCAGCGTCCGGCTCGTCTCGGCGTGGTTCAACTCCGAGGAACGAGGAACGGCTCTGGGAGTGCTGAACATAGGGGGCAGCGTGGGACTCGTCGCCGCGTCGTGGGCGGTACCGCTGATAAGCCTGGACGCCGGTTGGAGGCTAACCATCAGATCCGCCGGAGCCATAGGCGTCGCGGCGGGAGCGGCTGTATGGTTCCTACTAAGGGACAGGGACGACCCCAATAACAGAGGGCTAAACCTGTCAAGCCTACCATTCAGGGACAGGGACTTCTGGCTCCTAGCCTTCACCCAGTTCATCAGGCTCGGCAGCTACTACACCCTCATCGCGTGGCTGCCCTTGGTCCTCAAAGAGGAGTACGGCCTAAGCATCGTGGCTACTAGTGGCGCCCTCTCCTTGTTTAACCTGGCCGGCATGCTGGCGAACCCGCTGGGCGGCGTGGTCTCCGACAGGGTCGGTAAGAGGAGCGTCCTCATGGCCAGCTTCGCCTTACTGGGCTTGGACGTGCTGTTTTTCGCGGGGCGGCTGACCGGGTTATGGGTGTACCTCGCGGTCCTCGTGCTGGGCTGGTTCATCAACTTCGTCAGAAGCCCCTCATTCACCATAATATCCGACGTATTCGGCACCGAGGCGGCTGGCAGCATCTCGGGGGTGCACAACACCTTCGCGTCCCTCGGCGCGCTGGTCCTACCCTACACCCTAGGCTTCATAAAGGATTACACCCTGAGTTATCGCCTCGGATGGCTCTCCGTCTCCTTGTTCATGTTCATCGGCGTCGGCCTCTTCAGCCAAGTGAGGGCGCCAGAGCGGGTGAATTCTGGTAATTCTTAATAAACCAGTGTTCTGATCCAATCTCATTAGGGTGTAAGCACATGCCATACTGTCCAAACTGCGGCGAAGAGATCAGCGAGGATGACGAGTACTGCTCCAAGTGTAGGTACCCCCTGAAAGGGAGGCCGGTTAGACCCGTCCGTCGGCGCGACGAGAAGGATGAGAAGGACGAGAAGCGCGAGGAGGAAGACGAGAAAGCCGCCATCATGGGCGGGATGGTGGTGATCTGGCTCGGGCTGAGCTTTCTCCTCCAGAACGCGGGCGTACTCGGGTGGGCCGACTTCGGAGGCATCTTCTTGCTCGGGCTGGGACTCATCATAGTATTCAGGGGCCTTTGGGCTTACAGCCAGTCGGGGGTCTTCGAACAAGGCTTCGGTTACATAGTGGGAGGCGGCTTCGTCGCCCTCATAGGCGCCGGCATAGCCTTCAACTTGGATGAATGGTGGCCTGTCCTCCTCATCGCCTTGGGGCTCATCGTCGTCGTGAGAGCCTTGATGACGAGATCCGAGAACCCGTTACCCTAGAGCCCAGCCGAAGGCGGCCCTGTAGAGAATGTGCTCCAGCACCGATAGCGGCCGGTCCCTGCCGAACACCCTGAAATAGTTTTTACCCATCGCCTCGACGAGGTCACCTATCTCGTACCTCGGGAACAACGGGGTCGAGACTATTAGGCGGCCCCACTCGCCGCGCCTAAGATCGTGGAGCATCTTAATGCCACGCCGGGTTTTCACCTCGAAGTAGTAGAGATCGTAGTTGGGCACCCAGTAGGGGAGGGCGTCCATCTGCTGACCGAAAGCACCCTCTGTGGCGGTGTACATCTCCACGACAGGGCAGTCGCCGTACAGCCTCCTCAGCCAGGGAGCGTACCTGGTCTGGATCTTTGGGACGCTGGTGCTGAAGATCACACTCAGGCCCCAGAGGTCCCGGGGGAGGACGCGGTGCCGCTTCTCAAGGTAGCGCGCGAACCCAGTCTGGACGGGGGCGACGCCCATTACAGTCACGATGTCCACGTCCTTGGCTTCCCTGTAGATGTACTCGTACCTTCTCTCCCAGCCCTCCTCGGAGAGGTCAGAGTCTAGGGCGTCGATCTCCTCCTGACGTGGGACAAGCCGCAGCCCCGCCATCATGGGGTTCAGCTTGGCGTAGGTGCCTGAACTGAAGCCATAGATCGTCTCTTTGCCACCCACATTCATAGCCCTCACGTTGCTGGGGAACTGGAGGTTCAACACGCCGCCGGTGAGGGTCTCCAGCTCTCCCTCACCCATTGCGTGGCTCAGCACCGCCCTTGAGCCGCCCCGCACAAAGTGGTCTAGGTGCCGGGGCGTCACCGGGATTATCTTGCTGTCCCCCGTGGTTCCCCTCGTCATGACCCAGGTGATGGGCTTCTCAGCCAGCAGCGCGGCGTGGTCTCCGCCCCTCACACGTTCAATCCACGGCTCCAAGTCGCTGTACTTGGCTACGGGAAACACATCATGCCTCTGGCCGTACTCGGTCTTCGCGTAGTCGTCCAGCAGCGACTCGTACAGCGTCTCTTGGGCGCCGGCGGGGTCCTCTAGACTCCTCCTCCAGTCGTCCAGGTTCCTCTTGACACGCTGGAGGGCCTGCTCAAGCATCGTTAACCCATACATCCGCGGCTCTTATCCGGTTTATGATTCACCTTAATTATCTCCAATGTCTCTACAAGATACATGAAACGACAGTTCGTCCTCACGGTAGCCGAGTCTAAGAGGCTGATAGCCAAGGCGGTGGCCGCCCTCCCCGATGTCCAGAGCGCCATGAAGGAGGGCACCGTCGTGGTCGCCACAGGCACCACCAACGCATACGTCCTGGAGGAGCTATGGGGCAGGAAGATCGATAAACGCTGCTACAGGAGCGGCATAACGACACCGGACGAGCCTGAGAGGAGCCCCGAGCCCCAGGGCGAGAAGATCCCTGACGTGGTCTTCGTCAAGGGAAAGGTGGAGCCCAAGTACGACAGGGTGAACGCCGTCAAGGACATGAAGAAGGGGGACGTCTACATCAAAGGAGCCAACGTCCTTAACTACGACGACGACGTGGCGGGGATACTCATAGGCGGCATGGACGGCGCCACCATAGGCAACACCATAGGCCACATCATAGGCAAACAGATCCAGCTCATAATCCCCGTCGGCCTCGAGAAGCTGACCTACGAGGGCATCGACGAGCTTCACTTCCTCGCCTCCGAGGAGGACTATGAGGGGCCGCGGATGTGGCCCATCACCGGCATCATAGTAACCGAGATAGAGGCGTTGGCCATACTGGCTGGGGTGGACGCGTACCTGTACTCAGCGGGGGGCGTTGCGGGCGCCGAGGGATCTGTCAGGATACTCATAGAGGGCACAGACGAGGAAGTCGAGGAGACCCTGGAACTGATAAAGTCCATCAAGGGGGAGCCCCGCTACCTCCTCTAGGCGTGCAGCCATGCTCAGAGACAGGACCCAGGCGTTTTTATCAACCCATGGCATCGACATAGACCCCTCCCTAGACGAGCAGCAGCTGATAGACGAGGAAGTCATAGCCAACCTCATAGACTTCTCCGGGGTGGGTGGCGCCGACGTGGTCCTTGAGGTCGGCCCCGGCGTGGGGAACATAACCGAGGGGCTCCTACGGCGCGCGAAGACCGTTATCTGCATCGAGAAGAAACCCAAGTATATTTCCGTCCTCAGGGAGCGCTTCAAACACTACCCTAATTTCGACGTTGTCCTCGGGGACGCCCTCCACGAGAAGCTGCCCCGCTCCGACAGGCTGGTCTCAAATCTGCCCTACATGATATGTGAAGCCTTTCTTCAGAGGATGTTGAGGATGGAGATGAAGTCGGCGGCCTTCATAGTACCCAGAGGCTTCGCTAAGATACTTGAAGCCCTCGCAGGCGAACCAGAATACTCGAAGCTGTCGTTACAGGCACAGCTGTTCTACGACTCAGAGATCCACATGGAGGTGCCGCCGTCCGCGTACCTCCCTGCGCCGAGGACCGAGACCTGCATCATATCATTGGTCCCCAGAGAGTCATCAACGGGCGGGGATGAGGCGCTCAAGCAACTTTTCATGCAGGGCGACAAACTCGCCAAGAACGCGTTGAGGGAGGTCCTGATACGGGCCGGGATATGTGACACCAAGAGGCAGGCCGTCTCGTTTATCGCCGAGTCCGGCGTCCCCGTCGAAACCCTGGGTAGAAGAGTTACACGACTTTCCCTGAAGGAGATGGAGTCACTGGGAAACTGGCTCAGGCCATCGACTGACTGACCCGGTTAACCCTATATAGAGGGTGAACACCGAGTAAGAGAATGACCTGAGGCTTAAATTTGGGACTGAGGAAAAGGTTCAGCGACATCTTCTACGGCTACTGGATACTTCTAGGCACCTTCCTGCTGCACGGCCTGGCCTCGGGCATGTATTTCTACGGATTCAGCGTGTTCTACACCCCGATACAGAGGGAGTTCGGGTGGAGCAGCGCGATAACCTCGGGGGCCGTCAGCCTCTCCCGGCTGGAGGGAGGCATAGAGGGCCCCGTGGTGGGCTACCTTGTGGACAGGTACGGGGCCCGCAGGCTTCTTGCCCTCGGCATAGTCATGACTGGCCTCGGCTTCATAGCAATGGTCTACGTTGACAGCGTCCTGATGCTCTACCTCGTCTACGGGGGGCTTCTGAGCATCGGCTACAACACGGGGTTCAGCCACGCCATGACGAGCATGATCACTCACTGGTTCAAGAAGAAGCGCAGCAGGGCGATGAGCGTCTACGCGATCGCGGCGGGGATCGGAGGCGCCCTGATCGTGCCGCTACTAGCCAAGTCCATAACGGTCAACGGCTGGAGGATGACAGCCACCTACTGTGGCCTCGCCTTCTGGGTCGTCGGCTTACCCTTCATGTTCGTGTTCCGCAACAAGCCCGAGGACATGGGGCTGCTGCCAGACGGCGACACCCATAACCCAGGCCCCTTACAGACAGGAGCCACGGAACATACGAGGCTGGAGAGAGACATGGCCATCAAGGATGTTATGAAGTCCCCTGTCTTTCTCAGGCTTCTCCTCGCCGAGGCCTTCAGGAGCTTCCTCCTAGGCTCACTGGTCCTCCACCAGATACCTCACTTGATGACCATCGGCATAGATGAGGAGACCGCCGCCGCCATCCTTGGCCTCATGATACTCCTCAGCATCCCCGGCCGCGTCGTCTTCGGCATGCTCGGCGACTTCTTCAGTAAACGCCTGCTATTGACAGTCGTCATGTTGACTCAGGCCCTCGGCGTCTTGGTGTTCGCTTACGCGTCTAACATAATTCACGTATATGCGTTTCTGGTCATATATGGGCTGGCTTACGGCGGCGCCATCCCGCTTCTCATGGCCTTCAGGGGTGAGCTCTTCGGCCGTGAACGATTCGCAACCATATCGGGCGCCATGGCTCCCTTCAAAATGATCGGCAACGTAGTGGGCCCAGTCTTCGCAGGCTACATGTTCGACGTCACTGGAAGCTACAGGTTCGCGTTCCTGGTGTTCGTGTTGCTTGCCGTGCTCTCGGGTATATTCTTCTACACGGTCAAAGGCGAGTTCTAGCTAACTTTTTTCAAAACATAGATATAGTATGTGCTAGTACTGGTTTCTTGGTTAAGATGAAGGCCTATGTTCTTCTGAACGCTGAGCTTGGGCAGGAAGCCTCCATCATCGACGCTCTGCAAGGCATCAAGGAGATCATAAAAATACACAGTCTCTACGGTATCTATGATCTCATCATCGAGATGGAGGCTGACTCAATGGACAGGGTCAAGGAGGTCGTGTTCAACGACGTCCGGCGTCTCGATCATGTGAAGAGCACCATTACGCTGCTCACCTACGGAGAGCCAGTGATAAACGAGTAACCAACCCCCATCTCTTTCAGGTTACAGTAAAACAAAATATTCATAGAGTTGAACCATCATTGAGGGCCAGAGACACATTATCTCCTGAACCCCCCTTCACGTAGATTCTCTGGGCCCCTCATCATCAGGATAAGAATATATTGTGGGCTTCCTTCAGAACCATAAGTGAGCCAGATGAGCGACCAAGGAATGGGCTTCGGGGGCTTCCTCCTAGGCCTGGGCGTCGGATGGTACGTCTTTAGATACATAACAGCCGACGTGGACATGATCGGCTACCTGCTTATAATGGCGGGCGCCGGCATCATAATAAACGCCTTTCTGTCAAGAGGCCGCCGCCGCTCACCCATACAGGGGCTATTCGGCGGACTAATAGGCGGCCTCTTCCTAGCCCTATTCCTCACCCAGGGCTTCGGGATAGTAAACGAGATCACCGACGAGTTCACCGACATAGATTTGGGGACTTACAGAGCGACGAGAACATACACACTGGACACCCCGGTGACAGCGAAGAGCATCACGCTGGACGTTGAAAACGTGAACGGCGGAATCGACGTGTCCTCGTGGTCCGGCGACCACGTCAAATTTGACATCGAGGTAAAGGCCAGAGGCAGCACCACGGCTGAAGCGGAGGCGAACCTGGACAGGTTCACGCACAGCCTAGAAGACTCCGTGTCGGGAACAACGCAGAGGATTTCACTCAACTTTCCCATCACGTCTTCGGAGTGGAGCAATTACGCCGTGATCGTCGACGTATACGTCCCCGAGGGCGTGGCAGACGAGATCAGCCTCCAAACCACGAACGGCGAGATCAGTGTTCAGGGGCTGTCACTCCAAGAACTGATGATCGACACAACCAACGGCAGGGTGTCGCTAATGGATGTGGAGGCCTCCGTGATCCAGGTGGAGACCACCAACGGGGCAATAACCGGAACCGTTACCTCGCCGTCGACAAGCTTCAGCGTCACCAACGGGGGGATAGAGATGACCTTGGGGACGGCGTCGGGCGAACACCAGTTCAGCGCCACGAACGGCGCAATAGACCTGAGCCTACCCACAGGCGCCAACGTCGGGTACATCATAGACTTGGACACCAGCGTCGGGTCCATCGACGTCAACCTACCCAACATGAGCTACGACGTGGACAAGGCGCGGACAAAGAACGGGGAAACCGTGGGCTACGACGCGAAGGAGATCCAGATAATCATATCAGCTGACACCACCATCGGCAGCATTGACCTAAACTGACCCCTATTTCGTCAAAAACAAGGGAGAACGTCGCGCCCAGGTTTAACATAATCTTTTAATAAGATGTATCGCCATAGCCCTGTTACACTGACAGGGAGATCTCAGAGTGTCCAGAGAATTCAACTACATAGTCAGGCTCCACGGCACCAACATAGATGGAACAAAGATGGTGCCCTATGCCCTCACCGAGGTAAAAGGCGTGGGCATACGACTCGCTCGAGCAATCGTGAAGCAGTTGGGGCTTGACGCGACCGAGAGACTCGGCAGTCTAAGCGACGGAGATGTCAAAAGGCTTGAAGAAGCCACAAGCGATCCGGGGACCATCGGGCTGCCAAAATGGATGCTTAACAGGCGCAAAGACCCCATGACGGGGAACGACCTGCACCTCTTGGCATCCGACCTAGCCCTCAGAGTCAAAGACGACATAGACCTGATGAGGGAGACTAGAAGCTGGAAAGGCGAACGCCACGCCCAAGGGTTGAAGGTGAGAGGTCAGAGAACCAAGACCACAGCCAGGAAGGGCCGCAGCGTAGGCGTCAGCCGCAGCAGGATAAGGCAGCAGCAGCAGCAGCAGAGATAGGTGAAATAGATGGGTGACCCGAAGAAGAAGCACAAGACCTACAACACCCCTAAACGGCCTTACGACGCAGTCGCCTTGGAAGAGGAGCTACGCACCATAGGCGTGTATGGCCTCAGGAACAAGCGCGAATTATGGAAGGCCCACACAGAGTTATCCCACATGCGAGGCAGAGCCAGGGATCTCCTTAGCTTGGGAGCCACTGAGCGTGATAGAAGGGAGAAGGCGCTCATCTACAAGCTCTACAAGCGTGGCCTAGTCATGGAGAACGGTCGTCTAGAGGACGTTCTAACCCTGAGCGTCGAAAACCTTCTGGAAAGGAGACTCCAGACATACATATTCAGGAGAGGCATGGTTTCAAGCCTGTTCCAGTCGCGGCAGCTCATCGCTCACGGCCACATAGCCATCAACGGCCGGAAAGTGACCTCTCCCAGCTACCAGGTTAAGATCGACGACGAGGAGACCCTAGACTACGCGTTATTCAGCCCCTACCACAACCCTGAGCACCCGCTCAGGAAGGCGATGGAGGTCGAGGAAGCTTTAACGGCGGAGGGAACAGCCAAATGAGTGAAAGTGAGAGATGGGCCATAATCCGCATATTCAGCAGCTTCAACAACACGATCATCCACATGACCGACCTGACCGGCGCCGAGACCCTCGGCATCGCCAGCGGAGGCATGTTCGTCAAGGCGGACAGGCTCAAACCCAGCCCCTACGCCGCCATGAAGGCGGCTCAGCATATCGCCGGCATCGCCAAGGACAAGGGCGTCAACGCCATCCACATCAAGGTGAGGGCGCCGGGCGGCATAGGGAGCAAGACCCCTGGACCAGGGGCGCAGTCGGCCATCAGGATACTCGCCAGAAGCGGCTTCAGGATCGGAAGGATCGAGGAAACCACTCCCATACCCCACGACGGCTGCCGGAAGCCGGGTGGAAGGAGAGGCAGAAGGCCGTAGGAGCCCCGGGGAGCCTTGAAGACTAAGATAGTCAGCTTGAACGAGGACACGATAAGGTTCCTTGTGGACGGCGTGAACGCCGCCTTCGCGAACTCCCTGCGCCGCACAATGGTCGCCGAGGTCCCTATAATGACCGTCGAAGACATCTTTTACTTCGACAACTCGAGCATCGTGCCAGACGAGGTGCTGGCCCACCGCATCGGGTTCGTGCCCCTGACGACCGACCTAGATAGCTACGTGCTCCCCGAGGAGTGCGACTGCGAAGCGGAGCTGGGGTGCCCCAAGTGCAGGGCCGGGCTGACCATGGACATCGAGGCCAAGGACGACACCGTGACGGTTTACAGCGGAGATCTAGTCTCAGAGGATCCGTCTATTGCCCCCGTAAGCAAGCGCATCCCCCTCGCGAAGCTGGCGCCCGGGCAGGCCATAAAGTTTGAGGCGTACGCTCAGCTGGGGCAGGGCAAGGTGCACGCCAAGTGGAGCCCGGTCTCGATGTGCGTCTACCAGAACGTGGCGCTCGTCGACGTAGAGGACGAGGCAGCCACGAAAGAGTGCCTAGACGCGTGTGGAGACGACGTCGCGGTCCTCGAGGGAGGCGTGCTCAAGGTCATCGATATCCAGGGCTTCGAGAGGTGCCGCCGCTGCAGGGAGCTCGTGAGGCACGAGGAGATAATGAGAGGCCTCAAGAAGGACGAGTTCCTGTTCACCGTAGAGTCCACCGGGGGGCTTCCGCCGGAGCGCATCGTTAAGGAGGCCGTGAAGATGCTGAAGCAGAAGCTGAGCACATTAAGGGGCAAGATCGAGGCAGACGATCTGCACGACGAGATAAGGGACTTCGATTTACCGGAGATCAACGAGGGCAAGCTCTACAGCGTAGGCTCAGGAGACTTCGACGAAGATGAGGGAGGAAACGAGGAACCTCAAGGAGATGACGTAGCGTGATGAAGAACCAGACACTCAAGGACACCATACAGGCTCTCATGAAGGCCTCGGATGAGACGGGTAAGGCCATCTGGAGGACGCTCGCGGAGGAGCTTGACAAGCCCAAGCGGAGACGGGTTGCCGTGAACCTGAGCCGCATCGACAGACACGCGGCGGAGGGGGCGGTCGTGGCGGTGCCGGGGAAGGTGCTGGCGGCGGGCAGCCTCAGCAAGCCCCTGAAGGTGGCGGCGTTCCAGTTCAGCGAAGGAGCCTTGGAGAAGATACGCCTGGCAAAGGGCGAGGCCATGACCCTCACGGAGCTCCTCGACGCGGGCGTCGAGCCCAGCAAGATCCGCATAATGAAGTAGCTTACCTAATATTTCCTAATATCCTGCACACGTCAAGTTATTACGGTTGTCTAAAGAAAATTTTAGAGAAGCGTCCTTAGCTTCATCAAGGCGTCAACATAGTCCCTCGGCGTCACCCCGGGGCTCTCGAGGCCCTTCTCCCTGTAGAACCTCGTTATCTTCTCAAGGAGCTCACCCTCCTCCAGGTGGGCACCGACTAGCTCCTCCTCGAGGACCCTCACCGCCTCCTTGGGGATCACGAACAGGTCCCCCGTGACGCGTAGGTCCAGTATCTCGGTTCCCTTGACCTCGGCCCTGAGCCTTATGAGTTTCCCGGCCTTGTGGTCCGCCTCCACGACCTTCACCTCGTGCGCTATCTTCACGGCCCTCCCGGGCTTGCCGCGGGGCGCCTCCATGTAGAGCCACTCCCTGCTGGTGTGCCTTGGCTTGGTCTCCTCCATGTAGATACGCCTCTCCTCCTCGGTGGGCTCCCCCGGGACGAGCCTCACCGCCATCCTCTCTTGGAAGGCCTCGGCGTAGACCTCTTTGATGCGCTCCGGCGGCGGGCTCTCGCCCAGCTCCCTCTTGAGGGTGGTCACCCACTGCTCCATGCTCTTGGCCATCTTGTCCCTGAACTTCTCGTCGGGCACCCGGAGCACCCTCGCCATGAGCGGGTAGTTCAGGTCCATGATGAAGTTGCCGACCATGATGCTGGCAGACTCGTGCATCCCGGCGCCGTTGCCGCTTATCTTCCGGCCCCCGACCACAACGTCGTTGAGGGGCTTGAACTCGGCGGGCACCCCCAGCCTCCCGTAGCCCTCCACCGTGACGCTGAGAGCCTTCTCGAAGAAACGGTCCACGCTGCGGGGCACAGCCTCGCTGTCCCTGCTTATGAGCTGATAGAAGACCTGGTTGCCGTCGAGGTACGTGGCTCCGCCTCCCTGGCTGCGGCGGATCACCGGCAGCCCCTCAGCCTCAGTGAACTCTAGGTCGATCTCCTTCTCGATGTCCTGGTGGTAGCCTATGCACGCATATGGCGACGCCGGCTGCACCAGTATGAGGGTGTTGGGGCTCAAACCCCTGTGCACAGCCTCGGCGACGGCCTCGTAGAACGTCTGCGCCGTGTACGGCTCGGCTTTCCCCAGGTCTAGTAGCCGCCACTTCTCCAAGCGGCTATACTCCGGCTTTCTCTATCTCTTCCTTGAGCCAGGCCTCTAGGGCGGCCTTGTCGCTGCCTGGGATGAGCTCCTTGAGCTCGGCGTCGAGGTTCTCCGGCTCGACCAGGGCTACCCAGCCGACGCCGTACGGAGCCTCGTTGATGAGGCTCGGCTTGTCGGATAGCCCCGGGTTGATCTCGGCGATTTTACATGTGAGAGGCATCTTCAGGCTTCCCACCCACTTGCCGCTCTCGATGCTGCCTAGGGTCTTGCCTGCCTTCACCGTCCTGCCCGCCGGGCGGGTCTTGATGCTGACTAGCTTGCCGGCGGCCTCTGCGGCCCACTCGTTGTAGCCGACGCGGGCCTTTCCGTCTTCGAGCTTGACCCACATGTGGTCCCTATGGTAGTAGAGGTCGTCCGGGAAGTCGTGTCCTTCAATCTTAACCATTTTTATCACTCAGATATGGATGCGTTCCTATATATGCTCTATCCTTGTGAAAGATTTTTAATTGGGCTCGTGAATTGTTCGTAGGCTGAGGGTCTGTAGCTCAGCAAGGTCAGAGCGGTGGCCTCTTAAGCCATTGGCCGAGGGTTCGAATCCCTCCAGACCCGCTAATTCTTTAAACGAAGGATAATAAACCCCTCAGCGCTAAACTGGTAATCTGATTCCGGTTTTCTTTTTGCCTAGGTAGATCCCGTAGAGTGTCGCCGCGGCTAACATGTAGGCATAATCTGGGACGAGCATGAGAGGAGCAGCCAGATCCATGAACGACCATCCGGGAACGCGAGACTCAAAGTCGGCCTCGACGCCCTCGAGGATGGTCTTCACCACGGCCTCAGTCCCCATGTTTCTCTCCTTGACGAGGTAGACGCCGAAGGGGTCGCCGTAGGGCGTGAAGAAGAATCCGTCACCAGTTAGGAACACCACGTACGTCTCCCCTTCTCGTAGAGTTGGTGACTCGGGGGAAGAGTTCGCTGTAAATGGGCCTACCTCGCCTCCGCGGAGACGAATGAAGATGGCTCGAGCCGTGTAGGGGCCTTTCAGGTACTCCAGCACCTCGAGCTTCATCATTCTCCTGATTGGAAACAGGTGTGTACATATGCCGCCAGCCTTTACCACGGCTATTACCGGGGCCTCATATACCAGCTCCTCCAGGGTTGGTACCTTTGCGATGCTGGCGCTGCAGAGGCTGGGGCTCAGCGATGCAAGCACTAAGAGTAGGAGCGTTGCTTTCGATGCCTTCAACTTGTAGCGTCGGCGGACATCTCGGTACTTAACACCTTGTAGGTTTCATAGGGATACAAAGGATGTGAGCGACGGTCAAGGCAAGGGACACGATTCTCCTTTAACGCCGACTGTGTTAACTGTTTAAAAAGGCCGAGTTGTAGACCACATTATGGTCTACGTGATAGGCCACAGGGGGGCGGCGGGCTACGCACCCGAGAACACTTTAAGGTCTTTCCACAAGGCGGTGGAGCTCGGCGCAGACATGGTGGAACTGGATGTCCACCTCTGTGCCACGGGAGAGCCTGTGGCCATCCACGACGACACGGTGGACAGGACCACCGACGGCTCCGGCAGGGTACGGGACCTATCCCTCGATGAGCTGAAGGCGCTTGACGCCGGGGCCGGTGAGAGGGTGCCCACGCTGGTGGAGGTCATCGATGATATGTCGGGCCGAGCCGCGTTAAACGTGGAGCTCAAGGGGCTCGGATGCGTGGACCGGGTCCACGAGGTCATCTCGGATGCTGTCGGCGACGGCTTGGTGAGCCACGACGGGCTTCTGGTCTCCTCGTTCCACCTTGGGATGCTTGAGTGGATGAGGGCTCTATCAGACGACGTGAGGCTCGGCGTGCTCGTGGGCGATGCACCTGGCAAGGTCCTCAAGTTCGTGCAGAGAGTTGGAGCCTACTCGGTCAACCCCTACCACAAAAGGATGAGCCTGGAGTTCGTGTCCTCGGCCCACGGCCTCGGCTTGAAGGTTTATCCGTGGACGGTGAACGAGCCCGACGACATAGCCAAGGCTAAGGCGATGGGCGTCGACGGCATAATATCCGACTACCCAGAAAGGGTGTGAAAAAGGGGAGAACCTACCGTCTGCTTAGCTCCTCTATGCTTACCTTGGGCCTGTCCCTGTACTTGAACCCGCCCGGAGGCGTCCACGACCCGAACTTCCTCAGCCCCTTGGCGAGATAGTGGCCTGACGGCGTCTCTGGGCTGAACAGCGGGTGGGCGAAGGCCGCCTCATCCTCCGAGACGAGGGGCTCGACGAGCTCGTACTCCATGGAGCCGCTTCCCAGGCGGCTGCACGTGTTGGCGGTGATCCACTGGCTCATGCCGACGATGCCCGTGAACTTCTCGTCGCCCGGGTTCATGACCTCCCTCTCTTCTGCCCTGCTCCCTTGAATGCCTGGCGTCTGCACCGACATGTCCAGGGCGGCGATGTCGATGGCCACCATGTCGCGAGACGCGAGGACGCTGAGGTTGGGTATTACGGGCCTGTCCGAGCCTGGGACGCAGTCGCAGGCGGGGGTGATGTCCATGGCGTAGGTTATGTAGCCGACGTTCTCCGGGCCCATGTGCCTGATGTAGCCGGTGGCGGCGTCGCCCATGGTGACGAGGAACCAGTTTCGCCAGTCCTCGTACTTCTCGCGGCCCCAGAGGTCGCACCTGAAGAGTGGCCGCTGGTGGCCGAAGCAGCATATGTAGGCGTCGCCGTCCCACTCGGCGTGGGCCTTCTTACTCTTCAGGGCGCCGACGGGACACATGTTGTCGCACAGGACGTGGTCTGGGCACTCCTCGCCCAGGCAGTTGTCGCCGTTGAAGCTCCAGCTGTTCCAGCCCACGGTCTGGTGTAGGCACAGGTGTACGTCGATCTTGCCGCGTTTGCTGCCGCAGCCTATGGCGACGTTCTTGATGCTGCCACCGTAGACGCCGCTGCCGTGGCCCTCGAAGGGGCTAACCACTATCATGGCGTCTGCATCCGCTATGCCCTTGGCCATGTAGCTCTCCTTGAGGAGCATGAGTTAAGGTATTTTAACGCATACAAGTCATCCGACCCAATCTTTTGTGGGTCAATGATTCATCAAGCCTTTATATTCTGCGTCAGAGCACGTTGTAAAACCAGCATAGCGAGCATGTAGTGTCTACCATGAAGCCCGGGGAAAAGAAGATCTGGCAGCTGATCACGGCGTCAGACCAGATGCTGTCCTTCCCAGAGCTCCGTGAAGCCACGGGCCTGAGCGACAAGGAGCTCGCGGAGGGCCTCCGGAGCTTCCTCAAAATAGGTTTCATAATCAGGGACATCGACACAGGGCTATACAGGCTCCCCTACGCCATGAAGAGCCGCGAGCTATACGCCCAAGACTACGGTAAGAAGGAGCTGGGGGTAGCCGACCTCTACCCCCAAATGGACTGGGACCGGCTCGACCTTCTCAGCAGAAGCAAGGAGATACAGACCAGGGCCCAGGACGCGACTTCCGCGGGCTACGTGTTCGGGGAGTTCCTCAAGTCCAAGTCCGCGGGTCTGGAACGGAGCCAAGCCTTCATGGATATATGGGAGAGCAGCGTCTACCAGCTCTACGGCTTCATAAAGTTCCTCCTGGACATCACAGTCTCCACGGACTTCGACGAAGTCGAGGGCAAGGAACGATTCCACAGGAACGTCCTGGAGGTCTTCAAGACCAACATGGACGAATACTTCTTCCCCGTGCTGCAGGGCCTGGTATACTTCGTTTTCAAGAACAGCGACCTGCTGGACGACGAGTTCAGGGACTGGTGGTCTCATCTGGAGCTCAGGGTGTGACCGCTGGGCTGGGTTTTTAAGCTGTGAGCCGTGTAGCTTCCTAGTGGTCATATGGTTCTTCCGGTGAAGGTTTTCGAGGTCCGGGGCCTGGAGGGGGACCCGAGGGATACGCTGATGGGCTGGAGAGAGGTCGAGGAGTTGGAGGACGAGGAGACCCAGCTCGTGACCGAGGTGATTGACCTTGAGCAGGTCGAGGACACGGTCACAGGGGTCTTCACCCGGGACTTCATGAGGGAGCGAGTCTATCGGCGCCGGACACGGATGACGCCGGAGACCGAGGAGGCGCCGTTCTGGATAGTGCCCCACGAGGGTAGGCACTTCCTCGTCGTGATGGCGCCCAGCGTCGCCAGGGGCGTCAAAAAGATGCTGAGCAACCACGTGGCGGTGAAGATCGGGGACATACTCAACGTCGACGTCCGTGAGAGCAGGATACCCAGCGAGACACTTCAGAGGCTCCACGAGGGCAACCCCAAGGCGACGAACCTCATCTGGTTCGACAACGTGGACATCCCGAGCGTCAACAAGCTGTGCCTCAGCGGCGAAGGCATCGCCGACACGGGGCTCTACAAGGACTACATGGACCATGGCATGATCTGGTACGTGGTGTTCACAAGCCTGGCAAAGGGCTACACGGTGGGCGTCACAAGGAGCGCCGTGGTCACCAACTTCAGCAAGAGCACCGTGGACGAGTACATAGCATTCATCAGAGAGGACATACTCAAGCTCATCGAGGGCTAGACTCCCCTCCGCCTCCCAAGTTTATTAACAGGTGTTACCACCATTTCTTGAGATGCCTGAAACCGAGCTTCACGAGGAAATGTGTGACGCGTGCAGCCAGCCCCTGTTCCTAGTCAAAGAGGAGTGCAAGGCGTTCATCGAGGACAGGCTGAAGCAGGGCTTCATCGTATGCAGCTGCTGCGGGGCGAAGAATAAGATCAGTTAAACCCCATCTTCCCTTCGATGGCGTTTCTCCTCTCAGTTTATAATGGGCATCGGGCATGGATTATCCATGGAGCTCAGCGTCAACACAGACATGTTCAACTACACCTACAAGCCCCGGATGGAGGAGAAGTTTCGCCTCTTCAAGGACCACGGCTTCGACTACGTGCACTGGTGCGACGACTGGGACAACGAGCGCCTCTACAGCCGCGAAGACATGAACCTCTACAGGTGGATGCTGGATGACCGGGGCCTCACCTGCCTCGACGTCCACGGCACGGCCACCCAGACCGCCCGGATCGACGCCGACGACCAGACTGGGCACAGCGCGTACGTGAAGCTCCTCAAGAACAGGATAGAGTTCTGCAGCAAGGTCGGCGGCGACGCCGTCGTGGTGCATCCGCCAAGATACCACGAGCCGCTCCTCGAAACCCGGCTCAGTAGAGCCGAGGCGACCGTCACCGAGGTCGCGCCCCTATGCGGCGTCCTCGGGGTGACACTGGCCTTCGAGAACTGTTACCGGGGCGACCACGACGTTCTACTGTGGTTCATGAAGAGATTCCCCGAAGAGATCGTCTCCTTCTGCCTAGACACGGGGCACGCCAACCTACACGGGAACCTAGACGAGCTAAAAGGGTTCAGGGACAAGCTCACCGTGACGCATATTAATGATAACCGTGGAGACGACGACAGCCACCAGCCCCCCGGCTGGGGCACCGTGGACTGGGAGACGGTGAACCGGCTTATAGACGGTATCAGGAAACCCCCCAACCTCGAGGTGACCCACAACCATACCTACTTCAGGGGATCGATGGAGGAGTTCCTCGAAGAGACCCGGACGGCGGCTCTAAACCACCTTAACATCTCTTAACGGCCTCAAAAACTTCAGGTTTCTGTATAATACTCTCACAGACTATTGAAGCCCAGTTATTGTTTCCGTCTCTGAAGCCTCAACCCCACGTACTCGCCTTTTGAGACCCGGGCCAGCTCCCTCAGGAACTAAGTGGGCCTCAGCCTGATCCTTTTCTCTCCTCAAACGATGGGGGCTCCTCTAGGCTTGAGTGCTTGGTGTTGAAGACGTAGACCTAATCTCCTCCTTGACTAGGAGGCGGGCGTCGAAGGCGTCGGCCTGAGCGTCGCTGGTGTATCTCCGCCTAGTGCGTGGGGAGAGGGCGTAATGTAAATGGAGGTGGTGGGAAAAGAGTTTACACGTTTCTATGCCTGCGTGGTAAGTGTTATACTTTCAACAGATGATATTGGAAGCGTTCTACGGTGTTTAACGATGCCTGTTCCTGAGAGGTACCTGAAGACGTTCAAGCAGGAGGCGGTTGGTAGCAGAGGAGTGGTTGTGACGAACCACCCCCTCGCAAGCTCGGCCGGGTTAGAGATGCTGGCGAAGGGAGGCAACGCCTTCGACGCGGCGGTGGCCAGCCTCTTCGCGTTGACCGTCGCGGAGCCCATGATGGTGAGCGTGTTCGGCGCCGGGTTCTTCGTCTACCGCGACGGCGGGACGGGGGAGATATCGACTCTGGACAACTACGCCGTCGCGCCCAGGGCCGCCACGGAGACGATGTACACCCCGGTGAAGGAGCGGAGGCCGGACCAGTACATATTCGAGACCGTGGGCCGCAGGAACATGATCGGTCACCTCGCCGTGGCCACCCCGGGCACCCTAAAGGCGTGGGAGCACATCCAGAAGACGCATGGGCGCCTGAACTTTGGCGAGGTGACGGCGCCTGCCATAAGGCTCGCTCGAGGCGGCTACAGGGCCACGCCGTACCTCTGTTTCAACGTCGGGAACATGGTGAGCGACCTCCGGCTCCACGAGGACACGGCCAAGACCTTCCTACCCGGCGGGAAGCCGCTCAGGCCCGGGGACAAGGTGGTTATGCCGGAGTACGCTGAGACCCTTGAAGACATAACCAGGCACGGCTCGGGCTACCTCTACGGCGGAGGGCTCGGCAAGGCCGTGGTGGATGACATGGAGGCCAACGGCGGCATCTTGACCATGGAGGACCTCCGCGGCTACGAACTCGCCGAGAAGCCCCCCGTGCACGGAAAATACAGGGACAGGTACACCGTGTACAGCATGGCGCCGGGGAGCAGCGGCGGCACCCACATCATACAGATGCTCAACATGCTGGAGCACCACGACGTTGGGGCACTGACCTTCGGCTCAGCCGAGCACGTCCACCTCTTCGCCGAGGTCCTCAAGATCGCTTTCGCGGATAGGCAGCGTTACATGGGGGACCCGTGGAGGGTCCCCGTCCCCGTGGAGGGGCTGACCTCCAAGGAGTACGCGGCGCTGAGGGTCAAGGAGATCGGTGAAACGGCTGGGAGCTACGGCTTCGGCGACCCAGGCAGGTATCAGGCCGAGAGCCAGAACACGACCCACGTCTCCGTGATGGACTCGGAGGGCAACGTCGTCGCCGCCACGCAGACATTGTTCGCCCTCTTCGGGTCCACGGTGACGGTGCCGGGCACAGGGGTGCTGCTAAACAACTGCATGGGGCTATTCGACCCCCGGCCCGGGAGGGCCAACTCCGTCGCCGGCGGTAAGAGGATGCTCAGCAGCATGGCGCCCACCATAGTTCTTCGGGACGGCTCACCGTTCCTCTGCCTGGGCACCCCCGGCGGCACGAGGATATTTCCCGCCATCTGCCAGGCCCTTGTGAACGTCATAGACTTCGGGATGAGCATACAGCAGGCCTTCGAGGCCCCCCGGGTCTGGACCATGGGCGTCCCCGGGACGCCGGAGGGGAAGCTACAGGTAGAGCCCGACTTCGGCGACGAGACCCTGGAGAGGCTCAGGATGATGGGCCACGAGATCATGGAGATGCCCAAGGTGGCCGGCGGCATGAACGGTGTCATGGTGGACGAGCGGGGTCAGATGCACGGCGGAGCCTGCTGGCGCGCCGACGGCACACCCATGGCGTACTCCGGTGGAGAGGCAGCCGAGAAAGCCCTCGTCTCCCCCTTCAGCGTCTAGGATGCTGTTTTAAGAATCACCCAGCTACCTATCTCATAGGTGGCGTTTTTGCCTAGACAATCTAAGTTTAACTATCCTCCGAGCCGGAGGATGGGCCACGTCGACGTGATCCACGGCGTCGAGATGCCCGACCCCTACCGGTGGCTTGAGGACATAGACAGCGAGGAGACCAGGGCCTGGATAGACGCCCAGAACAGGGTCACATTCGGCTACCTGGAGAAGATCCCTGCTCGGCAGCGAATCAAGGAGAGGATGACCGAGCTCTGGGACTTTGAGAAGTACGGCATCCCATTCAGGCGGGGAGAAAGGTACTTCTACACGTACAACGACGGCCTCAGGAACCAGCCGGTGCTCCTATGGATGGAAGACCCCAACGAGGAGCCCAAGGAGCTCCTTGACCCCAACAAGCTTAGTGAGGACGGGACGGTCGCCCTCACGGGCTACGACGTGAGCGAGGACGGGCGGCTGCTAGCTTATGGCGTCAGCACTGCGGGCTCTGACTGGCAGGAGTGGAGGATCAGGGTGGTCGATACCGGCGAGGACATGGGGGACCACCTTATGTGGACCAAGTTCACGGCTGCGGCTTGGACCCACGACAACCGGGGCTTCTTCTACAGCAGGTTCGACGAGCCCCGGGGTGAGGCGCTCAAGGAGGCCAACTACTACCAGAAGCTCTACTATCACAGGTTCGGCGACCCCCAGAGCGTGGACGAGCTTGTCTACAAGCGGGACGACGAGAAGGAGTGGAGGTTCCACGGACAGGTCA
>Ga0307427_1000532_pt1 | contig 23600 bp, 24 predicted proteins | sample SalMarWE160190MG_FD_202162 | JGI IMG/M metagenome (GOLD analysis project Ga0307427, IMG submission 202162) | Salt marsh sediment microbial communities from the Plum Island Ecosystem LTER, Massachusetts, United States - WE1603-190 | ecosystem: Environmental > Aquatic > Marine > Intertidal zone >... | reverse complement strand
GCGCTACGGAAGCCGGCTCGCCGCCGCTGCCGCGGGCGTGGTACCTGGCGTTCGGTGGTTCGGTCCTCGCCCTCATCATGGCCTTCTACTTCTACAAGAGCGTCATGAGAGAGAACGAAGGCACGGAGAAGATGGTCGAGATCGCCGCCGCCGTCCGCGAAGGGGCTTACGCTTACCTGAGGCAGCAATACAAGGTCGTGATAATCTTCTTTGCCGTCGTCTTCGGGTTGCTGGCCCTGATGGCGTTTGGCCTGCACGTTCAGCACACGCTGGTGCCGTTTGCGTTCCTGACGGGCGGATTCTTCTCGGGGCTGGCCGGGTTCATCGGCATGAAGACGGCTACCGCCGCCAGCGCCCGCACCGCGAACGCCGCCAAGAACAGTCTGAACCGCGGCCTGACGGTGGCGTTTCGGGCCGGCGCCGTTATGGGACTGACGGTTGTTGGATTGGGCCTGTTGAACATCGCCGGATGGTTCATCTTCCTCTACAAGGGTTGGGGATACTGGTGGGCCGACACCTTCTCGTGGCAACCCATGACGCTCGAACAAATCACCGTCGTGATGCTTTGTTCCGGCATAGGTGCGTCGAGCCAGGCCCTGTTTGCGCGTGTGGGCGGCGGCATCTTTACGAAGGCCGCCGATGTCGGGGCCGACCTCGTGGGCAAGGTTGAGGCCGGCATCCCCGAGGACGACCCGCGCAACCCTGCCACCATCGCCGACAACGTCGGCGACAACGTCGGCGATGTCGCCGGGATGGGGGCCGACCTGTTCGAATCCTACTGCAACTCGATTCTGGCGGCGGCAACGCTCGGCGTAGCGGCCATCTTCGGCATGCAGAACGTGTACCCCGAGATGGTCACCGGCGAGACCCGGATCAACCTGCTGATGGCCCCGATGGCCTTGGCCGGGCTGGGGATCGTCGTGTCAATCATCGGCATCTTCGTCGTGCGCACGAGAGAGGACGCCTCGATGAAGCAACTGATGGGCGCCCTGAACCGTGGCATTCACCTATCGAGTGCACTGGTCATTGCGGCGGCGGCGCTGGTCGTCTGGTGGCTCGGGCTGCCGTGGGCGATCTTCGGCAGCGTCGTGGCGGGGCTGGTGGCCGGCATTGTTATCGGGTGGGCCTCCGAGCGGTACACCTCCGCTTTGTTCAAGCCGACGCTGGGAATTGCCGAGCAGGCCAAGACCGGGCCCGCGACCGTTATTATCGACGGAATCGCAACCGGCATGCTCTCGACGTGGATTCCGATCCTGGCGGTCGGCGTGGCGATGATCGTGGCGTTCGCGCTGCCCGGCGGGTTCTCGGATATTACCCTCGGCCTGTACGGCGTAGGCATTGCGGCGGTGGGCATGCTTTCGACGCTCGGCATTACGCTGGCCACCGACGCGTACGGTCCGATCGCCGACAACGCCGGCGGCAACGCCGAGATGAGCGGACAGCCGCCAGAGGTCCGCCGGCGCACCGACGCGCTCGACTCGCTCGGCAACACGACGGCCGCCATCGGCAAGGGCTTCGCCATCGGAAGCGCCGCCCTGACGGCGCTGGCACTGCTGGCCGCCTACGTCGAGGAGGTACGCGTCGGAATGCACCGCCAGGCCGCCGCCGCATACCAGTACTGTGAAGGCAACGCGGTCTACTCGCTGGGCTACGGCAAGTTTGCCCAGGGGGTGGCGGCCGAGACCGAAGCCCGGACGCTCCCTTTGAAAGAGAAGGCAACGGCCGTCTACATGGAGATCGCGGGCAAGGCCGATAACTCCGTCGAACGGACCTTCGACGGCAAGCCGGTGTACTTGGTGCCCGTTGCGGCGGGCGCAACGGCCAAGGCAAACATGGCCGACATCGGCAACTACCAGGCGGGGATGCTCGACTTCATGCGGCACTACGGCGTGACGCCGATGAACCCGAAGTTCCTAGTCGGCGCATTCAGCGGCGTCCTGCTGGCGTTCGTGTTCTGTGCCCTGACGATGAAGGCCGTCGGACGCGCCGCCGGCAAGATGATCGACGAAGTCCGCCGCCAGTTCAAAGCCATCCCCGGCATCATGGAAGGGACGGCGAAACCGGACTACGCTTCGTGTGTTATGATTGCCACCGGCAGCGCCCAGCGGGCGATGATCCTGCCGAGTTCCCTGGCCATCGTCGTTCCGGTCATGGTGGGCCTGCTGCTGGACGTCTCGGGCGTGATGGGCCTGCTGGTTGGAGGCCTGACCTCGGGCTTTGCGCTGGCCGTCTTCATGGCCAACGCCGGCGGCGCGTGGGACAATGCCAAGAAGTACATCGAAGGCGGTGCGCTGGGCGGCAAGGGATCCGACGCGCACAAGGCGGCCGTGGTCGGCGACACGGTCGGCGACCCGTTCAAGGACACTTCGGGTCCGTCGCTCAACATCCTCATCAAACTGATGAGCATGGTCAGCGTGGTCTTTGCCGGTCTGGTTGTGAAGTTCGGCCCCATCATCGGTGACTATCTGGGCATCGGCTGGGACCATCTGGCGAAGTAATGGCCAAACGTACGCGTACAGCCCGCCGCCTCGCCATCGCGATGGCGCGGGTGTGCGCCGAGAATCGCTGCCGCAACGTGGTGGTGCTCGACCTGCGGAAACTGTCGCCCGTCACGGACTTCTTCGTGCTGGCCACGGGCACGTCGTCCCGGCAGATGCGCACCGCGGCGGAGCGGACCGTCCAGGCCGGCAAGGAACTCGGCGAGAAGCCGTTCGGCGTGGAAGGCGTTGCGCCGCGCCAGGGCGCCGACGGCGCCCGCTGGGCCCTCATCGATTACGTGGACGTGATCGTTCACGTCTTTACAGACGAGTCCCGCACGTACTACGATCTGGAACTCCTCTGGGGCGACGCGCCGCAGATCGACTGGCAAAAGGGCTGGACGCCGCGGGAGACGGACAACGCTCCCGCGTTCGGAGACGCGTGATGGCGAACATCCAGCGCCACCTCGATGAGAAGTTAACCACCGCCATCCGCGAGACCTTCCCCGACGCACCCGCCGACGCGCCGGCCATCGTCATGCAGGCGCAGGACGAACGGTTCGGCGATTACCAGGCCAACGGCGCGATGGCCCTTGCCAAACGCCTGGGGAAGAACCCGCGCGACGTGGCCGCCGAGATCGTTGCGGCAGCCGACCTCTCGGGCATTGCCGAGACGGTGGAGATCGCCGGTCCGGGGTTCATCAACATCACGCTCTCAAGTGATTGGCTGGCTGCGCAACTGGCGGAGATCCTGGCCGACGAGCGACTGGGTGTGCCCTCCCCCGCCCAGCGGCAGACGATTGTCGTGGATTACTCCGCGCCGAACCTGGCCAAAGAGATGCACGTCGGCCACCTGCGCTCCACGATCATCGGCGATGCCCTGGTGCGGGTCCTTGAGTTCCTCGGCCACGATGTTAAACGCCAGAACCACGTCGGCGACTGGGGGACGCAGTTTGGGATGCAGTACATGCTCGAGCGAACCGGCTTCAGCGTACAGGGCCGCACAGCTTTTGGATGGCCAGGGATGCTTGAAGATCTCGAGTCATTCTACAGACAAGCCAAGGGCACTTTTGACAGTGACGGTGCCTTCGCGGACCGGGCCCGTCAGCGGGTTGTGAAACTGCAGCAAGGGGACAACGAATCTAGAATGGCTTGGGCGTGGTTTCTGGACCAGTCCCTGCAGCATTGCACCGCAGTCTACGGGCGGCTCCGTGTCCTTCTCACGGCCAAGGATGTGCAGGGCGAGTCGGCTTACAACGACGACTTGCCGGGCGTTGTCGAGGCGCTGAAGGCCAAGGGCCTGCTCACGGAATCGCAAGGCGCCCGGTGCGTCTTTCTCGACGAGTTCACCGCCAAGGACGGGTCGCCCCTGCCGCTTATCGTCCAGAAGTCCGACGAGGGGTATTTGTACGCCACGACGGACTTGGCGGCCATCCGCTACCGCGTCGATGAACTGAAAGCGGACCGCATCCTGTACGTGGTTGACGCGCGCCAGTCGCTCCATTTCAAGATGGTCTTTGCCGCGGCGCGGGCGGCGCGGTTTGCACCAGATGACGTTTCGCTGGAACACGTCGGTTTCGGCATGATGCTCGGCCCCGACAACCGTCCGTTCAGGACGCGCGAAGGCGGCACGGTGAAACTGATGGACCTGATTGACGAGGCCGAGCGGCGGGCCTTCGACCTCGTGAGCGAGAAGAACCCCGACCTGCCGGAGGAAGACCGCCGCCGCATCGCCCGCGTCGTCGGCATCGGCGCCCTCAAGTACGCCGACCTCGCTCAGAACCGCACGAAGGATTACGTGTTCTCGTGGAACAAGATGCTCTCGCTCGACGGCAACACGGCCCCGTACATGCAGTACGCCTTCGCGCGGATTCACAGCATCGCCCGCAAGGGCGGCCTGGACCTGGCGGACCTCGTGCGGGAGCCGGCGGCCGATGAAGGTTTCACCCTCGCCGAACCGGCCGAACGCCGCTTGGCCGTCGCGCTCCTTCAGTTCGCCGAAACCATCGAGACCGTGGCCGCAGACTGCCTCCCGCACGTCCTGTGCGGTTACCTGTACCGCCTGGCCGGCGCGTTCATGGGATTCTACGAGACCTGCCCCGTCCTGAAGGCCGAGCAAGCAGTCCGCGCGAGCCGCCTGCGCCTGTGTGCCCTGACGGCCAAGGTCATCGAAAAGGGCCTGAACCTGCTTGGCATCGAAACGGCCGAGCGGATGTAGGACCGCTCCGAGCCCCGACCGGGAGGTCGGGGGCACCTTCACCGGTCATGGCACTTGCGACCATGCGCATCTTCGAGATCTTCCGCAGCATCCAGGGCGAGACGACTCGCGCGGGCGTCCCGATGGACTTCGTGCGTCTGGCCGGCTGCGACCTGGCATGTTCGTATTGCGACACGCCCGACGCCCGCCGCGCCGACGCCGGCCGCAACATGACCGTCGCCGAAATCCTGGAGACGCTGCCTTCGCCTCCCCTGCCCTGGGTGATGATCACCGGCGGCGAACCGCTGCTCCAGGTCGAGGAACTCAATGGTCTGATCGCTGCGCTGATCGAAAGCGGGCGCAAGGTCGTCGTTGAGACGTCCGGCGCCCATCCGATTGAGATGCTCGACGAGCGGGCGGTTCGCATCCTGGATGTCAAGACACCCGGCAGCGGCATGGTCGAGCGTGTCTGCTGGTCGAACCTGGAGCATCTGAGGCCGGACGATGAGGTCACGTTTGTGCTCGTGGACCGCGCCGATTACGAGTGGGCGTGCGAGGTGGTAGAGCGTCATGGCCTCCTGGAGAGGCTGCCGGTCCTCTTCGGCGCCGCCCGTGGCCGTCTGGACCCGCGGCTTCTGGCCGGGTGGCTTCTGGAAGACGGCTTGCCCGTCCGGCTTAACTTCCAACTGCACAAGTACTTACGGCTGCCCTGACGGCCGTGCCAAATCGCCCCCAATTTTGCTCGACGACCTGCTTGACAGGAGCCGGACCCGCGCCTATACTCCGGCTCTCTTTGAGCAGCAATTGTGCACCCTATGCCAGAGGGGAAGACGTAAATGCGGTCCCGAGACCTTGAGAGTTTCCGAAAAATCCTGCTCGCCAAGCGGCGTGTTCTGGCCGGGGACGTGAACGGTCTGGAGCAGGCCGCCTTACACAACAGCCGCCAGGATGCCAGCGGCGACCTCTCGAAGGTGCCGCTTGACATGGCCGACATTGGCTCGGACAACTTCGAGCAGGAGTTTACGCTGGGCCTGATTGAGACCGAGCAGGCAACCATCCAGGAAATCGATGAGGCGCTGAGCCGGATTGACAACAAGTCGTACGGCAAGTGCGAGAAGTGCGGAGGCCGGATCCCCCTGGCGCGTCTCAAAGTCAAGCCCCACGCCAAGTATTGCATCGAATGCCGACGCCAGCAAGAACAAGGCGTGCTGTAACCGATGGCCGGAGCCACATTCGCCTCTGGCTGACCGTCGGCCTCGGCGCCCTGGTGGATCTCGCCGGCAAGCACTTTGTCTGGAACCTTCTTGGCGGCCCCCCCGAAGGCGGCGGCCGCGTCATCGCGGTCATCCCCGGATGGCTTCGGCTGGTGGCCAGCGAGAATCCGGGCATCGTCTTCGGCATTGATTTCGGGGAAGACCTCGGTCTGGGCCCGGTCGCTGGCCGAATCGGGACGATCGTTCTGACGGTAGCGACATCGGCCCTCATCTTCTACGTGTTCGCCACGTCGCACCCCAGGCACCGGTGGACGCACTTCTGGTGCGGCCTCATTCTGGCGGGCGCCGCGGGCAACCTGTTTGACCGGATTGCCTTCGGCCATGTCCGCGACCTCATCCAGTTCACCGCCGAGATGGGCGGGCGGCCTGTTTGGCCGTTCGTTTTCAATGCGGCCGACGTTTACCTGGTAGTCGGCGTCATCGCCGTCGCCTGGGCGATACTGTTCGGTTCCGCCTCCCACGAGGCCGGCCGCCGGGAGAAACGCTCCTCCAAGGAGCCTTGAGGTGGGTTGCTCCAGCCGCGACGAAGCGTACATGCAGCGGGCACTCGACCTGGCCGCCAACGGAATAGGCCGGGTTGAACCCAACCCCATGGTCGGCGCCGTCATCGTGCAGGGCGAGTGCGCGGTCGGCGAAGGTTACCACGCCCGTTTCGGCGGTCCGCACGCGGAGGTCGTTGCGCTCGCGCAGGCCGGGGAGAAGGCTCGTGGCGGCGAATTGTTCGTCACGCTCGAGCCGTGCTGCCATCACGGCAAGACGCCGCCTTGTACGGATGCGGTGCTGGCCGCAGGCATCCGCCGCGTGGTTGCGGCCGTGGCCGATCCGTTTCCGCAGGTGTCCGGGCGTGGTCTGGCGATTCTGGGGGAAGCCGGCGTCCAGGTTGAGGTGGGGGTCCTTGAGGCCGAGGCCCGTCGGTTGAACGCCGCCTACTTCAAGCGTCAGAGAACGGGCCTGCCGCTGGTGACTGCGAAGTGGGCGATGACGCTGGACGGCCGGCTAGCGGCTGCGTCGGGCGAGAGCCGCTGGATTTCGTCCGAAGCCAGCCGCCGGCGCGTCCACGAACTCCGCCGCATCTCGGACGCCGTGCTGGTGGGGTCCGGCACGGCCATCGCGGACGAACCCTCGCTGACGGTCCGGCACGTCGAACCGTTTCCAGAGCGCGGTCAACCGACACGGGTCATTCTCGACAGTCACCTGGCGCTTGACCCGACGTGCGAACCCGCGCGCACGGCCGGCGAGGTACCGGTCATCGTGTACACGGCGGCGGCGGCGTTTGCCGAGCGCGCCGGCCGGGCCGAGGCGTTGCGGCAGACGGGATGCGAGATCGTGACCGTGCCGCGGACAGACGCCGGCCTCCAGTTGACGGCGGTGCTTGAGGACCTCGGCAAGCGCGAGATGTCGCGAGTCCTCATTGAAGGCGGGTCACGCGTCTTCGGGTCGTTCTTTGCCGAAGGGCTTGTTGACCGGGTGATGGTTTTCGTCGGCCCGCGGATCCTCGGCAGCGCCGATGCGCTCGGGCCCGTGGCAGGGCCGGACGGGCGCGGGCTCCTGGAAGCGTTCGAGGTTGCCGATCTGGCGTTCGAGGGCGTTGGACCCGACCTGATGATCCAGGGGCGCGTGAGTGAGTTTTGAGCGGCCTACCACGTTCCGTAACGCGCCTGCCAGAGTTCGAGGAGTCGCCGGGCCCGGTCTTCGTCGCTTATGCCCGCAAGGACCGCGCGATCCTGAGGGCTGAGGGTGCTCATGAAAACCTTCAGTTTCCGCGCCCGCGTCCGACAGAACTCCTGATGTTTCTCAGGAAGGTGCCGAAACGCGGCATATCGCTCGAACACGCTCTCGCGCTGTTCGGCACGCATCTCGGCCAGCCGCCAGTACTGGTCGAGCAAGGCCCGGCGCCCGTCGTCCGGCAACGACTGCCAGCGAATCGTGTTGGCCTGAGTCTGTCGTGGGTCCAGTCCCAGCCGGTCCGACAGTTCCAGGTGCCCGGCGGCCTGGCCCGACCGGTCGCGAGACTTGCTCTTCGAGGCGCGAGATCCCGCAACGTCGTACGGGACGCCGCCGATCAGGATCTGCGGCCCCGTGATGCCGGCAACCAGACCGCACGCCAGCGCCGTCGCCAGACACATGAGCATCAGGCGGATTCGCCGGCGGCGGCGATTCAGAAGACGCACAAGTTGTTCGCGTCGCGGATCCATCCGTCAGGCTCCGTCGCCGGTTTCGTCCAGGCTCATCAGGCGATCCATGGCTTCGATGACGGCAATCTCATCCAGCAGGTCCGCGTCTTCGAGAAACGAGACGTTGCGACTGACTTCGCGCTCGACCGGACTGGTCGGTTCCTGGGGCAACCCGGTCCAGGAGTAAACCGCCAAGCCGAACACGAGCCCGGCCGCAACACCCAGCACCGACGCCACCACCTGCCGCCGCAGCCGGTCCGGACGAAGGCGAGACGCCAAGGCGTTGAGGTCCTTCTCCTCAACGAGCCGGGCCATCATACGATCGGTGAATCCTGCGTGCGCCGGCGCGGGCGGCACCTCATCCAACAACCCCCAACTCTCTCGAAGCAATCGGGCGTGGGCCCGGCACGACTCGCAACGCTCAAGGTGCCGGCGCACCGCCTCCGCCGTCGATGACTTCAACTCGCCATCGAGGTAGGCTGCCAGCACACCCCGAACCCACTGACACGGAGAAGACATCGCTCGAACCTTCCTTGGAAAAGACTCCACGAGGTTGAACACGCCGCCATCGGGTGGGTGCTGCAAAAAAGCGGGAAAAACTAACTGACGCGCTGCCGGCCGCGGCCCGTACGGATGTAGAGGAGGAGCCGGTCCTTCAAATTGTCGCGGGCCCGGGCCAAGAGGCTCTTGACGGCCATGGTGGTGCATCCGATCGTCTTGGCGATGTCCGCGTAACTCATTCCCTCATACTTGTTCAGGATGACGGCGACCTGCTGCTTTGCGGGAAGGGCCTGGATGGCCTCCCGGACTTTCTCCTGGAGTTCTCTCTGGTGCAGGTGAAGATCGGGCAGGCGGCTCTGGGGGTCGGGCATGGCGCGCGGCCCGTCTCCGAAATCGGACATCTGCTCGATGGAGATGTCGTCGCGTCGATTCGCCCGCGACCTCAGGGCGTTCAGGCTGACGTTGGCCGTGATGCGGAACATCCACGTCGAGAATTTCGCGGTGGGTTTGTACGTTTTACGAGCCCGGTAAATCCTCAGAAAGACTTCCTGGGCAAGGTCCTCGGCATCGGAGGCGTCGCTGATGAAGCGGTAGATAAGCCCGATAACGCGGCCGTGATTGCGCTCGACCAGTTCCTGGAAGGCCAGTTCGTTGCCTTTCTGAAACGCCAGCATCCGGTCAACGTCGTAGTCGGCAGCGGCTCCGCGGCGGCCTTCGCGCTCATACGACCTGGCAACGGCAACTACGGCCTTAGCCATGACGGCTCCGTTTGGCCCTTGGGCAGGAAACGCCGGGCGGCGAACGCCCCGTCGAGCAAGTGGCGCCCCTTCCCTCACTCTCGTACTAGTTATTACGAACGGGCATCCGTTTTTCAAGCAAAAAAATCCGGTTCTCGGCACGTTTCCGACACGAGCCGCACGACACCTATTCGGACACGTTCTTGAAAAGGTCCTCGACAAACAGCCGCGCAGCCGCCAAGTCGCCGATGCGGTCGTCCCCCGCCTCGCGCTCGACAACCAACGCCCCCGTGAAACCGCCTTCCTCCAGCGCCTTCAGGACGGCCACAAAGTCGACGTTGCCCTGGCCCAGAGGCACGTCCTCGCCCCACACTTCGCCGGGCTTGTCCGACCGCGTGCCGTCTTTCATGTGAGCCATCGACGTGCGGCCGGCCAGGACGCGGGCGGCGTCCAGCGGGTCGTCCGAGCCGTACAAGATGAAGTTGGCCGGGTCGAAGTTGACGCTTACGAAGTCGCGTCCGAGATCTTCGAGGGCCTTGATAAGCGCCTCGCCGGATTCCTGGCCGGTCTCGAAGCCCACCGTGTGGCCCGATGCATTGATAGCGTCCACGGCCTGACCAAGGCGGTCCATGAAGTCGCCGTACGACGGGTCGGCCGGCCTGGGGATGAAACCGACGTGGGTCGTGACGTGGGTGATGCCGAGGTCGGCCATGGCCTCGCCCCAAACCCGGCACCGTTCGAGGCGTTCGGGGAAATCGTCGGGGTTGATGAAACCGCCCGTGTCGCGGATCGCCTGGATACTGGAGTAGTCCTCACCCGGGAAGTCGATCATCCCGGCCGGTACCTGAAGGCCCGTTCGCTGGAGCGCATCGCGAATGCGGGCCATGCCGTCGGGCGTCAGGTCATCGTCCTGGCGGAACGTGAACTGAATGGCCTCGTAGCCGAGTTCCGCCACCTTCTCGATCGACTCGACCGTGCCCGGCAAAGCCAGCGACCACAGCGTACTGCCGATGACGTGGTGTGCCATGAGCAAGACCTCCTTCGGTAGATTGCCGCACGTGCCGCGTTTGCCTCAAGTTTTTGCCACACGCGGTCCGATACCCCCCGGAGAGCGAGGATACCTTAATATGGTTCGGCGCGGTCGTCAAGAGAGTCCCCATCTTTACCGCATCGGCGAACTCGCCGAGAAGGCCGGCGTCTCGCGTCAGGTCGTGAGCACCTATTGCATGTACGGCCTGATCTCCGAGACAGATCGCACACCGGGCGGCCAGCGGCTGTTCGATGAGTCCGTGGCGCGGCGCATTCGGCTCATCCAGGACCTGAAGTGCCGGTACACGCTCCGCGAGATCGGCGAGATCTTCATGCGCGACCGCCGCTAAGCAGGAGCGAGAAAGTGTTTCCGAACACCCGTAGCGCCGGGGTTTATCCCCGGCGGGGAACCACCGTCGCCCTGACGGGCGGCAAGCCCGCTACGGCGACCTCACGCAAAGCCCCCCCCAAGCCGAGACTCGACGAGGCGAGGCCGCCAAAAAGCCGCAAAGAGAAACTAAAACCAGGGTGTCCGTTCCTGGCAGCCTGGCGCCTTGCCGTGAGGAATCCGTTTTGCTCAGGGACGGAGCGTGCCAGGAGCCACTCTGCGTGAATAGGGCCGCGCCGCAGCCGTCTGACCTGGCGGGGGAAGCAGATAAGAGGTTGATTTTACGTCAAGGGCTCGCTACACTCCCTTGCCTTGTCGTATAATCCTGGTGAGCGGAGAGAGGCATGTACGCAATCGTCGAAGACAGCGGCACGCAACTGCGAGTCGAAGAGGGTCAGACGCTGGAGATTGATTTGCGACCGGCCGAGGTGGGCAGCGCCCTGACGTTCGACCGAGTGCTCCTTCTGGCCGATGAAAAGGGCGTCCGGGTCGGCAAACCCCTCGTGGAAGGGGTGAAAGTGACCGCCCAGGTCCTCGGCCCGTCTAAGGGTCCCAAACTGGAGGTCGTGAAGGTCCGACGGCGCAAGAACTCCCGGACCCACACCGGCCACCGCCAGGGATACCTGACCGTCCGCGTCACGTCGATCGAAGGCTAGACGCGCCGGCGCCGGGGGTGGGTTGCGGGGCAGCCCGCACGTTGTATAATGTCTGAGAGACGGCCGGACAGGGGGAAGGTGATACATGGGGCTGGCTATGCGAATGCGATGTGCGAAACTGCTCTTGAGTCTGGCACTGGGCTTGGCGATTGCGGTCACGATATCCGCCCGGTTGGCGGCCGGTGAAGCGGCGGCCGATCCGAAAGCGGACCTGGAGGCGCGCGTCGAGAAGCAGATCGCGTCGATCGAGGAGCGGATGATGTTGCTCCAGGAACAGGAACTCAACCTTTCGATGAAGATCATGCAGGCCCGGCAAAAGGCGAGCGAGGGCGTCGAGAATCCGGGCAAGATCGCCGAGAAACTCGCCAAGGGCGAGAGCGGCAAAGGACTCCGCCAATACAAGGCCATTATGATCTCGTGTGCCAGACAACTGCAGGCGTTCGGGGCCAAACTGCAGCCGCTGCTGAAATCGGTCAAGGTGCTGCAACGCGACCGCGAGAAGGCGCCCGAGCCACTGAAGGCACGTATCGACACGGTGACCGCCCGCGTCGAGAGCAAGCATCGGACGAACCTCGAGAAGGTCGCCCAGATATACAAACAGTGCGCCGAGTTCCGTGCCGCCCTCGGCATCTACCTTTCAATCTACAAGAGCATCCCCGCCAACCAACGCGCCAAGGACACCGTCCTGACCGAGACCATTGGCGAGTTGTATGACAAGGGCGGCGACCCGAAGAACGCCCTCCTGTTCTACAAGAGCCTATTCGAGGCCAAGAGTCCCAAAACTCGGTACAACGACAGGAAACTCGGGATGAAGGTCGCCGAGTTGTACGCGAAGTGCGGCGACAAGCGCAGCGCCGTGCAATTGTACCAGGCGCTTTTCAACGCCCTCCCAAAGGACAAGCGAACCGAGAAAGACGGTCAGGAACTGCTGAAGAAGATCGAGGGGATTGAGGGGAAGTCCGGGCGGTCGAAGGACCGGGACAAGAAGAAGCGCTACTAAGCGGGAGCGAGAAAGTGTTTCCGAACACCCGTAGCGCCGGGGTTTATCCCCGGCGGGGAACCACCGTCGCCCTGACGGGCGGCCGCCGGGCATAAAGCCCGGCGCTACGGACTTGGGTGTCCCGGCGCGCCGGGATCAGCCGCCGAATTCGGATTGACTTCATCGCTCCTGCTTACTCGCCGACAGATCGCAGGGCGGGAATGACACAGGGCCGCATCGGCGGCCCTTTCTCTTTGGCGCCGGCCGGACACGACGGTCCTGGCGCGACAGCAGGTCAGGCCGGTTCCGTGCCGCTCTGCGTCGCCGCGGCGTGCGAAGGCGCCCCGCCGGGGTACCCCGCCAAGACATCCATGACTTCCTCGACCGAGGTGATCCCTGCCCGGATCTTGTTGCCGGCGTCAAGCCGGATGGAGGGGCGTCCGGCCGAGCGAATCGCGTCGCGCAGCCCCACCGCATCGGCGCCGCTGCGAATCAGATTCGCGAGCGCCTCATCGACGGGTGCCAGTTCGAACAGGCCGATCTGTCCGAGGAACCCCGTCTGCCCACAGTTGACGCAGCCCCGTCCTTTAACATACTCGTCCACCGGGCCGAACGTCTCGGTCACGCGATGGCGCAGCGAACTCGGCGGATCGTACGGGGTGCGGCAGTGGAGGCAGACCGTCCGCACCAAGCGCTGCGCCAACACGCCGCGCAGAGCCGAGGCCAGCGACTCCGCGGGCACGTCCGCCGCCAGCCTCGCGATGGCGTCGGCGGCGTCTCTGGCCCGGACCTGGGCGAGGACCAAGCCCCCATCGAGGGCCGTTTCCACGGCAGCGCGCGCCACGTCGGCATCCAGCACCCCGTCAAGCATCAGGACGTCCGGCTGCTGGAGAAGCAGCCGCGAAAGGATGTCCCATGCGTCTGCGGAGCCGCACGTTGCCGGCGAGAACTGGTTGACGCCCGGCAGAGTGAAGTGTACGCACGATTCGATGGTGCATACGTTCAGGCGGACCGGGTCCAGGGCATTAAGGCTACTGTAGAGCGTTGTGGTAACGCCGCTTTCGCACGGGCCGGCAACGACCACCAGACCATGCCCCTCAGTCAGCATGTCCCGGTATGCCGAGAGCAACTCGACGTCGCAGCCGAGTTTTTCGAGCGGTTTCTGGGCCTCATCGTCGCGCACCAGGCGCACCACGGTCCGAGGCCCGGATGCTCCGCTCAGGCTGGTCGCCTGAAGCTGAACGCCGCGGCCCTGAACCAGAAGGCGAGCGCTTCGACGGAACCCCTGGGCCGGCGATGCCTTGCCGGAGAACCCCATCATCTCATCGAAGGCTGCGGCCAGTTCCGCCGCCAGCCGTGCGGGCGGACGCATCACCACGTGGAGCACGCCGTCGATGCGGAACCGGATCCGCATCACCTTCTCATCGGGTTCCACATGGATGGCGCTGGCACGAGAGCGAACGGCCTCCCGGATCAAGAGGCTCGCAACCTTCTCGGACGGCCACGTGCCGTAGACCGACTCGTAGTCATCCGGCAGGAGCAGGTCGGCCGACATCGGCAGTTCGCCGGCCCCATCATCGAAGAGTTGGGGCGGCTCCGTCATCTCGGCGCGGGTCTCGTCGAGCATCTGGTAGATGTTGTCGGCCGTCGACGCCACCACCTGCACGCTCAGCCCGGCCGCGTGGGCAATCTCATCGACCAGGAAAATGTTTGACGGCTCGGAGACGGCCACGGTCAGAATATCGCGGACCCGAAAGAGCGGCAGGACACAGTGCTTCTGGATAAACATCGTCGGCAGAGAACTGCGGACCGCCGGGTCAACGAGTTGCGGCGTGAGACGGGCGAACGGCACGCCGCACCCTTCCGCCACCGCCGACAGGACCTGTTCCTGGGCGGCGTAGCCAAGATCGACCAGGATCTCGCCGAGGAGCCGATCCTGCTGGCCGTCCTGCTGAACCTGGAGCGCGTGGGCCAGTTGCTCGCGCGTGATGACCCCGCGGGCCGTCAACAGGCCGCCCAGCCGGGCGCGCTGTTTGATTGCTGTCGCCATGGCCTGTCCTAGTGGAAACTCTTGACAGCCTCGTGAACGTTATCGAAGACCTCGAACTTCTTGTCGAACCGGACAATCTCAAAGGTCTTCCGCCCAAGGCCTTTCAACCCCGCCACCTTGATAACGCCCTGGACGGCCTCGACCTGTTCCTGGAACCACACAACGGCTTCCAGTCCCTGGCTGTCGAAATACCCGGCCCGTGACAGGTCGAGGACGAACCACCTGCCGCCCGACCGGATTTGCTCCGAGGCGGCTTGACGGAACTGTTCCTCCTCGGCTCGTGTCAGGGCCGGCGCCACCGAAAGCACCATCATGCTGCCATACGCATCGGCCGTTATCGGCATCGTGAACCTCGCCTATATGCCCGTGGCACAGAGCGCTGCCGGCTCCTCGGCAAACTGCTGCCTCAGCCGGTCGAGGTCAAGTCGGAAGAACGCCTCGGCCACGGCTACGTCGAATTGCGTTCCCACGTTCCGCTGGATCTCACCGATGGCATGTTCAAGCGGCAACATCGGCCGGTACGGCCGGCTGCTGGTCATCGCGTCGAAGGCGTCCGCCAGACCGACGATCCGGGCGAGCAACGGGATCGCCTCGCCCTTCAGCCCCGCGGGGTAGCCCTTGCCGTCCATGTGTTCGTGATGATGGATGACGGCTTCGCGGATGGGTTCCAGTTTCTTAATGCCGCTCAGGATGCGCCCGCCGACCTCGCAGTGGCGTTCTATGATACGGCGTTCTTCAGGCAGAAGGCGGCCTTCCTTCCGCAGGATGGCTTCCGGCGTGCCGATTTTGCCAATGTCGTGAAGCAGTCCCGCCATGTACGCCTGCTCGGCCTGTTCGTGGCCGAGCGCCAGTTGTCCTGTGATCTCGCGGCAGGTGATCGCCACCCGCTCGCTGTGCCCGCACGTGTACGGGTCCTTGGCATCGACGCTCGATACCAGCGCCCGCACCAGGCTCAGCATTATCTGCTGGAGTTCGTCGTAAAGGCGACGGTTCTCGATCAAGACGGCGCTGGCGTTGGCGCTGGACCGGATGAGTTTGACGTCGGGACTGCCGAACTCCTCGCCGCAGCGATTGAACGCCGCAAGGACACCGCGAGTCCGCTCGCCCAGTGCCACCGGCACCACAACCAGCCGCTCCATCGCCACCGAGAACCGGGCCAGCGACGGGTCCTGCTGGCAGTGATTGTTGATGAGAACGTTCCCGTGGGGGTCAAGGCTATCCAGCAACTCGTTGAAAAGCCTCGGCAAGTCGGAGGCGGGCAGCGGCAGGCAACCGGAGACCACCGTCTTGGGCTCGGCTCCGTCCACGCCGGGCAGGTAAGCCACGGCCGCCTCCGCGCCGGTCGTCTCGCGAAGTTCCGCGCACACGTACTCCAGCAGGCCCGTGACCGGCCGCGTCACGCGGAGCACCTCGCCGACGTTGTGGAGCAGGCTGATCTCCTCGAAACTCTGGCTGAGCGCCTCGGCGAGCGAATCACATTGTGAACGGGCGTCGGCCTCCGCGACCCGCGCGCGGACGGCCACCCCCACAGCCGCCAGCAGACGGCAGGCCAGCGTCTGCTCGCCTTCCTCTGGGGTGGGCAGTTCGACCGCCGCAACGAGTCTCGGCTTCCCGCGAAGGCAGATCGGCCATGCGGCCGCCAGGACGTGTGGTCCGTTCGCCAGGCGATCCTCGTTCGCCTCGGCCGCTTCGCGCACGAGGCGCGTCACCGTTTCGGACGGGACGGCGCCGGCATCCAAGGCACCACCTTGTCCCGATGCCTCGGCGATCCGCGTGCCATCGGGACGGTAGAAAGCAGTGGCCAGGCCCGTACGCTCGCGGATCTCCCGGGCGAGCCCTTCCGGGGCCTCAACCGCCGCCGGCGAACACGTTGTCGCAGATGCCAACATGGCTTCCCTAGGATGCGGCACAAACCCCGAGCGCCTCCCGGACGTTGGCGAGGAGTTCCCGTGGGCTGAACGGCTTGGTCATCACGCGCAGGATAGGCAGGCTGTCGATCTCGCTCCGGTCGATTTCGAAGCCCTTGGCCGTCAGAAGGATGGTGGCGATGGGTTCCGGCAGTTCGGCCGTCAGCCGCGCACACAATTCCAAACCGCTCATTCCGGGCATCTGGAGATCGGTAATCAGGACGTCCGGCCGCTCAGCCCTGGCCCGTTCATACGCTTCCTGGCCGTCCATCGCCACGATGACATTGAGTCCGGCGTTCCGTAGTTTCATAGCCACCACGTTCGTGATAACGGCTTCGTCGTCGGCCACCAGCACCTTGAAGCCCATGCTCGTCCTCCCGTCGCTGGACGGCTACCGAACAGCGGGCAAGTAGATTCGGAACACGGATCCCTTGCCAACCCGGCTTTCCAGCGCGACCCGTCCCCCGTGAATAGTTTCGACCACGTGCTTCACGAGCGGCAGTCCGAGACCGGTGCCGCCGGCTCCCCCGGCTGAGTGTGGCGAACGGTAGAACTTTTCGAAGACCCGGTCCATGTCCTCCGGCGGAATGCCGTAGCCGGTATCCACCACGTCCACCACCACAGAGCCGTCGTCGAGGTACGTAGAGATGGACACCTGTCCCCCCTCTGGCGTGTACTTGACGGCGTTCGAGACGATGTTGAGCACGGCCTGATAGAGCAGGTCGCGGTCGGCGTGGACGCGGAAGAAGACCGGGGCCAGATCCGTCTCGAGGCGGATGTTCTTCTTCGTGGCCTGCGGCGTCATAACGTCGCCGACGTCGCGCAGGATTTCGGTCATGGCCAGGTCCGTCTTCTTGGCGGGGATGAGGCCGGACTCCAGACGGCTCAGGTTCAGAATGCTCTCGATGAGCCGCCCGAGCCGGTCGGTCTCGCCGGCGATCACGCCCAGGAACTCCCCGGCCTCGGCCTCGTCGGCCACCTCGCCGTCCAGGAGCATCTCGGCATAGGCCTTGATGCTCGAGAGCGGGGCCTTGAGTTCATGGGAGACGTTCGAGACAAAATCGCTCTTCATGCGGGCGATTTCCTTCTCCTTTGTGACGTCGTGCAGAACAGCCACTACGCCGCTGACCCGGTCGTGCTTACGCCCCTCGACGACGGTGTTCAGGATGACACGCCAGGTCCGGGCGTTTTCACCCGATCCTTGAACCCACTCGACCGTCCGGTGCGGCACGGCCAGGCCCGTTTCGTGCATCTCGTGCAGCAGTTCGAGAAACGGCCTGTCGCTGATGGTCTCCTCAACGGGCTTGCGGGCGGAGGCGTCGAACGTGAAACCGAAGATCTTCTCGGCCGCCTCATTTGTCAGAACCAGGTCCCCGAAGGCGTCCATGACGAGCACCCCGTCGCTGATCGCATGGATGACAGCCTCCACGTGCCGCTTCTCGGCCTCCAGGACCTTCATCTGAATCTGCCGCTCCTTGGCGGTCATGTGCGACTGTTCCACCTCGTCCTTGACGAAGACGAGGTAGTGATTGATGGCGTGCCCGAGCCGTCCGAGCGCGTCGGCGTCGGCTTCGCTGACGACCATGCCGACCGTCCCGCGCCGGGCCATGTCTTCGAGGTGCTCGGTCACGCCGTCGATCCGCTCCTTGGGGATGCGTGCGATCAGGAAGCCGCCGATGATGCCGAGCACCGAGAGTGCCAGTCCCGCTCCCAGCGTCATCGCCTTGGCCGTGGCGGGCTGTCCGGCATCGCGCAGCGGGTCCATGAGCAGGTGGAGCCCCACACCGACCCCCAGGAACAGCAGGATGACGGCGGCCACACGCCTCAACTCAATCACGACCCACAACCTCCAGACCGTCCGCCCATCCGGAACGGCGACCGCCGGTATCTCTCCTACGACGAGTTCGCGGGTCTGGCCAAGACGTATAGCCCGTCGCTCTGCTTGGCGTCTTGCGACCGCGCCGCAGACGGCCGCGCCTTCGCCTTGGGCGGTGGAGGGAGCGTCCTTCCCTCGGCGCGTGCGAGGAGCCACTCCACGGTTTCCCGGCCGTCACACTTCGGGTCCTTCAGCGCCAGTTTCAGGTGCGACACGGCCTCGCCCGGCCGCCCTTCGGCCACGAGGACGTAGCCCATGAGGGCGTTGGCCTCGATGTCCTGCGGGTGGCTTGCCAGGGCTGCCTCGAGGAACTTCCGGGCCGACGGGAGCAGGCCCTCGAAGATATCGCACTTGGCGAGCGCAACCAGCGGCCGGGATGCCCCGGATGCGCTCCGTGCCTGCACCTCATAGAGGGTCCGGGCCTCGTCGGTCCGGCCGAGGGCCATCAGACAGTCGGCCCGCATCTGACGGATCCAGCCGGCGGCGAAGTCCGGCTCGCACTTCGCCAGTTCAGCCAGGGCCGGCTCGGCCTCGTCATAGGCGCCGGAGTAAAACAGGGCCGTCGCCAAGCGCTCTTTGCATTCCCGCTGCTCGGGATCGAGCCGCAACGCGATCCGGTAGCCGCCGGCCGCCTCCCGGTAGCGGCCGAGGAATGAGAGGACGTCGCCGAGGGCGGCGTGCACATCGGCCCTGCCCGGCATCCGCTCGGCAGCCTCGGCGAGGCGCCCGGCGGCTGCTTGAGCCTTGCCGCTCGCGACGAGCATTTCGGCCTCGGCCAGGGCATACCTTGCGACGTCGGGGTTCAGTTCCGCCGCCTTGGCGAACTCGGCCAGGGCTTCCGTCTCGTGTCCGAGGGCCTGTTCGACCGTGCCGAGCACGTATCGGGCCTCGGCGGATTCCGGATCAATGGTTTTGGCAGTCTCGGCGTAATCGCGGGCCTCATCCAACTCCTTCATCTCGGCAGACAGACGGGCCGCCAGCACGTAGACGGGGGCATAGGGGATACCGGCCTTGATGATCTCTTCGACGTGCTCGCGTGCGCGGACGAGGTCGCCGCGTTTGAAGCAGGCTTCGGCCAGTTTGACCATCATGGAGGCGCGAGATTCGCCCCAGCGCTGGCGGGCTTCCTCGCGCTTCTTTTCGATGTGCGTCTGTCCGCATCCGGCGGCCAGAAACACGCCTACGACGGCGGCATACAGAGTGACTCGCTTAATTCGCACGGTCGGCCTCCTTCTCGCGGACCTTGCCCGTGGGACGTGCTTCGTTCTTCGGCTTGGGCTCCTGCTTGGCGGCAGGAGCGCGCTTTGTCTTGGTGGGGGAGACCACCCCCTTGGCCTCGTCCATGGCCCTCAGACGAGTCTGGATGGTGTCCCAGATGGTGAGGTTGGGCGGCGTGTGCGGCTTGCCGGTCTTCGCCGTGAGCACTGCATCTTTCAAGCGGAGAGCCTTGAGGTTGTTCGGAGCCACGTTGCACGCCAACGAGACGTTCCACCAGGCGTCGTCGAGGTCCTTGGGATTGCGCGTTTCCTCGTAGCGTTTCCAGGCCTGATTGGCCTTTTGCACGTAGCCGACGGTGATGCGTTCGCGCGTGAAGAAACTGAATCCTTCGCGGATGCCGAGGCACCGGCGTTTGGCGTCGGCAAGGGTGGCCTTGCCGATGGCATTGAGTTCGTTGTCCTCGATGATGTGTGGCGTCAGGAGGACAATGATTTCGTGTCGCAGCGTGTCGTCGTCCTTGCTGCGGAACAACCACCCGAGGCCGGGAATGTTGCCGAGTCCGGGAACCTGGTTCCGACCGACGCTGACGGTCTCGTCGAACAGGCCGCCGATGACGACCGTCTCGCCGTCCTTGACCATGATGTTGCACGTGATTTCGGTGGTGGTCTTGTCGGGGACTTCTGTGAGAGCGTTGATGGCCCCTGTGGAAACCTCCGGGTGCACCTCCAGGCGGACGTACCCGTCATCGGTGATGAACGGGCGGAAGCGCAACTGGGTTCCGACTTCGAGGAAGTCCACGGACTGGATAGCCGTCGTCTCGCTCGTGGTGGTGGTGATGTAGCCGATTTCCTGGCCCACGATAACCTCGGCGGGCTGCTTGTTCAGCGTCAGGACCTTCGGGTTCGAGAGGACGGTCGTGTCGGTGACGGCCTCCAGCGCCTGAATAAAGAACGAGATGTTGTTGGTGATGACGCCGATGTTCAAGCCGGTGCCAGGCGTGGCGAAGCCGGTCGTGTAACCCGTGGCCCAGGGATGAGACTGCGCCCTGGCGGTGGCTGCCGCGTCCCCCTGGATAGTCGCCGGTACGGTCGTCGGTTCAGGGGCGGCGATGTCGCGAAAGTCGACGCCGGCCAGAGCGTTGAAGTTGATGCCCAGGCTGGTCTGATCGTCGAGTTCAACCGAGAGGATGGTGGCTTCGACGAGAACCTGACGGGGGCGCTTGTCCATCTTCTCGAGGATCTTGCGCACCTGTTCGAGGTTCTCGGGAAAGTCGCGGACGACCACGCCATCCCCCAGGGCGTAATCGTCGCCGCCGGCCTCATCGACGCCGGACGGGATACCGGTCTCGGCGCCTGTCGTGACCGCCGTCGTCGCCTTGGTCGAGAGGGCCGGCGTGATCAGGATTAGGGCCTCTGCGCTCGTCAGGTAGTTTAGATGGAAGACCTCTGTGACCAGCCGCGACTCGTCCTCCTTGATTGCCACGAGTTCTTCGGCCGTATGAACGTAGATGCAGTTCCCTTCCTTCACCCACTCCAAGGCGGTGGCCCGGCAGATGGCGTCGAGGGCTTCTTCGACCGTCACGGCGTAAAGGTCGGCCGACACCTTGCCCGTGGCTCCCTTGCTGGCAACGATGTTGAGTTGGTATTGCTGCGAAAGGAGTTCGAGGACGTTGGTCAGATCGTCGTCCTTGATGTGAAGTTCGATCCTGCCCTCGCCCACCGGCGCCGCCTTCGTCACGCCAGCGTCCGCCGGTTGGGACGCGTCGGCGGCAGGCGTGGTCGCCTCGGCACCGCCGACAGCAGCAGATGGCGCGTTCTGTTCGGCGCCATGCGTTATGGCGTGCCCAAACGTCAGGTACGCCCCCGCCAGCGCCGCCATCAGGAGCCCGGCGGACCACCGACCTCGTTCGCGGGCTGTCTCCCTAGCCGACATGACGTTCTTTCTCAATCCATGCGTAACAGACACGTGACACCTCCCTGCTGCAGTTTTGCCCGGCCTTCCTGGATCTCAACGATCCGGAATCCGGCCACTGCATTCCCCTCTCGGTAGTTTTCGCCATTGATAACGGCCCAACGCTGCCCCTCGGGCGTGATGAGGATCACCTCGAGCCTCAGCCCCTTGACCTTCTCCAGGATCTCCTGTGGCGTCGGCCGGTCGGCCGTTGCGCCAACCACGTTCGCCGCGCGCGGCGCCGGACGCTTGGAATCAGGAGCGACCGCCTCTTCGCCGGCGGACCCGGCGTGGTCGAACGGGTTCCGCCGAAGCGGTCTGGGAACGGCCGAGACGTGCTCGCCCACGAGTTCCTCAAGGCTAACGGCGGCCGACCGGACCCTGTCGGGCGTCACCCCGGGCGACGCCGCGAAAACGCCGCGGTCCGCTACTTTCGTCGTCCATGGCTGAATGATCGCCAACGCCCAGGCGCTCAGGCCGGTGACCAGAAGGGCCACCGTCAGCATAGCCTGAATCCACCGCCCGCGCGCGGTAGCCCACCGGCCGCGCGACCGACCGGCCAGCCAGACATGAATCCAGGTGTCAGCGGCCCAGAATCTTCCCAACTCGATCATGGTTTCTCACTCGCCTATCCGCGTGCCCGCCCGAGGCTTGCTCCGCCGCCGTTGCCCAATTTACCCGGACCCGTTTGCTGATCGGACTCGGGAAGGTAGAACACCAGGATTTCGGCTTCAGCAACGACATGGCCGGCGCTTTCGGATCTCACGCAACGCACCCGTCGGAAACGGCTCACCCGTTCGACACCTTCGATCTCGGCCAGGCACCGGTAGACACCTTCAAAAGGCCCAATCAGCCGCAGCCGCAGGGCAACCGCGAGCGCCGGCCCCGACAGTCCCGATAGCGTGGTCTCGGCCCGCTCGATTTCGTGGGCCACGTCCGACTCAGCCGCCACCCGCTCGGTCACCGCTCTGAGGAACTCGGCCACGTGCGGCTCCGGCGGCAGGCGACGGTGGAATACGTCCTGGGCCATGCGAAGGCTCGGGATCCGCGCCGACACATACAGACCCTCGTTGCTGGCGAGCACTTTCCGGCGGACCAGATCGCGTTCGTGTTCGAGCGCCCGGCCAACGGCCGTCAGTTCGCGCTCCTTCGGCCAGCACACCAAGAGGACAAAACTGGTCATCATGACAGCGGCCACCAGCAGGATGAGGAACTGCTGCCGGTCTACCGCCCAGCGCTTGCGTACGCTCGTACGTGCCGCCACGTCTATCTCTCCTCGGCCGGGGACACCCGCACGATCCCCGCCTCGATGACGAACGACCGCCGCCCGTGGATCCCCCCCGACAGCAGTTTCGACTTCTCGACAGTGGCGCGCTCGAAGCACGGCGACGCATCCAGTTCGCCCACCGCCTGCGTCACGGCCGTCTCATTGGGCGCCCAGCCGCGCAACCGAAGCGTCGCCCCCTCGGTTTCTGCCCCTATCGGATAGTCCAAGTCAAAGCCGTCCAGCATAATGCCCTGTGGCAAGAGGCGGACCATCTCGCCGATGACGTTGGTCACGGCGATCCTGGGTTTCAGGCTCCGCAGGAGGTCCAGGCGCTGATTGTAGGACTTGGCCTCAGCCCTGAGGTTCCGGACCTTCTTTACGTCCGCGTCCACTGCCGAACCCGCGCCGCGAAGCGCCGCCAGTTCGGCCCGTGCGTCCCGGACCCAGGCGCCCATCTGGAGACTCCACAGGACCATCGCCAGACCGATGGCCAGCAGCAGCCAGGAACGAATGAAACCGATCCGACGCTGGAACCGCGCCCGAAGGTAATCTTCCGGCAAGAACTCCAGTTCGTGCACCGTTCGCTCCCCTGCCTCTCAGGCCGCGTAACCCGCCGCAAACTGGGCCGCCAGGTGGAACCCCTTCAGGCTGAGGCCGAACACCGTGGCCCACTCAGCCCGGGCACCTCGCCGGTCGAGGATCGGCCCCAAGTGGTCGGTCCGCACCCCGCGGAATGGATCGCCGATCACAACCTCCATCCCCACCCGCTCGCCGAGCGTCTCCGCAATGCCCGGGTCCTGTGCTTCGCCGCCAGTAAACACGATCGACTCCGGACGCGGCCCTCGAAACGTGACGCTGTAGTACCGAAGGCAGAGGCCGACCTCATCGGCAAGGTCTTCCAGATGCGGCCTGATGGCGTC
>Ga0307427_1000530_pt1 | contig 23671 bp, 8 predicted proteins | sample SalMarWE160190MG_FD_202162 | JGI IMG/M metagenome (GOLD analysis project Ga0307427, IMG submission 202162) | Salt marsh sediment microbial communities from the Plum Island Ecosystem LTER, Massachusetts, United States - WE1603-190 | ecosystem: Environmental > Aquatic > Marine > Intertidal zone >... | reverse complement strand
CGTCTTTGGAGCGGGTCGTCTCCGCCGGTTACGGCAACGACGTGGCGAACTGGGCGGCCGGGCCCCTCGGCGGAACGCCGGGCGCGCCGAACGCCGCCGGCCCCCCGTGCGTCGTGCAGGTTGAACTCAACGACCGGCCCGGACGCACCGTCAGTTCCATCGAGCCGAGCGGTATCGGTGTTCGCACCATCGACGTGACGTTCAGCGAAGCGGTGACCGTCGATCCCGCCGCTGTGGTAGTCCAGACGGTGGCGTTCCCCGACGATCCCGTTACCATCGGCCGCAGGGTGGAGCAGGTTGCTCCCGACACGATGCGGATCACCCTTGGCGACCCGGGCAGTACGGTGGGCGCGGTGGATACGTGGGTGAAGGTGATGCTTGACTCGGCAGGGATTGCCGATATGGCCGGCAACGCCCTGGACGGCGATCCCCCAGCGGATGGTAGCGGACGAGGGTATATCTACGATTCCGAATTGGATCTTCCGAGCGGCAACGGCGCCGCGGGCGGCGACGCGGTCTTCTACGTCGGCAGCCTTCGGGCGGACATGCACGGATTCGGACCGGACGAAGAGACGCCGAACGGGACGGTGGACATGTGGGACATCAACGGGTTCACGGAGAAGTACCTGGTGAAGAATCTGGACGCCGATTTCCGCGGCTTCGGTATGGAGGAGGAGCCCAACGGGACGGTCAACTCCTGGGACATCAACGGTTTCACGTCGCGCTACTCTGCGGCGATCACGTCGGGCGCCCATCTGGAAGACCTCCCGACGGCCGGCGGCGGAGGCATGGCCGCCGGCGCCCCGTCGCCGCTGCCGCCCGAAGCGGCGCTGCTTGCCGACCAACTCCCTACCAACGAGGAGGCGCCGGGCCCGGGAAACCACGAGATAACATCGGACCTGTTTGTGTCACAACTTTCCCCGGCCGATCCGCTGTCGGTGGAAGCGGGCGACCCGGCTTCGGAGGGCGAGTTCGGGGATGGTCTGAGGGCTGGTGAGGGGATTCGGACCGGTGCCCTGCATTCACCCGCCCCGGTCGCAACGGAGGCTGTGGAACCGTCCGTGGATATGGCCCTCGCTCCCGACGGAGTGGTGGTAGACCTTCTCGCCCTGTCGGCTCTCGATGTGCGGCTGTGAGCCCGTGAGGCGCTTCACTTCGGCATCAGCCCCGGCAGCGCCGACGCCAGCGCCTTCAGGTTCGCCTTGTCCGTCGAGTACACCATAGCCTTGCCCTGGCGCATGCCGTTGACGAGCCGGTCTGGCGCCTTGGGATACCGGCCACCGGTGCCGGAAGCGGTGGAGCCAGATCTGCCCGCCTCTGCTCCTCCGGCCGGTGAGCGCTGGTCGTATGATAGGGTAGACAACCAGACCGGGTGGCCGTCGGGCGGCTGATCACCGCTGGGCGGACGAGCCAAGGGAATCAAGGCCGCGTGGGGCCACGTACTCACGCGGCCAATTCTTTGACATGGCGTACAAACCTTTCGCCTTGCTGAGTGGCATAGGGTCACCTGCGGGGGCCATTGACCAGACCCAGGGAGCCTTTAGGGCCCTCGCCTCCATCCTGCATGGTCTGGGGGACTAACGCCTGCACGCCACGCCTTGAGCGGGCAGGCTCTGAACACCAGCCCTTGCCGAGTGGCCCGTCGCGTGCTCCTAACCTCTTCGTCTGCAAGTAGTTATGCTCGCCATCCAGCCGAACCTGTCCAAGAATGCCCGCGAGTGACCGTGTTTCCCGCTCTCCGGTGTCGTACGGACGCGGCGGGGCTTCTCCTGCCACTGCGTCGCGGTGAGGCTGTTTGCCACACGGCCCCATCGGCAGGACGGAGACGTCCCGGAGCCCGGCACGTGATTTGCGCACGTCCAGGTCGAACAGCCCTGTTCCGGAGTGATGCGTGCGCGCCTGCAGGTGCGACACCGCAGGGAGTCCTGGGAACGAGGGAAGCATGAACCGCAACGATGCCGACCGCCCTGAAGCGAGCCCCCTGTTCGAGGTGCTCGAGCGGCGCCTGCTGTTGGATGGGGCGCTTGAAGGACAGGCCATCCAGTTGTTCCAGTCCTCCCCCGCCCTGTTTGTCGAGAACCAAGGGCAGTGGGAAGACGAGTCGGTGCGCTATGCCTTCGAGGGAGCCGGCGCCACGGTCCTGCACACGGACAGCGGCCTTGTCCTGCACCTTCACCAGCGCGAGGGAGACGGGTTGGCCGACGACGCGTCGTCGCTGCCCGATCTGCGTCCGACGGAGGAGCCCCCGGCCTACGTGTCCACGACGGTTTCGGTGACGTTCGATGGCGCCCGGCAGGTGAGCCCGGCAGGACTGGAGCCTTCCGAGACACAGTACAACTACTTCGTGGGCGAGGAGTCGCGATGGCGGTCGGGCGTGCCGACGTTCGCGACGGTGGTGTATGAAGGCCTGTACGAGGGCATCGACCTTTACACGTGGGGTCGGCGCGACAGCCTGAAGTACGAGTTCCACGTGGCGCCGGGAACCGACTACAGGCTGATCCGGATCCGCTACGAGGACATCGAGGCGATGGTTGTTGCTGAGGATGGCTCGCTTCGCGTGCGGACGGCGTCGGGCGAACTGGTGGATGAGGCGCCGCTGATCTACCAGCAGATCGACGGCGAGCGCGTCGAGGTGCCGGGCAGATTCGTTCTGGTGAATGCGGACACCTACGGCTTCGAGATTACGGGCCGCCACGACGCGGCTTGCGAACTGGTCATTGACCCGGACCTGGCCTGGGCAACCTACTTGGGCGGTGCCGGCAACGACGGGGGTAAAGGTATTGCCGTGGATCCGGCAGGCAATGCCTATGTGACAGGCTACGCCCGCTCTCTCAACTGTGCCACCACCGGCGCGTATAACACCACGCATAGCGGTGAGTACGATGTTTTCGTCGCAAAGTTGGACAGTAGCGGCAGCAGCCTGCTGTATTACACTTACTTGGGCGGGGACGGCAATGAGTATGGCTACGGCATCGCCGTGGACCCGGAGGGCAACGCCTACGTGACGGGCAGGACCCGCTCTGCCGGCTGGGCCACCGATGGGGCATACGACCCCACCCACAACGGCGGTTATGATGTTTTTGCCGCAAAACTCAACAGTACCGGCAGCAGCCTGCTGTACTGCACTTACCTGGGCGGGGACGGCAATGAGTATGGCTACGGCATCGCCGTGGACCCGGAGGGCAACGCCTACGTGACAGGCCACACCAGGTCTGCCGGCTGGGCCACCGCCGGAGCGTACGACACCACGCACGACGGCGAGTACGATGTCTTCGTCGCGAAGTTGGGCAGCACCGGCAGCAGCCTGCTGTACAGCACCTACCTGGGCGGGGACGGCTATGAGTATGGCTACGGCATTGCCGCGGACGCGGCAGGCAATGCCTACGTGACGGGCTACACCCGGTCTGCCGGCTGGGCGACCGCCGGAGCGTACGACACCACGCACAACGGCGAGACGGATGTTTTCGTCGCGAAACTGAACCCTATTGGCAGCAGCCTGCTGTACTGCACTTACCTGGGCGGGGAAGACAGTGACGATGGCTACGACATCGGCGTGGACGCGGCAGGCAATGCCTACGTGACCGGCCATACCCGCTCTGTCGGCTGGGCCACCGACGGGGCGTACGGCGCCACACACAACGGCGGTTATGATGTTTTCGTCGCGAAGTTGGGCAGCACCGGCAGCAGCCTGCTGTACTGCACCTACCTGGGCGGGGACGGCTATGAGTTTGGCTACGGCATCGCCGTGGACGTGGCAGGCAATGCCTACGTGACGGGCGGAACCGAGTCTTCCGGCTGGGCGACCGACTGGGCGTACGACCCTGCGTACAACGGCGAGTGGGATGTCTTCGTCGCGAAACTGAGCAGCACCGGCAGCAGACTGCAGTACTGCACTTACCTGGGCGGGGGTGGCGGTGACGATGGTTACGACATCGCCGTGGATCCGGCAGGCAATGCCTACGTGACCGGCCGTACCGACTCTTCCGGCTGGGCGACCACCGGGTTCGACCCTGTCTACGACGGTAACAACGACGCGTTCGTAGCCAGGATGTGCTTTAACGAACCGCCCACGGACATCTCGCTCACCGGCACGGCGGTCTCCGAGAACGCCGCAGACGCCACGGTGGTCGGGACGCTGAGCGGCACCGACCCGAACGGCGACGCCCTTGCATTCAGCCTCCTGGACGACGCGGGTGGACGGTTCGGGATCAGCGGCACGGACCTGGTGGTGGCCGACGGTACTTTGCTGGACTACGAGTCGGCGACGAGTCACGACGTGACCGTGCAGGTCAGCGACGGCAATCTTACCTATAGCGAGACGCTCACGATTGGCGTGACCGATGAGAACGAGGCCCCCACCGGCATCTCGCTCAGCGGCCGCTCGGTCGTGGAGAACGTGCCCAACATCACGGTGGTCGGGACGCTGGGCGGCGTGGACCCGGACGGTGACAGCCTGACGTTCAGCCTCCTGGACGACGCGGACGGGCGGTTCGGGGTCAGCGGCACAGACCTGGTGGTGACCGGCGGCGCTTTGCTGGACTACGAGTCGGCGACGAGTCACGACGTAACGGTGCGGGCGAGCGACGGCGAATTCACGCACAGCGAGACCTTTACGATCAATGTGATCAACGTCAACGAATTTGCCCCGACCGACATTTCGCTCATAGGACAGTCGGTTGCCGAGAACGCCGCCGACGGCACGGTGGTCGGGACGCTGGGCGGCACGGACCCGGACGGCGACAGCCTGACGTTCAGCCTCCTGGACGACGCGGGCGGACGCCTCGAGATCAGCGGCACGGACCTGGTGGTGGCCGACGGCGCTCTGCTCGACTACGAGTCGGCGACGAGCCACGACGTGACCGTGCAGGCCGGCGACGGTGAGTTCACCTATAGCGAGACGTTCACAATCAGCGTGATCGACAAGAACGAGCCGCCGACGGACATCTCGTTTACCGGAACGGCGGTTCCAGAGAACGCCGCCGACGGCACGGTGGTCGGGACGCTGAGCGGCACGGACCTGAACGGTGATAGCCTGACGTTCAGCCTCCTGGACCACGCGGGCGGACGGTTTGCGATCGACGGCACAGACCTGGTGGTGGCCGACGGCACTTTGCTGGACTACGAGTCGGCGAGCAGTCACGACGTGACGCTGGAGGTGAGCGATGGTGAGTTCACCTACAGCGAGACGTTCACCATTGGCGTGACCGATGAGAACGATGCCCCCACCGGCATTTCGCTCAACGGCAACTCGGTCGTGGAGAATGCGACCACCATCACGGTGGTCGGGACGCTGATCGGCACGGACCCGGACGGTGATAGCCTGACGTTCAGCCTCCTGGACGACGCGGGCGGGCGATTCGGCCTCGTCGGGGTCACACTGGTGGTGGCCGACGGCACTTTGCTGGACTACGAGTCGGCGAGCAGTCACGACGTGACGGTGGAGGTGAGCGACGGCGAGTTCACCTGCAGCGAGACGTTCACGATTGGCGTGACCGATGAGAGCGAGGCCCCCACCGGCATCTCGCTCAGCGGCAACTCGGTCGTGGAGAACGTGCCCAACATCACGGTGGTCGGGACGGTGAGCGGCACGGACCCGGACGGTGACAGCCTGACGTTCGGCCTCCTGGACGACGCGGGCGGGCGATTCGGCCTCGTCGGGAGTGTCCTGGTGGTGACCGACGGCACTTTGCTGGACTACGAGTCGGCGACGAGCCACGACGTGACGCTACAGACCGGCGACGGGGAGTTCGCGTATAGCGAGACCTTTACGATCAGGGTGATCAACGTCAACGAGTTTGCCCCGACCGACATTTCGCTCAGCAGCCACCCGGTTGCCGAGAACGCGGCCGACGGCACGGTGGTCGGGACGGTGAGCGGCACGGACCCGGACGGTGACAGCCTGACGTTCAGCCTCCTGGACGATGCGGCCGGACGCTTCGAGATCAGCGGCGCGGATCTGGTGGTGGCCAACGGCGCTCTGCTGGACTACGAGTCGGCGACGAGCCACGACGTGATCGTGCAAGCCAGCGACGGCGAGTTTACCTACAGCGAAACGTTCACGATCGAGGTCGCCCCCCCGCTCGGCGGGCCGGAGTCGCGGCTTTGGGTTGGCACGAGCGACAGCCGCTGGGGGAACCCGGCCAATTGGTCGCCCGCCTTCTTGCCGGGGGCGGAAAACGCCGTTGCGTTCGAGGAATTCACGCTCCATCAAGCGACCCTGCATCAAGACCGAGATGTCGCCGGCGTGGACTTCCGCACGGCGGGCTGGATGGTCGGCGGCAGAGCGTTCACGTTGACGCTTTGCGAGGGCGGCATCCACAGTGTCGGGGCCGGCGTCAACACGGTGAACACCGGCGTCATGCTCACCGGCGATTCCACGTGGACGGTCGCCGCAGGCAACACGCTGAACCTGCCCGGTGCACTCGACGCCGGCGGCCGCACGCTGACGAAGGACGGCGAGGGGCTCCTGTTTCTGGACTGCCTCCAGAATCATGCTCTCGGTTCAACACTGACCGTCGACCGCGGCACAGTTGTCCTGAATACCGACGCCGGCGGCACCTTGGGTGACTGCCATTTGGCAATCAACGTAAACGGGGCGCTGGCCGAATTCGGCGCGACCCAGCACTTGGCCGCCCTCTACCTCAACGGCGGTTTGTCGCGGCTCACCGCGAGTGGCTCGAACGTGGTCGTGACCGAGACGCTCGTGCTCGACGCCGCTTCCGTCCTGGACTTGGCGGACAACAACCTGGTCCTCGATTACGAGGACGGCCCAAGCCCGTTCGATGACGTTGTCGCGTCCGTTGCCTCAGGCTACAACGGCGGCCCGTGGGACGGATTGGGCATCACCTCCAGTGCGGCCGCAGACCATCCGCAGGGCCTGACGGCCCTGGGCGTCATCGACAACAGCGACCCGAGCCCGAAGATCGGTGGCCTGACCGAGTTCGCCGGCGTGCCGGTGTCGGCGGAGTCGGTCCTTGTCAAGCACACCTGGTGGGGCGATGCCAATCTTGACGGTGTCGTGAACTCCAACGATTATGACATGATCGACACCGCCTGGATGCTGTGGACGAACGAAGGCAGGGCGCCCGAGGGCGGTTTCCGCTGGGCCGTCGGCGATTTCAACTACGACGGGGTCATCAACTCGAACGACTACGACAAGATCGACAACGCGCGGATCTTGCAGAGCGGGGCGATGGGCGACACTGGCGAACCGGTTGGTACGGCAGGCCCAGCGGCCACAGACATGCCGCCGCCTGAGACAGCACTGCTGGCGGACCAACTCTCTGCCAACGGGGAGACGCCGGACGAGGGACGCGGCAGGGCACCGTCGGACCTTGTCGTGCCACAACTCTCCCCGGCCGATCCGCTGTCGGTGGAAGCGGGCGACCCGGCTTCGGAGGGCGAGTTCGGGGATGGTCTGAGGGCTGGTGAGGGGATTCGGACCGGTGGCCTGCATTCGCCCGCCACGGTCGCAACGGAGCCCGTGGAACCGTCCGTAGATCCGGCTCTCGCCGCCGACGCAGGGGTGGTAGACCTTCTCGCCCTGTCGGCCCTTGATGTGCGGCTGTGAGACTCGGCAGGCTGACGGTGATTTCCACACGTCGAATGCGCAAACTCCACGGCTTGCGGCACACGTTCATCACGAGCCTTAACCGTCAAGGCGTCAGAACTTGTCCGAACTCGTCAACGTGGGGGACTTGACAACGAGGGATCGAAAAGCGCAAAATCCCCTGGGAATACGGCCACTTGCCAACACGAGGCACTGGCCGACAACACTCGCGCGCCTGTAGCTCAACGGAGAGAGCAACGGTCTTCTAAACCGTAGGTTCCAGGTTCGAGTCCTGGCAGGCGCGCCATTGACGTATGATGACAAGTGCGCGCAAGTGGTAGTGTCTGCTAAACTGGCGCGCCTTTTTCTTTCCCGCCCCCCCCAGAATCGCACGTGGGGTCCCAGACGTAACCCTTTTCGAAAGGAGTACAAAGATGGTGGGACACAGTTATTGGGTGTTCCTCGCGGCCTTCTGTGCTGGGAGTCTTGCGAGCACGGCTGCAACGGCAGACGATCAGGCTGAGTCGGAAAATCTGCCAGTGGTCGACATCTCGCAACAGACCCAGCGGCACGTGATCGTAGCCGCCGGCACAGAGCAGGTGTACCAGGGTCATCCCACGACGCTGTTGATGCCCGACAACAAGACCATGTTCGCCGTATGGAGCGTCAACCACGGCGGGCCGGCCGGTCCAATGGCCCGCAGCGATGACGCCGGACTCACCTGGAAGCGGTTGGACGATGAGTTGCCGCCGGGTTTCAAGAAGCACCGGATCGGATCAAACTTCTGCACAGCCATGCCGGCGGCGACTGCGGCTACCCGGGCATGGAACTGCTGCCCGACGGTACGATCGTCGCGACCACCTACATCAAGTACCAGCCCGGCAAGAAGAAGCATTCCGTCGTCAGCACGAGGTTCACCCTCAAGGGAACAGATCTACTCGTCCCGCAAATCGTTCGTTGCTACTCATAAAAACTGAAGGAATAGAACTTTGCGTCTCTCAATTCGAATTGCAACCGGATCTCGTTACCTTTGAGTTGTTCGAGCGAGAACCCTTCTTTCCACCGGACCTTGGTGTCGGTGACGGTTTGCGCTATCAGTTCGCTTTCGGCCAACTCCTTGTTCCCCTTATCGAGAACCGTGACCTTGACATAACCGGACATTACGACGTCGGCGCTGAGGCGTAGCGAACCGCTGGCGGCGACAACGGGCTTGGTTGTGATCGTCGCCGTTTTGTTGCTCCCTCCGGCAATTTGCTCGTAGCCGGCGAAACCGTCCGGACGCAAGCGTGCGAGGCAGAAGAAGCCGTCGCGCCAGCCCATGAATCTGCCGTTGTTGGCACCGTAGTATAGTAGTATTTCGTTCTTCCGAAGAATCGGGGGAGACGCAAAGATGCAGCCCCAATCGTAGTCGCCCATCTGTTCGCTGTTGGCAATCAGCGGCGTACCGGGGCAGATGCGGTGCCACTGGAGACTGTCGGGGCTCCACGCCAGTTCGACGTGCTGCCGGTTGGCCACGGTATCGAAGAGGCCGACCAGCCCGATGTAGACGCCCGCATGGCGAAAGACGGGCATGTCGTGAATCTGCATATCCTTATCGAGACCTTCGAGCACGACCTTCGCCTTGGACCAATTCAGGAAGTCGGGCGACTCGCTCCTCGACTCCCGGCGGTATCGGCCTCCTCCGTAGCGTTTCCCTTTCGCTCCCGTCCCTCCCCAGTTACGCGTGAATAGCACGTACTTCTTAAGCACGGGGTCCCAGAACGCACAGTTGTAGGTGTCGCCATGGTCCAACCCGGGCAACTTCTTCTGCGCCCAGTTCAGGCCGTCGGGCGAGAACCATACATTCGTGTGCCCACGGTGGGGGTGGATGGCCTTGTAACGCTTCTGCGGATCGGTTTCGTGCAGGTCCTTGATGACCCCCACGCCGTGTACGGCGCGCAAAACGATATTGTTCTTCTTGTTGCCCTGAAACGCGATGATCCCCAAATCGGGCTTCTGCCAATGGATGCCGTCCTTCGACGTGGCGTAGCATACGCCGAATCCCCGGTCACGACTCTCCTTCCAATCGACCCATGCCCGCTTGTCCCGTGGCACAGTGAGCCAGCTCTCCTGGCTGCACTGAATGAAAATGCTGTACCAGCACTTGTAAAGATTGTTCTCTCGATCATAGATCACGCTGCAATAGGGATTATCGAAACGGGGCTCCCACGGCTTGTCTTCTCTGAACAACGGGTTGTTTTTGTCCTTGCGAACAGCACCGACGGTTAGTTTCGCGTTGTCCGTGCTCTCGATGATGCGGGAATCCAGCACCAGGAAGCGGGTCCGTTTCATGGGCGTTTGGGCAGGGGAGTCGGCGGCAGTCGCGGTAGCGCTGCCGCACATTGTCGCAGTCAGGATCACGATTGTAGCGATTTGCTTTGTCATCTGGCCGAGATCTCCTATTGAATCTGGAATGCGTAAAGTCTGGCGTTTCGCAGACGGAACCGAATCCGCACCACCTTGCCCTTCAGGGCCGATAGGTCTTTGTCGTTCTTCCAGGCGGGTTTCAGTCGCAGGTCGTCCATCGCTTGGTACTCCGGGGCGTCCTTGCCGGAGAATCCGGGGATCGCCTTGCCGTCCGCGTCGAGGTAATCATCCACCATCAGTTGCTTCTGCAGGCCCACCCGTACCCGCTCTTCGGACTGCGGCGCAGGGGTCAGTCGTTTCAGCCGAAGGTCTTTGAATTCGACGCGCATGCCCTTGTCGTGGATCTGCAGCCCGATGGCTCCTCGATCCAGTCGCCTGCGGATTGTCTCGCGCGTTTTGACTCCTGTTCGCCGCAGATCGCCGCAGGAAAGCAGACAACGCTCAGCCAGACAACAAACAGAATTGTACGCCACGGACGGAATTGCACTGCGGAATCCTCCTGCCTCCAAGTATTGCCACGCACGTGCGCGGTCGCTATCTTAGACAGGATCAGCCGTATGGAACGATCGCTAGACATGGCGGTTCTTCAATCTGTTATCCCGGCCGCACCGGCCGGCCGGCGTAGCGATTCACGTCCGTATCATATCACGGCGGTCACACGGGGAACCAGGACGAATGGCCCGGCCTGCGACCGGCCCGTCACAGCCGCCAGGGGTGGCGGTAGGCCCGGTCGAGATAGCGGTTGGCTTCGTCGTCGTTGGGAAAACGCTCGGCAGCGGGGTGGGAATAGGATACGAGGGCAGCCGCGTAGCCGTGAGCAAGTCTCTGCCAAGTCGGAAACGGTCCGAAAACGGGTGGCTTCCACCCGTCCAGTCGCACCTCTCCCTCCTCCCCGCGTCCGCCCGGCCTCAGCGTCATCCTCACACGCTCCCCTTGCATCGGGCCCCCTTTTCGATATGCTTGGGGCACCGGGCAGAACGGGAGACGCGAGAGACGATGCTGAGGCAACTGCCGGCGCGGATGCTTCGCACGAGACCGCTGGGGGGAAGTTCGGGGAGGGTGGCTTCTCTGCTGGCGCTCCCCCTCGTGGCACTTCTCTCGGTCTCGCCCTCGCGGGCACGAGACCTCGAGCGGCAGGCGGAGGTCTGGATGGGCCCGCCGTCTCATGAGAATGGCAAGTGCTTCCGCGAACTGTTCCAGACCCCGGACAGGTGGAAGGAAACGCGCTCGGTCGTTGACGTGCTCATGTACGCCGATCACCGGCTCCAGAAGCAGTTCACCGACGACGAACTGCGGGCGTGGTTCGCGCAACTGCGGCAGTGGAATCTGAGGTTCGCGCTCGAGGCCGGCGCGATCAAACCCTGGGGCGTCACCGCCGAGAAGACCTTCGGCGTCCAGCGCCCCATATGGGACCGCGTGCAGCGGCTCGGCGGCAGCATCTACGCGATTGGCATGGACGAGCCGTTGCTCTGCTGCCGCAAGCACATCCACCAGCCGGACGACTATGCGTTGCGGGAGACGGTCGAGTTCATCGCACGGGTCCGCAAGCACTATCCCGACGTTCTGATAGGCGACATCGAGACGTATCCCTCGATCCCGCTCTCGGACCACTTCCGGTGGATCGAGTCCCTCGAGAAGTCTCTCGCCGAGAGGGGTATCCGCGGCCTGGACTTCTACCGCCTGGACGTGAACTGGGCGGAGTTCATCGTCTTCGACCGCGGCACCTGGCCCGAGGTGAAGCAACTGGAGCGGTACTGCCGCCGGCGCAAGTTGCCGTTCAGCCTGATCTACTGGGCATCAGGCTATCCCGCGCTGGCCAAGCGAGGGCTGGCAGACGATTCGACGTGGTACGTGTCCGTCATGCAGCAGGGATACGACTACGCCATGGTGCAGGGCTCGCCCGACCACTACGTCGTCCAGAGCTGGCTCGACGCGCCGTCGCACAGCACGCCGGAGACGGCCCCCTTCACCTTCACCCGGTCGGTGCTCGACTTCGCTCGCCGGTTCGCCAAGCGGAGGCGACCGTAGAGGCTTCCGAACCCAGAGACCCTTCCATTGAGGAGAGACCGTGACCACGCACGACCTGCTGTTCCCCGTTGTCCTGGCCCTGGCGGCCGCTCTAGGCCTGCCGGCGTTCGCCTGGGGCCAGGAGATGCCCGCCGGCGAGGAAACCAGGAAGTTGGCCTTCGACAGCAAAGAAGCCCTGGCCGGCTGGCACAAGTGGACGATTGACTTCGATGCGGAAGCCGGCATCCAGGTGCTCCACAACGATAAGGACGTCACCCGCACGCTCGACGCCGGCAAGGCGGGCCTGAACGGCTTCCACGCCATCGCCATCTGGGGCGACGCAGGCGAGGGCAACGCACAGACCGTCTGGGTGGACGACGTGTCGGTGACCCTCGGGGGGCCCGTGAAGGCCATCCCCGTCATCGAGGCCGATCCCTACGACGAGAAGGCCCTGGCCGCGGACGCGAGCATCAGGCGGCCGGTTGTCGTCTACTCCCGCGACAACGCCCCCGCGACGCCCAGGCTCGAAGACCTGCCGCTCAAGGAGAGCGTCTCGCAGTACGGCATGACCTGGACGTTTGCGAAGCCGGCCCGCGTGGGGCAGTTCATCAACGGCGACTGGTACGTGGTCGGGCCGGCGACGGTCACAGCCATCACGCCCAAGCCGCTCTACGGCAACGAGATCCCGAAGCGCCAGTTGGACCACATGGACAAGGAACGCAGCGTCGAGCAGCGGGTCCGGAACGGTTTCATGCTCAATCCGCCGGCCCGGATGAAGGTCGCCTACGACAGCGGCGTGCGAAACTGGTTCGACCCGTCGCTCATCCGGAAACTGCCCGTGGCGATGAAGCCCGGCGACTCGCTCGTCTCGACGATCAGCATGGCGAAGAGCCTGATTCTTCACGCCCAGTTGAGGAACAAGATCGAGCGCGGCGTCGGCGACAGCAGCCCGATTCGCACGGCCGCCGTGCTCACCTGCGTGGGCGAGCCGCAGCCGGCGGACGCCTTCCGCCCAGCCTTCTGCGACCGCCACTCAAGGATCTACCTGGCTCGCAACCTGAAGCGCGATCTGCTCTCCGCCGCAGCCGCGACCCAGAGTGTGCCGAAGAAACTCGACCTGTTCATCCGCTTCACCCAGCGTCCCTGGGTTGGCACCGGCTTCTTCGGCTTCGAGGAGCCGGTGGAGAACATGCCGCAATATGGGATGGAGTACGGCCGCGTTGCCGGCGTCTGCGCGCTGCTGCTCTGCACCGATTTCAAGCCCGAGCAGAAGGAGCCGCTGCTCGTCAACTATGTCCAGATCGGCATAGACCTCGGCGGCGTGGTCCGCGCAGGCCACCCCGGCTGGACGGGCTGGGGCGGGCACGGCAGCGGGCGCAAACTCCCCATCGTCTTCGCGGGACTCCTCCTGGGCGACGACGAGTTGGCTGGCGTCAACCGCTCCTTCCCCAAGGCGAGTTTCGGCGAGGACGAGCAGACCGCGTATGGCGACTGCTGGACGGGGGCCAAGGTCGTCTTCACCGGCCACTCCGGGATTGACGCTGCCACGGGCGTCGGCCGCAGCCGCGGCAACCAATGGGGGCCGTACGAACACATGCATCCGTCGCAGTGGAAGGCCGGCCAGAACACCAGCGAGGCGTACCGCCGGACCTGCACAGGCGGCGGCTGGGTCGCCCAGGCCCTGGCCGTCAGGCTCCTCGGCGCCGAGAAGGCCTGGGGCCACGACGCGTTCCTCGACTACGTGGACCGCTGGATGTACGAGGACGACACGGCGTTCATCAAGATCATCAAGGAGGCGACCGGCAAGGACTACGACCACGAATGGTCACGGCACGGATGGGCCTGGCAGGAGAAGGAGGCGTTCGTCAAGGAGATGTGGGCGAAGCATCGGCCGACACTCCCAGCACCGACCGACGGCTGGAAGCAGAAGCACAACGACGCGTACTATCGCACGGCCATTGAGAAGTCGCAGAGGCGAGAGGGTCACGCCGTTGCCCGGAGCGTGCGGACCTCTTCCACCGTAATACCCATGGGCTTCTCACAGTAGACGTGCAGGTCGCGGTCCATGGCCCAGTTGGAGATGAAGACGTGCGTGTGGTCGGTGGTGCAGCAAATGCCTCGGGAAAGGCAGGGCCGGGCCTCGGTGAGGCTATCGTCTCACGCGCCGGCAGAACCCCTGACCACGGCCGCGTGCGGGTCTTGACGGCTTCGGTCAGTCGGTGTCACGCGGCGACGACTTCGGCCAGGTCGGACGGCCTTTCGGGCGTGTTTTGGGGCCTGTTTCCGGCGCGCTGCAAATGCGCCGAAAGGGGCGAGGCGGGTTGACGTAAATCGGCCCCCTAGTCTTGTGTTTCGGCGTCTGCGGTCTTCTAACCGTAGGTTCCAGGTTCGAGTCCTGGCAGGCGCGCCACCCCCGGCGGTGGGGGCTCGGGCCTTGGGGGTGGGCAGTCATCGACCGCCGGCCGGCGCCGTTCCGATGGGGCACGCCGGACGCCACATCGCAATAGAAAAGGCCGCTCCGAAAGGAGCGGCCTTTTTCTACTGCCAGTCGTCACCGGGGTCGTGCGGACCCCCGGGAGAACCTACCGGCTGCGGCGCCTCCGAAGCAGAGCCGCTGCCGCACCGAGGCCAAGCAGCATCAGGGTTGCCGGCTCGGGCGTCGGGAGGGGACCGCCGCCGCCGCCGACGTTGCCACCCAACGTGCCGGTCTGCAGCGTATACGCGTTGTCGATCTTGTCGTAGTCGTTCGAGTTGATCGTGCCGTCGAAGTTGAAGTCGCCGACCGCGTAGCGGAACCCACCTTCGGGCACCCTGCCTTCGTTCTCCCACAGCAGCCAGGCCGTGTCGATCAAGTCGTAGTCGTTCGAGTCGATCTTGCCGTCCAGGTTGGCATCGCCGTTCCAGGTGTATTTAATCAGGATGCACGTGGCATCCAGCGTGACGCCGTCGCCGGCCTCGAGTTGGGACAGGCCGCCGACCTTCGGCGGGACGGTATGGCTGAGCACGTCGTCGTTGTCGATGATGGCCAGGCCGGTCGTCAACTGCGAGTTGTCCCTGGCGTTGGCGCTGGTGATGCCGGTGCCTTCCCACAGGTTCGGGTAGCCGTCCGGCGGGTCGTCGGTATCGATGTTGTTGAAGCCTTTTGCGACCAGGGCTACCAGTTCGTCGAACGGGTTGGCGCCGGGCTCGTAGTCGACGACGAGGTTGCCGTCTTGGAGGTCAAACGTGGATCCTGCGTCCATGATGAGTTTGCGTGTGCTGCTGGTGCCGCCCGCGGTGGTTGTCAGGTCGCCTATCGTGCTGACCTGGTTCAGTCCCTGGAACCCGCCGACTTCGAGTTTGCCGCCGACGACGTCCAGAATGCCTGACGGCTGCTGGAGCCCGTGGACGTCCTGGAACTCGATCTGGGTGAGGTTGTTGGTGTTGTGGGCGGTGACGGCCAGACCCACGCGGATCATGCCGCCAAGTTCCGAGCCGCCGTTCATGGCCATGGCGCTGTCGTTGCTGAACTTGTTCCAGGTGGTGGGCGGCGTGCCCGCCGGGTCCTCGCTGTAATAGGTCTCGAACTGGTTGGCGCCGTCGTAGGTCAGCCTCAGCCACACGGGCGTGTTGTGATTGATTCGGCTTCCGGTGGTGTTGCTACCGATGCTGCCCGCGTCGTACGCCGGGCGGACCTGGGCGTTCATGCCGTTGCCGTCTTTGTGCGCGATGAGGACCATGGCGTTCTGGGACTTCTGGTCGAGCGTCTGGCGGACCTGGATGCCGGCCTTCGCCCAGTCGTTGATGTTGTCGCCGGGTTCGATGGAGGTGAAGCCTGTGGGCGCCCCCACGTAGGCGTGGATGTCGAAGGGGACGGCGGCGTCCCTCTCCTGGTAGACGAAGTACATCCCGTCGTTCGCGCCCCAGATGTCGCCGCCGCTGGCCTGGATGGTGTGCACGCCGCCGGCCTCCGTGTAGGAGCCGACCCAGTTGGCGCCCTCGTTGATGCTGGCCTCGTAGATGATTGGGAGCGCGGATGCCGTGCTCGTGATGATCTGCGGCATGACGACCGTACCGCTCACGACGGTCATCGAACCGTTGTTGGTTACGGGGCCGTTGTACGTGATCTGGTTGCCGGTGCCCGGATCGAACTGCATCCCGCCGCTCTGGATGTCCGTGGTCTGCATGATGTTGTGGTCTTTGTAGATGCCCGTGATGCCGCTCTGGACCGTCAGGGTGTCGATCACGTCCACGGGCTGAGCGCCCGCCAGGTTGGCCCGGAACCGGACGTTGCCGGCGGTCGTCACGTTGACCGGGTCGGCGCTGGCGGTGGCGATGCCGCTGTCGAAGTTGATCGAGCCGGCGAAGGTGACGTTCACCGGGCTGCTGCCGACCAGCGTCGGGTAGCACAGGTACGTATCGGTGCCGGCGTTGGGGGCGGCAAAGGTCTGGTAGAAGCCGAGTTGCAGGTTGTTGCCCTGGAGCGTCGAGCCGTCGTACATTCTGAACTCGGTGTTGTTGAAGCCGTCGCCTTCGGCCGACGTGGTGTCGGCCAGGAAGCCGTGCGCGCCGCCCCAGGCGAGCGTGGCGCCGCCACGGACATCGATGCTCTCCACATGCTGGTTGGCGATGGTCGGGCGCTTGTCGCCCATGACCCAGGCGTAGGCGTCGGGGCCGAGGCCCGAACCGTCACCCGCCGTGGCCTCGAGCGTGCCGCCCACGATGTCCCAGGCGAGTTTGCGGGTCACGGTGGTGCTGCCGGAGTTGAACGTCCCGCCGGCCGTCCGCAGGATGCCGTCGCCGGTCTTGGCGATGTGTGCCACCGGCCGGTACCGGATGTCGGCGTCGTCGGCGTAGGAGGCCGAGCGGATCCCGTCGCCGGAGGTGATGTCGATCTCACTGGTCCCGGCCAACGGGTCGATCGAGTTCACGACATTGACGGTGTACACGCGGTCTGTGCCGTTCGACCAGCCGGCCGAACCGGCGTCCGGGTCCACGTCGAACGTCAGGGCACTGCCACCGCCGACGTTGGCGTTAACCGCCACCGCCAACGGATCGACATCATCACCGAACTTCAACGTGGCCTTCGGCAGCATCGACCCGATGCCCGAACCGTTGCCGGCCGTCGGGAAGTTCAAGAGACTGTCTTCCATGATGCGGAACCGCGCCGCACTGCCGCCGTACTGCGCCGTCATCGTGGCGTTATCGAGGTTCACCGTGCCGCCGACGCCGCCGGCCACTGCGGTGCCGATGTTCAGTTCTGCGGGTGCCGTGATGCCCAGCGCGCCGGTGTCTTGGGTCGTGATGGTGACGTCGGCGCCGGCCCCGGTGCCAATGCTCAGGCCGCCCGCGGTGAGCGTCTCACCCTCGACGATCTCGAGCGTGGCGTCGCCGTCGAGAATCACGTCGGCGCCGTTCGGCAGCGTGCCGCCGGCCTCAAACTCCGCCACGCCGTCGCCCTGCACCCGGAGGTGCTTCGCCGCAGCACTGAGCGAGGACACGTCCATGACCACCAAGCGGCCGTCTTCCACGCGGGTCTCGCCGTTGTCATCACCGTAGGTGTTCAGGGAAGCGCCCGGGGTGGCCGGCGCGAGCATACGAACCTGGTTGCTCCCGACCTTGATCAGGTTCAGCGCCAGCAAGTGGCTGCCGACGCCGTCTTCGAGTTTCGTCTCGTTGCCGTCCGACGCCAGGCCGGCGCCGCCGAACACGTAGTCCTGGAAGGCGCTGAACAGCACGACGGAGTCGGCCACCGTGATCGTCCCGGTGTTGCGTGCCACGCCGCCGCCTGCATCGGTCGGAACGACCGACGCCTTCAGCATCAACGTGCCGGCCTTCGTCACGTCCGTGGCGCCCAGGTCCAGCGTGCCGCCGGGCCACACGTTCACCACGTTCGCCGCCTCGCCTAGCGTCGCGGACCAGAACGTGTTCTCGTCCTGGACGCCGGCCGCACCGTAGATGTCAACATTGCCGGTCACGGTCTGGTGACCGTTCACCTGGACCATTCCGGCGTGTGTGATGTCGTCCGCCGACGCCGGCGGATTACGACCGATCTGCACGTTCGTGAGGGTGGCGGCTTGTTCGGCCAGGACGCCGCCGGCGATCGTCAGCGTCGCGCCGCCGCCGCCCAACTGGAACGTGTTGCCGGAGGGCACCAGCGTGCCCGCGAACTCCACGTCGTTGCAGGCGCCGAGGGTCATGGCGGCGTTCCCCATCGTCAGCGTCACGGCGGCGGGATTGACCTTGCCGCCGAGTGCGATGCATCCGACCGAGTTAAGCATGTCGACCTCGGTGTACGGATGGTCGTCTTTTTCGACACCGTAGGCCGCCTCGGCGTTGATGGTGACGCTGTCGACCGCACCGACGGTGCCGGCTGAGCCGATGACCGTCAGACTGCCGGGGCTGGCGCCGAGAATCAGGTTAACGTCGTCGGGGTCGACGCCGCCGTCCAGCCGCAGCGTGCCCCTGCCCGCCTTCGTCAGCGTCCGCACCGTGTCGGGGATGTCCGACGTAATCTGACCGGCGAGGGCGGCGGTCGTGTCGTCGCCAACCGTCCATGTGCGGTCTGCGGCCAACGCCAGGGCGGTGCCATCGCTGAAGGTGACCGCGCCGCCGCCGTCAAACGTGATGTTGTCGTCTTCGGTGATTGCGCCCATCACGGTGGTGGCGCCTGCGGCGCGGATGATGCCGCCGCCGAAGTTCACCGGGGCGTTGACGGTCGTCCCACGGAGGTCGAGCACGCTGTAGTGGTACGGCAGGAGCGGGTCGATGTCCGGCGCCCCGTCGACGTCGATGCCGGCGCTGTCGAAGACACCCGCCAGGACGCGCAGTTCGGCGTCCGGGCTGATGAGACAGCCGCCGCCACCGCCGCCGCCCAGGGCATCCTGATCCATCGCGTACACCGTGGCGCCGATGGTGTTGAGTCCCGTGTGCGAGGAGGCGCCGGTGACGCGGACGTCCTGGTTGAAGTTGACGGCCACGGGGTTGGGCAAAGGCGTATCGTGCAGGACGCCGGCCGCAACCGTCAGGATCTCGTCGCCGCCGCCGAAGTTGACCGTGGTGGCCGTATCTGCAAGATCAAGCGGCTGCGTGATGCCGGCGCGGTCGGTCCAGACGCCGCCGATGAGCGTGGCGGGATTATCCAGTGTGATGATGCTGTTGTAGTTCTCCTTGGCGATGAAGATGCCGGTCGCGTTGACGTCGTCGTCGTCCCAGGCCAGGTTTGCCGCCAGGGCGACCGCACCGCCGGTCTCGACCGTCATGGCGCCGGGCAGGAAGCCGGTGTCGGTAATGGCCAGCACGCCGCCGTCCTTGACGGTGAAGTTGTCGGCGGTCACGCCGGGCTTGGCGAGGATGCAGATGCCGCCGTCGTCCACCTCAACGGGGCCCGTGAGCGTGGCGCTCGGCTCGATCATGGCCCACCCGTTGACCCTGGTGGCCGCTGCGAGGTTGCCGGTGAGGTGGATGGGCTGGCTGCCGCCGACCGTCAGTGTGCCGGCGCCGTCGGTGTTGCCGATGAACATGGCGATCAAGGAGACGTTCTGGAAGATTTCTGCGGCGCCCTCGATGTGTGCGTTCTCGATGTAGAGTTGCGACTGCATGCCGCCCCAGTCCGCCCTGGTGAGTTCGGCCTTGGCGCCGCCGCCCATGGTGAGGCTGCTGAACTTGACCTGTCCGGGCGTCCATCCTTCGTGGATTGTCGCGTCGTCGCTGACGCGTGTGCGGAGTTCGGCGTCGCGGTCGGTGCCGGCGTCGATGATTTTGACGTCGGCCGCGAAGTTCTGGACGGCCTGGACGTACTTGGTGGCGACATAGCCGCTGAGCATGCCGTCGTGCTTGACCTCGGTGAGTGCTCTTTCGAGTGCGTCTCCGCCTTCGCGTGCGGTGCGGAACTCGAGCAGGCCGCGGGTCCAGGCGCCGCCGCCGGCGTCGTAGCCGGCCACGTCGATGAGTCCGTCGCCCGGATCGGTGTTGCAATCGTGCCACACTTCAACCGTGCCGCCCCTGCGGATGCTGAGCGTATTGTTGTTCAGGTGCAGGCCGCCGATGCGGACGACGTCGCCGGTCTCGCGGTCGATATCCATGTCGGCCGAGCCCAGCATGGTGAGGTCGAGCGTGGCGTTGCCGCCGCCGTTCCGGTCGATGGTCAGGACGCGCGGTGTGAGGGATGTGGCTTCGATGATGGCGGGGATGCCGCCGTTGACGACGGCCTCGGCGTTTCCGCCCTCGAGGTCGAAGGTGGCGCGGATGGTTTGCTCGCCGCCGCGCTCCAGTTGTGTCTGGGAATCGACGTCGGGCTGGATGTCGGCGAACCAGGCGATGCCCGCGCCGGCGTCGTTGCCGCCGCGCTCGGCCCTGAGGCGGCCGTCGATGGTGGCGGGGTCGCCGTCGCTCTTGGTGACGATGGTGCCTTCGTACTTGTTAACGTTGGTGTCGCCGACGTCGATGGGCTCGTCGACGTAGAGCCGTACCATGTTGGCGTAGTACATTTCGATGTTGGGTCCGCCTGCGCCCCATCCGTTGTCGCCGAGGAGGTCGGCGGGGTCCTCGCCCTTGCCGTATCGGATGCGCATCTCTCCGCTGTTGCTGGTCTGTCCGCCGGCCCTCATGAGTTTGATGAGGCCGTCGCCGGTGGGTGGTGCGCCGGGTGTCGGGTGTCCCTCTGCCCACTCGTCGATGTCCCGAATCTGGATTCGCCCGTCGGTGACGATGAGGTTACCGCCGAGTTCGATGCCGAATCCCTCCTCGAGCCAGACTTCGTCGTTGTAGCAGGTGACTTCGACGTTGACGCCCGCGTGGATGATGCCTTCCATGCGGAACCGCTGTGTCTGGAGCAGTTTGAGGGTTTCGTCTCCGGTACGCGTCAGGTCGCCATGCACGTCGCCGATGTACATGTTGTTGCCGTGCGATCGGTTCTGTAAGTAGGCGTCGCCGATGCTGGTGATGGGGTCGCGAAGGACCTGGACGTTAGCGACGTCGACGCGGCACCAGCCCTCGTTGTAGACGAGCGTGGCGCCGGGTTCGAGGACGACGTTCTCAAAGAGGACGCTGCAGACGTCGTCGTCGCCGACCTTGTCCCATCGTTCGCCCTTGATCTGTGCGTCGGCCTGTGCCAGCCAGGTGCCGTCGGCGCCCAGATCGGGGAGCACGCCGGGCTGGACGTCGTCGCGGACGCGGATGGTGCCGAGGAAGTGGTTGGTGTAAACGAACTCGTCGTTGTCGCCGTTGTCTGCTCCTGCGGCCTCATTGACGCGCATGTTGATCATGGTCTGTCCGCCGGCGATGATTTCGAGGTCATCGCCCCATGCGGTCTCTGCCACGCCTTCGGCGGGCTGGAAGCGTCCGTACCGGAGTTCCAGTTGGCGCCAGTTGTTGCGGTCGGTGACGGTGTAGCCGGGCGCGACGCGGGTGGAGATGATGGTGCCGTCGCCCGGATCGGACCAGAGGTCGTTCTCGTTGTTGTTGAGGTAGAGGTCGACGGTGTGGCCGTTCAGGTCGCAGGCCAGTCCTGCCGGGATCGGCACGCCGCTCGAATAGATGGCCTCGGAGGCCTCGTCGATGAACCGGATGCCGTCGGTGTTGGTGACGATGACGTCGGTGCCGAGTGTGCCGACGAGGCGGAACTCTTCGATGCCGGCGAGGGTCAGGATGCCGGTTCCGGTGGTGTCCTTGAGGAAGCAGGTCCACCCGCCGCCGGCCGTGTTCGAGACGGTGGCGGGGCCGAGCAGGTTGAAGGAACCCATGACGGCGCCGCCCTCGCGTTCGAGTCTGGCGACCGAGCCGCCCGAGAGGTTGACGTTCGAGAAGAACGCGAACCCGTCGTTGCCGGCGCCCTGGTCCGCGCCTTCGAGCAGGCCGGTGCCGAGGACGTTGATGGTGGCCTGGCAGTCGCTGACGTTGGGCGGCGGTCCGCCGCGGTTCGCATTGACGCGTACGCGGTTATCGTTGTCCAGGTTGATGATGGTGGCGGGGGTCAGTCCGCCGCTGCCGTCCATGCCGTAGTAGATGTTGACGCTGTTGGTGTTGGCGGAGGCGGTGGTGTTGTTGATGGTGCCTGCGCCCGGGTCGGTCTCGACGTCGAGCCAGCGGTCGCCGCCGCCCGTCTGGATCATGCTGACGGCGTTGTTGTTGAGGGCGAAGCCGTCCTGGAGGTTGCTCTGGTTGTTATTGTTGATGTCGATGTCGGCGCCGTCGAGTGTGCCGATGAAGCGTGTCCGGTTGTTGCCGACGACGGTCAGGACCTCGTTGCCGGGCGTCGCGTTGCCGGTGACGTCGCGGATGAATATGCGGTCGTTGTTGTTGCTGTTGCGATAGTAGCCTGTGGCGCCGTCGAGCGTTATGGTGGCGTGGTTCAGTGCGTTGCCCTGTCCGACGCGGACCTGTGCGCCGTCTTCGAGGTGGACGTTGGCGAAGTGGCCGCCGACGATGTCGTAGCCAGAGCCGGTGTTGGAGTGGCGTTCGACGTACAGGAAGCCGTCGCGGGCGTTATCGGCGTCGTCGCTGTCGCCTGCGACGTTGTTCTTGACGATGACGGGTCCGGCGAAGGTGTTCCAGTAGCGTGTGTCGGGGTCGCGTGCCCGGTCGACCTTGATTTTGAATTCGCGGTCGTTGCCCAACAGGACGGTGGTGTCGGCTCCCCAGACGGTCTCGAATTCGTTGGGGTCGAGGGCCGGGGGCTGGTCGTTGCCGTGCCAGAGTTCGAGCCTGGGGCCGCCGCCTTGCGCTTCCGAGAAGTCGATGACGCCGAGGCCCGGATCGGTCCACAAGCGGTTTTGCTGGTCGGTGCCTTGGGTGATCGTCAGTTTGTGGTTGTTCAGGAGGAAGCCGGGGACCATGTGGAAGCCGTAGTTGCCGTCGCTGTAGGCGCCGGTGTCGTCGTTGGAGACGACGACGGCGTCGAGGCCGAGTGTGCCATAGGCCCTCATGCGGTTGCGTGCGTTCAGTGTGACGACGGCGTCGGGATCGCCTGAGTCGTTGATGATGTTTCCGACGCGGAATCCGCCGTCCCAGCCGTTGTAGTTGGAGACCTGCCCGGTGGGTCCCTCGAGGTAGACGTTCTCGTAATCGACGAAGCACCAACTCTCGCTGTACTCGACGTCGGCGCCGTCCTCGAGGTGTATGTTGTTGAACTTGACCCGCGCGTGTCCGTCGCCGCCGCCGATGTTGTCCCACCGCCAACCGCGGAGGTTGGCGTCGGGCCCGACGTCCCGGTTCTCGACGAGGATGTAGCCGTTGAACTGATTGATGTATGTCGAGACGTTGGTGAGCGGTCCGTTGTCGTCGCCGCGGTGGTACACGCCGTTGTTGCCGTCGGCGTCGGCGCGGATGGCGACGGTCTCGCGGTTGCCGACGTGGATGACGGCAAGGTCGCCCCAGGCGTAGAGGTTGTCGTTGGGGGCGGGCTGGCGCTGGCGGCCGTGATACAGTTGGAGGGCGCCGTCGTTGTTGTGGCCCTCCTGGATGTCCCAGAGGATGTCGGGCCTGTCGCTCAGGTCCCAGGGGATGGCGTAACTGGGGTCGTTGCCGCGGAGGTCGTCGACGGCCCGATTGCCGATGAACACGGTGGCCGGGCCGGGCGCGGTCAGGGAGTCGATGTTGCAACCGTCGCCGCTGAGTGTGGCGGTGTTGGACATGGTGATGTCCATGTGCAGTTCTTTCTGGCCCACATCCTGGCGCCGGACCGAGACGTCGACGCCGTCGCCGAGGGTGATGTCCTTGAAGTAGACGTTG
>Ga0307427_1000520_pt1 | contig 24046 bp, 28 predicted proteins | sample SalMarWE160190MG_FD_202162 | JGI IMG/M metagenome (GOLD analysis project Ga0307427, IMG submission 202162) | Salt marsh sediment microbial communities from the Plum Island Ecosystem LTER, Massachusetts, United States - WE1603-190 | ecosystem: Environmental > Aquatic > Marine > Intertidal zone >... | reverse complement strand
AAGAGCAAAAACTGTACTTTTCTGACAGCAAATAACGTTCATTCCCAAATCGGCGTTTTTGGGAATGGGGTTTCGTCGAAGTTCATGCCAAAGCGTGAATCTTAGCTACGCAAAAAGGTTCAAATACACAATAATTACAACTTAGTATGAAATAAATGCACAGTAAAACTTGCATATAGCATGTAAAGGTGTTTTACTACCTATTATGGATTCCACATTCATCGCAGCGCGGATTTCCTATTTGTTGATGCTAATGGATGAGCTCGACGCTTGGCCAGAAGTTAAGGTCAAGGATTTTTCAGCTCTTCAACGCTGGTACAATAACTTTTTGACAAAGTCGATTCAGATCTACAGCGGGAAGGTATCATTCTCGATGGCGTCCGCCCATCGCAGGCCATGGTATCGAAAAAACGAGATCCCAAACACGGAAATCGAGAAATACTGCCCGTCCGAAATCCTGCTACTGACCTGCACGGTCGACGTGCACAAAGGGAATTTGGCGGTGGCGGTCTGGGGGTGGACGGCGGGAATGCGGTGTTGGCTAATCGATTACATCCGCATCGAGGACGACACTGAGGCCGGGTGCGAGGTGATTGAGTCGATGGCATGGGTGGAGCTCGGGAAGATGATCGATGAGCGTGCGTGGAAGGCCAACGACAGGAAGGTTTATCAACTGGCCCTGACGTTCGTGGATGCCAGGTGGTCTAGCTCCACGGTGGTGGAGTTTTGCTCTCAGTATTCATCTGGTGTCTACCCCATCATGGGCGACGACAAGCCGGCCCGTGGGCAGCGGATCAAAGAGTTCGCCGAATTCACGACCCAAAGCGGGACGACTGGCTACAGAATCACGGTCAACCACTACAAGGACCGACTCGCCCCTGTTCTGCGCCGAAACTGGCGCCCGGACGAAGGGTTACAGGACGAATACACGTTCAACGCCCCGGTCGACACAACCGACGACGAGCTACGCGAGCTCACCAGGGAGGTGAAAAGGAAAAAGACCCTCCCGAACGGACAAGAGGAGTGGTTTTGGCATCGACCAGGTGGGGCGCCACAGGAACTTTGGGATCTTATGGTCTACGGTCACGCCCAAGTGGAAATTCTTGCCTGGATGATGTGCGTCCAGCATTTAGAGGTCGACGCTGTGGACTGGCCGTGGTTCTGGAATTTGCTCAAAGAGCAAAAACTGTACTTTTCTGACAGCAAATAACGTTCATTCCCAAATCGGCGTTTTTGGGAATGGGGTTTCGTCGAAGTTCATGCCAAAGCGTGAATCTTAGCTACGCAAAAAGGTTCAAATACGCAATAATTACAACTTAGTATGAAATAAATGCACAGTAAAGTTTGCATATAGCATGTAAAGGTGTTTTACTACCTATATGGATTCCACATTCATCGCAGCGCGGATTTCCTATTTTCAAACCCTGATTGAGTCATTCGAATCGGCGATTTCCTCCCTGACTGTGGGCAATAAAAGGTCATTTTCTGTCAACACGGGACAGACGCAACTATCCGTAACTCGTAATGATTTAACCACACTGAAAAGTCAACTAGATTGGGCATATGCTCAACTTGAATTTTGGGAGATGCGCCTGAATGGTGGCGTCGCCGTGAATGTGTGCTGATGGGCTGGCCATTTCAAAAAACAGTGACCGAGCCAGAGGATGATTGGACGTGGCCCGAGTCGTCGCCGGCGCCGGCGGTCGCACAAGAAACAGAATACTCCTCCCCGATGGGTCCCTACGATGGGACCAAATTCTATGGTGGCGTGTCCTGGATGCTCGACGAGCTCGACGAGCTCGACTACTGGACATTGCGCAATCGTTCAGCCCGCCTGTTTCGGATCAACTCATACGCCCGCGGCATTATTCGAAGACTCGTGACGGCGATCGTCGGGTCCGGGCTCGAGGTTGTCCCGTCCCCCGATGAGGGGACGCTGGGACTTTCAGAGGATTCGCTCCAAGAGTGGTCCGAGGTCATCGGTAACCGGTTCGCGCTATGGTCCAAATCCCCTGGGCTGTGCGACATCAAAAAGCGCCGTACGTTCGGGGCACTCCAGCGGGACATCTACCGGGAGGCGCTGATCGACGGTGATTGTCTCGTCGTGCTGCGCCAGGATCCGGTCACGCATCTTCCGCGGGTGCAGATCATCTCCGGAAATCGGGTACAATCCCCACCGATTGACGACACCAGCAGAAAGATCGTCGACGGTGTCCACCTGGACGGCAACGGCGCCCACCTCGGCTTCTACGTACAGAAACCAGCTACTGACGCTGAGCACCTTTTTGAATATGAGTACATCCCCGCCAACGGTCTGAAAACCGGGCGGCTCCAAGCTTGGCTTGTATACGGATACGACAAGCGCGAGGATGGTATCCGCGGTGAACCGCTGCTCTCCATCGCGATCCAGCCACTGTCCGAGATCGACCGATACCGTGACAGCGCGCAGCGCAAGGCATACGTCAACTCGCTAATCGTCGGCTACATCAAAAATTCCGGGAAGACTGGGTCCTTGCCTCTCCAGGGTGGTGCCCAGCGCAAAAAAGATGTAACTGCCAGTGAAAACTCGGGCACGGCGAATCCAGTGAAAATGGTCGAGGTGCTTCCTGGATTTTTCATGGAGCGGCTCCAAGAGGGCGAAGAGCCGGTTTCGTATGCGATCAGCGGTGCTGACGTAAATTTCGGTCCGTTCGAGGCGGCGATCATGGTGGGGCTGGCCTGGGCCCTCGAGATCCCCCCCGAGGTACTTCTGCTGTCGTTCAACAAAAACTACTCGGCGAGCCAGGCGGCTAATAACGAGTGGGAGGTCGTCACGAAGCGGGAGCGATGCCGTCTCGGCGAAGAGAATAACAACCACGTCTACGAGGACTGGTTTTTGTCCGAGGTGCTCCTGGGGAAGATCGAGGCGGTTGGGTTTTTGGAGGCCGTCGCCGACGCCACAAAGTACGACATCCAGCGCGCTTGGATCCTGACCGAGTGGACTGGGACCGTTAAGCCCTCGACCGATCCGGTGAAGCGGGCCAATGGCTTCAAGTCCGCTGTGGACGAGGGGTGGACCACGAATCAAAGGGCCGCTCGGGAAATCAACGGCTCCGATTTTTACAAAAACGTTCGCCAGCTCAGGAAAGAAAACGAGCTGAAGTTGGAAGCGATACTGCCGATTTTGCGAGCCGAGAAGGAATTTGGCGCGCCGGCGGTGGCCAGGGCCTTGGGATATTTGGTCGCGCTTGAGGAAAGGGAAAAAAATGTGGTTGATGCTACAGCCCGAAATTGAGCGAGTCGAGGCGATCCGCGCTCGGGCGCTTCCAACGGTGGTGAGACTTGCTGACGTCAAGCACGCTCTGCGCGAGATGGAGATGGCCAAGGGTGGTATCGCCAAGATCCAAATCAAGGGTCCACTTTTGAATGAACCTGATGCCTACCTGGACTATTACGGGTACGAATACACCGTTTACAGCGACATCGTCAAGCAGACGGCCGAGGCGGTCGGGCGCAAGGCCAACCGAATCGACTATCTGATCGACTCCCCTGGTGGATATGTTGACGGGTTAGACGAGGCCATGGACGCCATCGCCAACTCTCCGGTGAAAACTCAGGCGGTAGCGTCTGGCTACATCACCAGCGCGGCATACATGCTTGGGTCACAGGCTGGGTCCATCGTGGCCGAGGGGGATCTTACGATGGTCGGAAGTATTGGGGTGGCCACCTACGGGATCGTCTCGTCGACGATCAAACACGTGGCGAACACGGCCAGCCAGAAGAAGCGGCCGGATCTCGCCACCGACGAGGGTGTAAAAGTCGTCCGGGAGGAGCTGGACGACATCTACATGATTATCGCCGAGAAGATCGCGGCGGGGAGAAAAACGACAGTAGACAAAGTGGTGACGGGTTACGGCGAGGGAGCCGTTATGTCGGCCCGCACCGCATTACAAAAAGGCATGATCGACAAAATCGAAAAGGCGGAATCAACACCCGCGGCGACCACCGCGGAGAAAATAGGAGGGAGTAGAATGGATCTACACCAATTGAAATCAGAACATCCCGAGGTGTACCGGGAGGCGGTCGCCGAGGGAACCAAGTTGGAGCGCGATCGCGTGGAAACGCATCTCCTAGCGGCCACCGAGGGCGAAGGTGATGTTGCTGTAGCACACAAAGCGATCCTCGCAGGTGAAGAGTATTCGAGTCGTCACGCTGTTCAGCACGACAACTTTCGAAGAAAAAAAACTCAAATCGCGGCTCGTGAGGAGGAGGCCCCAGGGGACCTCGACCACATGCCGACGTCGGATGACGACGCGAACAAGGAGGCCAAGCTCAAGGCCGAGTATGAGGCCGCGCATCCAGGAGTAGAGGTGTGGTAATGGAAACTCAAAAGGAAACAAGAGACGATCTCGTTCTCGGACCGTGCACATACGAGGATGAAACACTGACCGCGGACCTCACTGGGACGGCTGCGACTATCACGGATACCACGACGTATGCCGTTGAAGACCAGAATGGCAAGACCGAAAAAGTAACCATCAACGACGGGTCAGGGGAGGCGTGGGACGGCGTCGAGCAGACTGTCACGTTTTCAGGTGCCACGACAACGGAGGCGTCTGTCGCGGCCCAGATGAATGACGGGCTCGACGGTTGTGGGGTGGCGGTTGTCGGAGGGCAGGTGAAAATCACTACCGATGTCACCGGGCCGGACAGCTCGATCGAGATCGGTACCGGGACCTGCGATCTCACCTGGGATAATCCAGTGGCAGGCACTGGGCAGTCGGCGACATGGCCGAAGGGCACCTTGCTCGCGCGGCACTCCTCGACGAAAAAACTCCAGCCATACGCAGACGGCGGCGCTAACAGCCTAGACGAGCCTGTGGCTGTGCTCAGGGAGGCCTTGACTTTTGCAGCAAGCGGCGATCTCCAGACGCGGGTGATCAAATCTGGCAAACTGGCCAAAAACAAACTTTCGAAGCTCGACGATGCGACGGCGATCGATACGTTGGTTTTCGACAAACTCCTCAAGAACACTGGGATTGAGCTACAGACGGTCAGAGATCTCAGTGTATCTGAGATCTCTTAAGGAGGACGAAATGTCAGCTACAGAAACTATTCAACTGGTCGCTCCATACGTCGAGGAAGATGAAGGGCCGCTTGCTCTGTCGAGCCTATTTATCGTTCCGCAGAACGGCATCCACAACAAGGACAAAGTAGAGTTCCATATTCGCCGGACATCTAGGAAGGTTGCGTTGCCACAACGAGATCCTACCACTGGATATCGGATGAACGGCTTGAAGGGGTTTGATATCAAGACGATCAAGCCGACCGTATACAAAGAGGGACTTTCGGTATCCGCTGATGAGGTCGTCGCTGGACGATCTCTCGGGAAAAACCCGTATGAAAGCCCGGCGTTCATGGCGCGAGTCAGCGAGGTGGTGGCACCAACCATCACCGAAATGATCGCGATGATCAAACGTGCGATCGAGATCCAAGCGTCTCAGATCATCACGCTTGGGACGGTCACCCTAACGGACGGCACCGGCACGGTCTATTCTGAGGATTTCGAATGTTTGGCGACGCACTTTCCGAATGCTTTTACGGCGTGGAGCACGGCAGAAACTGCGGTTCCGTTCACTGATATCGCGAACCTTTGCGACGTCATCGAGAGGGATGGGAAGAGAAAGGTTAGGCGCGCTATCTGTAATTCATCTTGTTTTGACGAGATGAAGGCAACCACGCAATTCAAAAACGGCGCCTCTGGACAATACACCGGGGAGATTTACAAACTTGATATCGAAGCATCGCGGGTTTACCCTGATCTTGGGAATGGCGCGATCTTTCAAGGGGTGCTCAGGATTCGCGGCGGCCGCCGAATCGATCAGTATACCTATGATGAATGGTATGAGACCGATGCCGGCGTAAAAACCGACTACGTCGGCGATACCAAGTTCATTCTCGAGGCATCTCCCCGGATGGATGCCACTTTCGGAGCAATCAATAAATTCGGAATCGACAGTGAGGCTGCGGCTGTTGGGCGAATGGTCGGAAGAATGGCGGCAAAGCCGAAGCTAATCGACCTGTCCTACAACATGTGGTTCAGCCCGGATCGAGAGGTATTTAATTTTGGCGTTGGGACCAGGCCTGCACTTGCCCCCATCACTCGTGATTGCTTCGGCTGTATAACCACGAAGGGATTCTAGTCGTGGGCCTCGGGAGAAAGAAGAAATCCTCCCGCAAGGCGGCCGAGAAAACGCCGCCTGTGGGAGGGCAGTCTGTTGAGACATTCGTTGTTGCTGAGCCAGAGCCAGAGCCAGAGCCAGTGAATGAAAAGACACGGGTATTCATTTCAAAAAAGGCCGGGGCGGTGAGCTGTCTGGTCGGTATAATCACAGCCGATGAATCCAGGCGGCGAGGCGGGCTCCTCCCGCAGGATTTCCCTGGCGGGGTCAAAGCTGTCGAAACCATGTTGGCTGCGGGTCGGCTGACACGATAGGAGGAAAAATTGTCGAAGAGTGAGAAGAACAGCGGGTCTGGATCGTCTGGCGCCGGGGCGGGATCTCCGCCGACTCCGACAATGGAAAAATTGTCAGAGGTCGCGTACGTCGCTCCAGGGATGGAGATGAATACGCGGAGCGGTCTCCTGTTCGGAGGTGCCGAGGTTCGGCCGAGAGACTTCAACGGCGGGATGAAGGTGTTCAAATACTACCTTCAACCCAACATTGGATGTCTCTTGAAAGAGAAGCCGAAGGGGAAGTGATCCATGGGCTTGATGTCAGAAGCGGCGGCGGAATTGATCAACGCCGTGACCGAGGAAGGGGAGCCGCTGACCATCACATCCCCATCCGAGGAGACCGTCGATTTCATCGGTTTCAGTTCCGACATTCATCAATCGATCGACGTCGGGACCGGTGAGATCGTGACGGGGAGACAGGTTTCTGTGGGGGTGCTGCTGTCCGATCTTGTTGGGGCATCGTTTGAGGATATCAAGGGTGTCCCAAACGGCGCCGGGCGACCTTGGTTGTTCACACTGTCCGATGCGGTCGGTCGATCCTACACGTTGAAGGTAGTGGAGACCAGGCCGGATCTCACCATGGGAATGGTCCTCCTTTTCGGGGAGGGCTACTCGTCATGACCTACGCGTTGACATTGATCGATAAGCAGGATGGATTTGAAATCGTCCGTGATGCTGTGGCGGCCATTCTTGCAGCGGAATGCACTGCACAGCAGGCCCTTGCCACGGCTGCGGCGAAAGACCCCACATTATGGACTTTCAATGTCTACACCGAGCGCTCGGCGCCATGGGAGATCCTACAATCTGCGTCTGATACCCCCGTGGTCAACGTCTGGTACGACGGGAGCCAATTCGACAAATCGAAATCCACAAGGTCTCTACAACACCAAGCCGAGCCGACACGGATCAATATCGACTGCTACGCTTCGGCCATCTCGGCCGAGTCTGGCGAAGGACATACCAGCGGGGATGAAAATTCTGCACGTGCTGTTCAGCGCGTGTTTCGGCTCGTTAGAAACATTTTGATGGCCGACAAGTATGACCAACTCGGCCTCCCTACTCTGGTGTCGATGCGGTGGCCTGGGTCGGTGATCTCGTTTCAGCCAGGGAGCCAGGATCGGCCGGTGAAGTCTGTGTCAGCGATTCGGCTCGTCTTGGAGATCTCCCACATCGAAACGACAGAGCTTCCAGACGAGGAAACTTTAGAAATTATCGACATCAAATTTTACCACGAGCCCGATGGAATGGTCATCGCCGAGCTCGAGTTTGAGGAGGAATAGCCATGGTTGAATCAACCGCTTTTCCGCAGTCTCACGGGTCCCGTGGGCTGGCGATCAAGACCAGCTACAAGCAGATTGGCGCGGCCGGGACGCGATACCGGCCGGTGAGGATCCCGGTCATTGCGCAGGGCGCAGATGGCACGGTCTACGCCACGACAAAAAAACGGGTGTTTTCGCCTGGCGAGGCTGGAAATGCTTTTGGCTTTGACAGCCAGATCTACCAGGCCGTCGAATCACTGTTGCCGACGAACGGGGACGGTGTCGGTGACATCCCGGTGACAATTTATCCGTTGGCTGCGCCATCAGGAGATCCGGCAGCTGGTGAAATCACGCCAGCGGGCACAGCCACAAAATCCGAGACCCACTATGTACTGGTCAATAATCGGCCATCATTGCCGATCAACTTAGTCAAAGATGACACGGTGGCGCAGTTCATTACCAAAGCGATCGCGGCGATCAACGGCGTTGTCGGGATGCCAGGGACTGCATCGGACGGCACTACCACGCTTGCTTTCACGGTTGGCTGGAAGGGAACCAGCGGCAACGGTGTTCATCTCGCTGTTTTGTCTCCTGACGATGCGGATGTCACGCTCACGGTGTCTACCCAAATCACAGGTGGGACCGGGACGCCGTCCATCACGGCGGCGCTGGCCCAAATCGGCAGCGTCTGGGAATCGCACGTCGTCAACGGAAACGATTACACCGACGACACGATCCTGGATGAGTTCGCGGCCTACAACGAAGGGCGCTGGACTCCTCAGATCAGGAAGCCGCTGAGGGTGTACACCGGTTGCGCCGAGGCCACATTGGAGACGGTGACTGACGTCACTGACGCCAGAAAATCGGATAGGACGAATGTCATCTTGACAAACCCGGGTTCAAACGACCTGCCTATTGTCATCGCGGCCGACCAGGTGCGACGGATCGCGAAGCGGGCGGCCACTGTGCCGGCTCACGATTACGGTGCCCTGAAATGCCCACGGCTCACACCGGCGGCGGATGCAACCCAATGGGACCCGAACCAGAACGAGTCGGCTTTCGACGCTGGATGCTCGACGATTGAGGTTGTCGACGGTGACGTCGAGATTTCGGATGTGGTGACCTGCTACCATCCGACCGGCGAGGAACCCCCCGCCTACAAGTACGATGTCGATATCGAGAAAATTTCGACGATGCTTTATAACGTTGGGCTTGAGTTCGGGTCGGTTGAATGGAAGGGTGGCCCCCCCCTCGTCCCGGACACGCAATCCGTCAAGGAACCGACTGCGAAAAAGCCTCATGACGGTACCGAGGCACTCCACAAGATCATTCAGGCGGCTGCGGACGACGCGATTATCTCGGATCCGGACTTCGCGAAGGCGAACAGCGCTATGAGCATCGACGATGCCAACCCGAAACGGCTCAACGGAAAGCTCGTGTTCAAATGCTCCGGCAACGCCAACGTGATCAGCATCGATCTCGATTTCGGATTCCACGTCGGTACCTGATAGGAGGTGAATCATGATTTGTGGACCTGCAAAATTTGTGTCCATAGCGACACGAGAATTCAAGGCCGTTGCCGATGCTGACGTCACACTACAGCCGAACGCGACGGTCAACGAGCGTCTCTTTAACGGGGATGGTTCGAGCCGGAAGAGGAAACAGGTTGGAGGATGGAAGGCGACCGGAATCACGGTTCAGGTCGACCCTTACCGTGGAGACATCGAGTTTCTGGATGATGTCCACGATTCCACAGAGGACGTCGAATGCTCTGTGACGATGGCCGACAACAACATTTATTCCGGTGTCGGAGGGACGGAAGGGGAAGTCACCTATTCGCTAAACAACGGCGCTGCGTCATTTGAATTGGCCGGCGAGGGGCGGTTGAAAAAGCTCTAGTTTACCAACTGGGGCCTTTGCGCGCCGCCATGGGTCGCCGCCTCACCCAACACGGCGGTGCGCGTTTGAAAGGCGGTGTGTGTTATGTCAACGAAATTTGTAGTGGATGCCGAGACGGCTTCGGCAGATTTTGAGCGGTTTTGTGAGTTCGCAGCAGTCGATTTTGAGAGGCCAAGGGATGCGAACAACACGAAGGACCTCGCCGACACTAGGCGGGAAATTGAATATTTCATCCGGCGCGGCCGAGTAACAGTGGACGACGAGGGTAGACCGGCGGCTAGGATTGTTGATACGGATCTCCCTGAAGGGCCAGAAGAGATCAAATTCACGCAGTTGCCCAAAGGTTCGATACTCGGGGCCGCGGATCGGGTCAAGAAAAATTCAGAAAACGGGAAGATGATCGCCATGATGGCGGATGCCGCTGGGGTGCCGAGTCAGCTGTTTTACAAGCTAAAATGGAGGGATCTAGAGGTGGCCATGGAGGTGTTCGCGCTTTTTCTGGCTTGAGCAGATCACGGCGCCGCTGCTGGTAAGAGATGGAAGGAGTGTTTCGCTTGGATACGATGGAGATGGAAACCCAAGGCATACGCGGTTGGCCGTGTACACCGAGATGTTTTTCCAGATCAGCATATCCTATAACTGTCTTCCAGACCCGCGCACGCTCACTCTCGATGAGATCGAATGGTACTATGAGGGCATCAGGTCACAGCTCAAGCACGACACGAAGCCTCAGAAATAGGTGCGCTGATGGCCAGTGATCTCGTAGTCAGGACGGTATTTCGTGCCGTCGACAAGGTGTCGCGGACGGTAGGAAAAATTCAGCAGCGGGTGACACGGTTTGCGAACCGAACATCCAGGGCCATGAAGCGGCTGGACCAAAAGGTATCTGCAGTTTCATCCAGGTTAAGTGGTGCTCTTCGCGCTGGTTTTTATGCTGCTGCTGCTGGCGCAGTGGCTCTTGGTACTGCAATAGGCGGTATCATGCGGGCGTTTTCAAAAGTGGAGGACGCGCAGGCGGCATTTACGCCACTTTTGAAAAGCGCCAAGCGCGCAAAAGAGATGGTTGACGCGTTGAATCAGACGGCTGCTACAACGCCGTTTCAATTTGAGACGCTCGCAGGGGCCGCTAAACAGCTCTTGCCTAACATGGGCGGTGATATCGTTGGAACTATCGAAAAAATACGAATGCTTGGCGATACAGCTGGAGGAAATGCCCAGAAAATGGACTCCATCGTCAGGGGGTATAATAAGGCACTTCTGAAGGGCAAGGCCGACATGGAGTCTTTAAATATGATCGCCGAGGCTGGGGTGCCTATTTTTAATACACTCGGGGACGTTATTGAAAAAAAAGGTTCCAAGATGTTCAAAGCGATCAGCGCGGGGAAGGTGTCCACAGAAGATATCACGGAAGCTTTTAAGAGAATGACCAGCGAAGGTGGGATTTTTTACAAGGGGATGAAAATCGCGTCCGAGATTTTGAGCGGTAAGATTTCAACTCTGAAAGACAACGTCGGACTGACTGCGGGGGCATTCGGCGAGGCGCTGGCACCAACACTAAAAGAACTTACAGAATACCTTACAGAAATAGCTGCCAAGGCTCGCGAATGGGTGAATGCCAACAAGGATCTCATAAAGGCAAAAGTTGAAAAGTACATCAAGCTCGTAGCCGATAACTTTGATCGGATCTTGTATTGGGGGAAGAAAATCGGCGGACTACTCGTGGCGTTTTATGGAATCGTCGTAGCTGTAAAGGCCGTCTCAGCTGTTATGTCTGTATTCAACGCAATCATGATGGCCAACCCAATTATGCTCATCGTGGTGGCGTTCGCTGCGGCGATGGCTGCAATCTGGATTTTTAGAGATGAAATCGACGCCTTCATGTTCAAAATTTTCGACGCATTCGCGGCGGCCGGCAAAGCGATAAAGGGCTTTTTCGTCGGTATCTGGGAGAAGATTCGGCCGGTTGTAGAGCCAGTTTTCAAGTTCGTCAAAACCTATATCGGGATGCTTGTCGACCTGTTTACGGGGCGATGGGAGGAGGCCGGGAAAAAGTTCCTGAGGTTGTGGGATATGATCAAGACGGCGGCGAGCTCAGCGCTCAATTGGATATTGGACAAACTTGGTCCGATTGGTGACGCTATCCGAGAAATCGCCGGGTTTTTCAGCGGGGACGAGGGAGGCGCGCCAGCTCCGGTTCCGAATCAACCAAAAATTCCAAAGACCCCAAAAGCCCCTGGTCCGCCTCCTGTTCCGGTTGTTTCTGGGTTAGGTGGCGGTGCAGCATCGCGGGTTGCGGCGGCGGCTTCTGGGGCTGCCGTCCGACCACAGGTTCGAACGTCGAGAACAGAGACTGTGGCGCGTGAGGAAACAGAAGTCACCCTGAAAGACGAAACCGGCCGGGCCGAGGTGACCAAGGGCGGCCGTGGCCGCAGGTTCAAACTCGTCCACACAGGGGCGATGCCGTGAGCCTATTCAACGACATCAAGAACGCCTTTCTCGGGCCGCAACCGTTCGACGGTGAGAAGTATATCCCACCTGGTAAAGCGGTTTTCGTGTCGCCGGCCGGGGACCGGATACCGTTTGATTTTGGCGACGTGTCCAGCGCCTATGCGTCCAAGGCGGCTGTTTTTGAAAATGCCGTGGGTGACGGGACCTACGTGCAGCCGAATGGTCACACGTCGGGCCGGTTTCCGCTGGCGTGCGTTTTCAGCGGTAGCGGGTATGATGATCGAGCTCAGGCATTTATTCGTGCGGTGCTCGAGCCGGGAGTCGGGGTGCTTTCGCATCCTCAGTACCGGCGACCTATCGACGTTGTCCCGGTCGGCGATATCGAGCGGACCGATGCTTTCGTGAGTGGGGCCGGCGAGGCGATTGTGTCGCTAGTGTGGTACGAGACCACGGGGCTCCAGCTCGGCGGCATCTCCGATTTTGACCAGAGCTTCGACGGTCTCCAGTTCGCAGCGGCGGCCGATTTTTCCGACAAACTCGACACAAGCACACTTGGCGACGCGGAATCATTCGGAGAGCGGGCAAAATCGGCGGTCAAAAAGATCAAGTCGGCCATGGCAACGGCGCAGCGCGTGACGGATGCGGTGACAGGCGGTGTGGACGCCATCGGCGATAGCATCTCCCGCGGGATCGATCTTCTCGTCGGCCAGCCCTTGACCATGGCTCACCAGTTTCAGCTCATGCTCGGTGAACCGGCTCGGACACGGGACCTTGCTCGGGACAAGCTCCGGGCCTACGGGGCCTATGCCGCGTCGTTGTTCGGTGTCGACACGGCCGAAAGACAGACCTATACCGCTGATTTAATTAATAATTTTCATCTCAATCAGCTGCTTGGAAAAACAGCGATCGGGAACATGGCCAAGTTGGCGGCGGCGGCCACCGACCAATTCACGACCCGCGAGGACCTCATAGCGCAGGCCGAGGAGCTCGCCGATCTGCTCGATCGGTACGAAACTTGGCACGACACGAATTACGCAGCGATCGCTGGTTCCGACATCAGGGCCGGTACGATCGATACCGGTGGTGGACTCCTTGACCTAACAAAATTGGTGTCACTCTCCATGTCGGCGCTAATCACCTCGTCATTGACGGCAAAAACCAGGATGGCGAAGGAAATCGAGTCGGACCGCACACCGTTGGATCTGTGCTTCAAGCTGTACGGAACCACGGAATGGGAGACCCTGGACCTGTTCTATGCCACGAATGATCTCGGCGGGGACGAGTATTTTATCATCCCCAAGGGGAGGCGCATTGTCTGGTACGTATAGAGCGCAGGGTGGCGAGACCTGGTCCACGGTGGCCAGGGAGACGACTGGGAACGACCTGGACGCGGCAAAGATCGCTCGGGCGAACCCTGGGGTGCTCTCCCCTCTCCCGCCCGGCGTGGTGGTCCAGATACCGATCGAGACATCCGATACGGTGGTGGCCGAGGCGGCCGACCTGTCTGTCAAGGTCAACGGCGTCGAGCTCGGTCTGCTTACAGATTTCAATTTCGTATGGATGGCCGATGCGGTGGCAAAAGCGGGTTTTGTACTTCCGAATGAGCTGGAGACTCGGGCGCTATTTCCGCCTCTCGGATCTCCCGTAGTCACCATCGATCTTGACGGGGCTCGGATATTCACGGGACGGGCGGCGTCGCCGGTGACATTTGCTGGGGTCGGTGAACGAATACTCGATATTTCGTGCTACTCGACACCCGGGATTCTCGAAATAGCGACCCCGCCTCTTGTAGCGTTTCCTTTGGAATTTCTGCGCTCAAATTTGATTGTAATCGCAGGAGATCTCTGCCGGCTACACGGTGTCTCGCCGGTTTTTGAGGCCGATGCGGGGCCAGTATTCGAACGGGTCGACATCAAGCCTGGGAACCCAGTGCTAGGGTTTATCGCCGATCTTGGCAGCCAGCGGGGCCTGGTCCTAACGTCCAGCGAGATCGGTGAGCTCGTTTTTTGGCGAGGGGAGACCGCGGGGCCGCCGATGGGGCGCTACGAGAAGGGCAAGGCCCCCGTGATCAACTTTACACCACAGATCAACGAGGACCGCTATTATTCGAGTGTGACGGGGATGGTGCCGCTCAAGACCAAGAAGCCGAGGAGGACCGGTCCCCCGCCGATTCAGTCTTACACTGTGCAAAATCCGCATGCTACAGATCTAGTGAGACCTTACACGTTCGAAATCCGCGACATCTCTCCTGGGGAACTTCCAACAGCGGTTGACTCGGCTGCGGGCCGGATGTTCGCGGGGGTGTTCACTGCGTCGCTTGAACTATCGACATGGAAAAACCTCAATGGAGAGATGTTCGTTCCAGGTCGTAAGGTGCAGGTCAAAAGCCCTGATGACTACGTGGATGATTTCTACGATTTTCTGATCGCCGGTGTTGCGCTCCAAAAGCAGGCTGACAAGGAGACAGCGATCCTGTCCCTGGCGCTTCCTGGGGCGTTCAGCGGGGAGATCCCGACGAGGTTGCCATGGCACTGATGGGCATAGTCAAAGAGGTCAAGCTGGACGGCGATCACGTCGTGGTGTTCGTCGAGACGGGATCAGGTCCATGGGTCACAGCAGTGGTCTCTCAGGCATCCGGCGTGGACTTCAGACCGTTACCCGGGGACGGGGTCATCTGTGACAAGATCGGCGCCGATTGGGTGGTGTTGGCCCTCCTCGTGGTGTCCGCCGAGGCCGGCGGCGGAGAATGGCGGGCATTCTCTCGGGACGCAGCTGGAAACGTGACTGGCTCACTGCACCTGAAGGCTGATGGATATGTGTGGGTGAATAACGGTACCGACTTCGTGGCCCTCGCCAGCAAGGTGAACGCCATGTTCGACCTGATTGATGGGATCTTCACATCATGGACACCTCCTCCTACCCCAGACAGTGGGGCGGCATTGAAAACGGCGTGGTCTGCGTTCGCTGCCGGAAAACAGGACGTGAGCTCGTCCAAGCTGAGGTCTGACTGATGGGTGACTACGGGACAAACGCCAATCAGATCGGCGATACGATGGTGTGGCAGGTCAATGGCCGCATGGAAATCGAATGCGAAGGCGGCTACATGACCCTGACAGAAACTGTGCATTCGGCGGTTTACCTGACGCTGGCCGGCGGTAACGCCGATGACGCGGTGGACGAGGCATCCGCCAAAAAGCAGTGGTGGGGAAACGAGGGGGAACCACGAGAAGAGCAGTACCGTTCTCGTTTTCTCCACGCGTGCGCATCCGGGCAGCCTTTGACGAGCAACTCAGTCGTCACGCTGGCTCAGGCGGCGACAGATGACCTCGAGGCGGCTTTTGTAGACACCAAGCTGGCTAAGGCGGTCGAAATCACCGAGGTGAGGATACCGATGCCGAAGCGGGTATATCTCAGCGGAGAAATGACGCTCAACTCCGGAATGGTGATCCCTTTTGAGATGGAGGTTCCGAAAGAATGACCCCTCGAAAGACAGCAACCGAGATCAAAGACGCTATCATCACTCAGCTCGAGACGAGCCTGAACCAGACCATTCCGTTGTTTCCGAAGGCTTTCAATCGGCTATTGGCCAAAATCCTTGGTGGCGTTTTCGTGCTGCTGTATCAGTTTGCCGGGTTCATTCTTCTCCAGCTGTTTGTCAAGACGGCGAGCAATAAACCGATCACGGTCGGAGGAATAACCCTGACCCCCCTTCAACTTTGGGGCGAGCTCGTGGGGATTTTCCAAAAACTTGGTCAGCAGGCTGAGCACACCGTTGACGTGACGGTGCTAGTCCAGGGAGGAACCCTGCCGAGTGGAACTCGTGTGATAAATCCTGCCACACAGCGGCAGTCCGTGACGGTGGGGGATGTGGCACTCAACTCGTCCACGGTGTCGGCAACTGTTCGAGAGGTGCTCGTAGGCGAGCTTGGAAATGTCGACGTCGGGGAAACGCTGCAGTTCGTCTCCCCGCCTTCCGACATTGAGAAAGACGCCACTGTAACTGCGCGGACGGTCGACGGAGTGGACCAGGAGACGACCGAGGCATTCAGACAGCGCATTCTCGAGCGATTCGCCTTCCGCCCACAAGGGGGTGCCTATGCCGATTACCGGGAATGGGCGCAAGAGGTCGAAGGGGTCAAGCGGGCCTATCCATTTTCCGGCTGGGAGCTCGCCAATCATCCAGAGGATGGGCCGACTCGGGGGTGTGGCGAGGTTTTTGTATTTGTCGAGAGCGAAGCAGACCCGGACGGAATCCCTACGATGTTGGGCGAAGGGGGGCGGCCTCCGGATCCAGAGGTCGGAGGGCTTCTACAAGACGTGTTTGACAGCATCGAGGCGGACGGCACGGGGCTTGCGTCTCGGCGCCCGATCAATGATTTCATCCGGATCTTTCCGATCCACGCCGAGCCGTGGGACTGGGAGGACGGGGGCCGGACGGTTTTTAATGTGGTCGTCCAGGGACTGGCCTGGGTGGCCGACACGGACACCGTCCAGACCGCGATCGAGGACGCCCTCGAGGAATACGTCTACAGCCGCGAAAACTTCATTACGGGGCTCGATATCCCCCCGCGGCGGGACATCATCACGGAAACATCGGTGGGCGGCGTCGCTGGACAGATAGCGGCGGCCAACGGCGGGGCGATCGGCGGTATTGAGGTACGAATCGGATCAACGCCAATTTCTGGCGGCATCTATTACCTGTCAGAGGGTGAAAGGGCAAAGATAGGCACGGTGACATGGAGCTGAGCGACTGGACAAAGATTTTTGACCTCTTGGGGTTCCGCTCTAGGGTGGCGTCGCTCAATCCCCGCCGTAGGCTCACGGAGTTTTTCGAGGGGCTAGGCGCCGGGCCGCTCCTCGTTAGGGAACATCTCGCGTCCATTCTTGTCGAGCCGTGGCCGGCGACAACGACGTTTCTTTTAGATTGGTCGGAGCAGTTCGGCGCGGCCGAGGATCTGACGGTATCGGAGCTCGAGGCCGAGTGGGCGGCGACTGGCGGCCAGGACCCGGACTATTTCATGGCCATGGTCCACGCTGCCGGATTCACCTCGCTGTACATGCACGAATGGTGGGACCCATCTTCAACCACATACCCGATCCCAAGGGACCCGTCCCCTCAGTGGATCGTCGACAACGCCGGCGGCCGGCTACTCGTCAACGACATGGGGCGCATAGACAAACATTATGTAAATCAGTTTCGGCCGATAGACCGATCTGATTTGGATCAATTTGAATCGAGCGGGGACGTGTTTTTTGGCCATTTTGATGGATATCAATGGTATCGAAAATTGTATCCGCACGAGGATTATCCCTATGAGGCACCCTATTATTTTGTATTGTGCGCGGAGGTATACGGTGTCCCGGCGCGGATAAACTGGGATCGGTTGCGATTTTTGGAAAATCTCATCTTCAAACTGAAGCCGTGTCGACAGCGGTGTGTTTTGTTGGTCATCCCAGACGGCGAGACAGATATCCAGGATGTCATTGAGGAGACAGATCCCGAATACCAGGACGCGATCAGCGCGGCGGATGACATCAACGACCAGGCATAGGAGGAGACGTGGCTACAACAGATGCAAGAATTTTCAGGATAAACGACTACATCGCGGCCATCAACCCGGCCCAAATCGCCGTCGAGCCGGCCAATGATGCCGACCTCGGATATCGGATGTATGGAGGAAAAGACGCGGCGGGGAATGTTCAAAAATGGCTCGCGAAGGATAAACCTGCACGGATCGATACTCTCCAGCTCATCGGGGCGGACACGGTATCGGAGGCAGGTCTTTTGCGACATGACAGCGCGGGGAACGTGACCGGGAAGCTGATGACGGTCGCTGAGCTCAATGCTCTGCTCTCGGACGGCCCCATCGGTGGAGTGTCTGAACATAACTCATTGACAGGCCTCCAAGGTGGTGCTGTCGGGGAATATCTCCATTTGACCGATACCGAATATACGTCGCTCCAGGATATGAATGCCTTGACGGCAGGATATATCCTGTTTTCTGACGGGAGCGCTCCCACCGGGGAGGCCGGTCTTTTTTGGGACACAACGAACAATAATTTGTTGCTAAATGAACCGACAATTACGTCGACATGGACATCTCTTGTGATTAACGGAAGCGGTGCTAAAAACACATTAGAGGTTGTGAACAGTTCCTTCGTACTAGGGGATGGGAATGATTTAGATGACACTTCTTATAGTCGGGTCATAGGAGCATTCAATAGTATATCTGGTGAAGGGAACTTTCACGACGTATCGGGCTACGACAACACTGTTCAAGGGGATGCAAATTGTCAGTATGCCATGGGGTACGGTTGCCTCGCTTCCGCCGCTTATAGCCGCGTATACGGTCTTACGAGCACGGTCTCCAATGCCCATGCTGAGGCGCGTGGTGTAGGGGCGTCATCGGTGTGGCCCGGCGCCGAACATTTCACCGGTGGGCAGCTGAACGGGGATTATAGCTCTCAGGGGATGGATGGCATGATCCTACAGGCGAGAACGACCGATGATACCAATACTATTATGAAATTCAACGCGTCTGATAGCGATTCTCCATTGTGGTGTCCCGACGAATGTATACAGACCTATATTGTAGAATTATTGATTTCTACAGACCAGGCAGGAGCTGGAGCTAAAGAGGGATTTGCGTGGTATAGATTTCCGATAGTAGTGATGAGAACAGAACCGGATTTTAACGCCTATATGATCCAGAGCAAATTAGAGACAATTCAGATTCGTGGAGATGGGGAGACACTAGGTTCTTGGGGGATACAAGTAGACGACACCGATAACGTTGTTGAGATTGAGGTTATAGGACACGCATCGCCGTTTACCACCATAAATTGGTTAGTGCACGTCAGAGCCGGTTTGCAGTTACATACTGATTTCTACGTATCGGGGACGGGGGGATGATGAGAGCTTATTACATTAATTTAGACCGCTCCCAAGATCGTAGACGCGCGATGCAGGCGGCTTTCGAGCGGAATACGCTTGTCCGGGTATCTGGAGTTGATGGAATCGCGTTATGGGGGGAGCCAGGGGAGTATGACGATATGGGACGCTCGATATGGCGTCCGGACGCTCGGGCAAAATTGGTAGATGATAATGTGTTGCACGAACACAGCCGGTTGTCCCCTGCTGCCGTGGGCTGCAATATGGGTCACCGTGATGCTCTAAAAACGTTTTTATCGACAAACGATGAATGGTGCATAATCCTAGAAGATGACGTGGAACCGACCGTTAAAGGAATGAATATCTCCAATATCAGCCCGCCGAAAAACTATGACATGCTCTATCTGTGCTCGGCGGACCACCCAGGGGACCGGCTGCGTGTCAAAGATGAAAATCGCGTCTGGCTGTCACGAACTCTCATGGGGTACATGATCAATCGCAGGGCCGCCGAGATAGCGCTATCTGCCATGTTCCCCATCGTGTTTCTGTCCGATTTTCAGATATCTGTGTGTTGCTTCAAGCTGCTCGCCGAGCATGGATTGGACAAGAAATGGGCAAAGCGCGGAGTGCCATTGATTGATGAAAAATTCGAGGCCCGGGCCAAGCCGAGCGAAGGATGGATAAGGCATTCCGAATACGCAAAGAAATCGACCATGACGGCCGGTGGGACAAAGCCATGGATGGACCCATGGCGGGATATACGATGAGGAGGCGGAAATGAAAAGTAAAGTGAATGAACTTATTGGAGGAGAGGCGATCCTGGTAGATGCTCGCTGGCGAGGGAACATCCCAACCAACTATGCCATCATGAGGAACCTAGAGCGTATCACAAAGGCGCTGAAGCCGTTTCGAGAACAGGCCCAGGATCCGCCGTTGTCATTGGCCATGGAAAAAAATGTTGATGAGGAAAAACAAAAGCAGGGTCGGGAGGCCCTCGCGGAATGGCTCGAGCTCGAGGTCGAATGGGATCCATACCGAATCACGCTGGGTAAAATCTGCGGCACACTGGCTCACCTGTCCGAGGCTCGAGAGTCGTTGGACGACGAGAAACTGGCCGTTTTGAATGAAAACTTTTCGGTTGCGCTCGAGCAACTCGGGATCCTCGTGGAAGGAGAATGACCATGAAATGGATTATTTTTGCTTTTGTACTCGGATGTGGTGGTGTTGCCTATCCACCGTGTCAGACACCAAAGGCGGTCCGATGTGCTGATGGGGAGGCCCAGAGGTGCGAGGGTGGCCACTGGTACCCCGACATGGACTGTGAGGCCGCTGGGATGGCCTGTGAGCTGCAACAGGATGACACGGTTGTCCGATGTGTACTGAGAGACGAGGTGACGCCATGAGTCATTCCGAGGTTGTGAATTTTGCGCGTGATATGGAGAGGCGCTGTGATGTCCATATCGTTGATGAATCTCAACTCAACTGGATCGCGGCGTGGACCTATCGCCGGATGAAAAAGCAGTACCAAAAGCACATCGATAGGCTGCGCGATGAGCTGCGGCCGTGCTGTCTGTGCGCGGGCGATGTCTGCTTTGTGGTTTTGCCATTTGAGTTGGGTACAACCGAGCTCACTCCTCAGTATCAGGAGGATGTCATCACCCACGAGTGTCAACACGCGTTCGACGTGCGCGGGTATCCAAAAAGTTCGCTGAATTGGGCGAAGTGCTACGTGATGGACCAGACGTTCCGTGCCCATGCAGAGGGGGAACCGAATACGGCCGAGGCCGAGCTGCAATACTGGCGGTCAGGTCAATACGATCTTCCAAAGCTCTCAGCGAATCAATATCTGATCTGGAAGGAGAGCGCAGCGAGAGTGTTTACCGAGGGATGTACTACCAGGCGCGAGGCGGTGCTGGCCCAGGGAGAAAACTGGCGGCCAACACAACCGGCGGCTAGACATGCAATCGAGATTTTGAAGTCGTTTGGATACGACGGGAGGTCATCATGAATCAGACAAAAAAATGGTATCAATCAAAAACACTATGGGTGGGGCTGCTCGAGCTCCTGTCGCCCATCGGCGCTCACCTGGTGGCTGAAAACCTGATTCAAGAATCGTATGTCGTGGCGGTATGCGGTCTGCTTACACTGGCTCTCAGGCTCGTAACTGACAATGGGATTGTCAAATGACAAAATCACTTCCAGCGCTGTACCCCGGCCGAGCCACACCTGCATCCTCGACCTATCCAGAGGGATCGTTTAAAAATGAGACTATCGAGGGGGCTGATGACGGCACTCCTGTTGAGATTCAATGGGCTAATCAGATGGAGGCGTTTTTCCAGGCGCTTGACTCCTACACGGGCATCTCTCCCAATGGAACAGTTGACACGGCGCTCGCGTGTCAACGAATGATCGGTTTGAGAAGTTTGGTCAACGGTACTACCCGTCCACCTCACGCCTACAAAGATGATGTTTGCTCTGGACTTCCGAATGAGCAATGGCAGGCTCCTGGCGATGATCCTAACTTTCTCAATGTGGGTCACACGGTAATCGATTCTTGCGTCGGGTGGTCCTACCCGAAGGATAAGCCGGTTTTGTTTTTGGCGTGTGATGATAATGCCGTCCGCTGGATTGATGAGCCGTGGGATTACGACTGGCCTTTGAGTCTCGGGTCTCCGCTCGGCATTTCTTACAACTCAACACCATCCGATGTGCTCGGTGTATGCTCAGATGCGAGGTATCTATATGTCGTTTATCGGGTGGCTGCCGATGACTCTCTCCGTGTGTCCAAATATGACGTTCAAAATTTCAGTGGATCCTACATTTGGGACGTTGCTATAGGAGAAACGGTCACCGATGACGACGATGTCGAATATATCAAAATCATTGTGGCGAGTGGGGCTACTGTCGCCGTGAGTATTCCGCGGGCTGTTAGTACAAATGGTGTGGCCATTATTGCGAAAACTACTGGCGCCGTCGCAAAGGGAAATGGAAACAACGCGGCCTACACTATCCTCGGTAGCATGACGCACTATGGGAATATCGTCTCAGACGGTTATCACGTATTTTGGATCGGAAAGGTTGGCATTAGCACGTTGACATTCTACCTCGCGTCGGCAAAAATTACGAATCCAACGACATCTGACTACTCGTTGAATACGCTTGCCAGTGGTGTGAATGATTCTGACGCCCACAAGCACTTCAAGGGACTTCTCAATGTCGGAGGGCCGAATGGAGTTGTCCTTGTGCACAATGCCGATGGTGAGATTAATCAGTTTAGAAAGCTCGATGATGCGTCATCTGGGACACGGAAGATTACACCGTTTACGTATTTCCCGATGATAGTACATGGCGAATATTCGCTTATGTCGGGACATGATGGCCTTAACGCGTGGTTTCATCTCGTTGGATACGACCTGGCACGGGACGAGCCGGTGGCTACGGTCTGCAAAGTCCCTCTTGGGTGGTTCGGCAGGCGAGGCGGTAACGCTGGCGTCGACAACTACGACGACATCGTGCCTGATCGAGTGTATTTGGATTGGTGGGGATTGTCTGTCGACGGTCCGATTGGTCGTCTGCTCTTCGATGGACGAGACATGTGGGCATCATTTAGAGGTGGCAGATTGTATCGGATATGCAATCCGATGGCGAGGTAAAAAGGAGGTCATTATGACCAGAAGAATGATATCGGCTTCTGCTGGAATTCCACTCGGAATACCGCTGGATCTGTTTCGAGAAAACGAATATTCAGAAGCGCCGGTCACGTCGCTCGCAGACCGATTGAAAATCAACACGGTTTACCTGCTGTTGGATGGCGCCGTGACGTCTGAGGAAAAAATCTTCCTATCGATCAAGGCGCGCGATTCGGTTGGTGCTCACGACGGTGGTCTGTCTGCGGCGGCGCTGGTGGACTCTGACGCGGGCTGGTCGGTAGACGCGTTGATAGGAAAACGCGTCTACAATCTAACGGACGGAAGCGTTGGGGAAATCACAGATAATGACGAAACCAGCGTGACTGCTACCATCGCAGGCGGTACAAATGACGCGTGGAATCCTGGCGATAACTATCTGATCATCAATGGAGAGGCACGATTTGCCCATGCGATAAAACCTTGGGAAAGTGAAGATTTTGATTTTTTGGTTGTGATGGATTTATGCTACATTTATGCCAATGAAATATTTGAGATCTATCACGATAACACCGACGATGTATCTCTATTGGATGGGTCGAATGCGGAATTTTCTGCTGCGATCTACCGTGACTAATGAGTACGTCAGGCGCAAAACGACCCTCTGTGTATTCTGGCGGTGTCCTGATCGACGGACGAGGATTACCGGGAAAGCGAGTCTACAGTGGGGGTGTTTTACTCGATGGTTCCGCACCAGGCAATCGTGTGTATTCTGGCGGTATTTTATGTGAAAATAAGTATGTATCAATAACTCATTCGAAAATATCTTTTGCGTCGATATGGAAAGGTGTGAGTGGAAATATATTGGTTGATTGGGGTGATGGTTCTATATTTGAGAAGTTTGTGCTAGTGACGGGTGGTGTTAATGTCAATCATGAATATAATGCAGGAACGTGGACGATAAAAGTTTATGGTGATTTTTATAAAGTTTCTCATCTTTCAGCCAATACTAATTTTATTGTTGACATCTCATTTATAGCAGAATTGATAAATTTAAAATATTTTTCGATTAATTATAATAATATTGTTGACATCTCATTTATAGCAGAATTGATAAATTTAAACTATTTTTTATGTCATAATAATAACATTGTTGATATCTCGCCTTTGGCGGGATTGATCAATCTGACACATATTTACCTTAACAACAATAGTATCAGCGATATCTCGCCTTTGGCAGGATTGACTAACTTGAATCTCCTCTATCTTTACGATAACAATATTATATATCCTAGCGAGGGGATTGAGTGGCCTACGTGGGATGGGATGAATTTTAGAATTTATTCTGCCGGATTAAACGAAGACGAAGTCGATCAATGCTGCATTGATTGGGATGATTCTGGATCGCATGATGGCGTTTACGATATTT
>Ga0307427_1000518_pt1 | contig 24081 bp, 14 predicted proteins | sample SalMarWE160190MG_FD_202162 | JGI IMG/M metagenome (GOLD analysis project Ga0307427, IMG submission 202162) | Salt marsh sediment microbial communities from the Plum Island Ecosystem LTER, Massachusetts, United States - WE1603-190 | ecosystem: Environmental > Aquatic > Marine > Intertidal zone >... | reverse complement strand
CACGACGGCACCGTGGCGGGGCTGCTCTCGAGCATGGACCGAGCCGGCATCTGCCGGGCGATCATCTGCGGTGTCGCCACCAAGCCGGAGCAGACCACGAAGATCACCGACTGGTCGGCCTCGGTCGCCTCGGAGCGGCTTGTGCCGTTCGCGTCGGTCCATCCCGATTTTCCCGATCCGGAGGCCGAGATCGACCGGATTGCACGAGCGGGACTCAAAGGGCTCAAGTTCCACTCCTATTACATGGAATGTCCGCTGGACGACCCCCGGTGCATCCGGATCGCACGCGCGGCCGCGGCGGCGAACCTGGCCATGGTCTTCCACACGGGCTACGACCTCGGGTTCGAGAAGGCCGATGTAGCGAGCCCGGAGCGTGCGCGGCGGCTGCACGAGGCCGTCCCGGACCTGCGGATGGTGGCGGCGCACCTCGGCGGTTGGGAGCAGTGGGACGAATCGCGGCGGCACGTCGTGGGACTGCCGATTTACCTTGAGACCAGTTTCTCCCTCAGCCGGTGCCGCCCGGACCTGCTGCTCGACATCCTGGCGAACCACCCGCCGGAGTACCTTCTGTTCGGCACCGACGCGCCGTGGACAGACCAGAAGGAGGCCGTGGAGAGGCTGGCGGCCTTGCCCGTCGCAGACGATCTGAAGCGCCGGATGTGGGAGAACGCGCACCGTTTCGCGGACCTGCCGCTGCCAGGCGGTCGGTAAAACATGACGGGCGGCATCGGCGCCGCAGGCGCGATGCCGCCCGTCATCCGTCCTATCGTCGGCACGTCTGTTACTTGGCCTTCTTCTCGTCCGCCTTCTTCTCCGCCTCTTCCTTTTTGGGCTCGGGTTTTTCCGGCCCAAGTGTCGAGGCGGCCTCCAGGAGCGTCTTCAACTTCTCGCCCGCAAGGATGGCGATACGCTTGCCGCCTTCGACCATGGCGTAGCGGAGCGGCTCCTCGTCGAAGAGGGCGGCCACCTTGGCGTCCACCGCTTTGGCCGAGATCAGGATGGCGGCCTTCTTCTCCTTGCCGGAGACGGCGATGCGGACGGCCGGCTTGTCGAGGCCGAACCGCGCGGGCTCCTTGGCGTCGTAAGCGGCCCAGCGGACCGCGTCGACGTCGACGGCGGCCTTGACCACGTCGTCGGCTTTCGACTTGTCCACTTCCACGTCGGGTCGACCGGCGGCGTCGGTGCGGAACCACTTGTCGTCCTGCTTCAGAAGTTGCACCTTCGTCTTGCCGGCCTGAACGTCGAGGCGCTCGACGTCGCCGGAGAGGAGGTCCACCAGTTCCTTCGAGAGCGGCTCGCCCGCCATGTCCTTGAAGAGCGACATCGGAACTTCGAAGACGAGATCGCTACCCGCCATGCGGCCGGCGATCTTGGCGTCCTTTTGGTGGGCGAGGTGAAGCGTTTTCTCGACGGGCTTCTCGCCCTCTTTCTCAGGTTCGAGCGTCACGGTGACGGTCAGTTCGCCCTGCTGGAGTCCGAACGGTTTGAAGTCCTTCGTCGCGGCGACGAACTTTTCGGCCTTCAGTTCCTTCAGGTCGTCCAGGCGGTCGGTAGCGAAGAAGCCGCGCCCCTCCTCCTTGACGGGGGCGGTCATCGTCCACGCATCGTCGGTCTTCTCGAAAACGGCCGTCCGGTCCGGCGCCTTGATGGCGAGACGGGTGGCCTTTTTCGGCTCCAGCGAGAGGACCTGCTTGTCGAGCACCTCGAGCCAGTTCTTGCGGAGATGTTTGAGGTCCTTCGGGTTGATGCGGCCGATCCAGTCCTCGCGGATGTTCTTGACGAGGGCGGGAACGTCCTTGCCGGGGCCGCCGATCGCAAAGCCGGACGCGGCCGACTCCTTCTCCATCTGAACGCGGACCGAGCCGGCGGGCTTGAACCCTTTGGCGATGTCGGCGCGCTCGCCCTCGGCAAAGTAGAGGACCTTCAGGCCCGCGAGTTCCTTGAGAAGGTCGTCCACGGCAGCGGAGTCGGCCTTCGTGCCGGGGCGGCCTTTCGTCTTGACGTTCCACTCGCCGTCGGCCTTGACCAGATCGTACGTGATATCCTTCTCGGTCTCAGCCAGTTTGGCCGGCACATGCAGGTTGACCTCGGTCGCCCGGTCTTCCTCGAGCGCCATCACATGCTTGTCCCTGAGGTCGGCGAGCCCCTTGTTGAGGGCCTTGAAGTCATCGTCCTCGACGCCGACAACCGACCTCGAGTCGCCGAGAGCCAGGTAGACCGATTCCTTCTTCAGGTCGGCCCAGGCGCCGAACTTCAGGACCACGGCCTTGACGGGTTCGGGCTTGGGCTTTTCCTCGTCTGTCTTTTCATCCTTCTTGTTTTCGCCTTTCTGCCCGTCTGCCTTCTTCGGTTTTTCGGGCGGCTCGCCCGCCTTGTACAGTGTGACGACGAGGCGCGGCTTCGCCAGGCCATATCGCGCCAGGTCCTCGGCCTCGTCGGTCACGAAGTCGGCGGCCATGACGCCGAGGGCCTTGCGCAGGATCTCCGACGTGGCGTCGGGGTCGGCGCGGGCGGCCATCGGTTTCGACAGGATCCAGCGGTCCTTGTTCTCGTCGGAGCGGTTGATGCGAAGGGCCTCCTTGTCGCGGTTGATCTCGATCCGCACGACGTCGTCGCGAGCCAGGTCCACGAGGTTGCGGCTGCGGAACTTGCTGACCCGTTCGCGGGCGCGCTCCAGAAGGTCGTCGCCTTCGAGCAGAATGGCCTTCCCGGCATCGGCCACGCGGACATAGAGGCCCTTGCCGACGGCGGCCTTGCGGCCGATCTCGACCGTCACGGTCCGCTCCGGCTTCTCGTCCTTCGCCTTGGCCTTGAGGGTCAGCCGATACGCCGGCGGGTCGAGGCCGAGGTCCCCGAGGGTCGGCTGCCCCTTCTTGCCGGGGTCGATGGTCCGGCGGTACCCGCCTTCGACGGCGGCACGGAGCAGCCGCCGGACCTCGTAGTCGTCGGCCGGGCCGTCCACGGGCGCCGCGAGGCGCCACTTGTCGTCCTTCTTGACGAAGGCCGCCCTCGGTCTCATCGCGCCGTCTTTGCCGGCCTCTTCGAGCGTGGCCTCCGTCAGGTCGTCCATCGCCAGGTCTTTGATGAGCGGCAGTTTATCGGGGGGTTTCTCGGGCGGTTTCCACTCGCCGGTCAGTTCCTCCCGGTAGATCGCGATGATGACGACCGCCAGGACGGCGACGACCGCCAGGATCAGCGTGGTGGTGTAACGCATCGTTCATCCCCTGCGAACCACGTAGACCAGAATGCCTGCGACCAGAACAAGGATCGGCAGCCCCACGATGATCAGGACTTGGAGCGGCAGGTGCCACCCGCCCAGGTCGCCGATCCGCCGGGCCTGGAGCACCTCGGGGCTGACCGTAATCAGGTGGTCCCTGCCGGATACCCAAAGACACGCGTTGACGAACAGTTCGGCGTTGCCGGGAAATCGGTCCTGCGTGACGATCCCATCCTGGGAGAGCACCGTCTCACGGTAGAATGCCACGTGGTCCCGGGCCAGGTCGGCGTCGCCGAAGAGGACCGCCTTCTGGGTCTTGTCGCCCACCTTGCGTTCGACGGCCACACCGAGCGGCAGGGGGCCTGCGAGGTCCTCGGCATCGTCTCGCGTGGCCCGGTTCTGGACCGCCTCGAAGACGACCGTGTCGGCCCAATAGTCGCGGCCCCCCGGCATGTCCACGATGGGCGAGACCTTGAGGTCGTCGCCGAGGTCCTTTTTGGCGATCAGTGGCGAAGCGGTCAGGAACATCGTTGGCAGCGCGCCCAGCGGCTTGGTGATGTCGTGCTTCTCGTAGCCGGTGAGTTCAACCTGCGCGAACGCCTTCTCTCTTCCGGCCGCATCGACCACCACGCTGTGGACCGCCACGGCGTTGAACTTCGCCTCGACGCCGAACGTCTCGAACAGGCTGCCGTACGGGACGGGCTGTTGGAACATGGTGGCGGGTTCGCCCAGGATGATGGCCGGTGCGCCGCCCTTGATGGCGTCGATGGCCGCGCGGTAGGCTTCTTCGGAGGGCGGCGGCATGCGCATCCGTGGATCGCGCGGAGGCGGCGGCACGAGAACCAGGATCGTCTTGGAGGCGTTCTCAGGCTCGGGCATCTCGGAATCCGGCGAGAGGAGCCAGTCTTCGACGATGAAGTTGGCTTTGCGGAGGCGTTCGGCCATTTCGATGTACGGTCCGCGCGCCCCGCCGCCCATCATGCCCGGCATCGGCGGCGTGCCCGTCGTGGCCGGGCCGCCGGAGGTGACGAACAGGATCGCCGGCTTCTTTTCGTACACCAGGCCGAGCAGGGCGCTGGAGACGGCCGTCTCGCCCGCGAAGAGCCGGTCCGGCACGTCCGGCATCCCATCGGGGTTCGGGTTGTGCACCCACACGTCGTCGAACGAGATGACCTTGATCTTGTCCGGTAGCGTTTTGACCTCGTCCGAGGTGACGGGGATCTTCGCGTCGGCCAGGGCCTTCTTCACGGCCTGGAGTTTTTCGGGCGGAGTGATGACCTCGAGGCCTTCGGCGTCATCCTCGACGGGCTCCGCCACGTCGTCGGCGCCGGCGGCCGTGGCGACCTCCTTGAGTTTGTCCTGGTCCTTGAAGGTGGTGCGGATCACGCCCGCCTCGGCGAAGGTTTCGATGAGGACGACGTCGCCCCGGTCGATGTCGCGGCGGACGGCATCGAGTTCAATGTCCTCGACGTCCGCCTGCTTCTCAAACTCCTGGATCCGCACCCGGAGCGGCTCGTAGGTCTCCTTGGCGGCGTCGAGGATCTCCTTGACGGTGGCGGGCGGCGGGGCGTCCTTCGCCTGTTCGAGGACCTGCTTGAAGGCGTCGGGCACGACCTCGAACTTCTCGCGGACCTGCCCGAGGTGTTTCTTGGCCTGCGCCAGCGCCGACGAGTAAGCCGGCAGGGCCTGGTCCGTGAGGCCCTGGATGTTGTCGGCCGCAATGTCGCCGATGAAGCGCAGTTGCCGCCAGACCTGGGCGACCATCATGAGGGTTTCCACGGCCTGTTGCGGCCCGTCCTTCCAGGTGCCGGCGGCCTCCTCGATCCGTTTCGCCTCACGGCCAAGAACGTCGGCGATATCTTTGTTCAGCGCCTCGTAGTCCTTCTTGATCAGGCGCTTGGGTTTCTTGAGTTCCTTCGCGTAGCGGTCCCTGAGCCGCTGGACGAGTTTCTCGACGCCGCCCGGGTCCAGCACCGGGTTCACGTGCTCGACCGTCACCCGCGCTGAGGCTGTGTCGTAGCCCGTCAACAGGCCCTGGACGCGCTGATACCGCTCTTCGGAGGCAGGCGCCTCGGGCGCGTGTGAGTAAAGGTTGGTGATCCGCACGTCCACGTCCACTTTTTTCAGGAAGGCCTTGGAGCGCGGGCTCAGGCTGAACCGGCCGGCGGCGGTCCAGTCGTAGCGCGTGTGGCCGCGAAGCAGCGCCACCGAAAACCACACGATGACAGCCACGAGGATCGTCGCCAGCAGAACGGCCACGGCGACGTTCGAGCCAAAGCGTAGCCAGCGGCGCCGCTGGGTCATTCCGCCTTCGTGTCCTGCGGCGGGCAATTGCCGAGGGCGCTCGGAGTCGGATTTCGGATCGGGGGTTTCTATCGCCATCTGCGGCTCTCCAGAACCTTAACCGTAAGGAACAGGGCGTAAGCGGTCAGGGCGAGGAAATAGACCACGTGCACGAGGTCCACGACGCCCTGGCCGAAATCCAGGTAGTGCGTGCGCACCGTCGCATACTTGATGATGGAACGCAAAGGGATGATCCAGTACCGCGAGGGCACGGCCGTCGCGACCCACGGCCCCAGCATCGCCAGCACGATCAGGATGACGAAGGCCGTCACGGCCGCAATCACCTGGTTCTGTGTCAGCGATGAGGCGAAAAGCCCGATCGACACATACAGCGCGCCCAGGAGCGCAAGCCCCAGGTACCCGCTCGCCACCGGCCCGTACTCCGGGTTGCCGAAGGCGGCCAGCAGAACCACGTAGATGAGCGTCGGCGCGAGCATCGCCAGGTAGAAGATCCACGAGCCGAGGAACTTGGCCACGACGACTTCGATGTCCGTAACGGGAGCCGTGAGCAACGTCTCAATCGTGCCGCTCCGCTGCTCCTCCGACAGACTGCGCATCGTGACGATCGGGAGAATGAAGATGAGGATGAACATCATGATGTCGAAGATCGACCGCATGGCCGCCGGCGCGCCGGGCCGGAAATCGGCCAACGCGAAGAAGATGCCCGAGATGACCAGAAACAGCGCCATAGCCACGTACGCGATGGGCGAGACGAAGTAGGCGCTGACCTCGCGCCGGGTCAGAAGCAGGACTTTCCCCATTCTCCAGGCTCCTCATGTACTTCAGTCCATGTATTCAGTGGACGTTTGTGGCTCGCCTCAGGCGGCTTCCTTATCCACGGCCGACTCCCCCGCGACGATGCGGGCATAGAGTTCCTCGAGCGTCGGGGCCAGGCGGTGGATCTCGCGGAGTTGCCAGCCGCGCTGGGCCACCGCCGCCCAGATCGCCTCCCGCGGGTCGGCATCGGCGGCGGGCATGACGACCGCGCGGAGCCACCCGCCGCCCATCTCCTCGGTCGTGGCGTCGGCGGCGCCCGCGACCTGGCGGAGGGCGCGTCCGACCTCCGCGGGCCCCTCACCGGCGTCGCCGGTGCGGAGTTCCACGACGACCTGCTGCCGGTGGGCCAGGCCCTTCTTGAGTTCGTCGAGGCTGCCGGCGGCCTTGATCTGCCCGTCGGCGATGATCACCAGGTGCGAGCAGGTCTTCTCAACCTGGGGCAGGAGGTGGCTCGACAGCAGCACCGTGTGTTTGCCGCCGAGCGACCGGATGAGTTTTCGCGTCTCCTCGATCTGGGTCGGGTCGAGGCCGATGGTCGGCTCGTCGAGAATGAGGACCGGCGGGTCCGCAACCAGCGCTTCGGCCAGCCCCACGCGCTGGCGGAACCCTTTCGAGAGTTGCCCGATCAGCCGCCGCCGCACCTCCTTCAGCCAGCACCGCTGGACGACGCGGTCCACGGCGGCACGGCGCTTGGCCGAGGGGACGTCCTTCAGCGCCGCACGAAACGCCAGATACTCCTCCACACGCATCTCGGGGTACAGCGGGACGTTCTCGGGCATGTAGCCGATCGAGGAGCGGACCGCGAGGCTCTCCATGAGGACGTCGTGGCCGTTGACGCGCGCCTGGCCGCTCGTGGCGGGAAGAAAGCCGGTCAGGATACGCAGCGCGGTGGACTTGCCGGCGCCGTTGGGCCCGAGGAAGCCCACAATCCGGCCCTCTTCGACCGAAAACGTGGCCCGGTCGAGCGCCAGCGTGTTGCCGTACCACTTTGTGAGGTTATCAATTTCGATCATCGCGCGCACTTGCAAAACCCTCCCCTGCCGCGAACCAAAGGCTGGACGAAACCAATACTTAAAACGAACCGCGAGGGCGTGTCAAGGGCTCGGCTGTTTTTTTTGAAGCGCGTCGCAACGATTTCTGGAGACAAGAAGGTTCCACGAGCCCTTTTCGCGTATCAAGGGCGCCGGCGCTTCGCGGGGTTATCCCCCCGCGACGAGGCCTTGCCCGGCAGCAACTCTGCCAGTTCGCCCAGGCGGGTAATGGTAGCGCAGTCGGCGTGGACGTCCTCGCGGTCACGGTCGATCAGCACGGGATGGATGCCGATCTCGCGGGCGCCGACGACGTCGGCCCAGTAATCGTCGCCCACGTGGACGGCCTGACCCGGGCGGCAGTCCAGGGCCGTCAGGCCGCGCAAGAATATCTCGCGGTGCGGTTTCGACGTCTCGACCGCCTCGCTGGCGATGACGGCGTCGAAATAGCCGGCCAGGCCGAAACTCCACAAATAGTCTGTGAGGTCGGCCGCCCAGTTGCTGATGACCCCGAGGCGAAAACCACGGTCCCGCAGTGCCGACAGGAGTTCGTGGGCGTCGGGGTCCAGGATTTCCGGGCTTCGCGTCTCGATCTCGCGGATCGCCAGCGTCAGTTCCCGCTGAAGGTCGTCTCCCCGCAGATCAAGGTCCAGGGCCTCCGACAGGTGATCGAGCCACATGCGGCTGGCCGCACCCGTGTTCATGCGTGCAGCGTGCCTTCGGCGGCGGCGTGCCACGGCCCGTCGCGCCAAGTCGTTTGCTGCAAGCACCTTGTCTCGGGTCACCTTGTAGCCGATCACGACGAGCGCCTGGTGCAGCAGGTCCAGATGCCCGAGTTCACTGTAGACCAAGGTGCCCCCAACATCGAAGAACACGACCTTGATCTGTTCGAAACGGCCCGGATTGGCTCGCACGGTCCTACGGATAGCCACGCCCTGCCCACTCCTTTTTGTGTGCGGTCACCGCCTGATGCGCCCGTCGCGACGGCTCCGGCAGCCGGTAGCGCGTCGCGGTTGCCAGCACCCACCGCTCGGCGCTCGCCAGATCGATCCGGTGGCCGACCGACACGTACACGGGTTTAACGCCCGTCCGCGTCCGTAGGACCGTTCCGATTCGCTCGCGACGATCTACGAGAGCCGCGCGGCCGCCGCGCCGTAGGGCCGGCTCTCGCCTTATTGTACCGATGAGACGGCTCTTTGCGCAGCCGATCGTCGGCACATCCAGCGCCAGCCCGATGTGACACGCCAGTCCAAGCCGGCGGGGATGTGCTCGTCCCTGCCCGTCGCAGATCACCAGATCCGGCCGAGAGCGGACCTGGCGGAACGCCTTGAGCGCCACCGGCACTTCCCGGAAACTGAGGAGTCCCGGCACGTACGGCCACGTTGCCCGCATCGCGGCGCAGCGGATCTCGATGGTCTCGAGCGTCTCGATGTCCATGACGACGACGGCCGCCGCGATCCACTCGCCCGCCCGCCCGCCCGAAACGTCCGCCGCCGCCACGACGTTGACCCGATCGAGAGGCGGCCGTTCGACGACTCGATCCGCCAGACGCTCCTGGATTGCGACGGCCTTGTGGTAGTTGGTGGTCCACCGATGGAGCCGCCTGACCTTCATCGCGACTCCTTCGGCGCTTTGGCGGCGGGCCGTCCGGGCTTTGCCTCGGCCTTCGGCGGCGCGTCGCGGACCTTTTTCAGCACAATGTCGTCCCAGAAGATGACGCCGGCCGGCCAGTATGCGTACAGGTCCACTTTCATAAACGTCGGTGTGTGCGCGGGCCGGGTGGATTCCGGAATGAAGTCGGCCGTCACGCTGTTCCACCGGCCTTTCCCGCCGGAAGGATGAACCTGGCGGCGGTACGTCTCGCGGCGCTGGGCGGGGTAACCGTCGGCCGCCTCGAACGGGTGGTACCCCTTGAGGAAGATCTTCGCCGTCGGCGCAAGCGTCTTGTAGCGGCACGAGAAACGATAGGTCGCGCCGGCCTCGATTGGGATCCAATCGCTGTAGAAGGCGAGACCGTACGACCCGGCGGTCCCCTTGTTCATATCGTATTTCAGGACTTTGCCGGGGCCGTCGGGATTGGGCGCCCACGCCATCTGGCCCTCGAGCGCCTGCCAGTAGGCCGGACCGCTGCCGGACGGACCGGGCTGCTCGAAGCCGGGATTCTTCACCAGGTTGGGCCCTTCGCGCCAACGCCGGTCGATCTCGGGGTCCGCACGCAGCATACGCAGCGGGTCTTTCGGACGCTCCATGCCGAGGATGTCGAACACCGCGCCCGCCATCTCGACCGGGATAAGATGATGATTCGCGCAGGCGTAGCGTCTCCTGAAGACGCGCGGCCGCTCCAGGTTGTCGGTATAGACGGCGAGGAGCCGGACCTCATACGGCTCGGCGCCGGCAACGTGGCCGGTCACGACGATGTCGGCGTGAAACCGCCGGCGCCCGATGGCGGCCAGTTCCGCGGGCGGTGTGTCGCTGGAGACCTCGCGGCCGCCGAGCACCTCCTTGATGCTGGAGGAGTCGTACACGATGGCCCCGATCCGTTTGGCCTTGAACCGGAGCATCTGCTGCACCTTCTCGCCCAGACCCTTCTCGTCGCTCGTGACGGTCAGCGGCAGGAAGGCGACGCCTTCGGCCCGTCCCGGTTTACCGACGGGCGGTGCGCCGTGGGCCGCCGCCCATGCCATCGCGACGGCAAGAATCGCGGTGAGACGGACCCGAAGGTAACGTTGCATGTTCATGGAGACGCGGCCTGCCGGAAGAACTTCACACTGCGCCGAATCTGCTCGATCTCGCGCGAGGCTGTCTCGTCGGCATCGGCCGCAACCACGAGCACCAGGACCAGGACGCACCCCTGCCGCTCCGCATAGACGGCCTTGCACCGCGCGGGTTTGCCCGAGAGGATTGCGTTTCCTTCGTAGACGATCTCGAGCGCCCTCTGCCCGCCGAACGTGGCGGGTCTCGGTTCGGGCTTCTCGACGCCCAGGTTCTCGGCTGCCGCCTCCGCCTGTTCGGCCACAACGGCCTCCAGCGACTGGCCTTTCTTGAGCGTCAGAACGCGGACCAGCGCGACGGCCGCCTGATCCTCCCGCACCATCTCCAGCACCGTGACCGGACCGCCAACGTGGTCGGGCACCTTCCACCGTGTGTTCGGCCGGCTGATCTGGAACCCGTAATACGGGTTCCGCAGCACCGGCCCCACGGTCTGGATGGGCAGCCGCCCTTTCGGCGGCGACGCCTTGATCGACCGGCTTACGTTCTCCAGGAGCATAGGCTTGGCCGTGACGCGACGGTCGGCCACGGCGAGCGAAACGAACCACGTCAGCCCCTCGCCCGACAGGAGCAGGTTGCGGAAATGGTAGGTCGTGCACCCCAGCCTCGCGGTCCCACCAATTCCCTGCACGTTATAGGCCCTGGCGCCGCCGGGCACGGTGGCCGCCCGATGCTCCGCCGCGACCTCGTCGAACCGAGCGGCCCATTCCTGCTGGATGGGGCGGGACGCCAGTAGGGGTTCGGCCGCCTCCTCGTTTTCGCCCGCCTGAGCCGAGGCGCCGGCCACGGGGGCGGCCGGGCCGGAGCCGTAGGCCGGACGCACCGACACGTAGGCCTCGTCCGTCAGATCCGCGACCACCACCGCGCCCGATGGTTCCACCACGTGAATCACATAGGGATACGGCGGCACCCAGAGGCTCAGCCCGAGGCGGGGGTTGCGGTACCGTTCATTCGCCAGGCCCGGGACGTCTGCGGTGGGCGGTGCTTCGGCGGAACCCGCCAGACGCCGGGCCTCCGACAGGCTCGTTGCCTCGGCGACCATCGGCGTGGACTCCCACACGCTGCGGAGCACGCGGCCGCTTGAGTCCACCAAGTGGGCCACCCGCTCTACGCCACACGACCAACCGACCGCGCTGCCGATCAGGTTGTGGCCATCGCCGGCGGCCGGCAGACCTCGGGGACCGATCACCTGGACCAGGCACGGGTCCGGCAGCAGGGCGCCGAGCGACTCGTCGATGACACGCCAGCGACGTGTCTGTCCCGTCCTCGCGCCGCTCAGCAGCGTGGCCCGAAGCGCCCAGGACAGGAACGTCACGCCCTTCTCGATCGGGATGCGTGCCGAGGCGCTTTTCTCGCCGACGGTTCGCGTCAGGGCCAGCGCCCCGTTCTCCACTCGCCCCGTCACGCGCCACTGCCTGTCGCCGCTGACGACACGGCACGTCAGTGCCCGCGGCCGGAAGTTCGCATCGACGTCGGCCGTAATCATCTTGTAATAGCCGAACCGGGCGTCCCCCCGGCTTCGGCGCAGGAACCGGTTGGTTTGGAGCCGTCGGCCGCCGTCGGGAAACGCATACACGCTCTGGGTGATGTAGCCGATCTTCTTCTCGGCCAGGTAAAGCGACTGCCACTGGCTGTGCAGGAACTTCGCCTTCGGCGCGGCGGCGGGTTCCCCGGCATCCGCGGCAAGGGCAGCCGAGGCTGCCGCACTGAGGATCGCCAGCGCAAGCGCCGCCCGGCCGCCGTTCGTGCGAGATCGCTTCATCAAAAGGTCCAACGAACCCCATCGGCCGCAACTATAGGCCGCCTGGACGGCACAAGTCAACGCCATTCGGCTGACCTGTGGGAAGGGCCTGACCCACCAACGGCAATGGCTGTCGCATTTTACTTGCGCCTGACAGCCCTGGCGGCTACAATGAGCGGGTGTCGAGTGTGCGCGGCCGGAATGGAAACAGGAGGTGTTTGGGTTGGCCTCGACGATTGGCAAGTTTGTGAACAAGGTCATCTGTGGCGATGCAGGTCTGGCCCATGTACCCGGAGGACGTGTCGCGTACGGGCGGTCATCCCGCCCCGTTCCCGGTCGTCTTGCCGCAGCGCCTTATCCTCATGTACACGTTCGCCAACGTGCCGTCGGAAGGGTTCGCGGGAGATATTCTCTTGGATCCTTTCAACGGCTCCGGGGCTGCGTGTGTGGCTGCGCGGTCCACCGGCAGGCGGTTCATCGGCATTGACATCAGCGAGGACTACTGCGCGATGGCGCGATACCGGCTGGAGCCCCGGCGCTTTCCCGCGCCGGACATCATGCTCCGCCGCCCCAAGATGCGCAGCGTCAAAGCCAGGCCGCCGGAGCCTGCGCTCTTCGAGCCGTAGGGTGGGTGCTCTGCACCCACGCGGCGCCTCACAACATGGTCACCCTTCGGGATGACCATGCTAAGCGCCTGTTTCCGAAGCGCAGGAGGAGGTAGCGCGTAGGGTGGGTGCTCCGCACCCACGCGGCGCACTGCTCAGAACATGGTCACCCTTCGGGATGACCACGCCACCCGCCTTCCCGCGCCGGGCCTGAATCACTTGGCCTTATCCCGGCCCCTCAGCCGCAGGTCGTAGAACGGCAGGTAGCGGTAGTACACCTCGAGGGTCAGGGCGGCGACGGCGGTTGAATAGACGCGGCCGCCGAACTGACCCCACCGCGTGCGCGAGTCCCAACTGCCTGCGGAGGGCCCATCCCGGCGTTGGGCCTTGACGAGTGTTTCGCGGATCTCGCGGTTCCACTGGTCCCATTTCGGGCCACCCAATTGGTGCATCGCCATCGTGGCGTAGTACCAGTAATAGAGGTTCGTGTCATCCAGGTTCTGCGGCCTCCAGCGGGGCTTGTGCTTCAGGATGTAATCCACCGACTCGGCGGTCCGCGGGCTGCCGGGGTTGTAGTCGATGAGCATCTCCGAGAACAGCCCCTCGGCCGTCATGGCGGGCGACGGGCCGCGACCCGGCTGGTACTCGTAGAGCCCCTTGTGTTTGCCCTTGCGAACCTTGTCGAGCCAATTGGCGGCCGAGCGATACGACTTCCGGGGAACCTGGAAGCCGGCGATCTCGGCGCTCTTCAGCGCCATCAGCGCCCACCCGAGGACGCTGGTGTCGTTGTCGGCTCGCGGTTCGTACCGCCAACCTTGGTCGGGGTTCTGGGCCTTGAGCGTGAAATCGACCGCCCGTTTGACGGGATCGACGAGGCGCTCATCGCCGGTCATGCTGAACGACTCGGCCAGGAGCATCGTCGCGAGGCAGTGGTCGTACATCTGTCCGCCTTGCCGCAGGTCGCCGTCCTTTTTCTGGCCGGCGAGCAGCCAGTCGATGGCTCTCTGGACGTTCTTGGCGTGTTCGCTCGGCCCTTTGGCGCCGCGGGCCGGCAGATGCGTGTGCCCGGCGCCGACGAACGCGAGCGCCGCCAGGGCCGTCACTCCCACGTCCTGGCCGGGCCGGGTCCCTCGGCCGTCTGCGCGGCGGCCCTTCACGTCGTAGTTTTTCATGAAGCCGTCCACGTCCCAGCGACCGTCGCGGCTCTGATGTCGCGCGCACCAGATGAGCGCCTTGCGGACGGCCTCCTCGCTCTCGGGCGTGCCGCCGAGTTTCTCGATGGTCTCTTTGCGGTCCGGGTCGGTCCGGAGGCGGTAGACCTGTTTCGGAGGCAGCGGCGCCGGCGGGGCCGTCACGTCGGCGTCTATGAGGACCGAGGGCGGCAGGGCGGCCGCCGTCAGCAACTCGCCGATGACCGGCGTGGCGACCGACTCGGCGGCAGGAACCGCAGACGCCAGCAGCGTTCGCGCGTCGGGCTCGGCCGTGGCTGTCACGAGCGGTTCGGCGCGGACAGCCTTCGGTTCCATCCGACCGCCACCCGCAGGCCGCTCCAGCCGCTGAGCGGCAAGCGACACGCGCGGCCTGACGACGACAGGCGGCTGCTCCGGCAACACCGCACGCGGCGCCGTGGGCGCGGCGGACTCGGCCAACTCTACCGGCCCGGTCGGGGGCGGCGGCAGGGCAACCGGACCCGATTTGGCGACCTGGATTTCGATCGTCGGTTCCGGCCCGGACGGCACCGCCGCCACGACGGCTGAATCGAACGCCTTGGGGCCGAGTGCGTCCGGGCCCACACGCAACTGCTCGGCCGCCTTTGGTGCGGCCACCGACGGGGCCGGGGCCGAGGCGACCGGTCCCTCGGCCCGCTCGATCACAACGACCGCACGTGGCCCCGGCTCGGTCTCGGCCATCCCGTTCGAGTGCGGCGCAGGCTTCTTCGGCTTGACCGGCCCGATGGCCGGCGGCAGCGCCTCGGTCAGGGCTACGTCGGCCGGGGCGATGGCCGGGCCGCGAACCGGGTTCGCGTCCAGAAGGACGGCAGCGGCGTCGGCAGCGGTCGGCGACGCGATGGTACGCGTCAGCAGTGTCGTGTCGATGGCGGGCTGAGCGCTCGGCGCCTGCGCCAGTGGCGCGACGGAGGTTGCGGCAGGCTGCGGCGCCGGCGTCTCGGCCCGCAGGCTCGCCAGGGGTTTGACGCCGGCGGTCTCGAGGGCCGGCTCCGCCGCGATGCGGATGGGGCGGACCGGCAAATCGCTCGTGACGGGCGCGATGTCGAGGACGTCGGCCGGTTTGACGGGCAGGGGGGCGACTCGGGCGATCTCGATCGGCGGGAGCGTCACCTCCTGCGGCGGCATCTCGGGCAGCGCGACGGGCGCGATGTCGGGCGGGACTTCGGCCGGCCGCTCCGTCGGCGTCGGACGAGGCTTCAGCGCGGCTTTGACCGGCGCCGGTTCGGCGCGAGAGAGGACCACCGGGCGTGGCTGGAGCGGTTCGGCCTCCTCGGCCCGGCGGATCGCCTTGGGCTGGGCCTCTTCGAGAGGCTCGGGCGGCAGCAGGTCGAGGCTCGGGGGCAGTTCGGCCCGGGCCGGCACGGGTTCGGCGAACTCCTGGGGCCGGTCGGGCAGGGGCGCGATTTGGATCTTCCGGGGCACCGGTTCGACCTCGGCCAGGGCGACGCGGGGTTCCTGCACTTTGGGCGGTTCGGGGGCGGTCATCTGGTCGGATTTCTCGACGGCCAGTTCCGCCGTATCGAGGCGCGAGAGGTCCGCCAGTGCCGCACGCAACTGGCTCGACAGTTCGCTTTCGGCGAGACCGGGGATGCTGACGGCCACCTCGAACCGCTGTTCCTGCTTCACGAGTTCCGCCACACGGTACGAGATCTGCCAGATCGTAAAGAGGCTGAGGGCCACAAGGTGCAGGATCAGGGAGACCATCATGGCACTTGCCAGCAGCCCCGGCCGACGCCGCAGCCGCGCCAGGGCGAGCAACGTCAGAGCCAGACCGACCAGGGCCAGGACCAGGCCGATGAGCGGCCAGGAGAGTTCTCCGAGGATATGTCCGATCGCCAGTCGCCGCGTCCGGACCACCTGAAAGACCTCGTGGCTCCGGGCGTAGTAGATGGCGTAGGTCTCTTCTTCTTCGCGGTTGCTGGAGAAGTAAATGCCGAAACCTTCGAGGCTGACGGCCGGATCGAGTTCGTGGGCAGCCGTGTTGACGGGCACACCGAGGTTCTCGGGCGGCATGAGGCCGGCGAGCGGCCCGAGGGTGACCCGTGACCGCCAGAGGTCGTACCCACCCCGGCCGCCGGCCCGGTCGGATGCGAAGTACAGCCACCGTCCGTCGGGCGAGACGGTCGGCTGGCCGTCGTTGGCCTGGCTGCACACGACGTCCAGACGGCGTGGCGCCGCGGCGTCGTCCTGGAGGTCCAGCGCGTAGATGTCGTAGTCGTTCTGGTAGAGTTCCTCGCGCAGCGTGGCGCGCCAGGTCTTCTCGTCGGCCGCATCCTCTCCCTCGACGGGCCGGTTCGAGGAGAACAACAGGTGCGTGCCGTCCGGGGTAGCGGCGGGGTCGTACTCGTTGAAAGGCCCGTTGACGCGCGGGCCGAGGTTCTTCGGCTCGGACCAGGCGGCGCCCGAGTGGCGTGAGACGTAGAGGTCGTAGCCGCCTTCACCGCCGGCACGGTTCGAGTAGAAGTAGAGGGTGGCGCCGTCGCGTGCCAGTGCGGGGCCGATCTCGTCGGCCGAGGTGTTGACCGCCTCAAGGGGTTTGGGTTCGGTCCAAGCGTCGAGCGTCCGGTAGGCGACGTAGATGTCGGCGTCGCCTCCCGCCTTGCCGCGCGTGAAATAGAGTTCCTGCCCATCGCCCGACAGGCACGGATCGTAATCCTGCTCGGGCTCTCCGAGGCCGGCGAGCAGACGGCCGGCGTCCCACAGGACCGAGCGAAGCCCGAGGCCCGGGCGGCCGGGCCAGGACCGCTCGCCGTCGGAGTAGAAGACCTCGGTGCGTGGCCAGAGGATGAAGGCCACGAGGCCCGCCACGACCGCGACCGGGACCGCGATCCAGGCGATGCGTGCCGGCAGGCTCCAGGTTTTGGCGTTTGACGGCATTGGGTTCGCGTTAACGGCGTATTCGGCGAGGCTACGTGCCTCGGCGGACACTGCCGCGCCGCGCAAGCGCGGCGGCTAACCGGGCTTGCGGCTAACGGGGCTTCCGACTACGTTCCGCCCGGGATGATGGTCGTGAGGAACTTGCGTTTGACGGCGTGTTTCTCGCAAAGGTTCAGCACGTTGACCGGCAACTGGAGTATGGCCTTTTCGTCGCCGCGCACGACGACGGCCTGTTCGGGGTTCTCCTTGACGGCCCGGGCGATGAGGCGTTCGAGGTCCTGTGCCTTGTATTCGACGCCGGCGATGACGTAGCGGCCGTCGATGGTGACGTTGACGATGAGTTCGCGGGGCGTGGCGGTGATGGCCCGGGCATGCTGTGCCGAGGGCGGGTTGACGAGCATGTCGCGTTCGATCTCGGCATAGCGTGTGCCCACGAGGAAGAAGATGAGGAGGTTGAACACGACGTCGATCATCGGCGTCATGTTCAGCAGTTCCGTTTGTTCCTCTTCGCTCTTGCGGTCGATACGCATGGTTGTCCACCTCTGCTTGGACGGCTTGTGGCGATTCGTCCCGACCCCGTACCACCGGCGCCTCCCGGGGCCGGCGGCACGCGTTATTCCGTTGTCTCTTCTGCGACCGATTCGATGAACTCGAGCGACAGGTTATCCATCTCGCCGACGAGTTTTTCGATCTTGGCCATGAACATCAGGTACAGGACGGCGGCCGGGATGGCGACCGTCAGCCCTCCTGCCGTCGTGACGAGGGCCTGGTAGATGCCCTCGGCCAGCAGTTGTGCCTTGCCGAGGGCCTCGCCGGTTGAGACCTGGCTGAAGCACTTGATCATACCGAGGACCGTTCCGAGCAACCCCAAGAGCGGGGAGATGTAAGCCACGCCGGAGAGGACGCGGCAGTTTCGCCTGAGTTGGCGGACTTCGCGGGCGCCGGCGTCCTCGATGGTCTTTTCGATTTCGGGCAGCGGCCGTTTCAGGCGTTTGACGGCCGCCTGGAAGATCCGCGAGATCGGGCTGGGATTGGCCTGACAGTAGGTCAGGATCTTCTCGCTGTCCAGAGGACGGGCCGCCACGAGGCTGCGAAGGTTCAGGATGAACTGTGGCGGCAGGATGCGGCGGCGCCGGAGGCTGACGGCCCGTTCGAGGGCAAACGCCAGCATCACGATACTCAGCAGGTAAATCGGATACATGATGTACCCGCCCTGCTGCAGGAGTTCGTAGACGGTGGGTTCCTGGGGTTTCTCGGCCTCCGCTTCGGCCGCTGCTTCAACCCCGCCTTCGCCCGGCGGCGGGGCGGCCGCGCCGGGCGCAGGTGCAGGCGGCGCCACAGCGGGCGCCGGGGCGGCCACTGCGACACCGGCGCAGGCGACCACCAACGCCACCAGCGCAAGAACGATGGCTGCGGGACGGCGATGAATCATCGTCGAGTTCTCCTTTTCATGCGTCGGCCGGGACAACTGCCGCGCTCCCCTTTGGGTCGCGGCTAAAAGGGTCGCGGCTGAAACGGGTCGCGGCCCGGACGTTACTGCTTCAACTGCTCCCTGGCCGGGCCCGCCCATTTGGTATCACCGTGCTTATCGACAACCGACTGGAACGCCTCGCGGGCGTCCTTGGGCTTGTCCAGATTCTGGTAGCACTTGCCGATCTCGAACTGCGCAGCCGCCGCCCACTCCTTGTAAGCGCCCCAGAGCGCCACAACGCGCAGGTACGCCTTGAGTGCCTCGCGCGGGTTGCCCTGTGCCAGAAGCGTCTCGCCGACGTAGAACTGGCTCTTGGCGGCCGTCTCGGTGTCGGTCGTCGCGATGACCTTCTGGAACCGGGCCCGCGCCTGGTCGTGGCGCTTCAGGTCGTACAGCGCTTTGCCGAGGCCGAATTGCACATCGGCTATGGCCTTGTACTTGGGGTAGGCCTGCTCCAGAGCGGTGAACGTGGCGACGGCCACCTCGAGCCGGCCCAGCAGCGCCTGCGACTCGCCCAGCCTGAGCCGCGCCCGGGCCGCGTGCTCGAAATCCTTGTACTTCGGGTCAAGCAGTTTCGAGAGCCGCTCGATGGCCTCGGTAGGCTTGCCGGCCTGGGCGTACGCTTCGCCTGCCTGGAGGAGGGCCTCGGCCACCAGGTCGCTCTTGGGGGCTTCTTTGACGAGCCGGTCGAACATCGCGGCCGCCTCGGGATACTTCTTCTGGCGCCAGCGGCACCAGCCGAGCCGGTACAGGATGTTGTCCTTCAAGCGGTCGTCCTTGGCGGCGGCCAGGGCCTTTTCGTAGAGGCCGGCGGCGTCGTCGAACTTCTTCTCGCCGTAAGGGACCTCGGCCAGATAGAAAAAGGCGTCGGCGGCCAGCGGGCTGGTGGGGAACTTCTGGGCCAGCGCGCGGTAGGCGTCGGCGGCGCCTTTGCTCTTTCCCGCTTGCCGGAGCGACCATGCGAGTTCGTAGGCGGCCTGCTCGCGGGTCTTGTCGTCCTTGGCCTGGGCCGAAAGTTTGCGGAAGACGACGGCGGCCTCTTCGTATTTCTCTTCCTTCTCGAGCGCCAGGCCCAGCCCCAGCATCGCCGACGGGGCGAGGTCATGGTCCGCAAACCGGTCAACCATGGCCTTGTACGCCGCGCGGGCCTCGGCGAACTTCCCGGCCTGCGCCAGCGCCGCCGCTTTGTAGTACAGGGCCTGCGCCACGAGTTGGGAGTTGGGATGTTTCTGCGCCAGCCGTCCGAACGCCGCCGCTGCCTCGTCCACCGAACCTTTCTCCGTCATGCAGGTACCCAGGCCGTAGAGCGCAAACGGCGCCAAACGATGGTCCGCAAAGCCCTCGGCGACGGCCTTGTAGTGGGTGGCGGCCTGGTCGTACTGCTTCTCGGCCACGAGGGCTTCGGCGAGTTGATACTCCGCCTCCGGCCGAAGCGGGCTGCCCGCGTGCTGGCTGAGGAACCGGCGGAACGCCGTGACGGCCTCCTTGCGTTTGTCCGCGCGCACCAGCGCGAGGCCCGATTTCAGCAGCGCGTCGTCGCGATAGCGTTTGGCCTCCTTTGCGGCAAGATACTTGCCGAACGCCTCGGCCGCCTCCGCGTGCTGCTGCTTCTCCAACAGGCAGTTGCCGCGCAGGTACTGGGCCTCCGCCAGCAGGGCCTTATCGACCTTCTTGGGGTCGAGCCGCTTGAGGAGCGTCACCGCGCCGTCGTAGTCCTTGTCGAAGTACTTGATCCAGGCGAGTCGGAAGCGTGCGGCCGGGACGTCGGGCGAATCGGCCCGCGTCTCGATCAGTTTGGCGTATCGTTCGGCGGCGCCCTTGTACTGCTTCTGGAGGAACCGGTTCTCGCCGGAGATGAAGAGCACTGCGGCGGCAAGGTCGTCTTGGGCGGCCTTCTGGAGAAACCGGTCGCAGAACTTCTCGGAATCCTCATGCTTCCCCGCCCGGTACAGGGAGGCGGCGGCGGCATACAGCGCGCGGGCCAGGTCCGGATGGTTCCCGAACTTGGCGGCAAACTGCTGGTACGCCGCAGCCGCATCGTCATGCTTGCCCTCGGCCAGAAGGGCATCGGCCTTGCCGAGCAGCGCGTCGGCCGTCCGCGGGCCGTCACCGGCGGCCAGGACCTTCTCGAACGCCGCGCGGGCCTCGGCGGGCTTGGCGTCCTTGAGGTACGCTTTGCCCAACCAGTACTGTGCTTCGGGGTCCTTGGTCTCGGCCTTGAGGATGGCGGCGGCCTTGCGGTAATCCTCCGAGAGGTACAGGCACGTTCCGGCGTAGAGTCGGGCCTTCGCGGTGCGCGGGGCTTTGGGGAACTTCCTGGCGCACTCGCCGAACGCCTTGGCGGCTTCGGCGTACTTCTTGGCCTGGAACAGGGCCAGGGCGCTGTTGAACGCCGCGTCGGCCGCCATCGGGCCTTTCATCCTGGCAACCTCGTTGTACACCTCGGCCGCACGGTCGAACTGGCCGGACTGGTAAAGGCTGTCGGCCAGGTTGAAGCGTGCCGTCTCGGCCAACGTGCTCTTCGGCGCCAGGGCGAGGAACTCCTCAAAGGTCTGCCTCGCTGCATCGAACCGGCCGGCGCCGAACCGCGCGAGGCCCAGGTTCAGGTGAGCCCGCTCGATGAGGGCGTCGAATCCGGCTGCCACGGCCGGGGCCATCTTCCGGAGCCGCTCACGCTCCGTCTTAAGACGTTTGTCGGCGTTCTTGCCGGTCAGGAACTTCTCGACCAGCGGCGAGAGCGTCTTCTCGACGCCGTCGTAATCCTTCAGGAGCACGAGCGCCTCGCCGCGCTGGGCGCGAGCCCAATCGGCCAGGTAATGGCCGGCATGGTTGCGCAGAAGCGAGTCGAATGTGGCGGCGGCCTCCTTCGTCTTTCCGACGGCGACCTGGGCCTGTCCGAGATAGAAGAGGGCCTCGGCCATCTTCTTGAACTTGGGGTGTTTGGCGCGAAGTTCGGTCAGCGCCGCGATGCTTTCGTCGTTTTTCCCGACGTGCCGCAGCGCCCTGGCCATACCCAGCCGCGCGTCGGCCGCCTTCTCATGGTTCGGGTGCTTCTTCAGAAACGAGGCGAACTCGTCTGCCGCAAGGCCGTACTTCTTCGAGGTGTACAGCCAGATGGCCATATTGTAGTCGTCGGAGGCCTTGTCGCTTGCCGCTTCGGCCGCCTGCGCGGGTTGCCCCACGGCGCCCGGAATCAGCAGGGCCGCAAGGACGACAAGAACGCTCCCGGCAACCCGGTTCCTCGGTGCAAGGTGTCTCATGTGCTCTCCCCACGACGTGATCGGGCAAGGGGCCGTTTCCCCGTAGTGTCAAACACGATGGCCTGGATACGGTTTCTCCAAAAGCCGCCGCCGAGAATTGGACGCCGGCCGCCGCCGAGAATCGGACGCCGGCCGACGCCGTCAACGGTGGCGTCCGGCGGCTGTGACCCTGGCGGCCGCTGCCCGCAACCGTGCTGCCGACTCGATTTCGAGCGTCAGGTGTCCGGTTTCCGGCTGGTCGTATGTGCTTTTGGGGAAGTGCATTGCGCCTGCTCCATAAGACTTACGTCAAAAAGCCGTTCGCCGGAACCCCCGAAAACGCGCTTTTTGGCGTCCGAATCTGCGTTTTTGGGCCGCCAGGGGCGATTGGGCCGTTTTTTGTTAAGATAGGTAACGCAAAACTTTCGCCGTTTTCGTCCGTTTTCGTCCTTTTTCATCGTTTTTCGTCCTTTTTGCTCCTTTTTGATCCGTTTTTGAGGCGTTTTCAGGGGGACAAAATTGATGTAAGTCACCCATGCCAAAATGGCAGGCCGGACGGGGGGCCGCAAAGGCCCGAAAAGTTGTTAGAGTTCTAACAAAATCCGGGGTGGGGCGCACTTTTTGTTAGAGTTCTAACAAAATGGCCGAAACCGGCAACGGCCCGTTCGAATGCGGAATTCGGAATGCGGCCGGCCACGGCACCCTGGCAGGGCGAACCTGCCGTGGCTCGACCGCGAGCCGTACCCGTGCCAGGGAGGACGCTGAGAACGCAGAGAACAGCGTTGAGTTGGGTAAAGGCCAGAGGCAACACCAAGGTGTGCCACGGCCGGTCCCATTCGGCTTCGCTCAGGGCAGGCTTGTCCGGCCGTGTGTTGTTCAATTCGGGATCGGGTCCATTTCCAGGAGTGAGCGTGGCCGGGCTCGTTGAATACGCGGCGGCGCTTTCGAATGCGTGCGGCCATGAGGTCAACATGCACAGAAACGCACGGCCGGACAAGACCGGCCGTGGCACACCGCGGATTGAACGCCGGACGGCAACGGCGACAGCCTGAAAGGCTCGGATTCGATAGCCTGGGGCAACGCCCCAGGTCGCCAGGTACGCCGGCTCAACCCGTGAATCAAGCCCTGAAAGGGCGAGACAAGGGCGCGGCAGAGCGTGTTATGCCGCCCTGCCAGCGATTGCTGGAGGGGGTGATCGTGGACTAAAGGCTGTTGGCCCGTTCTGGCGGATGTCAGCCTTTCAGGCTGCGTGTGCCCTGCGACAGGCGTGCCGCCGCAGGCACGCGATGCCGCAGCATCGAACAGCAACGAGGACGACGAGCAGCAGAGAGAACAGGCTTCAGGGCCGGGGCGAATATCGTAATCTGGTGCGTCCCAAGCGACGACAACGAACAGACGGCTGGAAGAAATCCGCTTTTGAATCCGCCCGCCGTCCCGACCATCGGGACTATGGCGGAGGCTGCCCGCTTCCGACTTGACAGGGACTTGCTCATAGATGGCTGTTTCCGGAATGCTTCACTTTCCGGGCGGTGTATTCCTGCCCTCAGCAGCGTCTAGAATCTGTCTCAGCTGTGCCGCCACGTCTCCTGAACCAGCGCCCTTACCTGCGGCCTTGACCGAGTCAGCGGCTAGGTCATCCAGTGCCTCACTCAAGAATGCGCGAATTGTAGGAGACGCCTTGAGCAGGAGTTCCAAATCCTTCTTGGGCAAGACTGCGAGTCCCCGGGCAATCAGGTCGGGCCCGTCGCGAGCCTGGATCATCGCAAATGCGAGCACTTGCAGCATCCTTTGAGTAGGCAGAACACGGGCCCCCAAGACCACATGCGCGACCAAGGAGGGGTCACGAGTATGGACCGCCGCAAAACAAACCCACTCGGTCACCACGAGAACAGGCGAGATGTCTTCGTCCGAGGCACACGCCTCAACAACATCATCGAAGGCCTTCAACAAACGACCACGATACCGGTCAGCTTCGACATCCAAAATGACGAGTGCAGCGGCTATCGCCAGTCTGGCCTTTGGCGATGTCGCCCTTGGTCCCGCATCCGTCAGCGCATCGCTTAGACCGTCTGGTCGCATCCTAACCAGGAGCGGAACGGCCGCCTGCGCCAAGTCGGGCTCAGCCTGAGTGAAGGCTAATATGCGCCGGCCAACCTCAGAGTCGAGTGACCGAACGGGCACGCAGGGCGTTCTGAGCGCCGTCATCGCGGCAGAGACGCGCTGGCGCCAAAACTCGCGTTTGGCCGCATCGCTGGCGTCCGGTGGCGCATGATGGAGTTGGCCTAAAATGATTGCGGTTGCCCGCCTTGCGAAACGAGGTTCCCTACCAAGGATTGCCACTCTCAGGAGGACCTCCTGCAACATCGTAGCATCGTCCGACGCCTCAAGTCGGGACTCAATGAGTTCCTCGCCGTCCGGGGCGTCGGCAAACAACAGCAACGAGATGGCGTCGGCCACCACAGAAGCATCATCACTTTGCGTTGCTGATCTGCCGACGCTTATGACCGACCCGCGCAAGAACTCCGGAATGCGACCGCGAGCATAGGCCCCGAGCAATCTGACGGCCGTCGCTTGCTGCTGCCGATCCGTCGCCCTATTGTACAAGTGCACTAACGTTGCGATCCTCTTCTCCTGGCTGCAAGTCCCCAACATCGTCTGCAATGCTGCAAGGTCCGCAGCTGGATCGACCTGCACAATGAAACGGTCGTAGCTTTCGCCTCCGTCTTCGGAGCACGCAGAAATGCCCGAAGCGCACAAGACCAGAAGGAAGACAGCCGACCGTCGT
>Ga0307427_1000517_pt1 | contig 24097 bp, 24 predicted proteins | sample SalMarWE160190MG_FD_202162 | JGI IMG/M metagenome (GOLD analysis project Ga0307427, IMG submission 202162) | Salt marsh sediment microbial communities from the Plum Island Ecosystem LTER, Massachusetts, United States - WE1603-190 | ecosystem: Environmental > Aquatic > Marine > Intertidal zone >... | reverse complement strand
ATGCGATCCCCTGTAGAAAGGTGAAAGTGTTCACTAGAAAGAAACTCGTTGAAGAGCGAAGAATCTCTTTATAAACAAGTGGTTAAATGCTTAAAATGTTCTTTCTTAAAATGGAAGATCCGTTATAGACTTCCTGTTTGATAATTTGTCTAACGGTTCTTTCATTGAAATCACCTCCTTGAAATGAATGAGCCTCCCTAAAAAGAGAGGCTCTTTGGTTGATTGTTTACTTTTTTATTTAGTCATCATCTGTCTTGTTATTGTTTTTGATGAATTCTTTGTTCTCCTCCTCTAGCTTTGCTCTACATTCAGGACAGATAGAATGTGTAATCGCTGTCTCTTGATTGTCCTCGCCAACCTCTTTTTCTCCCATTATCTTTCCGCACCATGCACACTTAATAATGAATTTCATAGACACCTCCTTTCAAAGACAAAAAAAGCCCCCAGGAGTTCTCCCAGGGGCTCGGTTCCGGATATTGTATTGGCTGATTCAGTGGAGAGTGGTCAAAGCCGAGATAATGAAATCGCTTACTTGATCCACGTCATCGAGATTCACGCCTTTGGATCTCATATGCCTTTCAACGTCTACATCGATTTCGATAAAAAAGAGCTTCACGGTCTTGCCGAACACCACCACATCACCGGCCTCCTGTTGTTGTTGAAGCGGAAACATGGCCCTGTCCTTAATCGCCTGCAGGGCATCCTCACGAATGACTATCCTTCTCATGGTCACCTCCTTTCTGTGGGCACAAAAAAAGCGCCCATGACAAACAGCCATGAGCGCTCTATGGTTTAATTGTTATTTCTTACGCAGCTAATTTTTCTGCAGGTAGATCAATACTCTTTTCACCCCCTTTCAATATAAGGGTTAATACCTTCTCTGTTTCAGACATGACCTTGAGACAAGCAGTGTACGGAGTAATATTCAGCCTTTCTGCATATGCCTCTATGTATCTATAGGAATTGCCAAGGTACTTGTCGGCGGTTTTACCAACTAATTTGCAGAGGGCTTGACTAGACAATTCAGCCACAATCTCCTGAATGGGATCCTGTCCTTTTTTGAGACCTCCTTTAATCCTTTCATGAGCGCAATGAGCTAACTCGTGGAAGAAGACGCATTCTTCTTTTGTGGCTAAGGCGATTACCTTCTTCGAAGGTGAGTAATACCCCTTATATCTGTAATCCCCGGGTATTGCCTTGACCTCCAGTCCCCATTCTTGTGCTCTTTCTATGAGAGGTAGTTCAGGCAATTCTATCTTGGCATAATCAAGTTCTTCTCCCTGTGTGTCTTCATAGCGAAATACTGCTCGAGCAAGAAACCCAACTAATACCTCTCTTTCCTCTTCAGTCTCTGCATCCTCGATTTTCTTTATATGTGGCACCAGGATATAGAATGCCTTAGATCCCTTCTTGACGTAACGATTTTCTCTATTCCATTGCCTGATACCTCTTGCATCGTGAGTGCCTGACACAAACATTAAAATGCGATTCAATATAGACCACTTGGCGCTTGGTATGTCTTGTATGGGAAACATGGAATACGCCACCGCTTCAGGTATGTCGCCTGACTTGAACTTATCTAAAATAATACTTAGGACTTCTTTTACTCTATTGTTCATGTGATACTCCTTTCTGTTTTGTTGGTTACTGAATAAAAAACCCCTCAATCTGACCTGTACGATCAGAAAGAGGGGCTTACCTTTGGTTCTTATTAAAGATTTAGTTAGTAGAGTTCTTCTGGAGAATCATTATTGGTTTCGTCATCGTCTTCGACTTCTTTTTCCATTTCCCGCTCTATTCGTATCCGTTCATTCATCTCTTCTTCAATGCAGCCTACTGCACCGCCAATCCATGCGAAGTCTTGAATTTCAAGGTCGTCAAAGAAACCATCAAAATCAAACATTTAAATCACCTCCTTTCTTGCGTTAAGGTCAATTGATTAACTGAAACATGCCTTCTTAAACTGACAGTCAGAGCACTGCCATCCGGTATTTCTATAGAAGATGCGGTTCTCTATGGCTTTTAAAACATGATTTATAGAATGAATAAGACGTGTATGATCTGCCTCTGTGCGGGTCACATAATAGTGCTCAAAGGCAGGTTTCTTGGTCTTTACAAGAACGTCATATCTGACCAGGCAGGAATTGTCTGACGTTGAGACTTTCAATTTTGCCATTGCATAACTATAAACTGTCGCCTGCAGATCATATTCCAGCTTGAGACTTGAAAATCTTTGAGCCGATGTCTTTAGCTCTCCAACCATGTAGTTATTCTCTGAGTCACTCTCGATAAGATCAAAATAACCGACCAATGTCATCGGTAGATCGCCATTCCCATTGAGAATATCAGGGATTGAGATACTGAAGGGGAACTCCACTGCGACAATCTTCTGTGGATTAATCTCTGCGTGGAATAGTTTGATAAGCTCTATACCCTGATCTCGAATTGTTCCGAGATTTTCTCCCTCCTTAAACGTTATCTCTACCTCTGTCTTTTTAACCTCATTATCCATGACTGATTCAAACACAGCTATCATCTGTTCAACCGGGATTATTTCTCCATTCTCTTTCAGGCTCACATAATAGGTCTCTGCTGCCTTATGAATGGCTTTTCCAAAAATGAGAGCAGCTGGTCTCGTTTCATAGGGAGTTCCAAAAACGTATTGATGTGCGTATTTGGCAGGGCAAATGATGTAGGTATTGAGCTGAGAGTAACTGAAATGAAGCTGTACTTCCCTTTCCTGCCTTGGTTGTGGTTTTACGAGTTGTAATGCCATAATGTATCCTCCTTTCAAAAAGAAGGGGAGCAGAGAACAAATCCCTACTCCCCTTTAGTTATATGGTTTTGTATCAGTGTTATACCTGTTAAGCAGCCTTCCTTTTCAAGTTGTCGATAAATGAAGAAGCATCTACAACACTCAGATACCCCATCTTCACCCCAAAGACCTTTATGCTTTCTTCATCAAGATCCTTGCTGTCCATATCAACGTTTTTACCCAGGGTAACGATATAATTTAGCTGCTTATTCGTGACTCTGGCATTTCCTCCACCATTGCCGCCTTCTTCAGGGCTGCCTCCATTACCGCCTTCTGATTCCTCTTTAGGTGGCTCACTCTGATTGTCTTTCTCATCTGATATATGCGCATCTCCATTTTCAAGGTGGCTAATCTCCTCTGCACTGCAATACTCGACTCCGTATCCGGCAAACCTTAAAGACCGTGCAATAGCACGGGTTTCAGCCAGCTCAAGAATAGCAGGCGCAATCGTTTTGTCTCTCTCCATACTTGCCATTCCCAGACCAGGGAAATCTCCTTTTGCTGTAGTTGAAACTACTTTCACTACCGCGATATTCCCGTCATAGGTTACAATCTCAGACGTTATTGAGAGATGTTCATTGTCCTCGTGCGCCAGTCTTAGCCGTCCTGCGATTTTAGGGTGAATACTCTTTACCCACTGTTGTTCTCTCTTATCCCAGTGTGTCAGAATTACTATTTCATCCTCTCTAAACTGAGTACCATTTGTTTTCTTTGCCATGATTTTATCTCCTTATCTTAAGACATAAAAAAGGCAGCCAATCACCATGACTGACTGCCGCGGTTAATAAAACAACGACGTATCTATGTACGCCTTACCATTACCGATTAAGACCATTTATCCTATTAAGTTTTGATAACCACCTCCCTTCTGTATCGTTTTCGATAAAGGAGGCGATAAGTGAATACCTTCTGATAGATGCTAGCTATCTTTTTGGCGCTGGATCTCGATAGACCAAAATCAATTAATCGACAATACACATGCCAGGCAGATAACTTATGTTGTAGATAAGCCCTCACTTTTATCACCCCCTTTCAAACGCAAAAAAGGCAGCCGATCCAAATGACCAGATGCCTCTAGTTATTGTTTATGGCAGATATTATTCCGCCTACTTAAAGTCCTTGCCTATTGATTCACCTCCTTTCTCGTATGATTGTTTGATTGAAAAATATCTTGGCTGACGTCAGCCAGAATACATAGCCCAGATTCATAAATTTCCGTTCATTTGAGTTCATTTCCGTTCACGTTATGTAATCACAGTCATAAATCAGGAAGGAATAAATGAGATATGGTCTAGTGGTTGGATTTGTTGCGATGCAGTCTTGATATCGTTGCCTGTATAGCGCCAGAATCGTAAATTCATGCCACAATCAACGATCTTATTCAGACATGTATGTTTGCCTACGGTTTTTTGATCTACTGCCAGATTTGATATTTCAAAGGATCACCGGACAGCGCTGTCCAAAAATCCGCAGGTAGCACATTGTTAAAGAAAAAAAGGATATAACTATTGAACACTACAAGGAAATTGAGATATTTTTACTAATCACCTCTCCTTTAAGTAATGCCTGCCTCCTGCTTGGAGTACTGTTTAGTTATTACTGTTATCTTTACTGTTGGTTTTAATTAGAGTTCTTCCTGTTATTGAATACACAGTGATCGCACTTTGTTTTATCTTTACAATCTTTGCATATCAGTTCTGGTTTTTTTGATTTTGAATATTCTTCAACGACTATTTCTAATGTTTCTGTCATGGGTTTATTGAGAGACCATGCCAGTCTTCGTAGGTTGCAACTGCTATGGTATGATAGTTCTGGTGTGTAAGCCATGGGTTTCACCTCCTTTCCTGAAACGAAAAAAAAGGCAGCCAAAATTAATTGACTGCCCCTTGTTAAGGTTTATGGCGGATAGTTCCACCTACAATAAGACCCTACCTAATAGGTCATCTCCTTTCTACATTTTGAATGTTGTTTGATATTAGATAGACCTATCCCACCTCAACATCTTCAAGGTTTTTGATTATCTTGATGGTATTATCAGTGGTAGGATCTAAGCAGATAATTCTTCGATAAATCGTGATGGTGAGGTAATGGGTTGACCATTTTGACGTCTGCGGTAAGTAATAAATAGACGCTCCATTGCGCGAGTGATGGCTACATACACCAATCTTCTCTCTTCCTCCAGGTTCATGAGCTGCTGTATTGAATTTATATGTGGCAAAATCCCTTCATTGAGACCAGGGACAAAGACACACTTGAACTCCAGACCTTTTGCTTGATGAATAGTCATGAGGTTTACCTTTCCATTAGATGAGATGGAATTGACCCTTTGAGCCTCTTTGATAAGGTTACCTAAATCATCAACATCTTGAAGGGGGGAAAGAAGATATTCAAATGCATCCAGATATAGACCCTTAAGTGTTCTTTCTTCCTCATCTTCTAATTCACTATTTGGCTTTATCATCATATAGCAGGCTGCAATATCAAATGATTCGGAAAGAGATAGTTTCTCATGATGATCAAAGATATCTGAACTTATTCTCTCTATTAAATCAGTGTCTATTCCATCTGAAGGATATCCACTTATCAGATATCTCATTATGGTGATTACTGTCTTCATGTCCCTCCGGTTGTATAGAAATCCCCCATATGAGTTATACGGTATTTTCTCTTTGATAAGGGCTGCCTCAATAAGAGGCATTAGCCTGTGAACCCTTACAAGTATGGCTATATCCTTAAATCCGTAGCCTTCACTAATGAGCTCAACTATTCTGTTGGCGATTAACTCTGCCTCATTGCTTTCATTTTCTGCCTCTAATATCTGTATCTCCTCTCCATCCTCATTATCTGTAACAATGCATTTCTTGACCCTGACTTTGTTATGGGCGATAAGATTATTAGCCGCTTTTAAGATACTTCCTGTAGAGCGGTAATTATGAGACATGGTAATAGTTTTGGCATCGGTCCACCATTCCTTATCAAGGGATACAAAGATATCAGAACGGGCTCCTCTGAAACTATGGATGGATTGATCGTCATCTCCTGCCAGCCATATATTTTGATGGTTTTGAGAAAGTAATTTGACCAGCTCCACCATTACCTTTGAGCTGTCTTGAAATTCATCCACCAGGATATGTTGAAACCTGCTCTGATAGTATTCCAGTATTCTCTTATCCTTTCTAAACAACTGATAGGGGAAATACAAGAGGTCATCAAAATCGAGCAATCGTTTCCTTTTCTTTAATAGTTCATAACAGTGATACACCTTGGATAGTTTCTTATCCTCAGGCTCATTGGATTTTTCAAGATCAAGAGGAGAGATCAAATCATTCTTAGCAAGGGACATACGATTAAACAGTGATGATGGTTCCTCTTTAATATCTGCCTTATCCATAGCCTTATGAAATAGGTTCATCTGATCACCATTATGAATCAGTTTAAATGCATTTATGGGGTATCCTTCCGCTCTCAATATTCGATATCCAAGAGAATGAAAGGTGCAAACAGTGGCATTCTCTCCATTGCCATTTAACCTCTTTTCCAGCCTTGATTGGATTTCCAGTACCGCCTTCTTTGCGAATGTGATTGCAAGAAGGTTATTAGGGTTAATTTTATATTCCTCAATCAGATGGATAATGCGCTCTGTCAGTACCATTGTTTTACCAGAACCGACCACTGATAGAACAACCATTGGTCCATCTCTGTGAGAAACTGCCTCTAACTGTTGTGGATTTAATTGTATCTCTTTCAAGGTTACACCTCCTTTAAAGTAAAAGAGCGGCCAGTATGTGACCGCTCATCTGATGGTTTATGTTGATATGGATTTATTTATGCCGGTATGAGCTATGTTCTGATAGCTTTACCTCCTTTCAAAGAGTGTTCAGAATAGAAAAATCAAAAAATATTAAAAAAAATGCATTATTTTCATTTTTTTTGTCCGGAATGACTAGTCTACGGGCTATTACTATACCAGGGGTCATGATAATTAACTACTTCGCTAACAAAATAGGCTTTCTATAGGTAAATCTCTAATCGATTATTAGCCCCACTAAGTAGATCAATTACGACACCAAGCATAGGTTTAACCACAAACTACCATCTGATCAGATCAACAAATAGCCAGCATTGCTGATCTATCAACTTCATAACCTTCTTCATTTGCCTGCCATACAAAGATGTGATAATGTAATTGTCAGTGAGATGGTGACCACGGGTCCAAGTATCGGGATCATGTCTTTGCCCCGAGGCGTCAGGACAAGTTCCATAAGGGAATATTTAATCCTGTTATCAGGAGCGCCGACATGTGTGTGGTGCCGTCTCACTATCAATCATCCCCACCAAGATCCCTTCATTTCTGACTGATTGGCCTCTAATTATTTTGGATATCCATATGGAATTGATTCCATGGTTGTAGGTGTTTTGTTGGTACTGTTGGTTTGGGAGACTATGGATTCATGAGGAGATTAGTGGTGGGAGTGGTAATAGGGGGGGTATAATAAATTGTGGGTTATTTGGTTTACATGAAATTGCTTAGGACCCGATTTCACACGGGGGATGGGAAAATTAGATCGACAAGGGTGCCTGTGAAAATAATATTGGAGGGATTAATAGGTGTGATGACCATTGTGGAAATAGGGAAAGAGAGATTAGATAAGGTGTTCTGCCAAGGTAGGTACTGTTCTTCACGGTAAGCGAATCCCATATAAAACTTCAACAACCTCATCTATCTCAGATCTTACTTCTAATGCTCTGTTAATAAGTTTTTCCCTTTTTTTGAATCCTTCAGGCATCGAAAATCCTTCTTTATAAAATTTTTGTATTTTTCTTGTATCATTTCTAATCGTTTCATAAAGTTCTAATTCTTTTGGATTATCTTTATCAGGGACCTTGATGGGGAGTTTTCCGACTTGTTTGCTGAAATACTCTCTAATTCTGTTACCTGTTAACTTTCCAATGCCTTTGTATCGAAACTCAAGCAACTTCGAATTAAGCAATCCCAAAATGTAATGCAAATCTAAATCTTCACCAATAAAATTTTCTTGTCTTTTAGATGACTTAGGAAAAATGACTGTTGTATCCGTAAAGCACAAATATTCTTTATCTTCATCTAAATAGAATCTATTCTCTTTTGCTCTATATGGAGCAATGATCCTTGGTCCGTGATATAAATCGCTATGTAATGGAAATGTATATCTGAACCATTTACAATCTCCTCTCTTATAAGCAGCTCTTCCTTGCAATTTTTCTTTATTTTGAATTAACCAATTTTTTATATTTCTAGGTATTCTGGACAAATCATTATCACTATCTGCTGGTATATCTTCGATGTAGATAGCATATTTTCCTCCATGTTTAACATAATATGGAAATATATCCGAGTTAAGTGCTCGCTTCCATATGTATTGCCTTTCAAGGCCTTTTAAAATAGTATTTTCTTCTGAATGTTCACAGAAAATTTCGTTAGCACCGGTCTGCATTCCCTCTCCAACCTCGCATACATCTTTCAATTTCAAATGATTTCCATCAATTCTAGTATATATCTCATCAAGTTCCGGCATAGCAAGTATCCATGGCTTTGAAGACAGTTCATTTTGTCTTTTTTCAAATACATCTATGTAATCATCAGAAAATTCTCTCTCCTCAATGTTTCTTGTAATATGTGTGGCAAGCACGGAAACCTTGTCTTGAAAATTATATCCTTCAAATTCTTTTTTAACTCTTACTATCTTAACTATATTTTTCTCATTTTCTGATTTGTCAGAGCATTTTTGTACAATGGTTATTGCCGTTGTTATGTTAGGCTTCTCAAACACTTTTATATGTCTAAAATCTATTATGAACCGAATCTTACAGCTATCAAGTATGAATTGTCTTAGAAAATCAGCATAGTCAGCTTCGAGAAAACTCCTTGACGTAATGTAGCCTAAAAGTCCACTCTCACAAAGAAGGCTTATCCCTCTATAAAAGAAGAAGTAATATATGTCCGCCATCCTTCTGTAATATTTGGACCAAGGCAGATATGTTCCTCTAGATTTACTAAAGCTCTGAAAGTAGTTTTTTTCTTTTTCAAAGAAGCCCAGATCATCACCCTCTTTGGGTTCATCCATGTTTCTATATGGTGGATTTCCGATAATAATATCAAATCCGGCTAAGTCTAGATCCTTTTGGAAGATATGCGGAAATTCCTTGTTCCAGTCAAATGGCTTGGCCTCACTTAGTCTGTTACCAAAAAAACTTTTTAAAGAAGAAATTGGTCCAGAAATTAGTGAATTACCATTGCGAACTGTAGCGTTTTTCCCCATCATAGTTGGCAGATGAAACTGACCTTGTTCAACCATTTTATGCAGAATGCTATACTCCGTCTTTCTCTTTTCAATGTAAGTCTTCTGAAATAAAGGCAAAGTTTCATATTGCTCAGCCTGCGTATCTTCTTGCTTTCTTTCCTCTTTCAAAGAGACAGGAAGGAATAATGGTTTTTCCAAAACGTCTCTTAACAAACCGATCAAAAGATAGGTTGATGCAACTTCTACAGCTTGACCATCCAAATCAACTCCATAAATACATGATGTAAGCAACTTTTTTCTAGTCTCGAAATCATTTGTAATTCTGTGTCGATCAAATATCTTTTCTAGATGGTTAACCATCTCATCGAAGGCCCTCAAAATAAAAGAGCCAGATCCACAAGCAGGATCCAGCACAGTGAGCTCTGAGAGTACTCCTTTTTGCTTACTTTGTTTCAATTGTAGGTTAACGAGTTTGTTTTTTAGAGTAAGAGTGATAATTAAATCTACGATCTGGGGTGGCGTATAATAAATGCCTTTCGCTTTGATAAATTTCTTATCTTCTACTATTTCTCTCTCTTCTATTACATGGCCAAGGTAATTCTCATAGAAGCTACCAAATAGATCAATAGGGAGTTTATCGAAGCGAAAATTGTATGTATCCTTGATAATTGATGATATAGTTTCATCTGAAAGTTCTATGTTATCAAGTAAACTTTTATGAAACAGCATGCTATTATAGTATTTATCCATATATTCAAAATAATGAACTAGTTGCTTTATATAGGGTTTCTTGGAACCTGTAACTATAGCCCAAAGCCCATCCATTTTTTCGAGGTTAAGATCCTCAACCACTCGAATAAAAATAACTCTGTCTAGGAACAGCTGAACTATACCTTTAAGATTCCTCATTTCTTTTTCTGATTGTTTATAGCGATCAGCAATATGATTAATTAACAGCTTTCTCCATTTTATAATTTGTTGAAGTATTGCTTTATCGATAGTTTGTCTTATCGGAAGGACTTGCTTGATGTTTTGTTGCCTGACGCGGTCAGCCAAAACGCCTTCAATCACCGCCTTCTTAGTTAGAAGTCCAATGTCTTCTATTCTATCCAACATTTCCGTATATAAAATAGGCTCAATTAAGAGGGCTTGGTCAGAAGATTCTACCTTTACCGTAGCATTGTATATTCTTAACTCTTGGAAATTAAATAAAACTCCAACAGGGACATTCGTATTCCATGCATACTGAATAGTCTTTTCAGGGAAAGTAATTTTCTTTCCATTCTCGATGTAATAACCATCTAAAGAAGTGGAAGTGGCTTTTGCCTCCAGTATGAATAGCGGCCTTCTTTCCTGCCAGAATGAATAATCCGTCCTTTTGCTACTGGCTCCAGCTGATCGACTTGTTCTGATTTCTCTAGATTTCAAGTCCCATCCAAGTAATTCCAGAAACGGTTCGATATAAAGTCTCTCTGTGTCGGTTTCTGGATCATCTAAAGCTAACCCTTCAGTTAAGTCATCATTGAATCGATCGATCAATTCTTTTAGTTCTTTTTTATTAATAAACATTCTATCTCCATAAGAACAAAACGCCCACCTCGCTATAGAAATGGGATCTTGGTAATAAGTTCATGGTACTTTCAATAAATTAAGTGTCCTTTTAATAAAAGTCTCTTTTATTTCAAGCAAAGGTAGTCCAAACAAACTCAAAGATCAAGGCTTACAACTCCTACAAGGTCTCCTACCACTCCCTACCGCTTCCTCTCTACTCTTAAACCCTATAAGATTTCTAGGACTAATCTTTTTCGCCCATTTGCAACTAGGTCTATGAAAAACATTTGAATTCAAGAGTTACTAACTTCTAATCAATCATATTTTAGCGCCTACAATTATCAGTCATCTTCCTCTACGCATTTTACGACCAGTAAATCTATACGCGGCTGCTAGTTTTTTACTAGCAAAACGGACACCTTTTCCCGTCCCCGATACAACAGATTTTGTTGTTCTCCGTATTCCATCTGTTCCTTGACTAAGAACTTCTTTGCTTTTTGTAACCGCAATAGAACTCACCTCGATTGTTTTATCCGTTCCAGTGCTCACAGGTTTTTTAACAAAGGTTTCAACCACTGCCCCTGTGGTATCAAGTGCAAAGGAGATCCCATTAGTTGTTTTCTCCCAGAACCCGGGATCATCAGTTTGATCAGTAGGAGTAACAGAGTAAACCCTATTTTTCATTCTTGGAAGCACATCTTCTTTGAACATGTCCTTCACATCCTTCATGAATTCCTTAGTGTGAGCAGACATAGTTCGAACAGCAATTTCTTGGTCCCATCGCTTAAAGGCACGGCATCTAAATATAGCCCCGTGCCCAGTTACTGAGGTTAATAGACCTGCACCAACGCCCTGAGTAAAATCATCCAACACTTGACCTGCGTAAGGGATACGTGAAAGGAATTGTTCCATTAATTTCGCACCAAAATTCAAATAATTCACCGTAGCCACTACTCTAAAAACATCCCTAAGTATCAATATTTGTTCTGCCAAGAGAGGACGGCTATTATAAAATTTCATAACCCGAAGCACCATGCCAGCATTTCTGTAAATAACAATCACTAGATCAACCGCTCTAAAAGGACTTAAGGTCACCCCTAGCATAATGTCTCGGATACATTTTCGGACCTCTGACTCTGCTTTCTCATCCAATTTCGACAATAAGGATTCAATGTCCTCTTTTTCTATTTTATTAATTTCTCCAAATAATGCTGAAGCCAGCCTATCCGATTCGATAAGTTTTTCCAATCGGGCTATTTTCTGGGTAGCCAAATTGACATCTTCATCAATTAGGATTGGGTTGCGGCGCAACCTCTCAAGGTATTGAATTAAATAGCTACAGTAAGAATGACACTCTTTTAGGGAAGCAGTGGCGAGGTCTTCAATATTTGGTGTGAGAAGTACCTTTGGTCTTTTCCTTATGTTTAGGAAAATATAAACCAGAGACCAAATTAACCCTGTGGCAATTAATAATAAAAATGCATACCCTAAGGGGGAATAAGCATCTCGCAGAATAACGTAAACATGAAGAACCTCAACAAAAGCTAAGAAAGAAAGTAAAACACCGGTAACCAGAATGGCTGTTCTTATTATTTTCCACCAATATCTTAATTCAGATAGCATTTGGATACCTTATTCTTAAGGTTTACAACTCTTACAAGGTCTCCTTCCGCTTTTAACTGCCTCCGCTCTGCTACTAAACCCTATCAAATTACCAGGTTTTATCTTCTTCACCCACTTACAGCTAGGACGGTGAAAAACCTTTGAATTTTTGCTTGCCACATATTGCCATTCTTTTGTCTGAACAGTAGCAGGGGAAGAACTAACATTTGACCTATATTGCCCCCATTTTGACTTTAATCTCAAGTATTTTTGTGTAAGTCCAGGATCTCCCCATATATTTAGTTTATGGTTCCGTGCGTATTGTTCTGCCTCTCTGAATTCCTTGCCATATTGTTGGCTTAATCCATATTTAGTGTAATAGGGACTTAATCCCTGCTCTACTAGTTCCAAGTTGAAGTTTATTTCATCCACAAAAACATAGGCAAGGAGACGGCCATATTTACCTCTTTTTGGTCCCTCAAATTCAAGGTCAACATATTTCCCTTTGAACCTCTTTTTGGCGTAATTCGAGGCAATCTTTCCCATAGGGATGTTTTGTTTTTTATCAGGATGGACGGATTCTGGGGTGTTGACGCATAGCAGTCTGACTTTTTCATTTTTGCCTTTGTAATTGACTACTATTGTGTCGCCATCAACGATACGGATTACTTTGTGTTGACCTGCATATAAAAGGAATGGGGCGAGTAAAAGGAAGGTAATTAAAAAGAGACTTATCTTATATGTTCTTTTCATAAACTCACGTTTAAAAACCATAAAGTTAAGCCCTATTTTTTTAAATGTAAAAGTGAAATAATTTTTTGATTTGATACTATTATCTTTAAAATATCTACGATGGCTTTCCACCATTTTTAGGTTAGACACAGGTTATCAATCAATTTTGTGCCATTCAGTATCACCTTTAGTTTTCTGATAGAATTTTCCAGTTCTGTGCCACAAATCATCATTAAATCGTTTACCATATTTATCAATGTGTTTAGCTAAATGAGTTACTCTGACTATTGCGCTACCATCAGGATAGTTAGTTTCGACAGTAACATAATCCACAGGTATATTTGCTTTCTTAAACATTTGTAATGCTACCCACTGATTATCACGCCACGTTTCCCAGATCCTAGCATAATTTATTTTTTTTGGAGTGGGTGCTCTAAATTTTACATAGACTAATCGCTTTTTCTTGTTGTAAGACACATGGACATCATAACCAGGACCTACTAATGACTTAACCCTTTCAATTGTTCCATCAAGTAATACTTGATCAATCTCTGCAGCATTTAGTTCATTTACAGGTATACTGAGACTGATTATCAAAAGACATATACAAATTAGTAAATAAAATATTTTAATAATATTTCTCATTTTATCCTCCCAAATCAGATCTAACATTTACTTCCTTCTTGCCCGCCAGTTATTTTTAACTTCAAGAGCTTTTTTGGTCTTTTGTGACCTAACTTCGTCACTCCTTCTTCTTAAATAACCAGGCATCAGGTTTCAGGCTGTCTCTAACTAGGAAGCCTTTCCTATTTCCATGCTTATCATAGACGTTGATCTGATTAGGATTGATGGTGTCTCTCCTCATATATCCTTTGATTTTCCCTGTTTTGCTCTTAATATTCATTCTGCCGTTAACGATTGGATTCAAGCTATCCTTGACCAAGAAGCCTTTCTGATTCCCATACTTGTCGTAGATGTTGATCTGATTAGGATTGATAGTGTCTTTTTTTATATATCCTTTTATCTCGCCTGTTTTGCTCTTAATATTCATTCTGTCATCAACGATAGTATCCTTTTCCAGGTTAGCCCCTTCAAATAGCATCGCTAACAGAAATGCAGTCACTATCACTATGCTTTTCATCCTTCACTTCCTATTTTATTGTTATAAACTAATTGAGCGCCCAATTTAACAACTTTTGAGTTTCGTTTTTTACTGATCGGACTGAAAAAATATATTATACCTTACTCCCTCTCTTCCTTTCCCATTCAGCTTGAACCTGTTTCAGTTTGGTGTAAAACTCTTGCTCTGTTATTAGTCCTTTCTCTATGAGCAGTTGAGTGACAGCGTCTAATTGATACACATTAGCCATTAAAAGTTCTTCATAGTTGACTACTTCTTTATCATCAAGTTTTTCTGCCATTGGGTACTCCGTTTATAAAAATTCTACATCAATTTGAATGCTCCGAGTCCCTGGGTCTGATTCAGTTTTTATGTCCCAGCCAGATCCAGAGTCAAGCGCTCGGAGCTACACGCTAACATAATCCGGGGCAACCTTGGCGTGTCCCCTTCAAAGCACGCTTTAAGAAGAGGCGGGCGCCCCTCCCAGGAAAACAGCTTTATTGACTTCCTTTTTCAACTAGGTCTCCTATAATTCCATCATCAATAAGCAACATCATTGCTTTCTTCACTTCTCAATGAGGATCCATGATATCCTCTCGCCATTCAAAAAATTCAACCCTTCCTATGGAATCACCCCCTTTTCTGCGTAATAGTTCGTATGGTATAAAACGGTTCCCATCTCCCACTTTCAGGGTCTAGCTCTTCACAGAGAGTCATTTCAATATTCTTGTTTAATCTATCTTTAACGATCTCTGGCTCATATGTTCTAAAGTCCTTGGTTTCGTGAATTATTTTCATTTTTTTGCCTCCCTCTTATCAGACTACTCATTAACTCGGTGTCTTCTCCCCAACTATGCGTTCTCCCACTTTTATGGTCTCTTGGAATGTATCGAGCATTTCCTGCCATTTCTTTGGGTCAGGGACAGCAGGTGTGAACTCTGCTAGGAGTTCTATACATTTCTTTAGGGTGTTAACCAATTGTTCGTTGACGTTTTCTAATAGGCTGATATATTCAAACAGCTTTTGTGTTGCATCTTTGCTCACAATGTGCCTCCATCAAAATAAAAACCCTCATCTCATACAAGAGAAAAGGGTCTATACAGTCTCAATTCATAATACTTCCCTATATATGGGTTAGCAATAAACTATCTTAAAAACCACATACAAGGTATAGTGAAATGAGCCAAACAGTCAAGGATATTCCCTTATACCAGGTATATTTGACAGATACAGTCACATGATGCAGTTTTAAGTTGAAATATCAAAAAAGTCATATTAGGTAGAATAGTATCAACCAACTACTTTACTATTTGAGAGAAAGGAGAAAGGAACATGAACAAAGGGGATATAGTTAATGAAGTAGCAAAGGTGGTCAGTACTAAAAAAGAGGCCCAGGCAGCAGTAGAGTGTTTTTTTCAACCATTACCAGCGCATTGAAAAAGAATGATGCCGTTACACTGATTGGGTTTGGAACCTTTAAGGTAGCACAAAGGAATGCCAGGAAGGGAAGAAATCCAGGGACCGGAGAAGAGATTCAAATTAAAGCAAAGAAGGTCCCCAGGTTTGTACCAGGGAAAGCATTAAAGGATGCGGTAAGTTAATCGATATTGAAATAGGTTTTATAGAGGCCTCATTGGGGATAGCTTAAGTGATGAATTCCGATTGAAATATGCTGTTTCTTGTGACTACCAGGAAATGTTGAATTCCTCTTGAAACCAACGGATTGCCTCAAAAGAAAGAATAGGCTGAAATTACCAGCCTCAAGCTCAATAAAAGTGGCCTAAGGAGATGAAGATATAACAATCATATCAAAAGATTTTGGGTGTGTGAAGAATTGTAGATCATAGTAGATATCTACACCTATTGAATATCCAAAGGATTGAGAAGAAAGGTAACAATAGCATTGCTAAACCGCTTACACTTAAAAAAATTTCTCAATATTACCTGTATTCACCTTGGTAAGTATCTTTATACCCCTCCAGGCAAGTTATTCATATTTCATATTTGTCTTGACTTTTTGACGGCAAATTGATGTAAATACAAAAATTTTAATAGATAAAAGGAGGAATATCATGACTAATAAGAGTGATAAATATGAAACCAGGAAAATAATTGGCCTCTTTTTGGGTCTTGTTCTTCTTCTCATTATCCTTTTATTACCTGTTCCTCAGGGACTAAAACCGTCAGGGATGGCAATGGCCGCTGTTGCTGCTCTTATGATAACATGGTGGGTTACGGAGGCTCTTCCAATCGGAGCGACTTCCTTGATTCCCGTGGCCTTATATCCTATTTTGGGAATAATGGCTTCAAAAAAGGTAACTCTTAATTACGGTAATCATCTCATATTTTTATTTATTGGTGGTTTTATTATAGCAATAGCTATGCAAAAACATAATCTTCACCGACGTATTGCACTACACACGATTAAATTGGTAGGAACCAGTTCACATCGATTGGTCCTAGGTTTTATGATTGCAACAGCTTTTCTTAGTATGTGGATAAGCAACACTGCTACCACCATGATGATGGTACCTGTTGCTATTGCCCTTGCGCTACAAGTCGCCTCCGAAGCAAAATATAAAGGTAAAAGTGGCCCAGCTACCGAGGAGGTGGTGAAACAAAACTTCGGCTTGGTGTTAATGTTGAGCATCTCCTATGCTGCTTCTATAGGAGGCATGGCAACTTTGGTAGGCACGCCGCCAAACATTGCCTTTATCGGGTTGTTTAAGAAACTATACCCGCAAGGACCGGAAATAAGTTTCGCCAAATGGATGGTTGTAGCATTTCCGGTGGTAGTCGTCTTTATCCCAGCAGCATGGTATTATTTGACACGGTTTGCCTCCCCTATAAAATTACGAGACATGGAACTAAGTGGTGGGAAAAGGGTAATAGATGAAGAGTTGCATAAATTAGGTCCTATGAGTACAGCAGAAAAATGGGTTTTGATAGTTTTTGTCGCCACGGCTTTGTTATGGATTTTCCGCAGACCCATTAAAACCGGATTATTTACTATCCCCGGCTGGTCACAACTCTTTGGGGCGTACGCAAAATATATTTCTGATGCGACGGTTGCCATGTTTACTTCTCTATCAATGTTTCTGATGCCCTTAAATTTTAAGCGTGGCGAATTTGTCATTGATTGGAAGTCAGTCGCCCAGGGAATTCCATGGGGTGCTATATTTCTATTTGGAGGAGCTTTTGCATTTGCAGCAGGGTTAAGAGATAGCGGTCTGGCTATGTGGTCTGGGAACAAGATAGCTGTTGCAGCGAGTACAGTTTCTCCTTTTGTGTTAGTAATAATAGGCGTTACAGTATTGGTATTCTTTACAGAAGTCACGACTAACTTGGCATCCATCATAACTTTTGCACCTATCTTGGGAGTAATGGCAGTGGGGATTGATTTAAATCCCTTGCTAGTTCTAATTCCGGCCACTCTTGCTGCTTCGACTGCCTTTATGCTGCCAGTGGCGACACCGCCAAATGTTATCATTTATGGTTCAGGATGGGTTCCTATAGCTCGTATGGCAAAAGCTGGGTTCCTTATGAATATTATGGCAATTATTATTATCTCTTTTATTGGTTATTTTCTAATTACGAGCGTCTATGACATATCAATAGGACTGCTGCCAGTGTGGGCCAAGTAGTTGATAATATATTGAAATAATTTAATAGGATATAGGCATTAGGATAGATAGTTCTATCGAAATACCTAACATTTTTTAGTAATGATTTAAACTCATTTCACATGGTGGGTTTGCTACCCACGAACCATGAAAATTTATTTTCTATGTAACGTTGTTTAGAAATTCCCTTATAGAAAGGAGAAATAGCCATGACAAAAGTAGATAAGATTGATCTAAAACAGGCAACAACTGTTTCTATAACGGCCCTGGTTGATAATTACACCGATGTCTTATTGCCTAGCAAGGATCATGTGGAAAGGGCACCATTGACAAAGGATGGGAAGAGAACAAAACCTCTCATTGCTGAACATGGATTAAGTTTGATGGTCGAGGTGATGGATAATTTGGAACATCATGTAATAATAATGGATTTTGGTCTTTCTAATATCGCCATGCCCCACAATATGTCTGTGTTAGAAGTAGATGTAACCAATGTAGAGGCATTTGTTGTCTCTCATGGCCATCATGACCATCTCGGTGCAATAAGAGAGATATTAAATTCACTACCAAAACCTGTTGAGGTAATCGTACACCCTCAAGCATTTCTTGAAAACAGGATACATAAATTTCCCGATGGAAGGGAGGCCCCCATCCCATCGCTAAGTAGGGATGCTATTGAACCATCTGGATGTCCGATCGTTGAAGTTTTATCACCAATGCTTTTAGCGAATGGTTATATTGCCACACTTACAACTATTCCAAGGGTAACAGATTTTGAAAAGGGTTTGCCGACTGCTTACTACAAAAAAAATAATAAATTATACAAAGATAAGATTGAAGATGACCAGGGTATTGTAATTAATGTAAAAAATAAAGGATTGGTTGTGGTTACTGGTTGTGGACATTCCGGAATCATCAATACTATCCTATATGCCCAGGAGATAACCGGAGTTGATGAAATATATGCAGTTATGGGGGGATTTCATCTTACCGGATCTTATTTTGACCCAATAATCCCTCTGACAATTGCGGAGATGAAGCGATTTTCGCCAGAAGTGATTGTCCCTATGCATTGTACTGGCTGGAAAGCTATTAACGAATTTGAAAAGGCTTTTACTAACAACTTTATTCTAAACTCTGTGGGTACAAAGATACAATTGTGAGATATAAAGTGAATTCGTTGGGAAATTGTAGTTCAATGTTGAGGTTAGATTCTTTACCTATAGAAGTGCTTGTGCTTCCTTACAAAAGCCCCAAAAGATAAAATTGTTACAAAATGCAGTGAGGTAAGTAAAATTAATACAAACCTAAAACTAAGGAGGTATTGTCATGAATTATGAACATTTGAAAAAGAAACTGTGGATAACTGCCGTCTCTTCAATATTTGTCGTAGTACTGGTTTTGACTTATGTACCCCAGGCAGTTTCAGCCCCTAAGGTTATAAAGTGGAATGTCTCTTTATGGGGTGGTCCCCGATGCTGGACTAACCCCTTAGAGAAATGGGCTAAGGATATGGAGAAGCTCACCAATGGACGCTGGCAGATAAAACTGCATTACGCCGGGGTATTGGCACCACCAAAAGAGGAATTAGATGGTTTAAAGGCAGGGCTGTTCGAAGCATGTCAATTTTGCGCTGCCTATCATCCTGGTAAGGTTCCCCTCCATTCAGTATTGGAGCTTCCCTTCATTGCACCCAATGACGGTCTGGGAATTAGCTCAATGATGGCAGCCCTATGGGAGCATCCAGCCCTTTTAAAAGAACTTGAGAAGTGGAATGCGGTTCCTTTGCTACCTGGAGCAATATTGCCATATAACCTTATGGGTAATACGCTTATTGCTAAGGCAGAGGATTTTAAAGGTGTTAGAATAAGGATAGGTGGCGAAATAGCTCGGGTGCTAAAGATGTTCGGTGCAGTGCCAACCCTAATGCCTGCACCAGAGGTTTATGAAGCAATTAGTCGGGGCACCCTTGATATGGTTGGCTTTCCATGGTCGTTCACCTTTGGTACCTTTAAAATCTATGAAGTCTCCAAATATGCGAACGTTAATCTCAACTTAGGGACAATGAGCTGCGCCTATGTCGCCAACAAAAAGGCTTGGGATGCTTTGCCAGATGACTTTAAAAAGATACACATGAAGTGGTATGCAAAAGCACCGAGTGAGTGGGCAAAGGAGTATACTAAAGGGGATAGGAAGTGGATTCCGATATTCAAGAAGAGACTGGAATTTGTAAAGTTTTCCCCTGAGGAACGGGCCAAATTAGTGAAAAAGGCGAAGATTGTTTGGGAAGAGTGGGTGAAAAAATGGGAGAAAAGGGGGCTTCCAGCAAGGGAAGTTCTTAACTATTATCTGTCAAAAAGAAAAGAGATCTGTGGTTACTGAGTTTTTGAGATTAGATGAAGGTTTCTGGGGGAGATATTTTTGAACATCTCCCCCAGAAATTAGAGGTCCTTTAGGCCTATTTTTACTATAAAGTCAACGTACTTAACGAGATGATATGAAAAAGGATAGTAAAAACAGACAAGCTCAACAAGTCCCTGTCTTGAATCAGTTTGCGATGTTCCGCTATATCGAGAGGACAACAGCGGCTATAGAAACCGCATTGAATATAGTTGCTGTAGCGTTCATTATGTTTCTTATGGTTTTTGCTGCCACCGAGATAGTGGGCCGCTATTTATTTAACCATCCTATACCTGGGCACGTGGAGATTGTAGAATTGATCATGGCAGCGATAGTATTTCTTGGAATTTCTTATACTCAGCGAGTAGGCGGTCATATTCGCATGGAAATGTTCATTCAGCGGGTGTTAAAGGGGCGATCCTATCATGTAGCTGAGGCCTTAGGCCTGATTTTATCGTTATTTGCCTTTAGCATCATCACTATTTACTCATTCAAATTCGTTTTAGATGCCTATCATATAGGCGATGTAACTACCTACATTTATTGGCCTACTTGGCCCTCCAAGCTATGTATACCGGTAGGCACTTTTTTACTCTGCATCCGTTTCATTATACAGTTAAGCCAACAAATAGCCCAGGCAGTAGTAGGAGTTGAGATTAAAAACCTATGATAAGACTAAACATGATATGGATCCGTTAATTGTTGGATATATAGGATTGGCCGCACTATTTGTATTAATTATTCTGGGAATGAGGATAGCATATGCAACTGCTCTAGTTGGCATTATAGGTATTCTTTTTCTCAAGGGTTGGAGTGTGGCATCGGCAGTATCTGGGTTTCTTCCTCACGCATCTGTTGCCCATTATTCTCTGAGTGTCATTCCACTTTTTGTCATTATGGGTTATTTTGCTTACCATGCAAATTTAACTAGCGATGCCTTTAATACAGCAAGACAATGGGTAGGTCATTTTCCAGGGGGCTTGGCCTTAGCAACGACATTCGGCTGCGCTGCTTTCGCCGCCTGCACAGGTGCCAGTATCGCAGCGGCGTCTGTCATGGGTAAGATAGCAATACCTGAAATGAGGAAATATAGCTATAATACCACTTTAGCGGCAGGGGCGGTAGCGGCAGGTGGCACATTGGCCGTACTCATTCCGCCGAGCGTTCCACTAGTAATATTCGGCGTCATAACCGAGAAATCCATAGGGGTCCTCCTCCTAGCCGGTATTATACCAGGTATATTAACGGCCCTCATCTTTAGTTCTATGGTCTATATTCGTGTCAAATTAAATCCAGACTTGGCCCCCCCTCTTCCATCGGCTTCTTTCAAAGATAAGCTTATTTCCTTGAAAAATATCTGGGGTATTATTGTGCTTGTGTGTCTTATAATTGGGGGCATCTATACAGGTATCTTTACTCCCACTGAAGCAGGTGGGGCTGGCGCAACTGGTGCTTTCCTTATGGCATTGATGATGCGAAGGTTAAGTTGGGCAAAACTAAAGGAATCCCTTTTAGAGACAGGACGAGTTACTATTATGATCTTTTCCATTATTGTGGGCGTGCTCATCCTCGTTCGGTTTCTCGCGCTCACTGGTGTCTCGACCGCTCTTGCTGAAGCGGTGCTGTCTTTGCACGTGCACCGCATAGTAATATTAATAGGTGTACTTTTGATTTACTTGGTATTGGGTATGTTTTTAGAAATAATAGGTATGCTGATGCTCACTGTCCCTATAATATTTCCGGCGATAGTTGCTCTTGGTTTTGATCCCATCTGGTTTGGGATCATTGTAGTAAAGATGTGCGAGATGTGTTTGATGACACCTCCTGTAGGCTTGAACGTTTATGCGGTAAAAAGTGTTGCCCCTGATATACCACTTGAAGAGATCTTCAAGGGTATTTTCCCATTTCTCCTGGTGGACGTCCTTACTATGACTTTATTGATAGCCTTCCCTAAAATAGTAACTTTTTTACCTAGTATAATGATTCATACGTGATCGGATAAGACTACTTTCTATCTATCTTGAGTCGAACATTGCTACTATTTCTAATGACGTGGGCCTATGTTTTCCATTAGGATAAATTAGTAATGGAAGCAAATTTGTCAGATTCTCAAACTCGGCCTCCTCTTGCTTGTGGTTGTTGGTCGCTATCCCATATTTTTTTCACAAATATCTAGAAATCATACACTATTTGTCTCCTATTTTTCCCTTATTTTTGTTGATTTATTCTATGCCTTTACCTGTGGCAAGATGGAACAATATTGTCTTTGTTGGTGGCATTTGTGGCATTAGAGTGGGCGTGTATTTGCCAAGATAAGAGATTATAATCTTGATTGGGCGCGGGTATGGCACGATAGGGTGTTGATTTACTTATTGGGCGTCGGTGTGGCATGGTTGTGGAATTTTTAATGTTAGTGCCCGGGCAGATGATTGGGTGCCCCATTAACACTCATTCTTAATAATTAAATTTCAATTGTATTGTCTGCGAAAATTTTCCTTTTCATCTTGTAGTTTGTTAATCTACAAAATATATGATTCTATACACACAACAGAGCCCATTGAGTTAAAAATGTTGAAAGATTATCTTGACACTACCAAAAGATGTGGTATCCAAAAAATATTATCAATTAAAAGAAAAGGGTATTAAAAATGTCTGAGAATATAGAACAGAAGACGCCTCTCTGTAAACATTGCGGCGCTTCTATGGAGCCCTCTTCCTTTGATGGAAGATATATTGAATATGTTTGTCCGAATCAATGTGAGTTCAAAAAGAGTATTGAGCTGATAATAGATCTGACCGAAGAGGACTTGGAATACTATGCGAACATGGCGGAATCTCCAAAGCCTTACAAAAATCACTGCTGGAAATGCGGAGCACCAATTAGCAGCGAGACATGCAAACCAGATCCTATTCCAGGGAACGGCTATATTTGTAATATATGCGGAAATTCTCTAAGAGAATGGAAAGCCCTTAAATCTGGGAGATCTATGTGAATGCTGAAGCCAATTTATGATTTATCTTTACAGCCTACTTGAATTCTACCCATGCCCCTTTCTCGTTAATTTCATGCCTCAATACACCCGAACACTTGAACTTGACCACTCTTCTTTCGACCATAAATAGATCATGCCCGGTTTGAGGATTTCTTCCTCTTCTTTTCCTTTATCATTAAGGAAAGTTCAACGAGTCCCTTAAAAAGTTATGCCTGATGCTATGAAGGCAATGAGGCGGAAGGATATTAGTGAGACTGTTAAGAACCTGTCTGGCACCAAGTATGCTTCTGTCAGCAAGAAAAGATAGTTTTAACAGCAACTTCTGACAGAATGGAAGGTCTTTACATATTCGCCCTTTTTTGTTGGCAAAACAAGACAGTAACTCACGATATCCTCAATCAATGGGCCATTCTTCAGGTTTATCGGGCAAGGGTAAGTCTAATGCTTTCCTTATGTGCCATTTCCATTTCACCAGAGGTTCATCTTTGCCCTGTAGTTTTTTGTCTTTAAGTTGTTCATAGACTTCCCTGAGGCTTTCTTTGCTTTGACCTTTCTCTATTTTATGACTTTCTTCAATAAGTTGTCTCGCCTTTTTTTCACCAAGATAATCGATGATTTTCTTCGCTCTCAGTTTTGCCTTCTCGGTTTTGGCTCCTTTTTCATCGGCGTTGAAGTACCATTGATGATTCATTGTTCCAATCCAGATGGAATGGTTTACAAAAGGAGAAAGATCATTCACGAGCTCCTCTATATACTCAGCATCCAGCATGGGCTCAATGCTCACAGAGGTCCTGTAACCCGCATCATAGGCGTATTTAAGGGATTCTTTCCTTTCTCGATATGGTGGGGCACCAGGTTCCCAAAAGGACAGTACATTGTCACTATTTGCTCCTATGGTAAAGCGAAAAATTATGTTTTTCTGATAAGCGGCAAGATCTTCACAGATTGTTTTAATCAGCTGAAGGCGGGGTTTAGATACA
>Ga0307427_1000516_pt1 | contig 24102 bp, 22 predicted proteins | sample SalMarWE160190MG_FD_202162 | JGI IMG/M metagenome (GOLD analysis project Ga0307427, IMG submission 202162) | Salt marsh sediment microbial communities from the Plum Island Ecosystem LTER, Massachusetts, United States - WE1603-190 | ecosystem: Environmental > Aquatic > Marine > Intertidal zone >... | reverse complement strand
AAATGCTGGTGTAGCTCAATCGGTAGAGCAGCGCATTCGTAATGCGCAGGTAAGCGGTTCGATTCCGCTCACCAGCTTACTTTTTACTTAAATGGAGAGGTGACCGAGCGGCTGAAGGTGCACGATCGGAAATCGTGTTTCCGCTTTATCGCGGGACCAGGGTTCGAATCCCTGCCTCTCCGTATTTTTATTAGCCACGAAGACACTAAGACACAAAGATTTTGGACGCAGATTAACGCAGATTTAAAAGGATTTTTTCAACTAAAACCTAAAACCTAATATTGCCAGGGATTAACAAGGATAAACACTGATAAAAAAAAATATATTTCTGTTGTTTTTACTATTCAACGATTCAACTATTTAACAATTCAACTGATCCGAAGGATCTAAAAAAGTTGAGATTCGACCCCAAACACATTCAAACCCCATTTTCACCATTGACAAATCCTTAAAAACGAGTAAAATAGTAAACATATTGCACAAATATGACAAAATATGTGCAATTGATAATTGCAAATTACTAAATTGGAGATTTATATGATAAAAATAAATGATATTTTATTAAGGCAAAAGAGGGAATTGGAGAATTTAAACCGTGGTGAATACGTGGCGAGAGATGTGGTTTTGCCTGAACTAGGTAAGAATATCATAAAGGTAATAACAGGTCCCAGGAGAGCCGGGAAAAGTTTTTTCGCGATCCATAAGTTAAATAATTTCGGATATGTCAACTTTGACGATGAAGATATCATTAAGGTAGAAAACTATGATGAAATCATTGAAGTTATAAAACGATTATATAATAATCCGCAAGTGCTTTTCTTAGACGAAATACAGAATTTAGACAAATGGGAATTATTTGCCAACCGGCTTCAGCGTCAGGGATATGATTTAATAATTAGCGGCAGCAACGCTAATCTGCTCAGCAGGGAGCTTTCCACTCATTTAACGGGAAGACATCTTAATGTAATAGTATTTCCTTTTTCTTTTAAAGAATATTTAAGATATTACGGCAGCGAGTTTACCACTGCCGAGAAAAAATCAAGATTAATAGAATATATAAGAAACGGAGGATATCCTGAACCATTAATAAAGAATCTTGATTATAAAGAATATTTAAAAACTCTTTTCGATTCAATTTTATTCAAAGATATAGTAAGAAGATTTAATCCCAGATACTCAAAAGGATTGGAGGGGTTAACGAATTTTCTTATATCGAATTTCGGCAATCAGATATCTTACGGAAAAATAAAAGAATTTACTGAAATCGGCAGTGTTCACACCGTAAAAAAATACATCGGCTACCTTGAGGAAGCGTTTCTCTTTTTTGAAGTAAAAAGATTTTCATTTAAGGTTAAAGAACAGGAAAAGGCAAATAAGAAAATATACGTAATCGATAATGGAATTATCAACGCGAAATCTTTCAAATTTTCAAATAACATAGGAAGACTTTACGAAAACATTGTCGCTGTCGAGTTAAAAAAACGACAAATGAGAGGGGACCTAGAATTTTTTTATTATCAAAAAAAGTATGAAGTGGACTTTATCGTAAAAAGAAACCAAAAGTTAGAAGAACTAATTCAGGTATGTTACGACATCGAAAATTTTGATACAAAAGAAAGAGAAATAAGGGGTTTATTGCATGCCGCAAAGGATTTGAATTGTGATAATTTAACGATAATCACTGAAGAGTACGAAGATAACGAACAAATAGTATGGCACGGGATAAAGGGCACCATCAAATATACTCCACTCTGGAAATGGTTATTAAAATAAAAAAACAAAAAAACCGCAAACTCTCTCCACACCAACTAGAAACCACGAGATTACACAAGATTAACTCAAGATTTTTAAAAGAAATATCTCACACAGAACCACGGAGAACACAAAGTTTTTTTAACAACAAATCACACAAATTACACGAATAAAGAAAAAGTTTTATTTTGTTTTTACTAAATCCCAAATCCCATATCCTAAATCCCAAAAACAGACGCAGATAAACACAGATTAACACAGATTTAAAAGGATTTTTTATTGTTTTTTAGTTTTTTTGACTAATGACATTGGACATTGGACTTTGGACTATATAGGTTGATTATTCAACTAATTTTACCCCGTATATACATATACATATTTAAAAGAAATAAAAATGGTTTTGTAAGGAATCCTTCAAAATCTTTTTTTACCAGCTTCAATTCAGCCGGAATATTTATGTTCTGCGGGCAATGTTTCATGCATAAACCGCATTCGATACACTGACCCGCCATCATTGATTTTCTTCCCTGTAATTCACCTAATTGTATTAAATATTGTAACCTGCTTAATAATCCCTTATTAAAGAGATATTTGTTGTTATAAAACGTAAAAGCCATTGAAATATTTACATTATTTGGACAGGGCATACAATACTGGCAGCCGGTACAGGGAACCTTCATTATTTTACGGAACGACTCTCCCGCATTTCTAATGATTTTGAGTTCTTCACCGGTTAAAGATCCGACCGTTGCTTCTTCTGCTATTTTTACGTTCTCGTCAATCTGAGACTTTGCATTCATACCCGATAATACTGTAACAACTCCCGGATGATTCCAGACCCAACGCAGCGCCCATTCAGCATTTGTTCTCTTTACAGGAGCTCTCCTATAAATCTTTTCAACCTCATCAGGAAGTTTACCGGCAAGCGCGCCGCCCCGTAAGGGCTCCATTACAATAACACCGATATTTTTAAAAGCCGCGTATTCAAGCCCTTCGATACCTGCCTGGTGATGCTCATCAAGAATATTGAACTGAATCTGACAAAAATCCCAGTCATAGTCATCGATTATCTTATTGAAATCTACCCTTGCGCCATGAAAGGAAAATCCGGCATTGACTATTTTCCCATTTTCTTTTGCCCTGTTCATGAAATCGATCGCGCCAAGAGCTTTTATTTTTTCCCAGGACTGCCCATCAAGAGCATGTATGAGATAATAATCTATTACATTTTCCCCCAAACGCTCCAATTGTTTATTAAGGTAGTAGTCCATATCTTCTCTGCTTTCGCATAACCAGTGAGGAAGCTTATCGGCAATTTTAACTTTTCGCCTATATCCATCCTTAACAGCTTTTCCAAGTATTCCTTCGCTTTTTCCATTGCGATAAAGCCATCCCGTGTCAAAATAATTGATACCAAGGTCCATGGCATATCTAAGTTGTTTAATGGCTTCTTTTTCGTCAACATTAAACCGTCCCCCCGGGAGTCTCATACAGCCGAACCCAAGAATCGACAGTTTATCTCCTGTTTTAGGAAGTTCTCTATATAGCATATTTTTTCCTTTATTTAACTCGCGTCACTATTACTGTATCCCCAAACCATTTTAAACTATCGATAGTTGTAAAAGCAATCCGGATAATCGTATTATGTAAAATAAGAAAACAGAAGTCAAGTGTGTATAATTACAACTAATTTCCGCCTTACACCCAACCCAAAAAAATTATTGAACCACAAAGATCACAAAGAACACAAAGTTTTTTTAACAACAAATCACACGAATAGCACGAATAAAGAAAAAGTTTTATTTTGTTTTTATTAAATCCCAACCCCTAAATCCCAAATCCTAATATTACCAATTAACTGATCTGAAAGATCTAATAGTGTTGAGATTTGACCCCAATCACTCTTCGTTTTCAAGAAGATTTTTTGCCTCTGGATTTTTCTCAAGCAGTAGAGTCCACAGCCAGCAACTTATTCTTTCTCTTTTTCTTTCTCAGTTACCTTATAGACAGTGTATCTTTCCAGGCTGACAGAATCTATAACACTGGCTTCGCCCAGGATGAGATTTTCGGGGTTGTAATATTTGAACTTGCCGGCAAACTTAATCTTGCCAGTTTCTCTATTCAACAGTTCCCTGGCTTTTTCTCTTTCTACCTGGATAAACAGCTTATTCCCCTTAAAATTAACCTCAAAGCCACCCCTGTCAGCATTGTATTGTTCTTTCTTTAATTCAATATCTATTGAATAGGGCACTTCAACCTGACCTATCCTGGCTTCATATTCGCTGGTAGTTTCGAATTCATCTTTCTTGAATTGTCTCTCGATATCCCCAAAAAGGCCCACATCCCAGAGGACAATACTCTTTTCAGGATTAAAAACCCTATTTTCAATCGCCTTTGACCCTGAAACCAGCAATCTCCCATCAGGACTGAAGGCTACGGAAAGACAGTATGTATCACATTCTATCATCATCCTCCCACCTGTTTTCAGATCCAGGAGAATAATTTGAGTCCCAACTGCGGCTGCCAGAGTTTTTCCATCAGGGCTGTAATCAAGATCCTCGACTTTTTCGGCGAGGCCTTGAATAGATTTAATTTTATTACCGGTAGCCACATCCCAGAGGATAATGCTTTTATCAGTTCCCCCTGAAGCCAGGGTCTTTCCATCGGGGCTAAAGGCAATATCAAGTATATCGGCTGAATGCCCCTGAAAATCTTTTATCTTTTTCCCTGTTTTCACCTCCCAGAAAACGATGCTTTCATCCCCGCTTGCGGCCGCCAGAATATCGCCATCAGGACTGAATTTGACTGCATAGAGAGCACCAGGATATCCATTCAGGGTCTTTATATTCTTTCCTGTCTGGACATTCCGGAGAGAAACACCTCCATTGAGACTCCCTGTAGCGATAATGTTTCCGTCTGGGCTGAAGGCAATACCGTAGAGAGCAGCAATACCATGGATATTACTATAAGTTTCATATAAAACTTTTCCCTCGCCAGTAGATAAATTCCAAAGAATAATTTTTTCCTGGCCCATTATTGAAGCCAGAGTTTTTCCGTCAGGGCTGAAGCAGAATTTATGCTCCCAGTTGAATCTAGTAGAAGTCATAAGTTGCTTCATTTTTTCCTCGCTTTCGACATCCCAGAGGATTATGCTCGCGTCTCCGCTTCCCGAGGCCAGAATCTTTCCATCAGGACTAAAGGCAAGATTCTCTACAGCCTGGGAATGACCAGTAAAGGTTTTAATTTTAACTATGTCCCCGATACTCTTTAACGGAATTAGGATTGGCGTAAATTCATCTGATAATGTGTTTTTAGCAAGAGCCGGGAATAGGGTGAATAAATCGCACAAGAGCAGGAAAACCATAGCAATTCCGACAAAGTTCCTTGTAAAATAACCGATGCTTTTTTTCATTCTCCACCTCCGAATATTATAATGTGACGAATTGGACGAATTGGGGTCAAATCTAGACATTGCGAATACTTCGTATAACTTCTGCCATCTGAAAGCGAACCGATCAGGTAAACCTTATGGGCTCCATATTCATCTTTAAGAAGTTTAGCAGATTCTTCAGCAATACCATGCGCGTCAACTTTTAATAATGTTTTATCCATAATCATTAATTAATAACCGAATATACAATAAAAGTCAAGGAATTTTAATGCCATGAAGACACGAAGATTTTTTAACAACAAATCACACAAATAGCACGAATAAAGAAAAAGTTTCATTTTGTTTTTACTAAATCCCAACCCCCAAATATACATTGTTTAAATTAAAGAATATCATCAACCCTTAAAAAAATATTGCCAGTCTGCGCAGCGTGTTTCTTTTTTCTAAGTAAAAGAGCTTTCAAATCTATTCTATCTTCAAGCACTGCAGTTAAATCCTTACCATCCATAAGAATCATCATGCTTCTACCTTTAGAATACGCATCTATAGACTGACCTGAAAAACCATCAATAGAAAGAAATAAACCCAGAGTATTATCAAGTTTTCTTTTCAATTTCCCTTCAAAAACATATAAATCTGCTGCATCAACAGGTTCTTTCTGCCACCTTGCTTCAAATAAGAAATCTGTACTTTCAAAAGTAAAAGCTCCATCTATCTGTTCTCCAGTTATTTTAAAAGAAGCCTTAGGATCCAGATCAAATAAATCGAACAACTCTTTTAAAATTTTTTCCAATGCGTACCCACGTTTCTGAGTATTCTTGCATCCTACCAAATCGAAAAAAACTTCTTTTAAATCATCTAATCTCTTCCGAAGTTCTGTTTTTCTTTGTTTGGATTTATAAACTTCTTCTTTTCTTTTTTCTCTTTTTTTCTTTTCTATTATTATATCTTCATGAACTTGCGTTAATTCCTTAAGAGCCGAAACGCTCTCTTTTGCTCTTTTTGCTTTATTATCACCATCATCCAAACAACGTAAATGTGAAAAATCTTTTATTTTAATCACCTCTAAAATCAAATTAAGTAATTCTTCCCTGCAATCATTCTGATTCCTTGCCAAATGATCAACAAGATCTCCAACAATATTTCTTTTATAGGCATCCCAATTTAATTTCGATAAAAGATAAAGGTCATTCAAAGTACTTCGCAAAAAAGTTTTTAAATCACTTTTATACCAGTAAATATTTGTCAGCGCCTCTTTTAAGGCATTAATTGCTACCGGGGCTATTGCTTTCATTTTTATATATTTTTTCCAATATATCTATTACTAAATTGTAAGATATTTAAGTATATAGTCAAGGGTTTCTAGATATTCACAGTATTTTTCGAATACTACCATTGACATTTAGTTCTTTTTCTGATATTATGTATTATATACAAGGAGGTTACTAAAAATATATATTTATGAATCTTTAAATTATTTATATGAGAAATTTCTATCAAATTTTAAGAACCAAGACTTAACACTTATACTAAAAACCTTTTTATTTATATACTTTGTAGGAGGAATTAATCCATGAAAAAATCGATATTTTTTGCCTACGAGGGTGGACACGCCGACAATCGCGACGCAATTACTCACGGTATAACCGAGTACAATAAATATCAATCCTCATACCAAGCAAATACATGGGAAGAACTTCGGATCGGTGGTAGCATCTTAAATAGAACTATATTGAAGGCAATTGACGAATGTGAAATTTTTTCCTGTGACCTTACTTACCTCAATCATAATGTACTATTCGAGCTTGGTTACGCGATCGGTAAGCGGAAGAAACTTATGATTCTATTAAATCCAACTGTAACGGATGCAAAAGAGAAATACAACGCTTCAGCTATTCTTAAGAATATAGGTTACGATGAGTTTCAAAATGGTCGTGATGTGTTGAAAATACTCCAACAACGAAAACATACAAAGCCATACCCTATCGACTCCTTGCTTAACGTCCCTATTAAAGAGGGAGATACGCATGACTTACTCTTCTTGAGTAGTCCCTTGGAGAATCAAGCCGCATTAGATCTTGGTGAATATATCCAGAACCTGCCACTCCGTATAATACAGAACAATTCCGCCGAGGTAACCTACCAAACACTCGTATGGTATGTAACTAATATAGTTAAATGCAAAAATATTCTAATTCACCTTCTTGGGGAAGATCGCAATCAACACTTCAGCTTTAATGCAGAATATTCATTATTTGCAGGACTCGGTTCTGGGCTAGGGAAAACTGTAATGTTGCTAGCACCCGAACCGTTTGAAGCACCAATAGACTACACTGATATACTTATTGAATACGTAAACACGAATGATTGCGTTGATAAAACGAAATCTTGGATAGAAAACTGCCTTCCCATACAAGAGGTAGCAAAAGATCAAGAACAAGAACTCCTTCTTGAAGACAGGCAACTTAATCTTTTAAAACTTTGCCTCGGGGCCGGGATCGCAGAAGAAGAACAAGATGATCTACTTAAATACTTCATAGAAATCGAATCTTACCAACAAGCCATTCAGCGTAAAAATTGTATAGTAACAGGGCGCAAAGGTGCAGGAAAGACCGCAATGTTTATTCGACTAAAAGAGTATTTTTCAAACGAAACATCAAACAGTATTAACATAATATTGAAACCTGAACATGATGAATTGCTTGACAATGTCGAGCGCACACAACTATATAACAAGGATAAGTCAAAAAGAGCATTACTATACTCTGTATGGCGTTTTGTTTTCTTTTCGCGAATTTTTTCAGAATTATACCATCGGGTATCAAATCAACAACTGAGTACTATCAACCCCGGATCCATAGAGTACCAAATTTTGATATTAAGAGACCAAAATAAAGACATACTCAACATGGGACATTTTGCAGCGATGAGTCGAATGTATCAGGAATGGGACGAATCCGGTCTCGAAAAACCTCAGGCTCTAGAAGGAATATACAACAATCTCTTAGGGCCAATCACAAAAATCGTTCAGGACTACTTTCAAGAACACAAATATACAAACATTAATGTACTTGCTGATAACCTCGACAAAACTTGGGATGCAAGTGCAGGGCTTGAATTGCAATCCGATATGATCCTGTCCTTATTGGAGTTTAACGACAAAATTCCTCGCGAATTGAACTGTCCCGAAGCCAAGTCACATACGATTCTCATTCTTCGAACAGATATATATGAATACATACTTGGCCGTGCCCGTGAACCTGATAAATTAGAAGCAAAAAGGATAGAAATAGACTGGAATTTATTTCCAAATCGACTTAGGGAAATACTTGAATCGCGATTCCGGTTCGTTCTAAATTTAAAAGATGAGGAATCAGTCAAAACCGTATGGACCGATTACTTCCAGATAGCAAACAGAAAAGATCCTTTTAAACAGATACAAAATGCAGTAGTCGCGCGACCACGGGATATTATTTACTTTGTAAGCAAGCTCTTTGAGAGTGCAGTAAACAACAATCGTTCCCGGGCACAAGAGGAGGATTTTAAATACGCAACTAATGCTTATAGTAGGTTCCTTCACCACAACATGTTGTCTGAAACACGAGCCCAGTTTCCTGAGGCAGAGCGCATTTTTGAGAAAGTACAAGATAATTATCGTAACGGCTTGCTACCTTATAACGATTTTCTCCAGATTCTACATTCGGTGGAATATTCGGACGATAAAATTTCCGAGTTTCTTGACTTTCTTTTTAAAAAAGACTATCTAATTGCCTATCCTTATCGGAGTTCCCGAATCATTAATAATTTAGTCAAACTTTCTGAAATCCTAAAGGAACGACGCTTTTTAGTTTTTCGGCGACACAAGGTGTATGTGCAAATTCAACCAAATCGTCAGCGTCTCAATATATTCAGACAATTAGAATAATTTTCGAAGAGTAACAGAGAGTAACAGGGTCAGACCTTCTTTGAAAAGTGTCAAGGGGGGGTTAAACTAATTCTTTTTACCTCCTATTAAAAATAAATAAAAACCCGTTTGATTCTGCGTAAATTTGTGTCCTTTTAGTTAGAATGTTAGGACGTTAGTTGATTAGGTCGTTAGGAAGTTTTTTCGATTATCTTCTTCTCTTCTTCTGTAATTCCATATAAACTATAAACAAGTTCGTCAATCTCTCCGTTTGTTTTATCAATTTGTCTCTGAATTTGCTCCACTTCCCCTCCTTTTGCCAACCGAATTCTTTTGTTCAATTTCAACATCATATCAACCAAATCAACAAGTTTATCATGAGAATTCTTCTCTCTAATATTATTAAAATTAATAGGTCGGATTGGAAAAATTGAAAGTTCCTTTACTTTAAACTGTGGAAAAACCTTTCTTTGTAACTTTCCAAAAGTATATATAAACCAAAAAGACATTAACTTAGAATTCAAAATGCCCATAATATATTTTAAACTATAATTATTTTTCTTTTTCTTAATGATCATACTATTATTATCATTTACCAATGTTTCTGCAACGTAACTGGTTGAAATACAATAAGGAGGCTTATCTGGTATTTGTCTCACTAAAAGTCTTTCTTCAGAAAACAAATACGGTTTTCTAGACCTAGATAAGTTTTTACCATATTTTACAAATTGTTTACTCCAACCAAGGAAATATCTTTTGACATCAACACCATCAACATATTTTAACCATAAATTATTTTCTTTTTTATAACTATGATAAACTCTTTTATTTTTCATCTCTTCGGTCTGTTTTGGCGCACCTTCACCCACAGTACATACAGAGGGGTCAGGTCTTGTTTTTTGAATTTTCTAAAACCTAAGACCCAAAACCTGACACCTGAAATCCAGGTCTTCTTTGAAAAGTGTCAAACACTTAGTTTGTTGAGTTTGTAGGGTTATCGAGTTCGTTGGGTCACTGGTCAAAAAAACAAAAACAACAAAAAAATAATCCTGTTAATCCTGTCTGTTTGATTCTCCGAATCAGTGAATTAGTTAATTTGTGAATTAGTTGATTAATTAAGAGTTGGTTCGTTAGGTCGTGGGTTCGTTGGTTCTAAATTTTTAAACCACCCAACGATCTAACCACCTAACGTCCTAACGATTTATTGTCTCTGTGTGAGAATTCAATCTTGACATTGGATTTGAATTTTGTAAAATGTAAGAAATGAAAAGACTAACGATAATAATTTTACTATTTATTAATCTAATCGCTTGGAGCGAGAATCTCGATGAAGAATTTAAAGATTTAGCCGAATATCGCATAATAATTCAATCTTTCTCCTTCTTCAACCATGCGCAACATTGGGATTTTTATCCTTATTCTTTTGCCCATATACTTCAAAAACAAATAAATGGAGAAATTAAATATTCCGTAAAAGAAATATTTAGTATCCACATTAGAGGGGTCAGGTCTTGTTCTTTGAATTTTCTAAAACCTAATACCTAGGACCTGAGACCTAATAATGCATACCACTATTGACATTTTGTCTTTTTTTTGATATTATTCCAAAAGGAGGAAATTTCTTATTATGGAATACACGCTCAAAGATGTAAAAAGGAAAGTTGAAAGGGCGATTGAAATTTTAAGAAAGAATGATTCTTTTTTAATCGATAACAATGCAAACGAAAGGTCTATAAGTCATAAACTGGCGGAGTATTTGCAACAAGAATTTAAAGAATGGCACGTAGATTGTGAGTATAATCGTATAGGGGATTTAATCAAAAAGATAGAAGTCCCTAAAGATACAATAACCTGGGATGATACAGAACAAAAAACTGTTTTTCCAGATATAATAGTCCATAAAAGAAACACTCCTGACAATCTTTTAGTAATTGAGATAAAAAAATCAAACAATACAGTTAAGCGCGATTTGGATAAAAGAAAACTTATAGCGTTTACAAAGGACTCTAATGGTACAGAAGACTCCTACAATTACAAATTCGGTTTCTTCATTTGTTTTAATGTACCATATAATAAAAAAAATTCCTACTCGTTAGATGTTTTTATAGAAGGGGAAAAAATAAATTGAGGAACAGGCCATTTTTCTTGAATTCAGAAAAATCTAAGACCCAAAACCTAACACCTAATTTTGCATATCACCATTGACATTTAGTTCTTTTTTCGATATTATATATATCAGGAGGTTATTGAAAATATATTGGGAAAATTTGATTTTGTAATTGACAAGGATTTCCGAAAAAGATTAGAAAACGACTATGGAGAATTAAATATATGTCTCAAAAACAAAGCTTGGGTGGCCTCTTGTGTTTTAGCTGGCAGTATAATTGAAGCAATCCTCATTGACTTTTTAGTTCAAACTGGAGAATTTGAAGAGAAAAAAATTTTAAAAAAAACCTTTGAAAAACTCATTGACATTTGCGATAAAAAGAAATTTCTTTCTGTCAAACCAGTACAATTATCACATGCCATTAGAAATTACCGGAATCTAATTCATCCTGGTAAAAGACAACGTCTGCGAGAAGAAATTGGAGAAGAGGAAGCGAATATTGCCAAATCGCTATTGAACATAATAATAAGGGAGATTGTCAAAGCAAGGGAAGATTCCTATGGATACACTGCAGAACAAATATTATCAAGAATTGAAGACGATCCGTCCTTTTACCCAATTTTCCAAACACTACTTGAAGATATTCAAATAAAAGAATTAAAAAATTTGTTAGAAATAGTTCCAGAACGCTATTTTCAAATAAAGAATGAAAAGAATTTGCCGAATGAAATAAAAACAAGTTTCGAAAATGTTTTTCGATCAGAATTTAAAAAAGCACCGAGGGATCTTAAAGAAACTATTACTAGAAAATTTTATAAGATGTTAACTGAAGAAGAAACTGGAAAAATAGTATTGGAATATGAAACTATCTTCTTTAGAGCTACGGACTTAGAATATCTTGAAAAGAAAGAAAGTAAAACAATTAAAGAACATTTACTTTGGAGATTTAAGAATGACCTTATAACGGAAGATTTTTTAAATGCCATGAATGGTTTCGGAAGATATATTTCAATTGATGAAGCGAAAAGCTTTGCTGATAAACTAGCTTATCGGATAGTAAACATAAATACTTCTTATCCGGCTTATCCGGAAGATATGCTTCACCTTGCAGCTGCCGAAGCAGAAGCTAATGAAAGGCTACTTAAAAAATTACAACATTATACTGAAATTGAATATGCTCATTTAAATAACCAAAATGTTAAAAATAAATTTAAGAAAATAATAGATAGTTGGATTGAATATTTAAAGAGTAAGGATAACGAATTTTTAGCTGAAAGATTGAGCACTCTTTTCTTGGATGAGTTACCATTCTAAAGGCATCTGTATAATTGGTATAGGTATAATTGTATAATTGGTATAATTGAGGTCAAATCTCAACACTTGACAATTTCGTAGAATCTTCGAATCAGTGAATTAGTTAATTTGTATATTGGTTGATTAGTTTTTTGGGATTTAGGATTTAGGATTTAGTGAAAACAAAAAAATAACTTTGTGCCTTTGTGTCTTCGTGGCTAATTTAAAATTCCTTGACAATGTTTTTCAGAAGTTAGAAGTTGGGAGTTAGTAGTTGGAATAAAACAACAAACAAAAATCCCCTTAATCCTTTTAAATCTGCGTCCTAATTTTTATATACTATGGCTTTTTTCTTTTTCTATACTTATTTTCGTCAATTACAAATAAAGTAGATTTTAATTCTTTTTCTTTGCTTAACAATTCTTGAAGAATTTTATGACACTTCCCCATAGAAGATTTATTTTTTACTTTCAGCACTATAATTCCGTTATGAGAAGAAGGGGGATATTCAATTATGTTTCCGAATCCCTTGTCATAAGTTACAAGAACATATTGCTTGTCGTTAGCAAGTTTGAATAGCTCGTTATCAGTTGAACCGGACAATTGATGATCTTGTACGTTTACAGTTTTATATTTTAGGTTCTTTAGAAATTTCTCTGTTTGAATTGAGACACACTCATCGATCAAGAAAACAGGCATTAATCGATTTTTACGTAATGAATTTCTTCTTCTTCAAGGATTTGCGTAAGATATTTGATACAGGAAAGTATATCTTCTTTTTTGAGAATAGGGTAATGTTCCTTTATTATTTCTTCAGGCGTTAAACCTTCGCTTAACAGTGCTAAGACCATTTTAACTGGAACACGAGTTCCTTTAATATGCGGTTCTCCGTGGAGTATATTTTCGTCTACTTCTATGCTCTCAAAAACTTTCATTCCTCTTCACCTCATTTCTACAATAATAACTTAGTCTTATATAAATGTCAAGCACATAACTGACATGTATCTGGGGTCAAATCTTCTTCTTTAAAAAGTGTCAAGGGGAACAAAGTCACTTGTTGTTAGTCACTAGTCACTGGTCAAAAAAACAAAAAAAAACAAAAAAATAATCCTGTTAATCCTGTTCAATCTGCGTCCTATTCTCTTTGTGCTCTCTTTATGTTACAAATTTATGGAATAGAAACTTCCTTCTCTTCTAAAAGGCTGGAAAGAGAATTAATTATAAAGTTTTTGGCTCCAAGTACTTCTAATAAAACGGGCTCCCGATTTTTAGAGAAGTGTATTATGAATTGTCCTTCTTCTTCCGCAAAATCTATAGGACTATCAGATAATTCAATTATGAGTGCATCAACATCTTTACTATATTTAATTTTTCGCATATCTTTCCTTCCTCCCAGGATATAATGTAATTACAATTATTTCATCTTTATCTATTTCTTCATAAATAATTCTTAAAACACGATCTTTATCGAATTTTCCCTGCGCTACTAATCTTCTCTTTATATCCTTTTTCTACCTTTTGCGGATCTAGAATAATATCTTTAGCCATCTTCTTATTTACGATAATTCCATGTTTCCTTAGAATTTTTATTTTATCAAGTGAATATTGACTAAATTTTATGCTTTTCATTATTTATTATTAAGTTTATACTTTTCCTGTTAAAAGTCAACCAAAATAGTGAGATAGAGGGGTTAGGTCTGGGTAACCGCAGAAGCGGTTAGTAATTCAGGTTTTAGGTCTCAGGTTTTAGGTTTTAGTTAAAACAAAGAAAATAGATGGGCGGTGTGGTTGGGTAATCTTGTGATAATCCGTGTAATCTGTGGTTAATAAGTTACCATTTTCCGCTTTTTAGATATTCGTCGATTGCTCTGGCGGATTTTCTGCCTGCGCCCATTGCGGCAATGACGGTCGCTTCACCTGTTACGATATCTCCACCCGCAAATACACCTTTCATCGACGTCTTGCCGTTTTCAGAATCCGCGTCGATATATCCCCATTTATTTTTCTTGATTTGGGGGGTAGCATCCAAAAGTATCGGATTCGCGTTTTGCCCAATAGCGATTACAACCGTATCGACATCATATATAAATTCACTCCCCGGAATAGGAACGGGCCTTCTTCTACCCGAATCATCCACTTCTCCGAGTTCCATCTTAATCATTTTTATTTTTTTAACCCAGCCTTTTTCATCTCCGGTAAACTCGATTGGGTTAACAAGAAGATCAAAAATAACTCCTTCTTCCCCTGCATTCTCGATTTCTTCATCTCTTGCGGGCATCTCCTGCCTTGACCGCCTGTATATTATGTGCGTTTCTTCTGCTCCAAGCCTTACTGCACTTCGCGCTGAGTCCATCGCAACGTTACCGCCGCCGACAACCGCGACTTTTTTACCGATACTGATTGGAGTATCATACTCGGGAAATTTGTATGCTTTCATTAAATTTATTCTTGTTAAAAATTCATTGGCTAAATATATACCCAAAAGATTTTCTCCTTTTACGCCGAGAAATCTCGGTAAACCCGCGCCAAGACCAAGAAATATCGCATCAAAACCTTCCTCGAAAAGTTGTTTTATGGTAATTGTCCTCCCCACTATTACGTTACACTCAAACTCAACACCCATCTTCTTAAGAGCTTCGACTTCCCTGCCTACTATTGCTTTCGGGAGTCTAAATTCAGGAATACCGTAGACAAGAACCCCTCCCGGTTTGTGCAAAGCTTCGAAAATCTTAACGTCATATCCCATTCTTGCACAATCAGCCGCAACCGTCAAACCCGCAGGACCCGAACCTACAACTGCGACTTTTTTGTTTTTCTTTGCCTGCACAGGCGGAGCCTCTATTTCAGCATTCTCAGCTTCATAATCCGCGACAAACCGCTCCAGTCTCCCTATTGCTATAGGACTACCTTTTACACCCAGAACGCACTGTGCTTCACATTGATCTTCCTGAGGACATACTCTCCCTGTCATACAAGGCAGAACGTCGTCTTCTTTTATTTTCCTCGCGGCTTCTACGTATTTACCTTCTACGATTAGTTTGATAAATTCGGGAATATTGATATCAACAGGACAACCTTTAACGCAAAGAGGTTTAGGACACTGAATACACCTTTCTGCTTCTTTTCTTGCCTGTTCCTCGGTATAACCCAGTGCAACTTCATTAAAATTCTTGATTCTTTCCTTAACTTCCTGTTTCGGCATTGGCTCACGAGGAGCCATTTGCTTTTTACCGCTCATCTTATACTATTCGCACTTACATTGCTTATAACTGTCAAGCGCTTCTTTTTCTTCCTTTTCGTAAGTAGAAAGGCGTTTTATTAACAAATCGAAATTTACTTTATGACCATCGAATTCCGGTCCATCAACACACGCGAATTTAGTTTCTCCGTCAACTTCGACTCTACAGCCGCCGCACATTCCGGTTGCATCCATCATTGTCGAATTAAGAGAAACAATAGTTTTGACATTGTATTGTTTTGTCATTTCCGAAACCTTCTTCATCATTATCGCGGGACCAATAGCTATAACAAGATCCATCTTTCTGCCCGCGTTTTCAAGTTCCTGTAATTCATCCGTGGTAAATCCTTTCTTTCCGTAAGAACCATCGTCGGTCATAATGTAAAGTTCATCGGAATGTTTTCTCATTTCTTCTTCCAAAATGACATTTTCTTTATTTCTGAATCCCATTATCGAAATAACGTAATTACCTGCTTCTTTGAATGCTTTTGTTTCCGGGTATATAATAGCACTACCTACCCCACCGCCGATCGCTACGACAGTTCCGATTCTTTCTACTTTAGCCGGATGACCAAGTGGTCCTACAACATCGGAAATCACATCTCCCTGTTTTAGAGCTCCGAGCTTATAAGTGGTCTTACCCACTTCCTGAACAATTATTGTTATTGTTCCTTTATCCTTATCCGCTTCTGCGATTGTAATAGGAATTCGCTCGCCTACCTCATCAACTTTAATAATCACAAACTGCCCCGGCTGATAGTTCGCGGGTACGCGCGGCGCTTCAATTACAAACTTATTTAAATTCGGTCCTATTTTTTCTTTCTTCAATATCTTATACATGTATAACTCCTATAATTGTTTCTCTTTATATGCCTTACGGTATTATGAAATTACGGGATATAAAAGTTTTTACAAAACGAAATATATAAAATACGGCAAAATTGTCAATGGCACGCGGATTTTAACGACAAAAAAATAAATAGGACGCAGATTAACGCAGATTTAAAAGGATTTTGTTTGTAATTTAAAAACCCCACCCCAAAACCCTAAATATTTTGACAGGATTTACACGGATTTACTGGATTTTTTTAAGATCCGCCCAACAACACCAAATTAATCTCATACGGAGACACAGAGAAAAAAAACAAAAAAATATATTAGTGTTTATTTAAAACCCAACTCACCCCACCAAATTATTCTCACACAAAGATCACTAAGACACAGAGATTCTAATTATTCTACAATTCCTTAATTCTCAGTATTCCTCTCATCAAAAACAAGATATTTTTCCTCCCACTTCCATTCGGGCTGGAAGGCTGCTTCGGTTATGATGACGATTTTGTCGTTATTTATTAAATCTTCTATTTTCTCTTTTTCTTTTTCCGGTATGTTTAACTCTGGTAATAATTCCCTTTTGTTATCCTTATCCACCTGAACCACAGGATATAACAAAGGCTTTTTCATTGAATCGTATTTCCTGTAATATTCTCCTAAACTTATGTCTTGTTTTAGGTTTAACCAAGGAAAAAAACTAAATCTTTTATACATCATTTTATGCATATATTTTACTTTTGGTGGTTTGTTATCAAAGCCTTCTAAAACTACATATTTTTCAGAGTATTTCCATTTAGATGTGAATGCCACTTCCGAAATCAAGACTCCATCTCCACCTTCGACTATATCTTTTATTTCTTCCTTAACCGATTCAGGAATATTTGCTGTTTTGATGGTATTTTCGTAATTGGTTGATGTTACACATAAGAGAGGAGAATCGTATTCTAGAGTGTTTGCCCATTTTGTAGAATATGAATTGTATTTCAATCTTGCTGCTCCGTCCTTAAAGAAATTCCACTGTTTAAAAGGATCAGATATTGGTTTTCCTTCAAATATAACTACCTTAAGATATCTTATATATTTTTTAAGAGAAGCTTTCTCCGTTCCAAAGACCCAATTGAAGGGGTACATAAATAGTATATATAAAAAACAAAGTATTACTATGCCCAGGTACCCTATTATAATTCTAAGGAATTTCATTTATAATCTCACCAGATAAATATTTTAAGGGTTGGTTTTTCTCATCAGAAAGAAGATATTCCGCATTCACAACTAATATTTTTTTTGCCAACTTCTCACTACTCCCTACTCTTTATTTGTTACCATTCAACCCTTCAACGATTCAACGATTCAACTAAATTATTCTTTCCGAATAATTTCCACCCCATCACCCTTCCCCACTATAACAATATCAACAACATCGAGGAAAAGGCCGTTTTCGACAACGCCGGGAATCATATTCAATTCGACTTCCATCTTATAAGCATCTTCGATTATGCCTAAATTTACATCTATTATATAATTACCGCTATCGGTAAGATATCTTTCGCCATCCTTCATCCTGATTTTAGGATTATATCCGCGTTTTTCTAACTTTTTGAAAACATTACCAAGCGCATAAGGAACAACTTCAATAGGCAGAGGAAAAGCGCCTAATTTATCCACCATTTTCGCGGAATTCACGGCCCATAAATTTTGTTTGGAGGATTTCGCGACAATTTTCTCGAACAGTAAAGCTCCTCCCCCTCCTTTTATTCCGTTAAAATTAAGATCGACCTCATCGGCACCGTCAATAGTCAAATCGATTTCATCAACATCGTCTATAGACAAAAGAGGGATATTATATGAATCAGCCAGTCTGGTTGTAGCTGATGATGTGGATATAGCTTTTACTTTCAACCCGTCACCAACCATCTCACCAATCTTTTTTAACGCGTAAAAAAAAGTAGTCCCGGTACCAAGACCTAAAACCATTCCATCTTTAACAAAATCAGAAACCTTCGCTCCGGCTAATTCTTTTTCTTTATCAATCATTCTATAAATACCCCTCCTTAAAATTTCGCATTAATATAAATTAAATATACCAAAACAAATATAACTTATGCTCATTCCATGTCAAGAATTTAAAAAAATTTATAGCCACGGATTTACACGGATAAACACTGATTAAAAAAAATATTTTGTTTTTTAAAACTCACTACTTCCCCAAAAAAACTACGAGCAACAACGAATAACACGAATATCACGAATAACAACAAAAAAGATTCTATTTTTTATAAAAAAAACTATTATTAATACATTTGTACTATTTGTTGTTAAAAAAAGGGTTGTTGGGGGAAAAACAATAAAATCTCTGTGCAATCTGTGGTTAAAAATTACCATTGACTTAAAAGTGATAATTCATTATACTTACATATAAATTTGACCTAAGGGGGTAGCAATGAAAAAAAGAATTGCTGTATTTTTAATAGTCCTTGCTTTTGTCGTGGGTATTGCACTCGGGAATTTTCTTTCCCCATATATTTCAGTAGTCGGTGAATCCTATGAACAGGTAAGTGAAACAATTACAATCGTATCTCTTAAAGAAAATATGAAAACTATAGAAAAAGCAGTAAAGAAATTCTCCTGGGAAAACGGACATTATCCAAAAAGTAGTTCCGTTTCATGGCTAAAAAAAGAAGTGGGAATGGATTTCGAAAATCCAATTACTTACAAAACAGGAGAAGGCAAAGCATACATGTCAGGATCAGCCAGCAAACCCGGAATCATAGGATTCGAAAGTGATTTGAAAGGTAAATTTTGCAAGATAACCGGATATGGGATTGAAGATGCAATTGAACTTTCTTTAAAGCCTAAAACTTTAGAACAGTCCAAAACCGAAGGAGCAAAAGAGGAAAAATCCGCATCAGGGACAATCGGAACTTCAGAAAAAAGCACAAAAGAATCAAGCTGGAATATACTTAACGCCAACACCAAGGTTACGCAAAGAGGCAATGAAAAATGGAAGTTTTTCTGGGAATTCACAGTTTATAATCAGGAGAAAAAAACCATTACTCTTATGGCTACTGTAGAATTTCTAGATAAAGAAGGTTCCATAATTGCAGATGAAGTCTTACAAAATTTGGACATTCCGGAAGAATCATCCAAAACCTTAAATGGTTATACATTAATCAACGCAGACATAGCCGATAGAGTTCAGGAAATAAATATAAAAGCAAAAAGAAAAATATTCGTACAGCAGTAATTAGGTTTTAGGTCTAAAACCGACCGAAGACCGACGACAGCTGACGGCAGACAAAAAAAAGAAAAAACAACTCAAAAAAATCAGTGAATATCTGTGTTAATCTGTGGCTAATTATAATTGTTGTGGGTTGGGTTTTTAAACAAAAAATCCTTTTAAATCTGCGTCCTATTTTCTTCGAGGTTTAATCTTTTTTACTAAATTTTACTCAAGTTTAAATTCAACCGGGAAAGAATAATAAACTGCAACCGGCTTATCCCTCTGCATTGCGGGAGAAAACTTCAGTTTCCATGCCTTTTCAACTGCAACTTTATCCAGAAAAGGATGAAGAGATTCAAACAATCTTACATTCCTGACATTCCCTTCTTTGTCTATCAATAATTCCAGATAAACAATACCTTCAATGCCCAAAGGTATGAGTTGTCCCGGATATTCGAATTTTACCTTATCAAGGTTCAAAGGTATAGGAGGAACTTCATAAGCATAAAATATTACATCGTCTCCAAATTCGACTCTGGCTTCTTTACTATTATCGTTAGGATTCTTTACTTTAATAGGTTCCACATCTACATCTTTCTCTTTAAATTCTTCGTTAATTACTTTTCCTACGTCAACCTTAGGTACTATAGCTATATTTACTACTTCATCGGGAGGAGCGGGAATTATTATAATTGGGGGTTCTGTCGGCTCAACTATTTCTTTTTCTATTTCCCATTCCGGAATAAAGATAAATCCAAGGATAAAAACAACCAACACTATGAGTAAACAAATCCTGATACGCAGCCTGAACACATCTTTGAAACTATATTTTTCCCTGTCCATACACACCTCCTGTAAAAACTTTTATATATTTATATTATAGGCCAAATTCATACTTTTGTCAATTAGTTTTTCTGAGAAGAATTACCGAAGTTTTTGTTTGACATTTTAGAATATTTTAGTATAATATTAGAAATATAAATAAGGAGGCTTTAATGTTTAGTCTTTTTTTATTTTTTGCCATCTCCCTGCAGGGAGACAAACAAGTCAATACAAAACCGCTTTTATCTAAAAATAATCCCCGAAGAACCATTTCTTACTCGAAATTTAAAAAATTAGCAGATAAAAATACTAATGATTTAAACTCTAAAAATCTCTCGAGCGAAAGATTTGATTCGTCTAATGTTAGATTCGTGGGTAACTGGCCATTTGGACCCTGTGGAGTTACAGCAGTTGACTCGACAAGGAATCTTACCTTCCTTGGTTCGGGAGGAGGAGTTTATATACTTGATGTCTCGGATCCTTCAAATCCTGTTAAATTATCCGAAAAAATCCACGCGAGAGATTTTATAGATGGGCTGTTTTACGAAGAAGCCACCCAGAGACTTTACATCGGAATAGATGAAGGTGGTCTTGAAATCTGGAATATCGCCGATCCAGAAAACCCTCAGAAGATGGGTTCATGTGATACACCCGGGCACTCATGGGGTATAGAAATCTCAGGTAATTATGCTTACGTGGCAGATTATACCGCCGGGCTCCGAATAATAGATATTTCCAATCCCTCAAACCCCACGGAAGTAGGTTCATTTGATACACCCGGTTATGCTTATGATGTGGCAATATCTGACAATCATGCATACGTAGCAGCAAGCTCTGGTGTATGGGCAATCGATATTTCTATACCTTCGAGTCCTTCTGAAGTGGATTCATGCGATGCCTCGGGTGCACGCGGTATTGTAATCTCCGGTAATTATGCCTATGTGGCAAGCGGTTCCTCAGGTTTAAGAGTAATCGATATCTCTACACCCTCGAACCTTTCCGAAGCAGGTTCCTGTGATACACCTGACCAGGCACGCCAGGTAGCAGTATCAGGGAATTATGCCTATATGGCAAATGGGAATGCAGGTCTACGAATAATCGATATCTCCACACCTTCAAATCCATACGTGGTAGGTTGCTATGATACACCCCACCATGCCTGGGATATAACGGTCTCCGGTAATTACGCTTACGTAGGAGACGAAAGCAGTCTGCGGATAATAAATATTTCGAACCACTCAAGTCCCGTGGAAGTAGGTTCATGCGATACACCCGAAACCGCATTGGGTGTTGCTGTCTTCGGTGACTACGCTTATGTGGTTGATTGGAGTAGCGGTTTACGGGTAATAAATATATCCACTCCCTCAAAACCCGAAGAGGTGGGTTTTTGCGATACATCCGGTGAGGCTCGGGGCATTGCAATCTCAGGTAATTATGCATATGTGGCGGATGGGAATTCAGGTCTGCGGGTAATTGATATCTCCACTCCGGAAAACCCCATGGAAGTAGGGTTTTACGATACACCCGGCGGGGCAAGCGGCATCGCGGTCTCCGGCAGATATGCATATGTGGCAGATGGGTATGCAGGTCTTCAAATATACGAAAATTTACTTGCGGGGGTTGATGAAGAGGATAACAATAAAGAAAAAGTTTTCAAGGTTGCTAAAAACCTTTTTTTGGAAGTAACCGAAGTAGAGGTAAAAGGAATAAATTTACCAGCAACCCTTAAAGTGTACGACATAGTCGGAAGAATAAGAGAAAAAACAATGGTTTATAACTCATCACCAGTGGCAATCGGCTCCAATCTAAAACCCGGGATTTATTTTGTAAGTGTAAAAGGTTTTAAACCGGTAAAGATATTAAAGATTAAATAGAAATTCTTTGAATCTAAGTTGAGTGGTTGAATTGTTGAGAGGTTGAGTAGCTGTTTTAGGATATAGGGTTTGGGATTTAGGATTTAGTTAAAACAAAAGAAAAATGGGATGGGTAGTGTGATTCGTGCTATTCGTGTGATTTGTTGTTCCTCTTAGTTTTGAGGTTGTGGGTTGGGTTTTGAACAACAAAAATTTTTTCTTTTTTTTATCCGTGTGTATCCGTGTAAATCCGCGGCTAATTATTTGGGGTTTTTGGTTGGGGAAAAGCAAGTATAAATCTTGTGTTCATCTTGTGAAATCTGTGGTTAAGCAAGTTATAATTCCTTAAATCCCATTACATAAAAATAACCGTCAACAAAATATTCTATATTTTTAAAACCCGATTTGCTAAACATTTCTATAAAAATATCTTTTTCAGGGAGTAGATGCTCGGCGACCTGATTCCCTATATCTTTATGCATTTGATTTATTTCCTCGGGAGTCATTGAGTGCCCTATGATTAATTTTCCCCCCGACCTAAGTACCCGATAACATTCCGAAATGGTTTTCTCCTTATCCGTAAAATGAGGAAAAGAATTAAAAATTATAACGGCATCGAATTTATCTTTATCGAAAGGAATATTTTCACCTCCTCCCCTTAGCGCCATTTCATCAGGATAAGTTTCTTTTAATCCCTTAATCATCGCAAAAGCCTTATCGATATAGACAACCCTGGCACCCGGAATATTATCACGGAAATAATCACGTAATACTCCCTTACCACAAGCTAAATCCAGAATACGATTAGAATCCCTACCGATTAACTTTTTAACGAATATCCCGGCGACTATCCTTGATTCCGCTGAGACTTCCCAATTCTCCGCCCACCCCTCAAAACAATCAATACCCACTTCTCCCCCTTAAAGCCAAAGAAATTATGAATATAAGGGAAGAAATAATTATTATTGTAGCTCCTGCCGGAATTCCAAATATATAAGAAAAGAAAAGGCCCGAAAGGCATGAAACAATACCGAAAAGAATCGAAAGAAGGTACATTTTAGAAAGATTGTGCGTTAGAATTCTTGCAGCTGAAGGAGGATTTATCAAAAGGCTAAAAATCAACATTCCGCCGATTGTATTTAAATTAAGACAAATAACAAACCCGGATAGGAAAAGAAGGCTAAAGAAAATAAATTTTTCGGGTATCCCGCATGATGTCGCAACTTCTCTATTATAAAAAACTGCTTTTATTTCTTTCCCTAAAAAAACTACGAAAAGAATTACAAGAAAAGTTATTCCGGCATTAAAATATATATTTCTCCTTGAAAGAGTAAGAATACTTCCCCAGATAAGGTTAAAAGCTTCTGTCTTAGGTCCCTTTATCAAACCGAGTCCGAGAAACGCAACTCCGAGTACAAGAGAAAAAATAATCCCGATAATTACGTTTGCCTCAAGCCCGGATTTCTCAGCAATTGGACCAATTAAAACTGAAGCAAGCAGAGAAAATACTATTGCCATCATAACAGGATCAATCCCCAAAAGAAGCCCAATGACAGATCCGGCAAAAGCGGCGTGTGAGATAGCAACCCCGACAAAAGGAATCCGAAGAAGAACCACCCAAACTCCTACAATACCAAGACCCACTCCCGCAAGAATAGAACCGATTAACGCGTTTTGAAAATAATTAT
>Ga0307427_1000515_pt1 | contig 24105 bp, 18 predicted proteins | sample SalMarWE160190MG_FD_202162 | JGI IMG/M metagenome (GOLD analysis project Ga0307427, IMG submission 202162) | Salt marsh sediment microbial communities from the Plum Island Ecosystem LTER, Massachusetts, United States - WE1603-190 | ecosystem: Environmental > Aquatic > Marine > Intertidal zone >... | reverse complement strand
ACGAGCAGGCAGACGGGCACGTCCGGCCGGCATCGCCGAAGGGCTGCCAGCACATCCTGCGCCGCGCCCGTGAGGTCCTCGAGATTGAGCAGGACGGCCCGGGGCGCCTTCCTGGCGACGGCCAGCATCGCGTCCATCGCCGCAGCGTGGGTCCGGACAGGCTGAACGAGACGCTCGACGACGGCGCGGCGGCCGGGGTCGCGGCAGAGGAGGAGGATCGTGCCGCCCGAGTCGGCGGTGTTGGTCGCGGACGGTTGGCCGGTCACGTGTCGCCTTCCTCGCCGAGCAGGACGCGCAGTTCGTCATCGGTCAGGTGGACCGTTCGGCCTCCGTTGGCCTGTTCAATTCTCCGGTCGCCATCGCGGTTCCAGGCCTCGTCGGGTGACGTTTCTGTTTGAGGTTGCGGCTCGTGCCGGGGCTCTGGGGCGTTGTCCGTCGTCGTGGCGCCCGCGAGATACGACTCGATCTCCGGTGGAGTCGGCGGCGCCGGAGCGCGCGCGGTTGCAGGCTCGCGGGCCGGTAGCGGGGGCGCCGCATCGGACGGTGGACCGGCCGGTTCGGTCGCGGCTGCGGGTGCAGGTGGCAGCGATGAGAAGGCCGCTGCAAGGGGCGGCGGGCGGCGGGGCTGAATCAGAGGGGCCGGGCCGCGAGGCGCTTCGGGCGCTGCCTCAGACGCAGGCGGCGGCGGTGTCGGCGCCGCAGCGGGCGAAGACGCACGCGGAGGCGTCGCATCGGGTGCAGGTTCCGCCGGTCCAGCCGCGGCTGCGGGTGCAGGCGGCGCGGGAGAGGGCGGTTCACGAGGCGGTGCAGGCTGCGTCGCGGCCACGGGTTGCGCAGCACGGGGCAAGGCAAGAGTCGCGAGAAAACGCGAGGCGTCCGCGGCCGTCGAGAGAACGATGTCGGCGCCCACGAGTTCGGCAATGCGGCCTTTGTACTCGAAGCCGGGAGCGTGGTACGCCACGACGACCGTCTCGGGCCACTCCCGGCGCACGAGGGGAATCAGCCGGAACTCGCCCGGACCGAAATGGTCAACACCCACGACAATGTGGTCGACGGCCGCTGAAGCACGTTCGGCCTCCGCAACCACATCGTAGGCCGTGGGAACGAGAACCACCCACACGCCGGCGTCACGAAGACCTCGGTCAAGCATCTCGGCGACCGCCGAGCCGGGCTGCTTCACCAGGACCGAGACGGGGGCGGTGATGTTGGCGTCCGAGATTGTCTGACCCGCTGCCATCAGTACCATACGCCTACTATGGCCGATTTATTCGGGCGCGTCAAGGCGGCGTTTCATCATTGCGCGTGGCGGCTTGGGCGCGGGGTGGGAAATGGCTTGACAGGTCCGAAACCGAGCCCTATAAGGAGCGGACGATTTCGTGTCGGCATCTGCCGCACGGGCGGTTGTCCGCTGCGGTCAGGTGCGGTTCAACGCGCAGACGTGTTCCCGGGCAAGGAGGCTGTTTGGATGGCGACCAACATCGGTATTAACGGTTTCGGCCGTATCGGCCGCATCGTGTTTCGGGCGATGTGGGCCCGGAAGGACGAGTTCCGTATCGTCGGCATTAACGACCTGGCCGATGCGGAGACGCTCGCCTACCTGCTGAAGTATGACAGCGTGTACCGTCAGTTCAACGCGGATGTCGGGGCCGACGGCGAGGCATTGGTCGTCGATGGGACGAGCATCCCCGTCTCAACTGAGAGGGACCCGTCGAACCTGCCGTGGGCCGACCGCCAGGCCGAGGTGGTGCTCGAGTGCACCGGCGTTTTCCGGACCCGCGAGGGATGCGAGAAGCATCTGACGGCCGGGGCGAAGAAGGTCATCCTGTCGGCCCCGCCCAAGGATGAGGTCGACGCCGTCATCGTCCTCGGCGTCAACGACGAGGCGCTGGCGCCGGAGCACAAGATCGTCTCGAACGCCTCGTGCACGACGAACTGCCTCGCGCCGGTCGCCAAGGTGCTGCACGAGACGTTCGGCATCAAGCGCGGCCTGATGACAACCTGCCACGCCTACACGAACGACCAGAAGATTCTGGACATGATCCACTCGGACCTGCACCGGTCGCGGGCGGCGGCGCTCAACATCATCCCGACGACGACCGGCGCCGCCAAGGCCGTCGGCAAGGTCATCCCCGAACTGAACGGCAAACTGAACGGTTTCGCCCTGCGCGTGCCGACCCCGGTGGGCAGCATCGTGGACCTGACCGTCGAACTTGAGAAGGCGGCGACGGACGACGGCATCAACGCCGCCATGAAGGCCGCCAGCGAGGGCCCACTGAAGGGCATCCTCGGGTACACCGAGGACCCGATCGTCTCCAGCGACGTCATCGGCACGACCGTCTCGAGCCTTTTCGATGCGGGCGCGACGATGGTCCTCGACGAGACGTTCGCGAAGGTCTGCTCCTGGTACGACAACGAATGGGGCTTCTCGAACCGGATGGCCGACCTCGCGGTCAAACTGGCCGCCATCTAAAACGCAGGCTCAGCGGAACACGGGGGCGGGCGTTCGGCTCGCCCCCGACCAGTCTCAGGCCGACAGGAGGTCTGCCGTGGCCAAACAGACGCTCGACCGGTTGGACATGAAGGGGAAGCGCGTCCTCATACGGGTCGATTTCAACGTGCCCCTCGATGAGAATCTGACCATCACCGATGACCGACGCATCCGCATGGCCCTGCCGACGATCCGGTGTGCCATGGAGGCCGGCGGACGCGTGATCCTGATGAGCCATCTCGGACGGCCGAAGGGCCACGTCGATGCGAAACTCAGCCTCAAGCCGGCGGCGGTGCGGCTGGGGGAACTGCTCGAATGCGACGTCGGCTTCGCGCCCGACTGCGTGGGCCCCGACGTGGAGAAGATGGCGGCCGATCTGGCCGACGGCCGGGTGCTGCTCCTCGAAAACCTCCGCTTCCACGCAGGCGAAGAGAAGAACAACGCCGACTTCGCCCAGGCCCTCCGCAACCTGGCCGACCTGTACGTCAATGATGCCTTCGGGACGGCTCACCGCAAGCACGCATCAACGTACGGCGCGGCGGCGCTGATGCCGGAGGGAACGCGGGCGATCGGGTTCCTCATCGAGAAGGAATTGGCATTCCTGGGCGGGGCGATCGAGAACCCCGAACGCCCGTTCGTGGCCGTCCTCGGTGGCGTGAAGGTGTCGGACAAGATCGGTGTTATCGAGAACCTCTGCGGCAAGGTGGATCGGCTGCTCATCGGCGGCGCCATGGCCTACGTCTTCATGGTGGCCCGTGGCGAGAACACCGGCAACTCCAAGGTGGAGCGGGAGGTCGTCAAGAAGGGCAAAAAACGCGACATTATCGCCGAGGCCAAGCAGTTGCTCGCCACGATTGAGTCGAGCGACGCCGAGGTCTGCTTCCCCGTGGATCACCTGACCGGCAGGGAGTTCGCCGCCGACACCGATACCGACATCCAGGGCCCCGAGATGGAAGACGGCTGGGTGGGCCTCGACATCGGCCCCGAGACAACGGGGCTGTACCGCGAGAAACTGGCCGATGCCAAGACGGTCGTCTGGAACGGTCCGATGGGCGTCTTCGAGATGGCCCCCTTCGCCGGCGGCACGCGGCAGATCTGCGAGGTCCTGGCACGCGTGGCCAAAGAGGGTACCGTGGTGGTAGGCGGCGGCGACACCGCTGCCGCCGTCGAGAAGTTCGGGCTGGCCGGGCAGATGACGCACGTCTCGACCGGCGGCGGGGCAAGTCTGGAGTTCCTCGAGGGCAAACCCTTCGAGACGATCGGCCTGATCGACGACGCCTGACGCCCCCGTCGCTCGGCCTGCGGCGACTCGGCGCCCGGGAGGGACGCAGACAGGCGCCTCGCCGCGGAAGGACAGTGCCGCGTGAAACGCTCGCTCCATCAGTTGCCGCGACCGGCGATTGCCCCGTCGATCCTGGCGTCGGATTTCGCTCACCTGGCCGACGAGATCGCCCGCGTCGAGCAGGCCGGCGCCGACTTGCTCCACGTCGATTGCATGGACGGCCACTTCGTGCCGAACCTCACGATCGGACCCGTGGTGGTCGAGAAGGTCCGGGCCGTGACGGACCTGTTTCTGGACGTCCACCTCATGCTCAGCGAACCCGCCCGGTACATCCAGGCGTTCGCCGAAGCCGGGGCAGACAACATCACGTTCCATGCCGAGGTGGCGAGCGAACCGGAGGGGCTGGCCGACCGCATCCATGAACTGGGCTGCTCGGCGGGCATCACCATCAATCCCGACGGGCCCCTCGACCGCGTGGAGCGGGCCGTGCCGCACATTGAGATGGTCCTGCTGATGACCATCTACGCGGGCTTCGGCGGGCAGGCGTTCCTGCCCGAGGTCTTGCCCACGATTCGGCAAGTGAGAGGATGGCTGACGAGCGAGCAGCGGCTCGAAGTGGACGGCGGCGTCTACACCGAGACCATCGGCGAGGCAGCGGCGGCCGGGGCCGATGTGTTCGTCGCCGGAACGGCCGTCTTTGGGACCCCGGACGGCGACTACGGCCGCAGCATCGCCGACCTTCGTCGCTCGGCCGCCGCAGCGATGGAATCGTAGACGCGCCTCGCAGAACGGTCGCCATGGCAATCAACGGCAGAAAGAAGAAACGCGATATTCCCGAAGGCCTGTGGCTGCGGTGCCCGGGCTGCGCGGAGATGGTCTTTCGGAAACGGGTCGAAGAAAACCTCCACGTGTGTCCGGAGTGCGCGCACCATTTCCGCCTGGGGGCGAGGCAGCGGGTCAACCTGCTCGCCGACACCGACAGTTTCGAGGAGTACCTGCCGAACCTCATGTCGCCCGACCCGCTCGGGTTCGCCGACCGAAAGAGTTACGTGGAGCGGCTGGCAGACGCCCAGCGGCAGACCAACCTCTACGACGCCGCCGTCGTGGGAAGGGCGTACATCCGCGGCAGACCCGTGGTCATGGGCGCCATGGACGCCAACTTCATCATGGGGTCGATGGGGTCGGTCGTCGGCGAGAAGATTGCCACCGCCGTGGAGAAGGCCGCGGAACTGGGCCTGCCGCTCGTGATCTGCTGTGCGTCGGGCGGCGCGAGAATGATGGAAGGCATCCTCAGTCTGGCCCAGATGGCCAAGACCAGTGCCGCGCTGGCCAGGTTCGGCCGCCAGGGAGGGCTGTACATCAGCCTCGTGACCCACCCGACGACGGCGGGGGTCCTGGCGAGTTTCGGAAGCCTCGGCGACATCATCCTGGCCGAACCGGGCGCCATGATTGGCTTCACCGGGCCGCGCGTTATCCGCCAGACGATGAAGCAGGATCTGCCCGAGGGCTTCCAGACGGCCGAGTTCATGCTGGAGCACGGGTTCGTGGACCGCATCGTGCCCCGGCGAGACTTGAGGAGCGAGATTGCCTCCCTCGTCGATTACTGTGGTTGACCGCGCCGGCACCGGACGGATTGGGAAGATTTGCCGTGCGAATGTTGTTGGCGCGGCGGGGGGGGCTTCCTAGAATAAGGTGTCATGTCTCCTCACGCGGCGCGCCGTTGGCGGCCCTGGACGTGGGTTTCTGAGGTTTGAGGAGGGAACCGTGTTCAAGCGATTCTTCCAAAGACTGCGGGGGGGCCAGCCCAACGAACTGCCGGGCTATACCCCCATGGGCGTGGTCCGTGAAGGCAGCATGTCCACCATCATCAAGGCCAAAGACCAGAAGACCGGCCAGGTGGTCGTCGTCAAGGTGCACAAGCCCGAAGCCCGCAAAGCCGTTGAGAAACTGGAGTCGCGGCACCGCGACTTCACGGAAGGGCAGATCACGGCGGCCTTCGACCACCCGAACGTCGTCAAGTGTTACGATCACGGCAAACTCGGCGAGACGCCGTACCTGGTTCTGGAGTACCTGGAGGGCGTGACGCTGGCCAATCTGATGGGCGGTGACAGCAAGCGCCTGCAGGGGCATCGGTTGTCGCTCGTGCGTCAGGCGGCCACGGCCCTGGAACACGTGCATGCCAGACGCTTTGTGCATCACGACTTCTGCCCGAAGAACCTCTTCGTCACCAACCAGAACCAGGTGAAACTGATTGATTTCGGACTGGCCACGCCCTTGCTCGACAAGCCGACTCGCAGCACGCGCATGGGGACGATTGAAACCCTCGCCCCGGAGGTGCTCCGGCGGGAACCGTGTGATTACCGCGTCGATGTGTTCGCCTGGGGCGTCGTGGCTTACCAGGTTCTGAGCGGGCACTGGCCGTTCGAGAGCCCCGAACACCATCAGACGCTCAGCAAAATCATGAACGTTCGGGCCGTGGCCTTGGGCCAGCGCATGCCCGATCTGCCGGAGGACATCTCCCACTTGGTCATGCGGGCCATCGACAAAGACCCCGGCAAGCGTCTCAGCAGCATGACGACGGCAATGGGGGTTCTCGACCGCTTCAGCGCCGTGGCCCTGTAGCGCCCTGAGACGGCTCTGTCTGGGCCGGTGTGTGACCCTTTCTCGCGGTGGGTCGACGGCGCGCCATCATTCGCGCTCACACCCTTGCTTCGTATGCTCTCCCCCCGGTGTGTGTGTGGCAACCACTCCTGGCATGGCGCTTGCAATCGCAGCAGGACACACCCTGTCATCTCGACTGACCCCGCCGCAGGCCGGTGAGTGGAGCGCTCTACCCCGAGTGCCCGCAGGAAACCTCGCTGGAGAAAACGGCAAACGGCTCTGGCCCCTCGACTCTTTTGCGCTCGCTCGGGGTGACAGGCGCTACGCTCCCGGCGCGGCCCGGCGTGGTGGCCTCGAAAGGCCACCGCGCGAAGCCAAGGCGACTTGTTCAACGGGCTCGGCCGGACCGGGAAGCGTTGGCCCAGACCGAGGCGTTGACGTTACCCCGCGCAAGCCTGAGAACTTGGCCTCACGGGGCCATAATCGGCGATATCGGGCCAGAAACGACACCAAGTGACCCGCGACCGGGGCCGCGTCAAAGGTGGACACCTAGGGAATAAGACTTTCGTGTTTTCCTGTTGACCGCCCGGCAAGCCTGATGTATTATATCAGTGCTGGGGGCCGGTGAATGCCGGCAAGGTTGGGGCTCGGTGATGGCCAAGTTTCACCACGGCGAGATGGCGGATCTCGCCAGGCAGTTGACGTTTCTGGCGCCGAAGGTGCGTCTGAGCCAGATCCTCAGGGCCGAACGGCTCGTCTGCCTGACCGATCCCCTGAAATCGTACCCGTACGAGTTCGTCTGCTACCAGATCACGGGCTATCGGCCCAGGGGGGACGTCGGGAAAACGTTCCCCGGCAAGACCCTGCGCGAGGACCTCATCCGGCTGGTCGAAGAGGTTTCGGGGAGCCTCAGACTGAAGCCCGATGAGATGTCCGAACCGATTCTGTCGATCGAGGAGACCTCGAAGCACTTCAACGTGTCGGACAAGACGATCCAGCGATGGCGGAAGGCCGGCCTGGTCTCGTGGAAGTTCATGGGGTCCGGAGGGCGGCTGCGCGTGGGGTTTCGCAGATCGAGCCTCGAGCGTTTCGCGACACGCAACGCCCAGCAGGTGAAAGCGGCAGGGGATTTCAGCCGCCTGGCCCCCGACGAACGCCGCGAGATCATCCGGCGGGCCAGGCGATTGAGCCTCTTCTGCCACTGTTGTCTGTTCGAGGTCTCGAAACGCATCGCCCGCAAACTCGGCCGCGCCGTCGAGACCATCCGCCTGACCATCAAGGATTACGACCACGAGCACCCGGGTGTCAGGCTGTTCCCCGACGCCGGCGAACCGCTTCAGGATCGAGACCGCCGGCTCATGTACCAGTCGCATCAACGGGGCGTGGGCGTCCACGCGCTGGCCAAGCGCTTCTGCCGCACGCGGTCCAGCATCTACCGCATCATCACCGACGAACGCGCCAAGGAACTGCTGGACGAACCCGTCGATTACATGCCGAGCCCGGAGTTCGAGCAGGAGAACGCCGACACGCTGATCCTGGGAGATGAGGCGGCTGCGGCGGCCCTCGACGGAGAGGACAAACGGCCGGCCACCCCGCCGAAGGGTCTGCCGATCTACCTGAAGAGCCTCTACAAGACCCCGCTGCTCAAGAAGGAGGAGGAGCAGGGGCTGTTCCGCCTCTACAACTACCTCAAGTTCAAGGCCGCCCGCGTCCAGCAACGACTCAAAAGAAGCCGCACGCCCAAGGTCGAGGATATCGAGGAAATTGAGAAACTCCTGGACCAGGCGAACCGCGTCAAAAACCGCATCATCCAGTCGAACCTGCGGCTGGTGGTGAACATCGCGAAGCGGCACGTCGGGCCGCAGGTCAATTTCTTCGAACTCATCTCCGACGGCAACATGAGCCTGATCCGGGCCGTCGACAAGTTCGACTACACCCGGGGCTTCAAGTTCTCGACCTACGCCTCGTGGGCGATCATGAAGAACTTCGCCCGAAGCGTGCCACAGGCAGGCGTCCGCCGCGAACGCTTCATGACCGGACGCGACGAACTCCTCGAAATGAGCCACGACCTGCGCTTCGAAGGCGAGGAACCCTACCGCGAACCCGACGTCACCGTCCGCGAGAGCATCGAACGCGTCCTCGACGAACTCCAGCCGCGCGAACGAGAGATCGTGATGCGGCGGTTCGGCCTCGGCGACATGCCCGGACCCCAAACCCTCGAAGAGGTCGGCAAACACTTCGGCGTGACCAAAGAGCGAATCCGGCAGATCGAAACCCGCGCCCTCAACAAACTGCGCGGCATGCTCAGCCCCCAAGCCCTCGAAGAAGTCCTGAGTTAAGCCTACAACGGTACGTCGCCTTTTTGTCCGCTTGGCGGCCTTCCCAGGCCGCCAGGAACAGGCATAAACTGCATTCGCGGCGGCCTGGGAAGGCCGCCGCGCGGAACGTAGCGTAGTAGTATTGAGCGCAGCGAGGTACGTTCTGCGCGGCCGGTCTCCGCACCGACCGCGCCGCCGTGTGTGCGCGAATCGTTACGGACAATCCTCGTCCAACAGGTGTCCGAGTTTGACGCGCTTGGTGTTCAGGTACCGCTGGTTCAGCGGATTGGGCGGGACGATGATCGGCACGCGCTCGACCAGGCTCAGGCCGTACCCCTCCAGCGCGACGACCTTTCGCGGGTTGTTGGTCATGAGGCGCACTTGCCTGATGCCCAACTCGACCATGATCTGGGCGCCGATGCCGTAGTCCCGGAGGTCGGGCTCGAAGCCCAGGCGCTCGTTCGCCTCAACGGTGTCGAGGCCTTCCTCCTGCTGGAGCCGGTAGGCCCGGATCTTGTTGGTCAGTCCGATGCCCCGCCCTTCCTGGCGCATGTAGATGACTGCCCCGCGGCCTTCCTCCGCCACGCGGGCCATGGCCGTCGAGAGTTGCTGGCCGCAGTCGCACAGCAGGCTGCCGAACACGTCGCCCGTCAGGCACTCCGAGTGGATGCGAACCAGCACGGGCTCGTCCTGGACGGGCACACCCCCGTCGGGTCCCGGCATGCCGATACCGCCGAGCGTCAGGGCGATGTGCGGAAAGGCGTCCACCACGCTCTCATAGGCGAGCAGGTCGAACGTGGCGTGCCGCGTGGGCAGCGTCGCCCGGGCCACCTGCCGGACGAGACGCTCCTTGCGATGGCGGAACTCGATGATCTGGGCCACGGAACATATCTTCAGACCGTGTTCTTTGCAGAACACCGCCAGGTCCGGCATGCGGGCCATCGTGCCGTCGGGCTTCATGATCTCGCAGATGACGCCGGCCGGCTTGAGCCCGGCCGCGCGGGCCAGGTCCACCGCGCCCTCCGTCTGCCCGGCGCGAACGAGGACGCCGCCCTCGCGGGCGCGGATCGGAAAGACGTGTCCCGGCCGCGACAGGTCCTGCGGTTTGGCGTCGTCGGCCACGGCGACCTGGATCGTCCGGGCGCGGTCGGCGGCGCTGATGCCCGTCGTCGTGCCCGTCCGCGCATCAATCGACACGGTGAAGGCCGTGCCGAACCGGGCGGTGTTGTGGGCCGTCTGCGGGGGCAGGTTCAGGCGGTCGATGAGTTCGGGGGCCATCGGTAGACAGACGAGGCCCCGGCCGTGGGCCGCCATGAAGTTGATGACCTCCGGCGTCGCCTTCTCGGCCGCACACACCAGGTCGCCCTCGTTCTCACGGTGCTCGTCATCCACGAGGACGATCGTGCGCCCCGCCTTGAGGTCCTCAAGAATCTCCGGAATGTCACTGAATAAACCGGCCATAACACGCTTATGGTACAGCGAGGGGACGTGCGAATCAACCCGCATGCAGGCCTCGGACGGGTGTGGCGGCGATTCCTGGCGGGCGGGCGAGGCTGAGGGAAAAGGAGGAGTTGGGTCTACTTTTGCGATCAAACGGGGCCGTTCCCGTTTGATCAGCAAAACATACGGGCACCGGGACCCTTCGCAGCAAGCCGCGCGGCATTCTATACAAAACCAGACGGCGAGTTTTGTATAGAATATAGACCCAACTCATGCTTTTCCCTCAGCCTCGCCCCATCCCACCGTGCCAGAAAAAATGGCCACCCCCGCCTTGCGGAGGTGTTCCGTTTCCTTTTGACGGTCCCCGGCGCCGGTCCTATAATCCGGCCAATCGAGGAGAGGAGCGGATGGAAGTCCTTGTCGGCGGCCTGGCCGGTCTTGTCCCATGCCTGATGTTCGGCGGCGTCGCGGCGCTGATCGTCGTCGGGATCGTTTACGCCATTATCAAGGCCCGCGAGCGCCGTGAGGCCATGGCGCGGCTGGCCGCGAGCCTTGGCCTCCAGTATTACGCCGCCGACCCCTGGAACCTGCCGTCTCGGTACGCCCACTTCGGCCTGTTCCAGAGCGGGCACTCGAAACGGGCGGCGAACGTCCTGGCCGGGGAGATCGACGGCCGCTCCGTCGTCGCCTTCGACTACCGGTACACGACGGGCAGCGGCAAGAACCAGACGACCCATCACTACCAGGGGGTGATTCAGGCGATGCCGATCCTGGCCCCGCGGCTGCGGATGCGGAAGGAGAGCATCCTCGACCGCGTCGCCTCGTGGGTCGGCTACGACGACATCGATTTCGAGAGCGACGAGTTCAGCCGCCGGTACCACGTCAAGAGCGAGGACAGGCGTTTCGCGTACGATATCCTTCACGCGCAGTTGATCGACTACCTTCTGCGGTGCGGCACGGCGCCGTCGATGGAGATGCAGGGGCCGCTCGTGCTGGTCTATGACAGCGGTCACGGCGACGTGGCGAACGTGCAGCGGCTGCTGACCATCGGCAAGGAAATCATCCGCAGCATACCGGACTACGTTCTGAAGGCGCGCGGCACAGCCCAGCCGCCGGGAGGTTGATGATGACGACAGGCTTCGACGGCACGCTCGCGGTCCTCGCCCAGGCGGAGGCCTTGTTTGCCCTCCTGCCGCTGTGCGCGTGTGTGTTTCTGCCCATCCTCATCATCGGGCTCGTCCTGGTGGGCATGTACAACAGCCTGGTGCGCGGGCGGAACCACGTTCAGGAGAGTTGGTCGGGCATCGACACGGAACTCAAGCGACGCTACAACCTCATCCCCAACCTCGTCGAGACGGTCAAGGGGTACGCCAGGCACGAGCGCGAGGTCCTGGAGCGGGTCGTCCAGGCCCGCACGCAGGCGGTGGCCTCGACGGGCTCTCCCGCCGCGCAGGCCCAGGACGAGAACTTCCTGGTCGGGGCGCTCCGGCAACTGTTTGCCCTGGCCGAAGGGTACCCCGACCTGAAGGCCAGCGACAACTTCCTGGGGTTGCAGCGGGAACTCACCGAGACCGAGAACCGCATCCAGGCCGCCCGGCGGTTCTACAACGCCAACGTCCGCGATTACAACAACCGGTGCGAGATGTTCCCGACCAACATGATGGCCTCGATGTTCGGCTTCCAGAAGTCCGAGTTCTTCGAGGTCGAATCCGCCATGCAGCGCACCACCCCCCACGTCACCTTCGGCGGCGCCGCGCCGGCGACCGGGCAGGGGGAAGGCTGAGGGGGGTGAGTCTTGCCGCACGTGTGCCCCAAGTGCGGTGACGCAAGGCCGACCGGGCCGACGAGGGTCTGCTATCTCAAGTCGGTCCGCTTTGCGCCTTCGGCCTTCCACCAGCGCTGCCACGCCCCCTTGCTCGTGCCGATACTGACCCCGGTGATCTGGCGGAGCGATTCTGCGATGTTGTCGCGGAACATCTCCGGCGTAAGGGCCCGTTTCCAGTCTTGCTTCCCGTCGAAGTCGGCGTCGAAGCACTCAATCAGACCCGTCACCGCTGCCTTGTGGCGGTAGGCGCCCAGCACGGTGATGGCCTGATTGACTACGGTGCCCGTTGGGTCGCGCTTGATCCGCTCGACCAGATAAGGGATCGCCCGCGCGTCCGGGGCGTCACCCAGGGCCCAGACGATCTCTCGACTTGCGTACCGGTCCAGCGACATGTCGGATAGCAACGCGCAGTAACGAGGAATCGGGTCCCCTTCTTCCAGGGCGGCCAGGGCAATCTTGGCCTGGTCGAAGCGTTGCTTGGTGATCACGGGACCAGTCTGCGCCGGGAGGCCCGCAGGTCCTCCCCCGGTCGCGACCATTTCTCGCAGCACGGGCACGGGGCGCGGGTCACCAATACGCCCCAGGGCTCGGATGACGTCCGGGTAACCCATGTACTCCATGAGCACCGGCACCGCTTCACGGGGCTTGAGGTCGCCCATGGCATCGACCAGTCTTTGGAACGTCTCAGACAACCCGTAGTCGTCGGTATACTCCGCCGTTGCCGCGTGCTTCTTCAGGTATTCGAGCAGTACAGCCACCGCCCGCCTGTCGCCGATTCTGCCGAGCGCCGTCACCGGCCCTCGGCGGGCATCGGTCTTGTGTACCATCTCAATCAGGGCCGGCACCGCCTTGCGGCATTTCATATCGCCCAGAGCGTAGCACAGGTCGGCGTCTTCATCAGCCAAGTACGATAGGGGGAGACGTTCGTCCTGGAACGGGTCGGGCGGTTCTGCCACGACTTCTCGATCATCCGCCAGGGCTGCAATGATCGAGTCGATCACCCAACCGGGCGGGTCTATCTCGGTCAAGTACCCAAGGGCATCGAGCACGCTCCGCATGAAAGCAAGGTCCGTTCGCTCACGGCACTTGAGAAGGAAGTCGCGTCCCACAGCGCTGCCTGCCGAGGCCGCGATGGTGGCGTGGAACACTTTCATGTTCTCGTCTGACTCGGCGGCCATGCGTTGGTCGAGCGCGGCAGCCACCTCGGCCGCCAAGCAGAGGTGGAGGTGCGCCGTCAATTCACCATTTGCTACCCGAAGGTACGAGAACATAGATTCGCCCGATCTAATCATCTGCAGGCCGGCAACACCCTGTGGCGACTTCATGGCAGGCAGATGGTCGGGAAGCGGCAGCGTTCTGGCCATCGCCTCGTAGGACTGCTCGCTGATATGCACCGGCCAGGCGGGTGTCTCCAGCCTGCCGGTCCATGCCCTCTGCCGCGCGCTCTGCTCGACGTGGAGCGCGACCCTCACTGCCGACATCTGGTTCCAATGCATGGGAGCGTGGCCGCACACGAAGGCCAGGGCGCTCTGGCGTGGTCTCAGTGTTACGGGCGGACGAGGGCCGGAGAGGCCGCGCACATCCCACCATACGCCCGGCTCCTCGGGCACCCACTGCAAGCGTTCCCACCGTCGGCCATCGACGGTGTAGTAAAGCTGGAAGGGGTCCGGCCCCGCGCCCTCGGCGGGCCTGCTCGTGGGCACAACCACCGGCACCGTGCCCACGTTTGAGAGCCTGACGAGGATGACGCTGCAGGAGGACAGCCACACCCCCTCAATGCGGGCTTTCAGGCCGTTGGACGCCGGGGACCATCGCAGTAGGCTCTCGGCCGTCTGAGGGACGGGCCACGGCTCGCGGGATTGCACGGTGGCGCAGCAGCCCGGTAAGATGAGCGCGGAGACAAGTAGCGCCCCAAGAGCCGCCGGATGCCCAAGCCTACCCCTTACGCGCGATGGCATGGTATCCCCCCTTCGCGGCGCGGTGGCCAACCCACGGCGATAGAGTGCACCTGCTCTCGGTTCAGCACCCCATCTTACGCCTCCGCGCGAGCAAACAGCGAGAGCAAGCGGAGCGACGGTGTCAGGGCGACGTCTTGTCCGCAGGGCCCCCCAGTTGGCCCAGCATGGCCGTGGCGCCATGCTTTATAGAGGGGTCGCCTCGCTGAGCACGCGGTCACGGATATACCAGTGGAGGGCCTTCTCGGTCACGAGGTCTACCTTGCAGCCGAGCAGGTCCTGCAGGTCCATGAGCAAGGCGCCGAGGTCGAGCAGGCTTCGGTCGGGGTCCAGGTCGACCAGGAGGTCCAGATCGCTGTCCGGTCCGGTCTCGCCCCTCGATGCCGAACCGAAGACGCGGACGTTACGGACTCCGTGTCGGGCGGCAAGGCGAAGGATCGCCTCGCGATTATTCTGCAGCGTGGCGTCAAGGGGCATGTTGGTCACCTCCGGGCTGACGCGCTCCCTGCCGGCCATCGGTACGCCATCAAGGTACCACGCGCCGACACGTCGTCAAGTCTTCTTGACGCCGGGTTCCTGCATTTCGGGCAGCACCTCATCCATCGCCCCGGCCCGGTAGCCCTGCAGGTCGGCCGTCACGTAGGCGTAGCCGAGGGCCTTAAGGTCGCGGACCAGGCGGTCGCGGTGCTCGGTCAGGCGGGCGATGTCGGCCGGCGCCACCTCGATCCGGGCGATGGTCTCGTGGTCGCGGACGCGGCAACCCTCGAACCCGAGTTCCCGTAGCAGGGCCTCGGCGGCGGCGACGCGGCCCAGTTTCTCCCCGGTGATGGCCTCACCATAGGGGAACCGGCTGGCCAGGCACGCCATGGCGGGCCGGTCCCACGTCGGCAGGTCCAGTTCGCGCGAGCGGGCCCGGACGAGGTCCTTCGTGAAGCCGGCCTCCTTCAACGGACTGCGGACGCCCAACTCGGCCGCCGCCTTCAGACCCGGCCGCCACGCGTTCACGTCGTCGGCGTTGGCGCCGTCGCACACGGCTGCCAGGCCGTTCGCCTCGGCGATCTTCCTGATGGTCGACAGGAGTTCGCGCTTGCAGTAGTAGCAGCGTGTGGGCGGGTTGTTGCGGAAGTGCGGCACGTCCAGTTCCCGCGTTTCGATGATTTCGTGCCGCACGTCGAGTTGCTTCGCCAGGTCGCGGGCGTTTTCGAGTTCCTCCGACACCTGCATCTCGCTGTCTGCCGTGACGGCCAGGACGTTGTCGCGGCCGAGGACGCGGCGGGCCTCCGCCACGAGAAGCGTGGAGTCGACGCCGCCCGAGAAGGCGATCGCGACCGAGCCCAGGCTTTCGAGGATCGCCTCGAGTGCCTGGCGCTTGGCGGCCGGTTCGGTATGGGTCGGGTCGGCCGGTTTCACGATGGTTCCTCCGGTGCGATGATCCACCGCCTGGCGTCTGCGTCATCGGCGGGCGCGACCTCGATGACCGACGCTGCGTCTCCCACGGGCCCGATGTCCACCCGCTGCGTCTCTCCGGCCGGCGCCTTGGTGTAGCGCAGGGTCAGGGCGGCGGCCGTGGCAAGGGTTGCCTCGCCGGCGGTGCCGCGCACCAGCGTCGTGGGGCCCGGGATGTCGGCCGCTTCGATCCGCACGTCGCCGTCGTGAAAGAGCGGGTCCAGGCGCAGGTTGTCCTCGTGATGGCGGCCGACGACGACGAGCGTGCCGTCGCCCAAGCGAAAGTGTCGGCCGACCTTCAGCAGTTCCACGTCCGCCGCCGTCGGGTCCTGGCGAGCCATCAACTCGCGCAGCCGATAGGCGAAACCCGGATCGGTCAGCAGGCACCCGCCCGCCGGCGACGGGTAATCCGTGATGCCGAATTCCTCGGCCAGCGCCATCTGGGCTTTGCGCGACCGGCCGACGATGCCCAGGAGTTGGTCCCGGTCGAGCCTTCCCTCTCGTTCGGGCCGCGTCGGCGCCAGGCGTTTCGCACACAGCGGGCGAACCAGATGGTCCGCGAGGTCCGCTTCGCGCTGCACCCGTTGCATGGCCTGTCGGTTCTGCGACATCGGCCGCTGGCCGAGCACCTCGCCGGTGAAGACGAAGTCGGCGCCTTCGGCCTCCATGAGGGTCTTGGCCTGCCGGAGTGTCCCGATGCGGCAGTCGATGCACGGGTTCATCCGTTTGCCCATGCCGAAGGTGGGTTGCCGGACCATCCGGAGGTCGGCTTCGGCGGCGTCGAACGTTTCGACGCGGACGCCGCGGGCCTCCATGGCGGCGACCGCACGCGGTTTCGCACCGGCCTCGAGGGGCGCCGGATACCACAGGTGCAGCACGTGCAGCGCGACGACCTCGATCGCCTGCCGCCGAATCAGGCAGACCGCGAGCGTCGAATCGAGCCCGCCCGAGATGCACCCGATGGCCTTGGCCATGCGCCTTCGCCTTGTTTTGCCGCCCCCTCCACGTATAGTATGCCCTGGCCGAAAAGCAGTCAAGCGAGGACGACATGGCCGAACGCCCGACGACGGCAGACGCCACCGAGACGATCGAGCGCGCCCTTCGCGACCGCATCCGGGGCGACCTCCTGACCGACCGTTTCAGCCTGACCGCTTACGGGACGGCGGCGTGCATCTACCGGATCCTGCCCCTGGCGGTCGTTGTGCCGAAGGACGCGGCCGACGTGGTGACGGCCGTCAAGACGGCGGCCGAACTCGGCGTGCCCGTTATCCCGCGGGGGGCCGGGTCGAGCGTGTGCGGCCAGGCGCTCGGCCGGGGCATCGTTCTCGATTTCACGAAATACATGACGGGTATCCTGGAGATCGACACCGAAGGCCGCCTCGTCCGGGTCCAGACGGGCATCGTCACCGGCCGCGTGAACGAGGCCCTGGCCCCGCACGGTCTGATGCTGGGCCCCGACCCGTCGAGCGAGCCCTTCTGCACGATCGGCGGCAACCTGGGGAGCAACGCCTCCGGGGCGCGCGGCATCCGATACGGCTCCATGCGAGAACACGTGGCGTACCTGGACGTAGTCCTGGCCGACGGCTCCGAGGTGCGTCTGGAACCGCTGGAGGTTGACGGCGCCGCGTACACCGAACTCGCCTCGCGCGACGATGCTTTCGGCCGCATCGTCGCCGGCACACGCCGCATCGTCACCGAAAGCGCCGACCTGATTAGTCAGCACAAGCCGTACACGACCAAGAACAGCGCGGGATACAACCTGTTCGACCTGCTCACCGACGGTATCCTCGACCTGACGCGCGTGGTCGTGGGCTGCGAGGGCACCCTCGCGGTGGTCGTGGAGGCGGGCTTGCGTCTGGTGCACAAGCCGACCGAACGGGCGAGTCTGCTCCTGTGGTTCGCGGGTCTTGAGCAGGCCGGCGAGGCCGTCCGCCCCATCCTCGAACTGGACCCGAGCGCCTGCGAAATCATGGAGCGGCAGTTCCTCGACATCGTTCGCGCCGACGGGTCGGTCCCGGCCGAGTACCTGCCCGAAGAGGCCGACACCGTTCTGCTCATCGAGCATCTCTGCGACAGCCGCACCGAGAACGAGGCGTTCATCGCCCGCGTCCGCGAGCGGATCATCGACGACCTGGGTCTGGCGTTCGGCGGCATCGAGGCGTACGACCCGGCCGACCAGGTGCGGCTGTGGCAGGTCCGCAAACAAGCGGTGCAGATTCTGCAGAAACTGCCTGGGCCGAAGCGCGCCACGCCCTTCATCGAGGACGTCTCGGTGCCGCCCGACCGGTTGGTCGAATACGTCCGCGGCATCCGCGAGGTCTTCGAGCACTTCGGCGTGGAGGCCGCCGTCTACGGCCACGCGGGCGACTCCAACCTCCACGCCCGGCCGTTCCTGGACACACGCGCTGCCGAAGACGTGGCCAAGATGAAGGGGATCGCCGGCGCCGTCGCCCAGTTGGTGACCGAGATCGGCGGCACCGTTTCCTGCGAGCACGGCGACGGCCTGGCGCGCAGCGGGTACCTCGAACGCCAGTTCGGCAGCGCACTCTATGCCGTCATGCGCGAGATCAAACGACTCTGGGACCCCGACAACATCCTGAACCCCGGCAAGGTCATCACCGAGGAGCGCGAGATCCACCTCGACGACCTGCGGATGGGACCGGGGTTCGAACAGCGGCCCACCGGCGACGGATTCGACCGCGAGCCGTGGGCCGACGAACTCGTCCGATGTCACGGGTGCGGCACATGCCGCGAGTTCTGTCCGGTTTACAAGGTGACGGGCGACGAGGTGGCCACGCCGCGCGGCAAGGCGAACCTGCTGCGCGAAGCCATCAGCGGAGGCCTGGACCTCGGGGACCTCGACGCCGAGAAGATGCGCGACATCGCCGGCCTCTGCTACAACTGCAAGATGTGCCTGGTCGAGTGCCCGAGCAACGTGGACGTGCCAGGCCTCATCCTCCGGCACAAGGAGCATCTTGCCGCCACGGGACATTTGGGCCTCACGGAGCGGCTGCTCGCAAAGGTCCGGCCGCTGGGTCGCATGGGAAGCGCGACGGCGCCCGTGTCGAACTGGCTCGCGCACCTGCGGCCGGTGCGGTTCGTGATGGAGAAACTCACCGGCGTGGGACGCGACTCGGCGCTGCCGCGCTTCGGGCGTCGCCGGTTGACCGAGGGCGCCCGGACCGGTCCGGCGGAGGCGTCGCGGCGGATCGCCTATTTCGCCGGATGCTTCGAACTGTTCAACGAGCAGCAGATCGGCCTGGCGGCGCTGAAGGTGCTCGATGCGCTCGGCTGCGAGGTCGTCATCCCCGAACAGAAATGCTGCGGCATCGCCAAGATTTCGGCCGGCGATGCGCAGCGGGCCGTCAAGGACATGCGCTTCAACCTCGACGTGCTCGCGCCGCTGGTCGAGGCCGGCTATACGGTCGTCAGCGGGTGCCCGTCGTGCGTGCTGACGCTCACGGACGATTACCCCGACATGGCGGCCGACGATGCGCGGGCCCGCCTGGTGGCCGAGCACACGCGCGACATCCACGATTTGCTTGAAGAGATGGTCGAGGCACGCGGGTCCGAGCAGTGGCGCGGCGGGTCGGGAGCACCATCGCGCACAGCGCCTTGGCGCGGGAAGCGGTTGGCGTACCACGCCCCGTGTCACCTTCGGGCAGCGGGAAGGGGCGTGCAGCCCCGCCGCCTCCTGGAGCGGCTGCTGGGCACCGAGTTCGTCCTGTCGAACGAGGTGTGCTGCGGCATGGGCGGCACCTACGGTCTCAAGGCGAAGAACGCCGCGATCTGTGCCGAGATCGCCCAACCGGTCTTCGACCGCGTCCGCGACTGCGGCGCCGAGGCCATCGTCACGAGTTGCGGCATGTGCCGGACCCAACTCGCCCACGGGACGGGCCTGCCCGTCTATCACCCGATGGAACTGCTGGCCGAGGCCCTCGCGCCTGCGACCCCTCCGGCGCCGTCTCGCGCGGCGGGTGAGGACACCCGCCGCGCAATGGGTTGACGAGTTTTGCGCGGTGGGTGTCCCCACCCACCGCGCAGCCGTGCGGTGCTCTCTGGCGGTGGAGCGGTGATAGCGCGGCGGGTCAGGAGACCCGCCGCGCGGGTGGGCTGACGCGAACCGCAACGAAGCCTACGGCTTCTCGATCTCGAGGCGAAAGAGGACCTTCTTGGGCAACGGCAGTTTCTGGTCCTGGACGACGAGGAGCCGCCCCTCGGGGTCGAGGGCGATGCATTCGGGTTTGGGGACCGCGTCAAACCCTTTAGCGCGAACGGCATCGAGTTCCCTGGTGCCCGGCCGCCACCGCACGAGGCGAAAGCCGGGGCCCGGGGTGTCGGTTTGGTCGCCGAGCAGGATGAGGATGCCGTCGTCGGTGGCGGCCATGTCGCGGATGGCCTCACCCGGTTTCGTCGGCAGGACGATGGGAGGGCCGAAGGAGGGGGCGTGCCGCCGACCGTCCGGCTGGAAGAGGCTCGTCGGCTCGCGCATCGGCACGACCACGGCGCCGCCTTTGGCCACGGGCGACCGCAGACCGAAGAGCAGTTCATCCTTCCACCAGGCCAGCCCCTCGACGTTCAGGCCGCCCCGGTTCGGCCCGTTCTGGACGATGGCGCCGGGGTTCTCGAAGAGGCCCCGTCCGCGGCCCATGAGGAGCATGGCAAGATGAAACCGCAGCCGCTCGTAGACGCGGATCGAGACGATCCGTCGGGCGTCTTCGGTCAGCGTGACAAAGGCGAGGCGGTTGCGTTCGGGTTTGTCCTTCTCGAGCGTCTTGGTCCGACTCTGCGAACAGGAAACGAACAGGCTGCTGCGGCCATGGCGTGCCAGGGCCTCGATGTCGTCGAGCATCGGTGTGTTCGGCGGGAACACAAGTTCCCATCGCCGGGAAAGGCCCTCGAGCGACACGGCCCACAGGCGGTCGGTCGTCTCGTCGCCTCCGATGACGGCCACCTTGCCGCCGCCGCGAACGACGATGCCCGACCCTTCGATCAGTTGAACGGGACGGCCCGGCGCAGAGGCTGTCTTGCCGAGGCCGGCCCCCGCCTGCTCGCCGGTGACGGCGTCGGGCAGGAGGAAGGGCGCTGCGAGGGCAAACAGCAACGTCGTGACGACGAGAATGGCCCTGGCGGTTCGCATCGGTCCCTCGTTCCATGCGCCGTGGCCCGGAAGATACTCCTCAAGTCGTGCGCGGTGGTTCTCCGTAACCACCGCGCTTTCGACGCAGCTGTCGCGGCGGGTGCGGAGACCCGCCGCGCCCGGACATAGCGAAGAGGTGGATGGCTTTGGCTGCTCCCATCGGTCCCTCGTTTCGTGCCCGGCGGTTCAGCCGAACATCTGGGTCCAGGTCTTGTAATGCCTTCCCAGGCCGACGCGCGAGTGGTTGCCGAGCATGTTCTTGTGGTGTCCCGGACTGTGAAACCACTGGCGGTTGGAGCCGGGGCCCGTGTTGGATCCTCCGGCAATGTTTTCGGCGTGGGCGGTGGTGCCGAAGCGTCTGGCCCGGTCCCACGGCGTCCGCTTGCCGGGCACGGGGGACTCGTGCGCGAAGAACTTCATCTCGACCATGTCCTTGGAATGGTCGCGCGCGGCCTCGCAGAGTTTCACGTCAATGCGGAGGGGTTTCAGGCCGAGCAGCAGCCGCATCCGGTTCAGGTCGCGGATGCCGTTGGCCTCCTCGAACTCGATTTGCGCCTCCAGCGTGACGTTGGCGATGAGGACCTTGCGGTGGGAGTCGCGGGTCGCGAGGGCGAGCGTGGTGCCGAGCACGTCGTCGGCCCGGATGACGTCCTCGAAGCGCGGCGCCTTGTCCGGTGCGCCTTCGCGTTTCGGTCCGAACTCGGCGACGTAGTCGGCGGCGCGCTGCCAGTGCGGTCCGATGACCATGAGCGTCTTGCGCTGCCTCTGGAGAGCGGCCGTGGCGTCAAGGATCCGCTGCGGGTCGATCCACAGGAGGTCGTTCAGTTTGGCCATGGCGGGGTCGCCCTTGGCGACGATCTCGGCCTTCGTAAGGTTCGCCTGCTTGCCGAGGCTCAGGACGGTCTGCCTGAGGGAATCGACCTCTTTCGGATCGCGGTCGGTGAACTGCTTCCGCAGAAACCCCTTGGCCGCCGCGTAGAACATCGCACGGTACCGGGCCTGCAGCGGCGCGAGGTCTTGGGTGATGAGGGCGAGCAACTGGGCCGGCGCCGGGCCGCCTATCTTCAGGATACCGTCCACGGCCTCGGTGCGTTTCTCGGGGTCGGTCTTCGCGCGGCGAAACATCGTCAGCAGGGCGCTGATTTCCTTCCGCTGCCGGACCGCCAAGGCAGGGCTCGCAGGGGCGGCAAGGACGGACTTCGGGAAGACGAACAGCAGGGCGACCACCAAGGCTGCCGCGTAGAGGACGCTTCTGCTCATGCCGGTTGCCCTCACGTGATCTGCGGCCGTCGGCGTTTCCCGGCCGTTGCCCGCATGCCTATACGAATAGACGCCGTGTTACGACGACGGATTCAGCGAATGGCAGCGGATCGCAACGGGCCGGGCTAAGCGGTCCGAGATAAGTCCTGTAAAGTGTATGCGCGGCGGGTCGGAGCCTGCCCTGAGCCTGTCGAACGGGCACCCGCCGCGATTCATCGGGTTTTTGCGCGGTGGTTACGGAGAACCACCGCGCACAACTTATGTCGGACCGCCTAGTGTTCGGACGGTTCGCCGAGGATGCCGATAAGTTTCTCGTACATCTCGTCCTTGACCCGTTCGCTCTTGGCTTCGAGGGTCAGGCGCAGGAGCGGTTCGGTGTTCGACGGGCGGCAGTTGAACCACCACTGGTCGTACTCGACCGTCACGCCGTCGAGGAAGTCGACGGTGCCGGCCGAGAACGTCTGGGCCAGGCGGCGGATCATCTCGTCCTTATCCTCGACCTCGAAGTTGACCTCGCCGGTGCCGGCGTACCGTCGCAGCGGTTCGATGAGTGCGCTGAAAGGCACCTCCGGATGGCGGGAGACGACTGCCAGGACCTTCAGCAGCGTGACGATGGCGGAGTCGCAGAAATAGTTCTCGCGGTAGTAACTGTGGCCGGAGAGTTCGCCGCCGAACGGTGCGTTCGTCTCGCGCATGGCGGCCTTCATGTTGCTGTGGCCGACCTTCTCGCGCCGCGGCACGCCGCCGTGCGCGAGAATCTCTTCCTTCAGCGCCCAACTGGCCCGCAGATCGTACACGATGGTGGCGCCGCGCTCCTTCGCCAGGACGTCCGGCACCAGCAGTGCGGTGACGAGGTCATTCGAGACCGTATCGCCGTTCTCATCGACGAAGCCGACGCGGTCGGCGTCGCCGTCGAAGCAGACGCCGAGGGCCGCCCCCGATGCGCGAACGCGCCGCTTCAGGTCCTCCAACGCCGATTCCCTCAACGGGTTCGGCTCGTGAGCGAAGCGGCCGGCGCGTTCCAGATTCAGCGCTTCGACGTCGATGCAGTACTCTCGCAGCAGGCTCGGCACCCACTTCGACGCCATGCCGTTCGAGGCGTCGAGCACCATCTTCAGCGGCTTGATCTCGCCGGCGAACTTCTTGACGTGCAGCAGGTACCCGCTGGAGATGTCCTGGTGCCGCAGCGGACCCGTCACCGGCAGGTCCGTCTCCTCGGTTGTCGAGGCGATCTGCTTGATCTGCTCCAGGCCGGACCCCATGCCGACCGGCACGCAGCCCGTTCCGGTGATCTTGAAGCCGTTGTACTCGACGGGGTTGTGGCTGGCGGTGACCTGGATGCCGCCGAGCGCCGCCATGCTGCCGACGGCGTAGTAGATGGCGGGCGTCTCGACCTCGCCGATGTGTACGGCCCCAACCCCGGCCGCCCGGACACCATCGCTGACACGTTGGGCGAACTCGTCGCTCGTCGGACGCATGTCGTGACCGACCACGATCCACTGCGCGCCGGGTTCGGCGCGGGCTTCCTCCGGCAGAAGCGACAGCAGGTGACGGGCCGTACCGCAGCCCACCTTCCACGCCAAGGTCCTGGTCACCTGCTGACCGACGAGGCCGCGGATATCGTAGGCCTTGAAGACGGCGTCGTAGTCAATCGGCGGTTCGGTCGGGTCGAGGGGTTCGCCGGTGGTAACCTCGCGCCATTGGCAGGACCGGCACTTGGGGAAATGGCGGGCGATGCGCCCCCGACAGACGGCTTCGCTAATGGCGTATTTCTCGCCGGGGCATCGGCGCTCGTCTGACCGCTTGGCAGCCACGTGGTCCTCCATCCGGACGCCGGGGCATCACAACTCGAATTTCGGATTCTGGCCCAGGAACGTGCTCGGGTTCGTGAACACGAGCGTCTCGATCAGGCTGTCGGGCAGGTCCAACTGACGCATCACGCCGACGGTGACCAGCACGGCCAGCGGGTCGCTGTCTCCCCAGTCGGCGGACGAGTTCAGGAGCATGCGTTCGGCGCCGTAGTCGCGGACGATGGTCGCGGCATCCTCGGGCGTGAGTTTCCCGGGGTAGACGGTCAGGCCCGTCCAGCAGCCGGTTTCTCGGGCCATGTCGATGGTGTCGCGCGTGCAGTGGTCGATGACGCACAACTCGCGCGGCCCGTCCACCTCGCGGATGATGTCGACGATGATCTCGGTGCCCTGCTTCTTCTCGGCGGCATGCGGCGTGTGGATGATGCAGACGCACCGGCGCTCGATGGCCATCTCGAGTTGCCGCCGGAACATCCGGATCTCGTTCTCCGTGTTCTTGTTCAGGCCGATCTCGCCGATGCCCAGAACGGTGGGGCGCGCGA
>Ga0307427_1000511_pt1 | contig 24152 bp, 31 predicted proteins | sample SalMarWE160190MG_FD_202162 | JGI IMG/M metagenome (GOLD analysis project Ga0307427, IMG submission 202162) | Salt marsh sediment microbial communities from the Plum Island Ecosystem LTER, Massachusetts, United States - WE1603-190 | ecosystem: Environmental > Aquatic > Marine > Intertidal zone >... | reverse complement strand
TCCCCTTGATTTCCTTATTATTTATTTGGGTCACTTTTTACCTCCCTTTTTAATTTTTATTATAAGGTAATCAGTGGCCCTTTCAACCAGCTCGTTTAACTTTTACAGAAAATATAACACTTAACCAGATTTAATGGTTATAGCACTTACTGGATATACCACTATTGATGATGCAGTTAAAGCTATGAATTTTGGAGCCTGTGATTACCTTCAAAAACCCCTTGATTCAAAAAGGCTAAAGGAATCCATTAAGAATGCACTTGAATTGCATGGGGTTTCAAGGGAACTTACTGAAGTAAAAGGTCCCAAGACCCCTAAAACTAAATTCGGAGAGATAATTGGAACCAGTACCCCCATGCGTGAAATTTACAAAATGATTGAGGCGATTAGTTCTCGAGATATTACTGTCCTCATTCGAGGAGAGAGTGGGACCGGCAAGGAATTAGTTGCACGCGAAATCCACAAAAGAAGTAAGAGAAAAAACGGACCACTTCAGGCGGTAGATTGTGCTACTTTACCCGAACACCTTGCTGAAAGTGAACTTTTCGGGTATGAAGAGGGGGCTTTTACCGGGGCTGTGAAAAGAAAGAAAGGGAAATTCGAATTAGCAAATACCGGATCTCTATTCCTGGATGAAATCGGGAATGTCCCTCTCAATGTACAGGTAAAACTTTTGCGGGTACTGGAGGAGAGGAAATTAGAAAGATTAGGTGGTAAGGAAGCATTAGAAATAGATGTAAGAATCATAGCAGCCACCAATAGTGACCTTGAAAAGGCATTGGCTCACGCAAGCTTTAGAAAAGACTTGTATTATCGATTAAACGTATTCTCGATTGAACTGCCTCTTTTGAGGGAAAGGGAAGAAGATATTCTTCTTTTAGCTTATCACTTTATGGAGAGGTTTAACCGGAAATTTGACAAACGAGTTCTCGGTATATCCTCCAAGGCGGAAGAGACGCTGGAGAATTATCATTGGCCTGGGAATGTGCGTGAGCTAAAAAACGCCATACAGCGAGCAGTTATTTTAGCTGGTGATACAATTCTTCTCGAACATTTTCCTTCTGCCATTCACGAGTACGAGAGGGAGAATCTATCCTCTAAATCCAACTCCCTTGACGAAAGACTGGAAAGGTTAGAGAAAAAATATCTGAAGGAAGCCATCACAAAGGCTGGGGGGTCCCTCACTAAAGCAGCCAAAATGTCGGATATATCATTTCGGTCTATGAGATATCGAGTGAAAAAATACAATCTCAAAGATCAAATAGGGGGTTTAAGATTAAGGGGGTTTTATGAAAACATCGGATCAAAACAGGAAGATTGAGTGCCCTATATTTATCAAACAGGATAAGATAATCAGCAGTATTACCGAACGGATAAATAAGAGTGATCAGTATTTCGAGAAGGCAAGACTATCTGAGGAATTAAAGAAAGAGATTAATATACTTCTTAAATGTGAGAAGTATGAGGAGAAATGTTTAGACTGCAAAAGATGTCAATTATTTGCTAATCTTCGTAATAAGACCGTTGGTATCCTCTTATTGGCAGGGGAGTTGACTTGACGGTCGATAGAAAGCTAATTTATGTACCTATTATTCATACCAGCGAAGATATGGGTTCCCTGGCGGATAACTTAACCAAAATAGGAATAGATAAATTTGGAAGAAATTTCTGGAAACAACGTGAAAAGACCGTGGAGCGTTATTGGGAGGTAATTTCTGAATACTTCGATTCAATAGATGTGGCTGGATTCAAAGTATATCAGGACGGAATGGTAGCGGATGGAGAAATGGGTAAGAAGATAGTAAAGGAAGGAAAGAAATCGGGGAGTAGGAATTTCCAGTTACTTTCCAGGCTACTGGATCGGGGTGCAATATTAGTCAAAACAGAGGATGTAAAACTGGCAAAAAAAGAAAGGGATAGACTGTTGAATATAATTCGGGCAAAATCAAAGATGGCAAAAGGGGTAGCCTTAATAAAAAGTAAGCTACAAAAAAACAAACTCTTAGAAATGAGGGATCGATTTATTGCCAGAAGGATAAAGGAGACCCTGGCTCATAATGAAACTGGGATTATTTTTATCGGGGCTTATCATGAGATCAGGGAAAAGCTCCCGGAAGATATAACTGTTAGAGAGCTCAAGGATAGAGAGAAAGTAAAAGAATATCATAAGTTACTCCCTTTATATAAAAAGAGGAAAAAACGCTTTGAAGAACTGACTCAATACCTTACTTCAGAGATAAATTTAAATTCAGAGAAACAGCCTTTAAAGCAGCCGAAATCTTAATAAATTTATGCTCTGTTTTAAAAATAACGGAGCTAATTGTGAGAGGGACTTGCCCCATGTAATAGGTGTTCTTCCTGGCTATCTTTCTATTACATGGGGCAAGTCCCGAAAATCGAGGTTAGGAAACCTCTCCTACATATTATAAGATTAAGCGAAACACAATTTGTTTAAACAGAGCTTAAATTTACTGACATTTATTGTCAGTTTTTTTTCAAATATTGTCGCTTTAATTAATAATTGCAGAAACAAACTTCATAATTCGTTGTAATACAATGGGTTAATAATTTTATAATTTTTGGCATGAAAATTGTATGTGTTATATATGGATTGTTTGTAAGTTTAATCCTAAAGGAGTGAGCGATGAGATATTCGATATATAATTTAAACGAGACTCAAGAATAGGAAGAACGAGGAATGCAGATAAATGCAAAGGAGAAATTCAGAATCTTATTAATCGAAGACAATGCAGCAGATGCAAGAATGATACAGGAAATGTTGAAAGATACCACTACTCTACCATCTGATCTGATACATGTCGAAAGACTTCAAGAGGGAATGGAATGGCTTGGCGAGAATGGCGTTGACGTTCTACTGCTAAATCTCCGTCTGCCGGACAGTCGAGGTTTTAGCACGTTTGCTAAGGTGCGTACTCAAGCGCCACAGGTGCCCATTATAGTCCTAACTGAACTTGACGATGAAACGCTTGCAAGTAAGGTGATACAAATGGGTGCGCAGGATTATCTTGTTAAAGGTAAGGCGGATGGAAATTTGCTTTCGCATGCCATACGTTACGGAATAGAACGCCACAAGCTGTTTTTGGAACTAAACGATCAAGCATTCATAGATGAGCTGACCGGTCTTTACAATCGGCGGGCATTTTTCATCCTCGTTAAACAACATTTTAAATTAGCCAAACGGGAAGGAAAAGGAATGTGGTTGCTTTTCGCAGACTTAGATGGGTTAAAGGGGATTAATGACGCAATGGGGCACAATAAAGGAGACCAAGCATTGATTGCTACTGCAAATCTCTTCAAAAAAATCTTTCGTGAATCGAGCATCATCGCTCGAGTAGGTGGGGATGAATTTGTTATACTTGCCATAGGATCTCACAAGGACAGTCTTACCGCCTTAACCACTCGATTCTGGAAAAACTTGGAAGACTACAACAGAAAAAACAAAAGCCAGTTCGAGTTGTCGCTCAGTCTTGGAACAGCTTACTATGATCCAGAATACCCCTGTTCCGTTGAAGAACTGATTGCAGAGGCTGATAAATCAATGTATAGGCAGAAACAAGTTAGGCATAAATCCATAATCACCCACATTACAGAGGGGATTTAGGAAAGGGTAAATCAACCTCGCTTTACACAGGGGCACGGACTCTAATCTGGCTTCTAAGATTATAAAAGTTTTACTACAGGAGGATCTATCCTCTAAATCCAACGCCCTTGACGAAAGACTGGAAAGGTTAGAGAAAAAATATCTGAAGGAAGCCATCACAAAGGCTGGGGGGTCCCTCACTAAAGCAGCCAAAATGTCGAATATATCATTTCGGTCTATGAGATATTGAGTGAAAAAATACAATCCCAAAGATCAAATAGGGGGTTTAAGATTAAGGGGGTTTTATGAAAACATCGGATCAAAACCGGAAAATTGACTGCCCTATATTTATCAAACAGGATAAGATAATCAGCAGTATTACCGAACGGATAAATAAGAGTAATGAGTATTTCGAGAAGGCAAGGTTAGCTGAGGAACTAAAGAAAGAGATCAATGTGCTTCTTGAATGTGGGGAGTATGAGGAGGAATGTTTGGACTGCAAAAGATGTCAATTATTTGCTAATCTTCGTAATAAGACCGTTGGTATCCTCTTATTGGCAGGGGAGTTGACTTAAGCCTAATAGGAGAAGATTCCTATTTTCAATTTGTCGGGATTACCGACAATCTTAATAAATTTACTGACGTTTATTGTCACCTCTCAAATAAAGCCATTTCAACAAGTCTACCATTTTGCTGGCAATTTCTGACATTTTTCGGCAGCAATTAACGCTTGGCGAATGGGGTCGAATTATATAAGGCATTGAAACACAAGCAGTTAATAATATTACAATTTTTGGCATGGAATTTGTATATATTATTAAGGTAAGTTTAACCCTAAAACATTGAAAGGAGGTGAAAAAAATGGCAGTAGAAAAAGCGATTGGATCTTCCAGTTTGGTCGAGGTTGTTGACCGAATCCTGGATAAAGGAGTAGTCATTGACGCTTGGGTAAGAATATCCCTGGTCGGTATTGAGCTACTCGCAATTGAGGCCAGAGTTGTAGTGGCATCAGTTGAGACCTACCTGAAGTATGCTGAAGCTATTGGTTTAACCGCTACAGCAGCAGCCTAATCACGGGGTAAAAAGGGATTCTTGCCGAGTCATCCTTATGCTCCGTGCATCGTGGAGGTGAGAAAGCATGATTCGCCAAGAAATTCCTCTTTTCAAAAAAGAAAGGAGTAAGTGAAAGCAATGTCCTTAGCAAAAGATATGAGTCCGGTTAGAGATTCCGAAGATAAGAAAATAGATGTATCTATTTCTAACGGGATGAAAAATATTGTCGAAAATATAATTTCTTCTTATGAGACCAGAATCCAGAGCATCGGCTCCATATTTGATACTACTCACCAACTTCTTGAAGGCTTCCAAGACTCTTTCTTTGATACAAAACAAGAGCGAGAAAAACTCAATGCAGAATTACGAGAGAATCTTGCCAAAAACGAGTCTCTACGGAGGAAAGATTTTAACCGTATGATGGAGGGGGTTTTTTCCGTCCAGAATGAGAGAGAAACAGAAGTAAAGGAGTTATTAAACAAATATATTAATGAGCAAAAAGAAATAGCCTATAGTTTAAGAGATAATTTAGTTAAGGTTAAAGATGTACTTGCCCAAGGTGAAGCCGAAAGGTTCAAAGAATTCTGGGGAATGATTAAGAAGATATTTGCTGGGCAGGAGCAAAGAAAAGAAGAGGTTATTTCCAAGCTAAAAGAGTTTCAGCAGGAACAGCATCAGATGGCCAAGAGACTTAGAATTCTTTTAGCTAAAGGAAAAGAGCTTAGAATAAAAGACCTCAAATCAATGCTTAAGGAATTCAAGGCTCAACATAAAGAGCGAATGATGCGCCAGGAACAAAGAAAAAAGGAAGTTCATAGTATGCTTGGAGAGTTTAAGAAAGAAAGAATAGAAACAGCCAAAAACTGGCGGATTGTGCAAACGAAGAAGGCATAAAAGAGGAGCCATTCACCTGAGGCAATTTACCCCGTTAGAAAGCTCCAACAGAACATCGAGCAAACTATCTCTGGTGCCATTAATCCTAATAATCCCCGTCAGAGGGAAGACAAGCGTCTTTCTAACGGGGTTAATATAAATGCGCCAAAAAATAGTAGTAAAAAGGCGTGAATATAAAAATGTAACACAAACACTATAAAAGGAGGAGTAAAATGGGAATAGCAAGTGATATTAAACAACTTGGTGAGGATATCGCTGCCTCTTATGATACACGAGTAAAAGCGATTGGAGTGTTAGTCAGTGATGTCCAGAAAGCACTGAAAGGCTTTGCAACTGATAGGGGAAAGATGAGTAAAGAGCAGGAAAAGGTTCTGAAAGATTTCGTGACAGATTTGACTAACAATGTAGGGGACATGGTAAAAGGCAATCAAAAGGAGCATAAGGATATGGCCGGTGCTCTTAAAGAGAGCCTCAAGAAAGGAGAAGCAGATAGACGCAACGCCTTTAACGATATGATGGGAAATATCCAAAAAGACATTAAGGATATCGAGACTTATATTGGAAACCAACTCAAGGAATTCTCTGACGCACACGCTGAGATGAGTGAAGAACTCAAGAAAGAGTTGGCCAAGTATGTGGATGATATGGTCAATGTCACCGAGAAGTTAATGGGAGAATTCAAGACTGAAAGAGAAAAGATGTCTGCTAATTGGCAGGCTCTAACTGCTACGATGGCTAAGAAAAGAGGCGGCATTGTGCCGAAGGTAGCCCCAGAGGTAAAAGTAAAGCCGGTAACAGAGGTGATGGGTTTAAAAAATATAGTTGAAGAAGAGGAAGAAGAGGAAGAAATCGAAGAACCCGCTTTGGAAGAAAAGGTATTGGAATTTATTAATAGCCGTCCCGAGGGCGTGAGAGTGGGTGATATGGAAGAGCCCCTGGAAGCTACCCCCATGAGATTGGGTAAAATAGCCAAGGTCCTGTTAAGAGAAGGCAAGGTGAGAAAAGAAAGAAATCTATATTTCCCTTTATATTAGAGATGTGAATATGAAAGAGATAGTGTGTGCATTTTGTAAAGGCACGGGTAAGGATCCCTTTGATTTGCTTTCTGAACTGGCTACCTGCCAGGTATGCGGAGGGAGAGGTAAGGTTGAAGTAAAGGAGCCAGCAATTAAATGTGTCTATTGTAAGGGTACTGGAGTCTATCCTCATAATGGACGAGTTACCTGTACCGTATGTAATGGCAAAGGGATGGTTGCAGTGAAAGGCGTTAGCAAGGAGTGTCCTGGGTGTAACGGTACTGGACAGGCGATAGATAGCGGACTCCCCTGTATTGAGTGTGGAGGCAAAGGGGTTGTTTCGAAGAAATGAGCGGATTAAATTTTTCAAGAGAGGTCTTTCTTAAGAAAAAGTAAAGAGGGTTTGACTAAAGTTAACTCTTTTAGAGAAAATTTTAAAAAGAGAGAAACTAAGGTAAAGGCAGATTTAGAAGAAGCAGGTAGAATCTTAAAAGAATTAGGCGAAAGATTTAGATGGGGCAGTCGTTGCCATAAAAGAGGAAAAGGAGGTGAAGATATGAATGGATCATTTGGGTGTCCGAAGTGTGGAACCACAACTTGGGGTAATCTCAAGTATTGTCCAAATTGTGGTCAATCCTTTAATATAACATGTTCAGAATGCGGATGGAGTTGCCGGTATATATATGCCGATGATTATAAGTGTTGCCCTAATTGTGGGGCAAAGATGGGCAGAGAAAAAAAGGAGGTGAAAGCAAAATGATTGATGAGATGACTACAGTATTGGAACCAAGTCCTTTGCCAGACTTTGTGGAAACAAGGTATGTGAAAGATATTACCAAGAGGGGCATTTCCTATATAAAGGCTGGTTTTCCAGTCCATTTTAGAGGGGTCTCAGGTACTGGCAAGACGACGCTGGCTATGCACATTGCTAGTAAAATAGGAAGACCGGTGGTAATGATTCACGGAGATGAAGAATTCACTACCTCTGATCTTGTAGGCGGTGAATACGGTTACAGGTTTAGAAAGGTTGTGGACAGATTTGTCTCCAGGGTGCTAAAAGTGGAAGAAGATATGGTAAAGCGATGGGTTGATAATCGTTTAACAGTAGCTTGTAAGTATGGATTTACCCTGATATATGATGAGTTCACGCGCTCAAGACCAGAGGCAAATAATATCCTTCTCTCCATTTTGCAGGAGAAGATGATGGATTTACCCGTGGGAAGAGGTGGAGAAGAACCATATCTAAGGGTTGATCCGGATTTTACAGCTATCTTCACGAGCAACCCTGAGGAATACGCAGGAGTTTATAGGAGCCAGGATGCTTTAAGGGATAGAATGATAGCCATGGATTTGGACCATTTTGACTATGAAACAGAGGTAGCTATTACGAAAGCAAAATCCAAACTCTCTAAACAACATGCAGAGATGATAGTTAAGATTGTCAGGGATTTGAGAGAATCCGGGAAGTGTGAGTTTGCGCCAACTATCCGCGGATGTATCATGATTGCTAAAACCCTTAAAGTTCAAGGCATTAGCCCTGCCAAATCTAACGGCGCCTTTACGCAGATGTGCCAGGATATACTGGCTTCTGAAACAAGTAGAGTAGGTTCAAAGACGAATCAAAATAGGGTTAAAGAAATAGTTAGAGAACTTATTGAAAAAGAGCTTAGTGGGCAGAAGTCTACTGCTGAGGCTGTATAAGAAGGAGGACAATAATGAGAGATGTGAATAGTTTGCCAGGACTCCATAAAGTAAGGACGATGTTTAGTGCAAATAAGCGTTCCAGACCGAGGGTAGAGAGCTCAGCCTATTTAGAGTTGTATATGCTCAATAAGGAAAAGGAGAGGCTCCTAAAGGAAGACGAAAGGCTATCGAGGAGGAAAGATGCTATTAAGAAACGTCTGGAAGAGATTAATTCGGAGATAAATAAACTACAAGAGACCGAAGCTGCTGTTAAAGCCGTCGGAGACACAAATTCTTCAGGAGCTACTTTCACTCAGAAAGAAGGGGTCAAAAAAAAGTGGAAAAAGATGTCTCTGAATTATTAGAGAAAAGAGATTCTTATTATGGACTGGAAGACATTTAATTTTAAAGGTGGCAGGACAAGATTAGGCCGGAAGATAGGCGAGATTTTAGAAGGCGACAAGTTTAGATGTTCGTTATGTTTGGGCACAGGAGTATTACCCGGAGCGAAAGGCATAAAGTGTCCAGTATGTAAGGGGCAAGGCTATGTCTCTTTAACCGGATCGGCTATGGTATGCGTTTATTGTAAAGGCAGAGGCGATTATCCGGCGAGGACAAATATTACCTGTACGGTTTGTAGAGGAAAGGGTTTAGTTAGTATTACCAAACCCATTGAGGTATGTACTCACTGCCGTGGAACTGGAGCAGAGCCAGGCAATAAGCTACCTTGCTTAAAATGTAAAGGTAAGGGCGTTGTTACAAAATAAACAGGAGAGAGAGCATGGATATGGAAAAAACAGGTAAGGCAGAGATTTATGAAGAGAGCCCATTTACCCTGGAAGTAGTTTCTTATGCGCGAAAAGAAGAAGTTGTGAAAGAGGAATAAAGATTGGAGGTATTAAAATGTCTGATCAAATAACACATGCTATGGAGACAACAAACCTCGCCGATATCTTAGAGAGGATCTTAGATAAAGGGTTAGTTATTGCTGGAGATATTAAGATTCAAATCGCTGATGTTGACCTTTTAACTATAAAAATAAGGTTAATGATTGCTTCCGTAGATAAAGCAATGGAGATGGGCATAGATTGGTGGGAACATGATTCTTATTTATCTTCAAAGGCAAAGGAAGCCGAGATAGAAAAGGAGAATGCAGGATTAAAGAAGAAATTAGAGCGTTTGGAAGCAAAGATAAAATAAAAGGGAAAAGAGATTCTTGTTATGGAAAGATTGTTTGAAAAGGAAGGGATACAAAGGATGCCTAGCCCGGATGAAAGTAAAATCCTTAAAATAATTGAAGCTGAAGGTGGTGAATGCACCATAAGAAAAATTGCTGCTAAAATGCGTATGACCTCACAATATGCAGGAGTTATTCTTTACTCTATGGGGAAAAGCGATATTATAGATGTTTTTAGAACTGGGAAGGTCAGCCTCGCAAGGAAAGGCTGGACAGCATTAGGCAAAAAAGAAGAGCAAATAGACGGCTTGAAAAGATATTTAGAAGACCGCGACAAATGGAAAACCTTTTAATATTGGAGGAGGCAATGACCGGTATGGAACAAGAAACTTTAGATGTTATTGCTAAAAGTGATGATAGTCTCCATTATTATTTAATAGCCCAGGAATTAAGGATAAGCGCTCACTATGCCTGGGTGATTTGTAAAGGCCTGGAGAGAGGCGGCTATGTCGATTTCGATACCTTTAAAGGAATATGCAGCTTAACAAAAAAAGGCAAAGAGACAATAGAAAAGAATTGGTTATTCAAACTTAAAAGACAGAAGGAAAATATTAAAAAGAGAAGAAAGGAAAATAAAGAGAGAATCTTAAAGAATGTTGAAACTATAAATTATTAATGGAATATAAGCATAACGGCTAAGGAGGTTAACAAATGGCAAAAGAGAAAGAGAAAAAAAAGGAAGAAGAGGGATCGGATATCGATTTTAGTATAGGTAAACTCGGTTTAGGCGGGCTTTTTAAAGGAGTCGAAAAGCTCATTGACCTTGCTGGTGAATTGAAAGAAGCTGGTGGCGAAATCAAGAAGGAAGGCGAAATAGACCTAAGCCAACTTAAGGAAGGTATGAAAGGTGTATTTGGTTTTTCCATAAAGACCGCTGTGGGAGGAAAACCAATAGTTGAACCATTCGGTAATGTTAAAAAGACGCCTAAAGGACCTAAAATAGAGGAAGAGAGAGAACCTATTACAGATATCTTTGATGAAAAGGAAGAAATTCGAGTCTATGCTGAAATGCCAGGGGCGAGTAAAGAGGATATAGTGGTAGATTTAAAAGAGGATATCCTTGATATTTCAGCAAAGAGCGGCGAGACGAAATATCGTAAAGAGATCTTGTTACCCGCAAAAGTTAAGTCTGAAAGCCTCTCATGGACTTATAAGAATGGTGTTTTAGAAGTGCGAATGAAAAAAGACTAAATGGTAACTGAAAATAATAAAACATTAACGTTGAGGGTGAAAGAAACGTTGTCAAAGGATGTAGGCAGGGTTATTGCCAGAATAGACCCTGACGACATGAAAATCTTAGGGCTTGAAGTTGGTGAAATAATAGAGATTGGAGGTAAAAGAAAGACGCCTGCTAAGGTAATGCCCTGTTTTGCGGAGGATAGAGGAAAAAAGATTATTCAGATGGATGGAATATCAAGAGAGAATGCTCAAATTGGTTTAGATGAAAAGGTGAAGATTCGTAAGATTGATTCTAATCCCGCTAACAGAGTCACACTCTCGCCCTTAACTATGTTAAGCCCACTTAAAGGAGATAAAGACACCAAATATATAGGGTCACTTATAGCAGGGCTTCCTGTTACTATCGGCGATAGGATTAGGGCTACTCTTTTTGGGACAAGCTCATATGATTTCAAGGTATTGCATACTATCCCTGCCGGCGTAGTTTTGGTTAATCCAACTACCTTAACAAAGATTGAAACAAAAGAATTAGGAGTAAGTAGGTCGGCGAAAATCTCATATGAAGATATTGGTGGACTTAATACACAAATTCAGCGAATCAGAGAGATGATAGAACTTCCTCTAAGATATCCTGAAGTTTTTGAAAGATTGGGAATCGATCCGCCGAAAGGAGTTTTTCTCTATGGAACACCCGGAACAGGTAAGACTTTAATCGCCCGTGCAGTGGCTAATGAGACAGATGCCTACTTTACAAGTATAAGTGGACCAGAGGTTATGGGAAAATTTTACGGCGAAAGCGAGGCACGTTTAAGAGGTGTCTTTGAAGATGCGCAAAGCCATGCCCCCGCAATCATTTTTATTGATGAAATAGATGCCATTACTCCTAAAAGAGAAGAGATGGGGGGCGAGAAACAAGTTGAGAGGAGGGTTGTGGCTCAACTATTAGCGTTGTTGGATGGATTAAAATCAAGGGGGCATGTTATAGTTATCGGGGCGACAAATATCCCTAATACTATAGACCCCGCTTTAAGAAGGCCAGGTAGATTTGACAGAGAGATATCCATTCCCATTCCAGACAAAAATGGAAGATTAGAAATCTTGCAGATTCATACAAGAGGTATGCCTTTAGCAAAAGATGTCAATTTGGGAAAATTGGCTAAAATTACACATGGATTTGTAGGGGCGGATTTGGCGGCTTTAGTTAGGGAAGCGGCAATGGAAGCCCTGAGGAAGATTTTACCCAAAATTGACTTTGAAATGGCTGATATTCCTTATGAGACTTTATTGAAGTTAGAGGTGACAATGGATAATTTTTTAGAGACGATGAAAGAAGTGGAGCCGTCCGCAATTAGAGAGGTATTCGTTGAGGTGCCGGATGTGAAGTGGAGCGATGTTGGTGGTCTTGAAAATATAAAAGAAGAACTGAAAGAAGCTGTGGAATGGCCAATTGAATATTCAGATATTTTTAAGAAAGCCAATACCAGTCCTCCGAAGGGAATTTTGTTATATGGAGCACCCGGGACAGGAAAAACACTTTTAGCCAAGGCAGTGGCTAACGAAAGCGAGGTAAACTTTATTTCTGTAAAAGGTCCCTCTCTTATATCCAAGTATGTGGGAGAAAGCGAAAGAGCCATTCGTGAGGTATTCAAGAAGGCAAAACAGGCTTCTCCCACCATTCTATTTTTTGATGAAATAGATAGCATTGTTCCCAGGAGAGGAGCGGTGGGTGCCGATTCCCATGTAACCGAACGGGTGATAAGTCAATTTTTAACGGAGATGGATGGGATCGAAGAACTTAAGGGCGTGGTAGTATTAGCTGCTACCAATAGATTGGATTTAGTCGATCCCGCATTACTCCGGAGTGGAAGATTTGACCTTTTGCTTGAGTTGCCTGCACCGGATGAGAAAACCAGAGAAGAAATATTTAAAATACATACTAAAAATAAACCAATTGCTAAGGATGTTAATTTGAAAGAATTAGCCAAGGAAACCGAAGGTAAAGTAGGTTCTGCCATTGAGTTTATCTGCCGAAAAGCCTCTATTTTGGCGATAAGAGAATTTATTGAAAATCCAAAAAAAGAAAGTGAACCCACTATTAGAAGAAAACATTTTAAAGAGGCGATTAAATTAATAAAAGACCAACATCCCTCGGCTTGAAGAATGCCAGGGTTTTGTATAGATGTTAAACTTTAAAGACTAAAAAAGGAGGTCTGAGATGAGTTTTTTAGCATTTGTATATCTTTTGGTAGTTGGCGTAGTGGTTGCTTTGGCATTAGCATATTTGCCAAAGCTAAAGGTTACACTTCCAGGTGGAATTACCACAGCGATTATTGTGGGCTATATTGGGGCTAGACTTGGAGCTATTGTATTCGGTAACTGGGAATTTCTAACACTTCAAGGTGTTAGTATCCTCTCTGCGATATTGGGAGCAATAGCTGCTATTCTCTTAGCCAAAGCCTGTGTAGAGTACGCTAAGAAGGAACCCCGGGGAAGAGCGTCTTAGGGAAAGGAATGCTCATTCCTTTCCCTAAAACGAAAAAAAGGTGTATTATGGGTGACATGAAAAAATATATCTACGGAATTATAAATTCTAACAAAGAATTATTCTTTGGGAATTACCTGCCAGAAGGGGTGTATACAATTTCCTATCAGGATATCTCGGCTGTAATAAGTCCTTCAGAGATAGTCGATTATACCTATATGCTTAAAGATGCTTTAGCAAGGCAGATTATTAAACATCAGAAGGTAATTGAGGAGATAATGAACCACGGACATACAATTATTCCGATGAAGTTAGGGACTTATGCTTTAGATGAAGATGGAATCAGTGATATTTTATATAAGGGATATAATTTAATTAAGGAGATATTTAGAAAGATAAGCGACAGAATAGAGATCGATGTCGTGGTTACCTGGAGTGATTTTAAATCAGTTCTAAAAGAAATTGGAGAGGAAGAAGAAATTAAAAAATTTAAACAGGTTCTCTTGAGTAAAAAAGAAGGTGCCACTGTGAATGACCAGATGAAGGTAGGGGTTCTAGTCAAGAAGGCACTGGATGAAAAGAGAGAAAAATGTGCCAATAAAATACATAGATCGTTATCTATGGTTGCCGAAGCTCTAAATCCGCATGAACTTATGAACGATGAGATGGTGGTCAATACTGCCTTTTTAATAAATAAAAACCATCAAAAAAAAATCGATAAAAAAGTGGAAGAATTGATAGGAGAATTTGAGGAGAAGTTAAATTTTAGAAGGGTGGGACCTCTTCCTCCTTACAGTTTCTATACTTTAGAGGTAAAGGAGCTAGAATTTGAAGAAATAGACCGGGCGGCGAAGAAGCTCGATTTAAATGATTTTACAACTAAAAACGAAATTAGGAAAGCCTATCGGAGATCAGCCCTTTCTTCTCACCCCGATAAAAATCCTGATATACCAGGTATAGAAAGAGAATTCGATGAGGTAACAAAAGCCTATAAGGTCCTTTTAGACTATTGCCAGGATGGAAATTGTTCTTTCAAAGAAGAAGATTTTAAAAAGAATTCCTTAATTGTAAAAGTAAGAGAATAATATGGGAAAAGAAGGAAAATATATTTACGCTATTATTGAAACAAGACAAGAGAGGAACTTTGGCCCTATTGGTATTGGTGGTAGAGGTGATGAGGTTTTAACTATTGGCTATAACGATGTAAGTATGGTTATAAGCAGTCATCCTATGACCAAATTCGTTGTGAATAGGGAGAATATGTTGACTCATGAGAGAGTCATTGAGGAAGTGATGAAAGAATTTAACAGTGTGCTTCCAGTCAGATTCGGCTGTCTTGCCTCTAATGCTAATGAGATAAGAAATCTTTTAGATAGAAGATACCGAGAAATTAAGAGTTTCTTAAGAGACATGGAGCACAAGGTGGAATTAGGTGTCAAAGGAATGTGGAAAAATATGAATGTAATTTTTAAAGAAATTGCAGAAGAAAACAAAGAGATTAAGAAGTCAAAAAAGAAAATCATGAGGGATAAGGGTAAGAAGAATATCCAAGCAACGATAGAAGTGGGAAAGATGGTTGAAGAGACTCTGATAAAGAAAAAGGAAGAAGAAGCAGAAAGGATAGTTGATGCCTTAAGAAGAACAACCTTTGATCATAAACTTAATAAGACCATGGGTGAGGAGATGTTTATGAATGCCGCCTTCCTGGTTGATAAAGGCAGAGAAAAAGAATTTGATAATGTAATGGACGACTTGAATCAAGAATATAAAAAGAGAATCAAATTTATGTATGTAGGTCCTCTGCCCGTATTCAACTTTGTCAACATTGTTGTTTATCCTGAGGAATGGGAAAAATAAAGTGAAGGAAGGCAAATATATCTATTGCATAATAACAGATAGAGTTCCAAAAACTTTCGGCTCACCTGGAATTGGTGGTAGGGGTGATGAGGTGTATACGATTTGCTTCGACGATATAGCGGCGGTAGTGAGCAATTCTCCAGTGATAAGTTATTCAGTATCAAGGGAAAATATGCTTTCCCATGAAAAGGCTATTGAAGAAGTAATGAAAGAATATACGGTTTTGCCGGTGAGATTTGGTACAATTGCCGAAGATGAAGAGAAGGTTAAAAAAATTTTAGAAAAGGAATATCATAGATGCAGGGATTTACTGAATAAGGTTAAAGGCAAAAAGGAACTGGGGTTAAAAGGAATATTTAAAGAGGAAATTATTTACAAGGATATTTTAGAAAAATATGAAGATATGAGGTTATTAAAAGAAAAGTTGACAGCTCTTCCCCCTGAAAAGACATATTATCAACGCATAGAAATAGGAAAGATGGTAGAACAAACATTAGAGAAAGAGAAGGAAAAATATAAAAAAGTGATATTAAATATCTTAAGACCTCTGGCAAATGATATGAAATTAAACAATACCTACGGCGAAAGAATGATTATAAATGCCGCATTTTTAGTAGAAAGACATAAAGAGGCAGAGTTTGACCAAAGAGTGAATGAGCTTGGCACAAAATACAGCGATAAAATAAAACTTAAATATGTAGGGACGCTACCACCGTTTAATTTTGTTAATCTGGTAATTGACACTAAGGAATTCTGAAATGGCTTTTTTAATTGATGATATATTATTGGCTCCGGTAAAGGGGATCATATGGCTGGCAGAAAAGATTGAGGAGCAGGTAGAAAAGGAGATGAACGATGAGGGAAGAATAAAAGAGAAACTTATGGAATTGCAACAGAACTTTGAAATGGACGAGATAAGCCAGGAAGAGTACGAAAAGCAAGAGTCTAAGCTATTAGAACGATTAGATGCTATCATAAAGTCGAGAGAAGAGATTGTCAAAAACAAAAAGGAGATATAAATGGCAAACATAAAAGAGGTAAGAGAGAAAGTTATAGAATTCTCCAGAGAAACATTTGGCGTGAAAGATGTAAAGGTTATTTCCGCAGGTAAGGTAAAAAAGGGATGGGATGCTGAAGTGGAAGTTTTAGAGGATAATGCGGTGGTTAAGGCTGCAGGAATACCGGCCCAGGTGAAGGACCAGAATATTTATTCCATCAAGATGGATGAGGATTTGAACATTTTTACTTACAAGCTTGAAGAAAAGAGAGCGCAGGAGAAAGTGGACAAAGAGTGAAAGGGCTATATCTGTACTGCTTTCGGGAAAAAACCGAAGGTCTTAGCGCGTTTTCTACAAAAGGTATCGATGGCAGGGGAGATGTTTTTACCCTCCCCTATCGCGACTTAGAGGCAGTAGTGAGTAAAGTCTCCTTAGAAGAATTTGGGTCTATCGAGATTCAAAAAAATGCCCAAGAAGACCTAAATTGGATTAAAGAAAAAGGTGTTGCTCATGAGAAGGTTATAGAAGAAGCGATGAGAAAAAACGATAAGATTTTAAGTCTGATACCGATGAAGTTCGGCACCATTTTTAAAGAGAAAGCAGGGTTAGAAGAGACATTAGGTGAAAACTACTCCAAGATTAAAGAAATTTTAGATAGAATTCGAGGTAAACAGGAGTGGAGCCTAAAGGTATATCTAAAGGGGGAAAAAAATTTGGAGCAGATGGTCAAAGAGAAAAATGAAGCAATAAAAGAGAAAGAGAAAGAAATAGCAACTTTAGATGAGGGTACAGCCTTTTTTATGGAAGAAGAACTACAAGAGGTTATTTCTAAAGAGGCAGATAAAGAATTAAACAATATTGTAGAAGCCCTTTTTAAAAATTTAAAAAAACAAGCCGTGGATTCAAAAAAAGGTAAGATTTTGGAGAAAGAGTTAACCGGCAGGCGTGAGCCAATGGTTTTAAATGCTGCTTATTTAATCCCTGAAGAAAAAGTCAAAAACTTTAAAGAAGAGGTAGAGGCTCTAAATCAGGAAGTACAGATAAAGGGATTTTATCTTGAGTATAGCGGCCCCTGGCCTGCTTTTAATTTTACTTCCTATTAAATATGGCTAATAAAAATGATAATGTAACATTGGTAGATGCCCTGGATAAGGTTTTAGAAAAAGGTGCGGTTATAAATGGAGATATCGTCATAAGACTAGCGGATGTGGACCTTATCTTTTTAGGTCTAAGGCTTATTCTTACATCAGTTTCCAAGGCAGAGGAACTTTCTGGCAAGAGTTTTAGTGACCGAGAGAAAGAGCCTACTCCCGAAGATATCGCATATATAGAGAAATTGCAAAGAGAGATAAGGAAATCTGAGGAAAATATCCCTAAGCTAATTGATGTTAGTGATCCTAAAAAGACAGAACAAGGCTTGGCTAAATTAGTTTTGACTTTAGTTGAACTTATAAGAAAACTTTTGGAAAAAGAAGCCTACAGGAGGGTAAAGAGAGAGACACTCTCTCCCGCAGAAATTCAAAAATTGGGATTGAGTCTGAAAGCAGTAAAGAAGAAGATAAAAGAGCTTCAAACAGTCTTTGGTATTGAGGATGAGGAGTTAAATTTAGATTTGGGCCCTCTGGGGAATTTAATGTAAGGAGGCGCATGAGAAAATTATGCGAAACCCCAAAAATTAGTTGCCCTTTATTTATTAAGCAGGATAAGATAATAACCGATATCACCAATAAAATAAATAAAGCGGGAGAGTTTTCGGAGAAGGCAAAATTAGCTGAAGAATTAAAGGATGAGATTAATGTACTACTTAAATGTGAAGATTATGATGATGATTCTCTAAATTGTAAGAGGTGTCAATTATTTGTGGAGCTTTGTAATACGGTAAAAGCTCGCCCCGTGGAATAGAAGAAACTACCTGATGAACTCCTATTCCACGGGGCGAGCAAAGAGAAAGGAGGATAATAGTATAAATTGGGGTCAAAAGTATAAATTGGGGTCAAATCTCGACATTTGACATTTTGGCTATAAAAAGCCTGTTGTGATAAAAGAGAAAATGTCAATTGTCGAGGGCGTGTTGCCGAAATGCTTTTTTGCCCTCGAAAGAATGTCTTTGCGAGTTAGGCACCCTACTCTACCCATGCGAAGCAATCTCCTGTGGTAGAACCAGATACCTTAATTGCAAGCTATACGCGGAGATTGCGTCACATAAGAAAGGCAAGGAGAAAAGTTCGCAATGACCTTTTATATTGGAAATTACGTTTAATTGGGTTTGAGCAACACGCCCTCGAGACTTGACCCCGGAAGCGGAAGCATTAAGGAGGCAAAATGAAGGGGACAAATTTTCTTGACAGATTGGAAAAAATAAAAAAAGAGATTGAATCATCTTCCAGGGAATATGAGGTGGATCAGCTCCGGTTAATACAATCTGAGAAATGTGTTTATGCATCTTTTTTAGCCACCTTTTTGGCACAGAATTTGAGAAATCCATTATCCATTATAAAAATAACTCTGGAGAACTTTTACCGGAAAATAGAGGATGAGGACAGTCTAGAGAAGTATCGGGAAATGATTATAAAGAATGTAAACAAGATAGATTCCCTAGCCAAAAAATTTGTCGATACAACACAAATCCCAAAAATCACCTTAGAACCAATAAATGTGAATGAAACCTTAGAGGAGCTGCTCCAATCTGTAGATGAAAGGTTTAATAAACAAAATATTGAAGTAGTTAAAGAATTTAACTGCAAAAACCCAAGACTGAAAGCCGACAGAGGTTATTTAGAAAGAGCTTTTTTAAATATGTTGTTTAATAGCATTGAAGCAATGCCAGAAGGAGGAGAATTTATTGCCATCAGTAGCGATGGGGGAGAGAAGTATATAAAAGTTGTATTTGCAGATACCGGAGTGGGTATTAAAAAAAAGAACATTACTCGCATATTTGATCCTTTCTTTTCTGACAAAAAGGAAGGGGCTGGGTTAGGACTGACTCGCACTTATAAAATAATACAAGCCCATGGTGGTAGTATAGATGTTGAAAGTGTTAAAGGTGAAGGGAGTATTTTTACTGTTCACCTCCCTAAACCTGAAGATGAACCCAGATAAAAAGCGGTATGTCTTTTGATTTATGGGAGGGAAAAAGATGAAAAAAGAGGTAATAAATTCAGAGATTGTGAGGGATAATATTGACAGCGAAAGAATGCCTGAAATAGAATTGGTGAGGAAATTGGAGAAGAAGTTTGGTATAGAAAGAAGGTATGCCCGGGCATCTGTCCATCTGGCAATACTTCATAAAAGGATAAGAAGGAAAGGTGATTACGTGGAGAGGGCAGAAAAGAAATATGGATCATCTCCTACAAGATGGGAGGATAAATGACTCCTTCACTCATTTACTCTCTTTAAAATTCTCTGTGGTACTACCAGTCAACTTTTTGTTTTTTTTGCAAAAAATTGAAAAGATCAGCCACTAAGGCACCCCGACACGGTCATTCTTCCCTGCCCCGATACAGTCATTCTTCCTTACCCCGATACGGTCGTTCCTCCCTACGGGGCAAGCGGGGCAGGCCAAGGCAGCACAATGTAAAAATAAAAGTTAATGAAGATATGGCTTTGCTTTCGTTACGGTTTGAAAAAGCCGGGAAATAGATTTGTGGTATTTGATGTTTATAACTCCGGAATCCTGTGCCCATGTCCAAAGTCGATAATGAGTCGTGAGCTGAAGAATAGAAAAGACCTATCGCGGCAAAGCCGCTAAAATGTAAAAATTAAATATCAAAATGGAAAATTTTAATAGAGAATTCAGAAGACAGAAGCCAGAATACAGAATCCCTAACCCCCCGATAACAGAAACAACGAATTTCACGAATAGCACAAATGTTTTTTTTAGTTTTTGTGGTTTGGGGGATGGGATAATTTTGCACTTTTATTTGTCATTTTGCTTTTTAAATTTTGATATTTTATTTACCAGAAAAAGGCGGTAAAATTAAATTGGATATTTTTTTGCAAAAAAAACAAAAAAGTTGATTGGCAATACCATAAAGGAGATTAGGATGAAAATTCTGTGCGTCGACGACGATCCAGTCGATAGAAAAATAGTCAAGCGTACGCTAACGCGAAGGTTCGGAGATAAATTGATTCTTGAGACAGCTGCAACAGCGGACGAAGCATACAAAAAGCTCGAAGCGAATGATTTTGATATAATCTTTTTAGATTATCAGTTAGGGAAAACTACAGGACTGGAAGTTTTGAACGAGCTAAATAATAAAGGGATAACTTCTCCGGTAATATTATTAACAGGGTTAGGCAATGAAGAAGTTGCGGTTGAATCCTTAAAGCTTGGAGCTTATGACTACTTTACCAAAGACCAACTCGGGAGCGAGCGGATCATCCAAAGCATAATTAACATTACCGAACGCAGGAAGGCGGAAGAAAATATAGAATTTGAAAGAAAAAAACTTCAGAATATTATGGATAGTATGGTTGACGGAATTACTATCACTGATATGGAAGAAAAGATAGTTTCGGTAAACAATGCAGCACTGAAGCAAGTTGGTTACAAAGAAAATGAGGTGATTGGTAAGATTCTGGGAAAGGTTTTCTTTGAAGAAAAAGATGCTCCAAGGTTCAGAGAAATTATTGAGATGTTGGCTTCAGGGCAGATAATAAAGACCCAGGAATTTAAGGTAAAACGTAAAGATAAGACAAGCTTTCCTGTGAGCATTAATTTATCTTTCTTAAGGGATTCAGGGGGACAACCGGAAGCAATAGTCGCTGTACATAGAGACGTTACCGAGAGTAAGAAGAGGGAAGAAGATATCAAAAGAGCAAAGGAAGAAGCGGAAATTGCCAATAGAACAAAGAGTGAGTTTCTTGCTACAATGAGTCATGAGATAAGAACACCAATGAACGCAATAATCGGGATGGCGGAATTGCTCTCTGAGACCAAATTAGATAAGAACCAGAATAAATACGTTCATATATCTCGGAATGCCGGAGAAAATCTACTTAGCATTATAAATGATATTCTGGACCTTTCGAAAGTAGAGGCAGGAGAGATTAGACTTGAGAAAGTCGGATTCAATATTGTTGAAGCTGTGGAGAAAACCTGTGATATTATGGCATTTCGTGCTCACAAAAAGAAGATTGAAATCTCCCAGCATATCAATCCTGAAATACCTGTAGATCTTATTGGTGATCCGACAAAGCTTCGGCAGATTTTTTTAAATCTGTTAGGGAATGCTATTAAGTTTACTGATAAGGGAGAAGTAGAATTACGCGTTGATTTTGAAAGTGAAGAAAAGAGGGAAATCTTTAAGGAGGAAAATGGAAGCAAGAATGTTTGTTTACTCTTTTCCGTCAGAGATACAGGTGTTGGGATTCCAGAAGATAAGAAAGAAACTATCTTTGAATCCTTTACTCAGGCTGATTCTTCGACCACCCGTGAATATGGTGGAACCGGTCTCGGTCTTACCATATGTAAGAGTCTCATCGAGTTAATGAGAGGAAATATCTGGGTCGAAAGCGAAGTGGACAAAGGCAGTACTTTTCACTTTACCGCAGAGTTCGGTGTTGGAGAGAAGGCTTTAAAATATATTGGACCTGGGGGAATTGAAGAATTAGATCTAAAGGGTTTGAAAACTCTGGTGGTGGATGATACTGCGACAAACAGGTTGATATTGAGAGAAATCCTTACCTGTTGGGGAGCTAAGGTTGTAGAAGCAGAAGACGGTGAGGAGGCACTCGCTACACTCAGATCTTCCTTTAGTAAAGATAAGCCTTTTGAACTCATCCTGCTTGACTGCAGAATGCCTAAAATGGGAGGATTTGAGTTTATGGAAAAAATCAACAAGGAGTTTCCTAAAGGTTATGTTACAGTTATGATGCTAACTTCAGATAATAGGGCTGGCGATTTCTCCAGGATTGAGAAATTGGGAATTGGAGCCTATCTTGTCAAACCTGTAAAAAAAGAAGAATTGAAGAAAGCAATTATGGATACACTAAGAAGGAACAAGGTTGCAGCGAAGAAACAGCCTAAAGAAAAGGAAGATAAAGAACTGTCTCCTCTAAAAATACTCCTTGTCGAGGATACTGAAGATAATGCTCTTCTCGTCCAGGCATATCTAAAGAAAACTCCCTATGAATTGGATATGGCAGAGAACGGAAAGGTCGCGGTGGATAAGTTCAAGTCAGAAGTTTATGACCTTGTTCTTATGGATATGCAGATGCCTGTTATGGATGGATTTGCAGCTACAGAGAAAATAAGAGAATGGGAAAAGAATGAAGGCAGGGAGAGAACAGCAATCGTTGCTCTTACCGCATATACAATGAGGGAGGAGGTAAAAAAAACACTTAATGCGGGATGCGATGCACACCTCAGTAAGCCAATAAAGAAAAAGGAATTAATGGAGATGATCAAGGGATATGAATGATTGGCTTAGAGTTTAGTGGTACGAGGTACCAGGTAAAAAAATAAATCCTATAAATCTTTGTTAATCCTGTCTGAATATAAATGAAATATTAAAAAGTAAAAAGCAAAGCCCATACCACACCCCAGATAGTAACCACAAGATTTCACCCTGTGGAACAGGTGTTCATCATGTAGTTTCTTCTATTCCATGGGGCGAGCGCTGTGTCCCTATTTATTCTCTGGGATAGTAAACTTTCGGATTGATATTGTATTTTTTAAGTTTAAGATAAATGTTTTGTCTGGTCATTGTAGCAGTTCTTGATGCATCGGTAACATTTCCTTCCTTTTGTTTTAATAGGTTTCTAAGATATTTCTTTTCAAAAGATTCTTTTGCCGCTTCATATTCAAGAATATTTGAAGGTTCAAGTTCCTCGCTTCTGCTTGTTCGCTCCGGCAGATGTTCCGCAAGGATAGTTTTCTCCTGGCAAAGTATGACCGCTCGTTCGATCGCATTCTCAAGCTCACGGACGTTTCCGGGCCAGGAATAACGCATTAATACTTCCATCGCTTCATCGGAAACTCCCAGGATTTCTTTACGATTTTTATCGGAATAAATCTTTAAAAATTTCTGAGTAAGCAATGGAATGTCAATTTTTCTATCCCTGAGAGGCGGCAAGGATATTTTGACCACATTCAGACGGTAATATAGGTCTTTTCTGAAATTTCCGTTAGCTAATGCATCTTCGATATTTCTGTTTGTGGCCGCAAGGATTCTTGTATCGGTCTTTCTTTCGTCGGTGGAACCAACAGGATAGAAAGTATTGTCTTCTAATACTCGGAGCAGCTTTGACTGAAATGCGGGTGATGTTTCCACAATTTCATCAAGGAAAATTGTCCCCTTATGGGCAATCTCAAAAAGTCCCTTCTTTTTCTTGTTGGCGCCGGTAAAGGCTCCTCTCTCGTAGCCGAATAATTCACTTTCTAGCAGTGTTTCCGGCAGGGCACTACAGTTTATGGCGACAAATCGGTTTTCTTTTCTTGTTGAATTGAAATGTATCGCTTTTGCTACTAATTCCTTGCCGGTTCCCGATTCTCCCTGGATTAATACCGTTGCCTCCGCGGAAGCTATCCGTTCAATTAATTCGAAAATCTCTTGCATTCCCTTGCTCTTTCCTATTATTCCTGAAAAACTAAATTTTTCCTCGGCTGTCTTCTTTAAGGATTGATAGCTTATCATTAGTTCCTTCTGCTCTATAGCTCTTTTTAATATTTCCAATATGGCTTTTGTAGAGGCAGGCTTTTCGATAAAGTAAAAAGCACCCATACGCATTGCTTTTACAGCAAGATCAACAGAGGCATGTCCCGTTATCATTATTACGGGAAAATCGGAATCAATATTCCTTATTGTTTTTAACAATTCGATTCCATCCATATCCGGGAGCACAAGGTCGACCAGTACAACATCGAAATCAATTTCTTTGAATCTGTTGAGTCCTTCTTCCGCGGTTACGGCAGTCGATACAATAAAATCTTCTTTTTCTAATGTTTCGCTTAATAACTTTAAGAGTTTTTCATCATCGTCTATAATGAGTACTTTATTAGCCATAATGCCTCCTCGCAATATGTTTCGCTCAAGCGTTTAATCTTATGATTTAATATATATAGAAGGAGTATATTGTCAAGTATATTCTACACTTGTTTATTTCAATTGTAATAGCCGTAGGGGCACTTTCTTATTTATGTGCTTGGTAT